>QXGG01120055.1_pt1 | contig 30292 bp, 23 predicted proteins | sample 1982491 | NCBI WGS metagenome assembly QXGG01 (sample SAMN09924614, study PRJNA488089) | Wastewater metagenome, whole genome shotgun sequencing project. | isolation source: South African research farm wastewater | place: South Africa: Irene, Agricultural Research Council, Animal Production... | reverse complement strand
TCGGCGCGTAGTCGCGCAACACCTCGGCCACGCCGTCGCGGATCGCCCAGAAGGACTCGGCCTCGGCCACCGACTGCGCCACCGCGCCGTCGAGGATCCAGCCGGCCTCGATCGCCTGCTCCAGCATCGCCTCGAAGCGCCCGGCGTCGGTTTCGGGCTGGCCGCAGTGCATGTCGATCAGCACATACACCGGGTAGCTGGTGTCGAGCGGCGCGCGCAGCTTGCCGGCATCGACGGCGGTGACCAGGTAGTCGTTCCACATGATCTCGAACGCGCTGACCTGGCCCGAAAGGCTCTGCTGCGCATGGCGCAGGAAGCGCAGCGCGGCCGGGTAGTCCTGCAGCGCGACCACCGCGGTGCTGGCGCCTTTGGGCAGCGGCTGCAGCTTGAACACCACCTTGGTGACGATGCCGAGCACGCCCTCGCTGCCGATGAAGAGGTGCTTGAGATCCATGCCGGCGTTGTTCTTGACCATCTGGTTGAGCATGCTCAGCACGGTGCCGTCGGCGAGCACCACCTCCAGCCCGAGCACCAGGTCGCGGGTGTTGCCGTAGCGGATCACGCGGTTGCCGCCGGCGTTGGTCGACACGTTGCCGCCGACCTGGCAGGAGCCGCGCGCGCCCAGATCGACCGCGAGCAGCGCGCCGGCCTCGCGGCAGGCTTCCTGCACCGTCTGCAGGATGGCGCCGGCTTCGACGGTGACGGTGCCCGAATCGACGTCGATGCGCTCGATGCGGTTCATGCGCTCGAGCGAGACGACGATCTCGCCGCCGGCGGGTACCGCGCCGCCGACCAGGCCGGTGAGGCCGCCCTGCGGCACCACCGGCTGGCCGTGGGCGTGGCAGATCGCCAGCATCTGCGACAGTTCGGCGCTGCTGCGCGGGCGCAGGATGGCGAGCGGCTGGCCGCCGGCGCAGCCGCTCCAGTCCTGCAGGTATTTCGGGCTGGCGTCGCCGGGCAGCACGTCGGCGCCGAAGGCGGCGCCCAGCGCGGTCAGAACGGCCGGTTGTGCGGTTTTGTCGGTCATGAGCCTGGCTCTCCGGTGTGCGTTTCGATCACTTCATCAGGTTGGGCAGCCACATCGTGATCTGCGGGACATAGGTCAGTACCAGCAGCACCACGATCATCGACAGCAGGAAGGGCATCGCGCCGCGGATGACGCCTTCGAGCTGTGCGTTACCCACGCGCGAACCGACGAACAGGTTGATGCCCATCGGTGGCGTGACCATGCCGATCGCCAGGTTGACGATCATCAGGATGCCGAAATGCACCGGATCGACGCCGACCTTCAGCACCACCGGCAGCAGGATCGGGGTCAGGATGATGATCGCCGCCAGCGTCTCCATGAAGCAGCCGACGATGAGGAAGAGCACGTTGATCAGCAGCAGGATCATGATCGGGTCGCTGGTCAGCGCCACGATCTCGTTGGCGAGCTTGACCGGGATGCCCTCGATCGCCAGCACGCGTCCGAACACGGTCGCCGTGCCGACGATGACCATGACCGTCGCCGAGGTCAGCGCGGAATGCGCGAGCACCTTGTACACGTCGGCCAGCTTCAGGTCCTTGTAGATGAACACGCCGATGAACAGGCCATAAGCGACCGCCACTGCCGCCGCCTCGGTCGGGGTGAAGACGCCGCCGTAGATGCCGCCGAGGATGATCACCGGCACCAGCAGCGCCCACTTGGCGTCCCACAGGATGCGGAAGATCTCGCCCCCGGTGTAGCTGCGCTCGGTGCCGTGGTAGCCCTTCTTGCGCGCGATGACCCAGCTCACCAGCATCAGCACCACACCGATCAGGATGCCCGGGATCACGCCGGCCAGGAACAGGCTGGACACGGAAGCGCCCGACGAGGTGGCGTAGATCACCATCGGGATGCTGGGCGGAATCACCACGCCGATGCAGCCAGCGGAGGCCACCAGGCCGATCGAGAAGTTGCGGTCGTAGCCGCGTTTGAGCATGGCCGGAAACAGGATGCCGCCAATCGCGGCCACGGTCGCCGGACCCGAGCCCGAGATCGCGGCAAAGAACATGCAGGTGGCCACCGCGACCAGCGCCAGTCCACCGGTGAAACGTCCGAACAGGATCTCGCCGACGTCGAGCAGGCGGCGCGAGATGCCGCCATGACCCATCAGGTCGCCGGCAAGGATGAAGAAGGGCACCGCCATCAGCGGGAAGGAGTCGATCGAGGTGACCAGGCTCTGCGCCAGGTAGCTGCTGTCGACCACGCCACCGTAGCTCAGTGCCGCCATGGCCGCGATGCCGAGCGAGATGCCGATCGGCACGCCAACGACCATCAATACGGCAAAGAGCCCGAACAGGATCAGAGAAGTCATGCTGAAACCCCCAGCGAGCGCAGGCGCCTGAATCCCGCCACGATGTTTTGAATGAGGCGGATGAACACCAGCGCGAAGCCGACCGTCGGCGCCAGGTAGATGACGCCCATCGGCATGCCGAGCGCCGCCGAGGACTGGCCGAACTTGAAGATCTTCATGCTCAGCACGAAGCCTTCCTTGACCACCAGCGCGGCAAAGAGCAGGAAGATGAACTGCGCCAGCAGATAGACGCCTTCCTTGATGCGCGCCGGCAGGTACAGGGTCACGGCCTCGACGCAGATGTGGGCGTTCTTCTTCACGCCGTAGGCCACACCGAGATAGGTCGCCCACACGAAGAGGTAACGGGCCAGTTCCTCGGACCAGGTCAGGGATTCCTGAACCACGTAACGCATGAAGATCTGGACGACGATGAGCGCGGTCATCGCTGCCATCAGCAGGACGATCAGTGACTCCTCGAAGTGATCATCGAGTTTCTTGAGCATGGGGATCTCGGTGTCGCAGGGGCATGCCGAAAGGATGCCGGAACAAAAGGCAATGCCCCGGCCATTGCGGCCGGGGCAGCACAGGCTTACTTCGTGGCTTGCAGGACCTTCTCGACGATTTCGTCGCCGGCCTTCCTCTTCACCAGGCCATACACCGGACCCATCTTGGCGCGGAAGGCCTCCTTCTCGGCATCGCTCAGCTCGGTGAAGGTGACGTTGGTCATCGCCGCTTCGGCCTCGGCGTCGCTCTTCTGCGCGATGTCGCGCTGATAGACCTTGGCCGCTTCGAAGGCTTCCGCCACCGCCTTCTTGTCGGCCTCGCTCAGCCCGTCATAGACCGATTTGCTCATCATGACGACGAAGGGTGAATAGAGGTGCCCCGTCTTGGTGATGAACTTCTGCACCTCGAAGAACTTCATGTCGCGGAACAGGTTGATCGGCGTTTCCTGGGCGTCGAAGGTGCCTTGCTGCAGCGCGGTAAACAGCTCGCCGAAAGCCAGCGGCGCGGGGTTGGCACCGAGCTCCTTCCATGCGGCGAGGTGAACCTCGTTCTCCATCGTGCGCATCTTGACGCCCTTCAGGTCGTCCGGCGTCTTCACCGCCATCTTGCTGTTGCTGAGCTGGCGGAAGCCGTTTTCCCAGAAGCCTAGGCCCTTGATGTTGATGTCGTCCAGGCTCTTCAGCAGGTACTGGCCAGCCTCGCCGTCGAGCACCTTGTAGACGGTGGGACGATCCTTGAACACGAAGGGCAGGTCGAGGGCGAAGAACTCCTTCTTGAAGCCGCCCAGCGGCGCCGAGGACACGAAGGTCATGCCGACGCTGCCCAGTTGCACCGCCTCGATCAGCTCACGCTCGCTGCCGAGCTGCGAGTTGGGATAGATCTCCAGGCTGATGCGGCCGTTGGTCTTCTCGCCGAGCAGACGGTTGAATTCGACCAAGCCCTTGTGGCCGGTGTTGGATTCGGTGGCGGCATGGCCAACCTTGATGACCAGCTTCTGCTCGGCGGCGGGCGCGGCAGCGCCCCCGGCGACCGGAGCGGTATCCTTGTTTTCACCCGAGCAGCCGGCCAGGGTGAATGCGGCCAGCGCCAGGCCAGTGGCCAGTACGCGGCGACGGAACGGAGTTGCAAGCGTGTTCGACATATCGTTTTCTTCCTTGATTGGTAGACAGCACCTGTTGCTGGGGCCACACCCATGCGCCAAACGCTGTCAGACAGGACTTCAGGTCCTGGCGCCATGATGGCCGCGCGATAGTGAAAGTCGGGTCGCTCGATGTCAATATCTGCTTTTTAATCTCACCATATGAGATTGTGCGGCTGTTTTTGCGAGGCGCCCATGACCGAGCGGCAGGGCCGGGCCTCACCTTTCGCGGGCGCCATAGGCTGAATATAATTACAGCCATGCCGCTTTCGCCCACTTCGCCCGCAGCCGCGCCCGAGCACGTCGTCGCCGACCCGCTTGCCCGCCTCAATCCGGCGCAGCGCGGGGCCGCCGAGCACGGTGCCGGGGCGTCGGCTGTCGCCCCGGCACCGCCGCTGCTGGTGATTGCCGGCGCCGGCTCGGGCAAGACCAATACCCTGGCGCATCGCGTGGCGCACCTGATCGCCCACGGTGCCGACCCCGGGCGCATCCTGCTGCTCACCTTCTCCCGGCGCGCGGCGGACGAGATGGGCCGGCGTGTGCGGCGCATCCTGGCGCAGGTCGCTGCCGGGCGGCCCGGACTGGGGCAGGCCGAGCTCTCCTGGTCGGGCACCTTCCACGCCATCGGCGCGCGCCTGCTGCGCGACTACGCCGGGCGGATCGGGCTCGATGCCGGGTTCACGATCCACGACCGCGAGGACTCGGGCGACCTGATGAACCTGGTGCGCCACGAACTCGGCCTGTCAGCCACGAAGCAGCGCTTTCCGCAGAAGGCCACCTGCCTGGCGATCTACTCGGCGGTGGTCAACACGCAGGCGCCGCTCGCGGACGTACTGCAGGCGAGCTTCCCGTGGTGCGCGCAGTGGGCGGATGAGCTGAAGCGCCTGTTTCGCGCCTACGTCGAGGCCAAGCAGGCGCAGCAGGTGCTCGACTACGACGACCTGCTGCTGTACTGGGCGCAGATGGTGGCCGAGCCGGCGCTCGGCGCCGAGATCGGCGGCCTGTTCGACCACGTGCTGGTCGACGAGTACCAGGACACCAACCCTCTGCAGGCGTCGATCCTGCTGGCGATGAAGCCCGACGGCCGAGGCCTCACCGTGGTCGGCGACGACGCGCAGTCGATCTACGCCTTCCGCGGCGCGACGGTGCGCAACATTCTCGACTTTCCCGCCGCCTTCGATCCGCCGGCGCAGGTGGTGACGCTGGAGCAGAACTACCGTTCGACCAGGCCGATCCTGGAGGCCGCCAACGCGGTGATCGCGCTCGCCGCCGAGCGCTTCACCAAGAACCTGTGGTCCGAGCGCGAATCCGCGCAGCGCCCGCGCATCGTGGCGGTGAAGGACGACGTCGACCAGGCCGCCTTCGTCGTCGACACCGTGCTGGCGCGGCGCGAGGAAGGGCTCAAGCTCAAGCAGCAGGCGGTGCTGTTCCGCGCCTCGGCGCACAGCGCGCGCCTGGAGATGGAGCTCACCCGGCGCAACATCCCGTTCGTGAAGTTCGGCGGCCTCAAGTTCCTCGAGGCGGCCCACGTCAAGGACGTGCTCGCGGTGCTGCGCTGGGCGGAAAATCCGCGCGACCGCATCTCGGGTTTCCGCGCCATCCAGCTGCTTGCCGGCATCGGGCCGAAGACCGCCGGCCGCGTGCTCGACAATGTGTGCGCCGCGCCCGAGGGCTGCGCGCTGCTTGCCGAGCAGCCGGTGCCCGACGCCGCGCGCGCGGGCTGGCAGGAATTCGCCGCCTTGATCGATCGCCTGGCCGGGCGCGCCGACTCCGCTGATCCAGCCGCCACGTCACCGGCTGTGGGCGAGCCGCGTGCGCACGACGCGAGCGCCAAGCGTGTCGGCCTCAGCCCGGCCTGGCCGGTCGATTTCGAGCTCGCCTGCCGCTGGTACGAGGCGCAGATGCCGCGCCTCTACGACGACTTCGCCGTGCGCGTGCTCGACATCCAGCAGCTTTCCCGCATCGCCGCCACCAGCCCGAGCCGCCAGCGCTTCCTCACCGAGCTCACCCTCGACCCGCCCAGCGCCAGCAGCGGCGAGGCCGGCATGCCGCTGCTCGACGAGGACTACCTGATCCTGTCCACGATCCACTCCGCCAAGGGCCAGGAATGGAACGCGGTGAGCGTGCTGAACGTGGTCGACGGCTGCATCCCGTCGGACGTCGCCACCCGCAACAGCGCCGAGATCGAGGAGGAGCGCCGCCTGCTCTACGTGGCGATGACGCGGGCGAAGGACGCGCTCGACCTCATCGTGCCGCAGCGCTTCTACGTCACCCAGCAGATGGGCCTGGGCGACCGCCACGTGTATGCGGGACGCACGCGTTTCATTCCCAACCGCCTGCTCGGCCATTTCGAGCAGATCAGCTGGCCGCCTCCGCCGCCCGAGCTGCAGGGCTCGCCGGCCTCGCGCCAGGCGGCGATCGACCTGGCGGCGAAGATGCGGGACATGTGGCGTTGAGCCCGCGCGGCCACAGGCGCTCGGCCCGCACCCGGCAGCCGTCGCCGGCTGCGGGCGGGTCATAAACGCGGCGCACGTGCAGGCTCATGGCGCGATCAGATCGCGATCCCCTTGTCGTCGAACAGGCCCTCGAACAGGATCGAGCTCAGGTAGCGCTCGCCCGAGTCCGGCAGGATCACCACGATGGTCTTGCCGGCGTTCTCGGGCCGCTGCGCCAGGCGCACTGCGACCGCGGTGGCTGCGCCGCAGGAGATGCCGGCGAGGATGCCTTCCTCGCGCGCCAGGCGGCGGGCGTAATGCACCGCGTCCTCGTTCGTCACCTGTTCGACGGCATCGACCAGCGACAGATCCAGCACCTTGGGCACGAAGCCCGCGCCGATGCCCTGGATCTTGTGCGGCGCGGGCGCGAGCGGCTGGCCGGCGAGGTGTTGGGTCAGCACCGGGCTGGCGGCGGGCTCGACCGCGACCGACTGGATCGCCTTGCCGCGCACGCGCTTGATGTAGCGCGAGGTGCCGGTGATGGTGCCGCCAGTGCCCACGCCCGAGACCAGGATGTCGATGGCGCCGTCGGTGTCGTGCCAGATCTCGGGGCCGGTGGTGGTCTCGTGGATGGCCGGGTTGGCCGGGTTCTCGAACTGCTGCAGCAGCACATAGCGCTCGGGGTCGCTGTCGGCGATCTCCTTCGCCTTCGCGATCGCGCCGCTCATGCCCTTGGCGCCTTCGGTCAGCACCAGCTTCGCGCCGTAGGCGACCAGCAGCTTGCGGCGTTCGATGCTCATCGTCTCGGGCATGGTCAGCGTCAGCGGGATGCCGCGCGCCGCGCACACGAAGGCGAGCGCGATGCCGGTGTTGCCGCTGGTCGGCTCGACGATCTCCTTGCCCGGGCCGAGGCGGCCATGAGCTTCGGCGTCCTTGACCATCGAGGTGCCGATGCGGCATTTCACCGAGAAGGCCGGGTTGCGGCCCTCGATCTTGGCGAGCACGGTGGCCTGGGCGCCGTCGGTGACGCGGTTGAGACGGACGAGCGGGGTGCGGCCGATGGATTCGGCGTTGTCGGGATACCAGTGGGACATGCGGGGTTCCTTGGGTGTGACGGCGAGGCGGGAGACCTCGCCAGCCCGCGCAGTATAGGCAAGGGGGCAAGGGCGCAGGCAAGTGAGCAGGGCCGGGCGAGACTCTGGGTCCGGCGAGCGCATCAATCCGCCCCGGCGGGCGGTGGCCTTGGTAACATCGCCGCCCATGTCGCCTCATGCTGATTTTCTCATCCCCCGCGCGCTGGCCGCGGCCGGTGCGCACCATGTCTGAACAGCTCGCGCTTGGCCTGCGCGATGTCGCCGTGTTCGGGCAGATCTTCACCCCCGAGCCGGTGGTGCGTGCGATGCTGGCCCTGCGGCGCAATCACGGGCGCGTGCTCGAGCCCTCGTGCGGCGATGGCGCTTTCCTGCGCCATCTGCCCGGTGCGGTGGGGTTGGAACTCGACCCCGACCACTGCCCGCCGGGTGCGCAGGCGATCGATTTCTTCGCCTACCCGGAGCGCGAGCAGTTCGACACCATCATCGGCAACCCGCCCTATGTGCGCTTCCAGGACATTCCGGCCTCGACGCGGGCCCTGATCGCACGCGGCCGCTACGGCGACTGTCTGGACAAGCGCGGCAATCTCTATCTGTTCTTCATCGACAAGTGCCTGCGCCACCTCAAGCCGGGCGGGGAGCTGATCTTCATCACCCCGCGCGACTTCCTCAAGGCGACCTCGGCGGTGAAGCTCAACCGGCGGCTGTTCGAGGCGGGCTCGATCACCGATGCGATCGAACTCGGCGATGCGCGCGTGTTCCCCGATGCGGTGCCGAACTGCCTGATCTGGCGCTTCGAGAAGGGCCGCGGCGAGCGCAGCCTGCGCTACTGCGAGATCGGTGTCGGCGACGCGCTCATCGCCGCGCTCGCCGCGCCGGCCTGGGAGGCGCGCCACTTGATCGAGTGCGCCGGCCACCTGATGTTCGCCCGTGGCGACTATCCGCTGCGGCTCGCGGACCTGGCTTTCGTCAAGGTGGGCGCGGTGTCCGGGGCGGACGAACTGTATGCCGATCCCTTACAGGGCAACCGCGAGTTCGTGTGTTCGTCCACCGTCAGCACCGGCCAGACCCGGCGCATGATCTTCTCCGAGCCCGGCGAGCAGCCGCCGCCCGCGCTGCTGGCGCACAAGGCGCGCCTGTTGCAGCGCAAGGTGACCAAGTTCGACGAGTCGAACTGGTGGATGTGGGGCCGGCTGCACCACCGCAGCACGCAGCCGCGCGTGTATGTGAACGGCAAGACGCGGGTGGCGCAGCCCTTTTTCGTGCATCCGTGCAAGGACTACGACGGCGCGGTGCTGGCGCTCTTCCCGCGCCGCGCGGACGTTGACCTCGAGGCCTTCCGCGACGCGCTGAACGCAGTCGATTGGGCCGATCTCGGCTTCGTCTGCGATGGCCGCTTCCTGTTCTCCCAGCGCAGCCTGGAGAACGCGCCGCTGCCGGCGGGGTTCGAGCGCTTCCTGCCCTGAAACAGCAGGGCCGCCGGAGCCTGCGTCCGGCGGCCTCTCGCGTCAGCCGGTGAAGAAGCCGACGCCCACCAGCACCAGCAGGCCGAGCCCGATGCCGATCAGGACCAGGCCGAGCACCACCGAACCGATGTGGAAGGGGCGCGCGGGCCGGTCGATCAGGTATTTCTGGATCTCGCCGCTGGCGACCATGCGCTTGAAGTGCGCGGGATGGTCGTGGCGGAACTCATCGAGCGACTGCGTGCCGGTAAACATCACCACGTCCGGCGGCGGCAGCTTGTCAGGCCTGAAGTGGTTGTTGAAGAAATGCACGGTGAACAGGAACACCGCGGCCAGGAAGGCTTCTTCACCATGCACCAGCGTCGCCACGTTGAACACCCAGCCCGGCAGGTAAGTGGCGGTGACGTGCGGGAAGGCCAGCATCAGGCCACTCCAGCCGATCACGTTCACACCCCAGAACACCGCCCAGTAGTCGAACTTCTCGTAATAGGCCCAGCGCTCGAACTCAGGACGCGGTCCCTTGCCGAAAAACCACTTGAACATGCCCCAGCAGTCGGCGAAGTCCTTCCAGTTGGGCAGCAGCGAGTCGGGCCCGAACCAGCGGAAGCGGCGGTCGCGCAGCAGTTTCTGCATCACATGGACGAAGTGCCCCAGGAAGATGGCGATGAAGACCGCCGCGGCGATGCGGTGGATCAGTGCGAGCATCTTCGGGCCGCCCACCATCTCCGCCACCCTGGGTGCCCACGGGCTCTCGGCGAAGAGCGCAGTCGAGCCGGTCAGCACGAGCGTCATGGTCGCCAGCGCAAACAGCAGGTGCGCGAGGCGCCAGCCCCAGTGGAAGCGGCGGAAGTGCTTGCTCGGGTCGATGCCGAGCGCGGCAAGGTCGACATGGGGCAGGGTCTTGCCCTGCTTGCGGTCCTTCCACTCGCGGTAATACCACAGGCCGGAGTGGGCCCAGAAGAAGGCGAACACGAAGATCAGCAGGCCGACCATGAACTTCGACGCCACGTACATTTGCGGATACTTGTCGAAGTCGCTGGTGGTCGCGTGCGGCGCGAAGGACGCGAATCCGGGCGTGGCGTCACGCATGCCGGCCTTCTTGTCGCTGTGGCACTGCATGCAGGTCTTCATCCGGTTGTTCGGATGAATCGTCGACTTTGGGTGGTCCACGCCGAGGATGCGGTGGCTGCCGTGGCAGTCGGCGCACTTGGCGGTGTAGGCGTAGCCGAGGCGGTTCACCTGACCGTGATAGGTGTCGGCATAGCTCGCAAGCTTGTCGTCGTGGCAGCCGCCACAGGTATTCACGGTAGCGAGCTTGAAGGTGTCGGACGAGGTGTTGAGGACGGCATGCGCGCTGTGGCAGTCGGTGCACACGGCTGCCTTCGTGTCGCCTTCCTCGAGCATCTTGTGGCCGTGGGCGGATTCGGCATAGGACTCGAGCTGGTCCTCGTGGCAGGCGCTCCCGCAGGTCTCGGGGACCGTCGCATGCCATGCGCTGCGCCGTTGCGACACATCAGCCGGAACGTTGAAGTCGTGGCTGGTGTGGCAGTCCTCGCAACTCGCCATCGGCTGTCCCGGCGCGTCCTCGCTCGGGCGGGCGTGGAACGAATTCCTGTAGGCCTCGATGTTCTGGACGACGACGCCCAGGCGGGGCTTGTCCGTCGCCACGCCGCTGGCCTGGGCGTCCTTCCACAGCGTTTCGTGGCAGCCGATGCAGCTTGGCCGTTCGGCGCCGGCTTTCTTCTGGTGCTCCGTCTGGCTGTCGGTGATGTCGGTGTGACAGGCCACGCACTGCAGCCCGGCGTGCACGCCCGCGCCAAAGCGGTGCGGGTCGACAGTCCGCAGCGTCCGCGTCTCGCCCTCCGCATCGGCCAACTCGATCGGCGGCCTGGACTTTTCATGACACCCGAGACAACTCGCGTTATCGAGCGGGCCGGCGCCTGCAGCAAGCGCCGGCCCGCCAAGTAGGCAGAAAAAAAGGCAGGCCAGGCCTGCCACCAACGACCATCGGTGTCCCGGGTTACGCATGATGTCCTGCTCTTGTGTTAGCTCAACGGTCCAGCATCCACTTGGCGACGGCGTTCAGGACCTTGGGGTCCTTCGCGTCGATGATCTTGTGGTCTTCCTCGGTGCCGTCGCTCAGCTTGATCTTGCCGCCGCTCGTCATGTGCTTGATGGCTTCCTCGGTGCCGAGCTTCTCGGCCTTGAAGCGCGCCGCGATCTTCTCGAGCGAAGGGCCCTTCTTCGTTTTCGTGGCGTGGTGGCACTTGTGGCAGTCGTTGTCCTTGAAGATCGACTCGGCGTCGACCTGGGCGAGCGCCGGCTGGGTCCAGGCGATGCCGGCAATGGCGATCAGCGACAGCAGCGTGTTCTTCGGCATGGTTTTCGAACTCCTTGATGGGTAAGGGAAGGTCGCGGTGAAGCACGCGGGCGGCGGGCGCTGCGCCAGCGCAGCGCCCCAATCCGGCTTATCGCAGCTTGACCGCGGTGATGTCGGCGTCCGTGCCGAGACCCAGGGTCTTCACGTAGGACACGTAGTGGGCGCGCCCTTCGGTGTCGCCGTCATGCACGGCAAAGCCCACGTTGTAGACGCTGCCTGCCTGGAGCGGCTTGTCGTCCGGGTTGCTCAGGCCGAGCGGGCGGATCAGGACCAGCGTCCACACGCCGTCCTCGTAGCGGGCGAGGGCGTTGTTATCCGCTGCAGAGCCCGACGCATGAGCGCGGCTGACCGTGTTGCTCGGCAGCAGGTCGCCTTCCTTCCAGCCGGCGTTCGGGTCGAAGGCCACCGCGTTGCGCGCCGGGTCGAGCGCATGTTCGCCCTTGCGCAGATCCGCCTGGGTGATCGCCTTGTAGCCGACCTTCTGCGCGTCCCACATGTACTTCGGCAGCTTGGTCTTGCTGTCCTGGTTGCCCGACCACATGTTCTTGCCGGCGTCCGAGTAGCGGTACTCGAGCACATAGCCGTCGTCAGCCATGTTGGCCGTGTGGCTGCGCGCACCGCGCCACTGGAAGAGGTCGAGGAACTGGCCCGTGGCCTTTTGCTGCGCGATCTCTTCGACGGACCGGCCCGACTTCCAGTCGAGCGCGTCGGTTCGGGTGGTCGGCAGATACTTGCGCACGTCCTTCTGCTTGATGGCCTGGAGCAGGGCGTTGGCCGCGACCTCATCCTTGGTCGCCTGCTGGGCCATGTCGTTCATGCCGTTGTGGCACACCATCCAGCAGCCTTGCTCGGCAAAACCGGGGACTTTGCCGTCGTCGACCATGACCGAGAAGCGGCTCTCGTACATCGCCGGTTGCTTGCCTGCCAGCACGCTCGGCTGCGCGGCGCTGTCGCCGTACTTCTTCCATTCCTTGCCGTCGAAGCGCAGGTAGGGGTGTTCGGTCCCGGCATGAACCCCTTTCCACTGGAATCTCAAGTAGACGTTGCGATCGTCGTAGGCCGCCTGGACGCCGACCTCGACCGAGCCCGGCTTGCCCTTGTAGGCTGCGATCTCCGGTTCGAGCGGGTGGTCGCCACGCAGGATCTTGCGGCCCTGGCGCTGCTCCTCGGTGTCATCGTCGTGGCACGAGGCGCAGGCGTCACCGCGCGCGGTCTCCTTGGCTGCACCCTTGTGGGCCTCGCTGCGCAGCCATTGGTAGGAGGATTGACCCGGATAAAAGAGGGTCATCCTGGTCGCGGGGACCTTCGTCCAGTCTACGACCGCTTGTGCTGCGGAGAGCGTGGGGTACGCCAGCGCGAGTGCGGCGATACCGAGAAACATGGCGTTCTTTTTCATAACAAGGGCCCCTACGTGGTTATTGCCAGGTGAGTGGCTTTAAGCAAGGCCCATGCCATGAGTTTTCCCCGCGCTGGCGGTGAATTCAGCCGGACTGAGCGGCTGCAGCTGTCATGGTTCAGTGACAGCTGTCATTTTTCGGTGACAATCCCCCAGCGCTTCATGCGTAGATACAGATTCTGGCGGGGGATGCCTGAGAGGCGGGCCGCTTCGGAGACGTTGCCATGCGCGGCCTCGAGCAGGCGGATCATGTAGTCGCGTTCGAACGACGCGCGCGCATCCTGATAGCCGAGCGAGGCGGCGAGCGGTCCAGCGGGCACGACGCCGTCATCCATATCGACCGGTGGGTGGGCGAAGCCGTCCGGAAAGAGATGGATGTCGTCGATCGGGCCGTCATCGTGCAGCGCGACGGTGCGTTCGATGCAGTGCTGCAGCTGGCGGACGTTGCCTTCCCAGGGATGGTGTTCGAGCGCCTCGACTGCAGCCGGGGTGAAGGGGCCGCAGCGGCGGCCGAACTTGGCGTTGAAGGCCTCGAGAAAATGCATCGCCAGCGGCAGGACGTCTCCGGTGCGCTCGCGCAGGGGCGGCATGACGATGGTCACCACCGCGATGCGGTAGTACAGGTCCTCGCGGAAGCGGCCCGCCTTGACCTCCGCCTGCAGCGGGCGGTTCGTGGCGCACACCAGGCGGAAGTCCGCCTTGCGCGTCTGTGCGCCGCCGATCCGCGTGTATGAGCTGTCCTGCAGCACGCGCAGCAGGCTGCTCTGCAGCTTCGGACTCATGTCGGCGATCTCATCGAGGAACAGCGTGCCGCCATCTGCCTTCTCGAAATAGCCCGGGGTCGCCTGCCCGGCGCCGGTGAAGGCGCCTTTCTCGAAACCGAACAGCAGGCTCTCGAGCAGGGTCTCGGGCAGGCCGCCGCAATTGACCTCGAGGAAGGGCTGCTGCGCACGTGCGCTGAGACCATGGACCCGTTTTGCGGCGAGGTCCTTGCCGGTACCGCTCTCGCCTTCGAGCAGCACCGTGATGTCGAGGGCGGCCACGCGCTGCAGCTGGGCTTGCGCATGCGCCATCCGCGCTGACTGGCCGACGATGACCGGCAGCTGGGTGCCGGTGTTGAGCTGGGCACGCAAGGTGTCGATGTCGCGATAGGCCTGGTCGAGCTCGAGCGCCTTGCCGATGACCGCCTCGAGCGCGTCGAGGTCCTCGAAGGGTTTGGTCTGGTAGTCGAAGACGCCTTCGCGTACGGCGGCGACCGCGTCGCGGACATCGGCGTAGCCGGTCATCAGGATGGCGACCAGATGAGGGCGTTGCCGGCGCAGCTCGCGCAGCAGGTCGATGCCGTTGGCGTCGGGCAGGCGCTGGTCCATCAGCACGAGGTTGAAGTCCGCCGCCGCGAACTGCCGGCGCGCTTCGCACGCATCCACGGCGAGGCACAGTTCGGCAGTCTTGCCGAGCAGTCGTTCCAGAAAGACCCGGGTGTGCCGGTCGTCATCGACGATGAGTATCTTGGGGGGCATGTCAGCCTGCTGGGGCAGCGTTCGAGAGCGAGTCCGGCAACCACAAAGCAATTCGCGTGCCTTGGTCCGGCTCGCTGCTGGCTGTGACCTGGCCACCGTGCAGCAGGGCGACGTGCTGCACGACCGGCAGGCCCAGCCCGGTTCCGTCGGTGCGCGTGGTGAAGAAGGGCGTGAATATCTGTGCCAGGACCTCCGGCGTCATGCCCCGGCCGTGGTCGGCGACTGCGATCGACCATCCCTGCACCCCGCGCGTGGGGTCGGTTTCCGGCGTCAGCGAGATCGTGATCGGGGCGTCGTCCGTCCGCGAGTGCTGGCTGGCGTTCATCAGCAGGTTGAACAGTGCGTGGCGGATCAGCACCGGGTCGACGGCAAGCTTTACCGGCGTTGCCGGCAGGTCCATGTTCACCGATAGGTGCTGCCTCTCCGTCTGCCTGAACAGCAGCACGGTGTCTTCGATCAGACTGGCCAGGTCGGTGTGCTTGCGCTCAAACCCGGAGACGCGCGAGAAGGCGAGCATGCGCTTGACGAAGTCGCGGCAATCCTCGCCCGCCACGCGGATCTCGTGGAGCAACTCGCGCAGATGCGCCGGTACGTCCGTGTCGCGCTCGGCGAGCTGAGCCAGGTTGACGACGCCGACGAGCGGATTGTTCAGCTGGTGGGCGATGCTGCCGACCATGGTGCCTAATGCCGACAGCTTCTCGAGCTGCAGGATGCGCTGGTGCTCGGTGTCAAGACGCAGCAGTTGATGTTCGAGCTCATGCTGGCGGCGGTAGTCGCGTTCGATGCGATCGAGTGCGGCGTAGAGGACGCCGAGCAGGCCGAGCCCGACCAGCAGGCTGACCACGATGGCTACCCCGATCGACAGCTTGAACATCTCCTGCAGCGCGGTGATGTTGCGCAGCACGACCAGCTCGCCGACCTGGCGTCCCTCGGTGTCCCTGAGCGGGACCGGTGCGAGGTGCAGCGTGCGCCCGCGGTCGTGGATCTCGGTCGTCGCGCCCGCCAGCAAGGTGGCGACCTTGGCGTCGTCGAGCGCAGCGGGGATGTGCGCGTTGGTCTTGGCGATCACGGCGCGGGTCTCGAAACGCTCCCAGTCGCCGGTGCGCTTCATCAGCGCCTGCCCCTGTTCCCACTGGCTGCGCGGCAGTTGAGCCTTGTCGACCAGCACGAGCAGATCGATTCCCAGGCTCTGACTGATCTCGTCGATCAGGTGCTCGATCTCCTCGCCGATCTCGACGTAGCCCACCAGCACGTCGTCGCGTTTCCACGGCAGCACGAGGCGCAGGGTGAGTGTCCCCATCGCGCCGAGGTCGAGGCCGCGCACGGCGCCCTGGCTGTCGCGGGCCTTGAGCATCGTCGCGCGCGTGATCCTGTCGCCCGCCTGCTCGGGGCTGTGGAAGCGGTAGAGGGTCGTCAGGTCGGGACGCACGAGATACAGGTGGGTGATGCGGTGCTCGGCCTGCAAGGTGGCGAACAGGCCACCACCCAGGCGGTTGAGCGCCTCGCGGTCACCATGTTCGAAGGCCGACTCCATCGCGGCGTTGGTCATCAGGGCGCGCGTGGTTGCCATCATCAGGTTGGTGTCCTTGGCCAGCTTCTGCTCGAAAAGCTGCGACACCGCTGCCGAGCGCTCGCTCAGGTCACGGTCGCGCACGCGCGTTTCGACCGCGTAGAAGGCCGCCACGAAGACGCAGAGCACGGCCAGCAGCACCAGCGCGTAAGGTGCGATGAACTTCGTCTTGATGCGTCTGGGGCGCTCGAGGGGGGCGACGGTGGTCATGCTGTTTCAGGGGGCGATCAGTGTGCGCTGGCCGGTGTGGGGGAAGCGGGGGAGCGGGGTCACGGTTTGAATCGGGATGTCAATTTCGATGCCTGCCCGACCTTAGCCTACGGCCCGTCGCGGGTACAGGGGGGTACCTCTGGCAAGGGGCGCCGGCCCGGTTGGGCTTGCTTCGGGTGGGGGCTGCGCCTGACGCTCAGATTTCCTTAAGATTTCTTTAAGTATATGTAAATAAAGAAATATTTTATGATTGCGTAAGCGGATCGTAAGTCTCCCGACCTAAGGTGAGTCCAGCCGGACAGGCGTCCGGCGCTTTCACCGATGCAGGAGGGAGACATGGAAAACGATACCGCGGCAAGAATCGCCGCCAACCCCAAGTACCAGCAGCTGGTGCGCACGCGCTCGAGCTTCGGCTGGATCCTCACGGCGATCATGATGGTCGTCTACTACGGCTACATCGCCATCATCGCCTTCGACAAGGAGCTGTTCTCGCAGCGCCTGGGCGAGGGGGTCATGACGGTCGGTATTCCGGTCGGCCTGGGGGTGATCCTGTTCACCGTCCTGATCACCGGCTTCTACGTGCGGCGCGCCAACTCCGAGTTCGACCGCCTGACCCGCGAGATCGTCGAGGAGAGCGGCAAATGAAGGGCACCCACGTGAAACTCGCCGGCGGCCTCGTGCTCGCCCTGCTGTCCTCGCTGGCGCTGGCCGCGGGCGGCGACCTCGGCCAGGCCGAGAAGCAGGCCACCAACTGGACGGCCATCATGATGTTCGGCGTGTTCGTCCTCGGCACCCTGTACATCACCAAGTGGGCGGCCTCGAAGACCAAGTCGGCGGCCGACTTCTACACCGCCGGCGGCGGCATCACCGGCTTCCAGAACGGCCTGGCGATCGCCGGCGACTACATGTCGGCGGCCTCCTTCCTGGGTATCTCGGCGGCGGTGATGGCCAACGGCTACGACGGCCTGATCTACTCGATCGGCTTTCTCGTCGGCTGGCCGGTGATCACCTTCCTGATGGCCGAGCGCCTGCGTAACCTCGGCAAGTTCACCTTCGCCGACGTCGCCGCCTACCGCTTCCAGCAGACCCCGATCCGCGCCTTCGCGGCCTCCGGCACCCTGGTCGTGGTCGCCTTCTACCTGATCGCGCAGATGGTCGGCGCCGGCCAGCTCATCAAGCTGCTGTTCGGCCTCGAGTACTGGATGGCGGTGGTGATCGTCGGCGCGCTGATGATGATCTACGTGCTGTTCGGCGGCATGACCGCGACCACCTGGGTGCAGATCATCAAGGCCTGCCTGCTGCTCGCCGGGGCAAGCTTCATGGCCTTCATGGTGCTGCTGAACTACGGCTTCTCGCCCGAGGCGATGTTCGCCGACGCGGTGCGCGTGAAGACCGAAGTGGCCACCGCGGCCGGCAAGAGCGCGGCGGAAGCCTCCACAATCGGCCAGGCGATCATGGGCCCGGGTTCCTTCATCAAGGACCCGATTTCGGCGATCTCCTTCGGCATGGCGCTGATGTTCGGCACCGCCGGCCTGCCGCACGTGCTGATGCGCTTCTTCACCGTCCCGGACGCCAAGGAAGCGCGCAAGTCGGTGTTCTGGGCGACCACCTGGATCGGCTACTTCTACATCCTGACCTTCATCATCGGCTTCGGCGCGATCGTGTTGGTGTCGACCAACCCGGGCTTCCTCGATGCCAAGGGCGGGCTGATCGGCGGCAGCAACATGGCGGCGATCCACCTCGCCAATGCGGTCGGCGGCAACGTCTTCCTCGGCTTCATCTCGGCGGTGGCCTTCGCGACCATCCTCGCGGTGGTGGCCGGTCTGACCCTGTCGGGTGCCTCGGCGGTGTCGCACGACCTCTACGCCACGGTGTTCAAGAAGGGCAACGCGGATTCGGCCTCCGAACTCAGGGTGTCGCGCATCACCACCCTGGTGCTGGGCGTGATCGCGGTGGTGCTGGGTATCGCCTTCGAGAAGCAGAACATCGCCTTCATGGTGTCGCTGGCCTTCGCGATCGCTGCCTCGGCCAACTTCCCGGTGCTGTTCATGTCCGTGCTGTGGAAGGACTGCACGACCCGCGGCGCGACGATCGGCGGCTTCATCGGCCTGATCACCGCGGTGGTGCTGACCATCGTGTCGCCCTCGGTGTGGGAAGCCACGCTCGGCAACCCGAAGGGTTCGGCGCTGTTCCCCTACGCTTCGCCGGCGCTGTTCTCGATGGCGGCAGGCTTCATCGGCATCTGGCTGTTCTCGATCCTCGACAACAGCGCGCGTGCCAAGGCCGACCGCGCCGGCTACATGGCGCAGAAGGTGCGTTCGGAAACCGGCATTGGCGCTGCAGCGGCTTCGGCGCACTAAGCAGCAGGCCGAAGCGGTCGTGCCCGCAAGGGACGGCCGCTTCGAGCAGACGACCGCGGGGCGGTGGGCGCAGGCTCACCGCCCCGCGGTTTTTCTTTCAGGCCTGCAGGTGCGCTGCGCGCGAGGGCTGCACGATCGGCAGGCTCACGTGCACGCAGGTGCCGCGACCACCGCTCGGGTTGGGCTCGCCATCGTCGATGCTGATGCGGCCGCCGTGGCTGAGCACGATCTCGCGCGCGATCGACAGGCCGAGTCCGCTGCCGCTGGTGGTGGCGCCGAAGTGGCGGTAGAAGCGCTCGAAAACCTGCTCGCGCACCTCCCGCGGAATGCCTGGGCCATCGTCGCTGACCTCGATCACCGCGGCCTCGCCGTCGCGGCGGCAGCGCAGCGTGACGTGTCCCCCGGTGTCGCAATACTTCAGTGCGTTGTCCATCAGGTTGGCGATCAGCTCCTGAAGCAGGGTGGGGTCGCCGTGCAGGCGCAGCGGCACGCGATCGATGCCGAGGTCGATGCCCCGCACGTCGGCACGATCCACCCAGTCTTCAACCATGGCGTCGACCAGCGCGGCCAGATCGACCTCGCTGGCGTCGGCGATCAGGTGGCTGCCCGCCTCGGCACGGGCGAGCGAGAGCAACTGGTTGGCGAGCCGGGTGACGCGCGCCACCGATTGGCGCAGGCGCAGGCGTGCGCTTGCGTCGGTGGGCCGGGCCTCGAGCAGCTCGAGCTGCAGCTGCAGGCCAGCGAGCGGCGTGCGCAATTGATGCGCGGCGTCCTGCAGGAACTCGCGCTGCTGGGCATTGGCGGCGCGCAGGCGCTCGAGCAGGCCGTTGAGCGCATGCACCACCTCGCGTACCTCATCCGGCACGCCCGCGAGATCGATCGGCGACAGGTCGGCGCCCGAACGCGTGCGCAGCGAGTCCTCGAGGCGCTCGAGCGGCGCCAGCCCGCTCGGTATGCCGAAGCGCGCGGCCACGCCGGCCGAGATCAGCAGCAGCGCGCCCGCCCAGGTGAAGCCGAGCACCAGACGGTCGATCGCCTCGTCGCGCTTGCCCAGGGTCTCGGCGACGGTGACGTAGAAGCCGCTCGCGCCATGGCTGCGGAACAGCCTGACCGCGCGGATCGGCGCCCCGAGGTGCTCGAGGTCGCCGAAGAGCGCCTGGCCGGAGGGCGTGACCGGGCGCGCGGTGGCGTCGCGGGTGATGGGCGCATACGGCACCGGGATGGCCGTCAGGTGGTCGGTGTCGTCGAGGGTCGGCAGTCCGGCGTCGCCGCCGAGCACGCGGCCGCTCTGGTCGCGCACGCGGAAATAGATGCGGTCGACGGTGTCGGTGCGCAGCACGGCCTCGACTTCGGGCGAGAGCGTCAGGGTGAGGCCGTCGGGGGCGGCGTGGACATGGGTGGCGATGGCCTGCGCGAGGTTCACCAGGTTGCCGTCGTAGGCATTGCGCACCACCCACTTCGCGCTGCTGTAGGCGACTGCGCCGCCGGTGATGATCAGCACCACGGTGGGCGCAGCCAGTGCGCTGAGCAGCTTGCGGCGGAGGCTAAGCTGCACCGTCGCGACGCTCCTTGACGCGCTCGAGCCGGTAGCCGAAGCCGCGCACGGTGCGGATGAGCACCCCGGCCGCCTCCAGGCGCGGGCGCAGGCGCGAGATATAGACCTCGAGCGCGTTACCGCTGCCTTCGCCCTGCAGGCGCTCGCGGGCGACGGTGCGGCCGTCGGCGCGCACCAGCGCTTCGATCACCTCCCACTCGCGGCCGCTGAGGGCGAGCGGCACGCCGTCGAGTTCGGCGAGGCGGCCATCGAGATCGAGTTCCAGCGGGCCGAAGCTGAGCGCCGGTTCGGTCACGCTGCCACCCCGGCGCAGCACCGCGCGCATGCGGGCGCTGAGCTCGGCGAGCTCGAAGGGCTTGACGAGGTAGTCATCGGCGCCGAGGTCGAGACCGTAGATGCGGTCGTCGAGCGCGTCGCGCGCGGTGATCAGGATCACCGGCATGCGCTGACCGCGCTTGCGGATCCGGCGCACCACCTCGTAGCCGCCGAGCCCGGGAAGGCCGAGATCGAGCAGCACGAACTCGAAGCTCTGGTCCTGCAGCAGGCGGTCGGCACGCATGCCGTCGGTCTCGACCGTGACCTCGTCGCCCTGGCCGCGCAGGAACTCGGCGATGCCTTCGGCGAGCATGGGATCGTCTTCAACCAGTAGAAGCTTCATGTCGTTCTTCGCGTCCCGGCCTACCATGAGCGCGCGGGCGATACGCCCTGGCGTGCGCGGCCGGTTTTCCTCCCGCGCGCAATGCTAGCGCGTCGGCGAAGCGGGCGGAATCCGCGGGCAGTCCTGCACAAGGCCATGACCACGGTGGTCGACCGATTCAACTCATGCCGACGGGAGGCGGGCAATGGCCTGCCCCGTCGTCGACAGGGCCTAACGCTCAGGCGCGACCGGTGTCACCACCGTGCGGACGAAGGCCTCTTCATCGCACGCATAGTCCCATTGCTCGATCAGACAGTCCTTGCCCGCATCGGCGCTGCGCGGTGGCCGTACACCGGGCGGCTCGCCCCAGCGCAGGATGTTGACCGAATTGGGCGCATCGAGGCGTACGCGTGACGAGATCGCGGTGCCCGCCTGGATCACCCACAGCCGCCGCGCAAAACCCTGTTGCGCCAGCGTGCAGGGCAGATGAACATGCCCGCCCAGCACGAGGTCCGCCCCGGCCGCCGACCAGGCCTTCAAGGCCGCATGATGGCCGCGCAACAGATCGGCACGGTCCTCGGCCCTGATGACATCCGCAGGTTGATGTACCACCACCACGCGCAACTGCTGCGCACGGGCCCCCGCTAGCCGGCATGCCACACGATCGATCTGCTCTGCGGACACCTCGCCGTGCTTGAACCGCCATGCGCGCGTGGTATTGACGCCAATAACGAGGAGATCCGCTGAGACGTGCACCGGCTCCAGATCGGCCCCGAAGGCCTTGGTGTAGCGCGCGTACGGACGGGTGAAGCGTGACCACAGGTTGAACAGGGCAATGTCGTGGTTGCCCGGTACGGCCAGAACCGGTGCCCCCAGCTGATCGACGAAAGCCTTGGCCGCGCGAAACTGGGCGGGCCGCGCACGCTGCGTGATGTCACCCGAAAGCACCACCAGATTCGGGCGCTGCTGGGCGGCCAGGGCGACCAGGGCCGCCGCCACCCGCGGCTGTTCGGTGCCGAAATGGGTGTCAGAGAGATGAAGCAGAACCGTCACGCCGTCGCCTCGGGCGCGCTCATCCTGTCTCCCGCGCCAGGTGCCTGGAGCAGGTACAGGGGCTTGTCCAGCACACGGATCTCGATGGGCGCGCGCATGCGTGCCACCTCACCGTCGAACGCCACCACGAAGGTCTTGCGCCGATGTGCCAGCCCGGGCCTCACCACCATGTGCCTGAACTCGAAACTCTCCACGCCGGCGGCCTCCCTCAACCTGCCCATTGCCCCGTGCAGCAACAGTCCGAGCATCGACATCGTACCGATAGGCCGCAGCATCAGCGCGGCCATGCTGCCGTCGCCGGGCGTACCGGCCAGGGTGTCTTCGGGCTCCGCACCGAACTGTTGCAGTTGCAGCCGGTTGTTGCCGATGAACAGCGTGAGCGCCTGCACGTCGCGAGCCGTGGAGCCGGTCTCGATGTGCAGGCGCAGTCGGCGCTGCGCGCGCAGCAGCGTCGCACAGGCCGCCACGAACGCCACCCAGCGGCTGCGGCCAAACCGCGCTTTCCAGGCCTCGCGGTCCTGCAACAGTTCGGGGTATGCGCCCAGACTGGCGTTGACAAGGAACAGCCGGTCGTTGATGGCGCCCACCTGAACCGGCACCGGGCTCGCACCCATCAACTGGCGCGCCGCAGCCTCGGGCTCGGTGGCGATGCCATGCGTCCTGGCAAAGTAATTGAAGGTGCCGTAAGGGATGACGCCCATCGGGCAACCGGCCGCGTGTGCTGCCTGTGCCACCGTGCCGAGGCTTCCATCGCCGCCGACCGCCACCACGGCCGTCCCGCGCACTGCCGCGGCTGCCGCGGCCTCGGTGGCTACCCGTGCCAGATCAGCCGGTTCGCAAATCAGCAATTCACCCTCTCGTCCATGCTCGGCGAGGGCCTTGTGGATGACGCCACGCTTGGTGTCGAGGTCGCGCGCGCCCGCTCCGGCGTTGATCACGAACAGCAGGGGGGACGCCGGGTCGAGGCGCGGGACCGGCATCACGGAGGACTGCGCGTGGTCGGCCCCGATCGACGTGGACGGGAAGTTTTCAGTCATGTCGCAGCCTTCAAACGCTCGCCAGTTCAGGCAACCCCAGTCGAAAGGGGAGCGAAACTGCGGGGAACCGACAAATCCGATAAAGAGTCCGAGCAGGCAACTTGGTCAAGCAGAGTCTATCGGTCATGAAGGGTAAACGACGGGCTAACGTGGAGCGGATTGCCGGGGCGCGACTGGCATCGATGAACGGTACGATGGCCGACGCCGTGGGTCAAAGCAATCGGCAGCGCATGGTGTGGTTGAGCCTGCTGGCAATGCCACTCCTTTTTCCGGTCGCGCTGCCGGGCATGGCTTCGGTGGTCGGCGCTCTTTGTATCGTGATCGCGTTTGGGCTGTTGAGCGGTCAGCCGGTGCCCTTGCCCGTCTGGCTTGCCCGACGGGAGATCAACGCTCGCGCCAGGGTGCTGCTCGAGCGCATGATCGGCCGAGTCATCAATGTCATCGCACGGTGGGGACGGCCGCGCATGCTGCGCCTGAGCGACAGGCCGGCGCGTGCGCTGAACGGCTTGATGCTCTGTGCCGCTGGACTGTCGATGATGGTCCCCGTCCCCATCATCAGCTTCGACAACGTGCTGCCAGCGCTGGCGATCGTCCTGATCTCCTGGGGCCTGCGTCTCCGTGACGGCCTGATGCTGCTCTGCGGTTACCTGGTGACGCTGGCCGCGCTTGCTTCGGTCGCGCTGCTGTGGTGGGGCGGCACGGTCGCCGCCACTGAATTGCTGTCGGCGATGGGGTTGACGCTCGGCCGGTAAGCGCAGCCGGTGCTGGCCGGCGCGCCCGCCATCTTCAGGCATCGGCGCAAGCTCCAGGCACCGGCGTATCATGATTTTGTCGTTGCTCCGCCGTCCGGGATACCGTGCCCGGCCCGCCGCCATGCCCGACAGCCTGCCGCTCGATGCCAACCAGATCGAAGCCTTCCTGATCGCGACCGGAATCGGTCTGCTGATCGGGCTGGAGCGCGAGCGCGTGCCCTCCGCCCGCGCCGGGCTGCGCACCTTCGCCCTGGTCGGCATGTTCGGCGCGCTGGTGGCGATGCTGGGCCAGACGCAGGGCAGCCTGGCGCCCTTCGTCGCCGGGCTGGTGATCGTCGCGCTCACCCTCATCGCCGCCTACCTGCGCCATCCCGACCCGTCCGACCCGGGCACCACCTCGGTGGCGGCGCTGGTGGTGTGCTACTGCCTCGGTGCGGCGACCTGGCTGGGCTACGCCCAGCTCGCCGTGATGCTCGCGGTGGCCACCACCGTGCTGCTGTACTTCAAGGCCCAGCTGCGCGGCATGGCAACCCGGCTCGGCGCGCGCGACTGGATCTCGATCCTGCAGTTCGGCGTGCTGTCGCTGGTGATCCTGCCCATCCTGCCGAACGAGGAGATGGGTCCCTATGGTGCGCTCAACCCGCACCAGATCTGGTGGATGGTCGTGCTGATCGCGGGGGTCGGCCTGGCCGGTTACGCGGCGCTGGCGGTCGCCGGGGTGCGCTACGGGGCGGCCTTCGTCGGCGTGTTCGGCGGGCTGGCCTCGAGCACCGCGACCACCCTGCTGTACGCCCGCCAGGCGCGCGCGTTTCCGGCGGCGACGGCGATGGCGGCGCTGGTGATCGTGCTCGCCAATCTGGTGATGGTGCTGCGGGTGGCGGTGATCGCGGCGCTGGTGGCGCCGGCGGTGGCGACGACGCTGGCGCTGATCGTCGCGCCGGCGCTGGTCGTAGGGGCGCTCGCGGTGGCATGGCAGTGGCGGCAGCTGCCCGAGCGCAGCGAAGCGGTGCTGCCATCGACCTCCAACCCGACCGAGCTCAAGACCGCGCTCGGCTTTGGCGCGCTCTATGCCGTGGTGCTGCTGGCCGCGGCCTGGCTGTCGGATCTCGCCGGCAGCCGCGGGCTGTACATGCTGGCGCTGGTGTCGGGCCTGACCGACGTCGACGCGATCACGCTGTCCAGCCTGCGCCTGTTCGCCCTCGAGCGCCTGCAACTCGGCGTCACCGTGACCGCGATCGGCATCGCCATGCTGGCCAACCTCGGCTTCAAGCTCGGCATGGCGGTGGCGATCGGTGGCCGGGCGCTGGGATTCAAGGCCGCCGTCGGCATGGGGGCGGTCGCGCTCGGGCTGGTGGCCGGGATGCTGTGGATGGGCGCCCACAGCGCTGCCGGCTGAGGGCAGCGCCGCTGCGGCGGGCTCAGCGCCCCGAGCAGTGCCCGCCCGAGGCCGCCTGACCGCTGCCGAGCGCGATCGGCGGCGGTTCGACGCGCACGCTGGTGCTGTTCGCGGTGTCGAGCGCGAGCAGGCCCAGCGCCACGAGCCAGAACAGCGCGAAGCCGGCGCGGAAAGCTTTCCTGTTGTCCATGTGTCCTCCTCAGGCGCTGACGCGGCGGCGGATGCGCACGCCCACGATGGAGCCGGCGAACGCCAGCGCGAACCACACCCAGCCGTGCAGGCTGGCCGAGGCGATGCCGCCGAGGTAGGCGCCGACGTTGCAGCCGAAGGCCATGCGTGCGCTGTAGCCCATCACCAGGCCGGCGATCGCCGCGGCCAGGAGGCGCTTGCCGGTGGGCAGGCTGAAGTCGGCCGCGCCGTTCCAGCGTGAGGCGGCGATGGCGCCGTAGATCAGGCCGATGTTGGTCACCGAGGTGACGTCGGCGAGGATCGGGTCGACCAGGCGCTGCGCATGCGGCGCCACGCCCCAGAAGGCGTCGCCCGCCAGGTCCCAGCCCAGCGCGCTGACCGCCTTCGCGCCCCACACCCCCATGCCGTACACGATGCCCCAGGGCTGGCCGGCGACGATGAGGTGCAGCAGGTAGAGCACGGCCAGCAGCAGCGCACCCAGCCGCCAGCGCCGCGCCCAGAAGACGCGCTGCGCTGGCGGCGCTGCGGCAGCGACCAGGCTCGCGGTGCCGGCACGCACCAGCTGCTGCGCGACGGCCTGCGGCGAGTTCGTCGCAGCGCTCGAAGCCTGGCCGGGCTGGGCCGAGCGCGCGGCGCGTCCGGCCAGCCAGGCCACCAGGGCGCAGCCGGCCACGGTGAGCGCGAGTGCAGTCGGCCAGCCGAGGGCGAGCAGGTCGACCGCCGGCAGTCCGCCAGCGTCGATCCAGGCCGGCTGGTGCGAGGCGCCGAGGAAGCTGCCGAAGGCGAAGGTCGGCAGCACCACGAAGGACAGCGGCGAGCCCGCACCGGCCTTGTACAGCGTGCCCGAACCGCAGCCGTCGGCGAGTTGCATCGCGGCGCCGAACAGGAAGGCACCCAGCACCAGGCTGATCGTCAGCGGCGCCACCGCGCCCACCAGCTCACCGCCGCTGGTGGCGATCAGCGGCAGCGTGAAGGCGGCGGCGAGCCCCATCAGCAGCATCTGTGCCCACAGGCCCTGCGGGTCGCGACGCTCGATGAAGTCGCGCCAGCCGGTGGTGAAGCCGAAGCGCGCGCCCTGCAGCACCGCGCCGAAGCCGATGCCCAGCAGCGCGAGCAGGCCCTGGCGCAGGCCCACGGCCAGCGTTACTGCGAGCACGCCGGCGAGGCCGCCGCTGATCAGGAGGGTTCGGTTGAGCCAAAGCATCGTCCTGTTTCCGCCTTACTTGTCGAACGTGCGCTTGACGTCCTGCACCAGCGCGGTGACACGCGAGGGCTGGTTCTGCATCGGGCGCTCGGACTGGCTCCACTCCACCACGGAGGCCGGGTACAGCTTGACCGACTTGTTGCCGGCGATCTCGGACATCACGAACCAGTTGGTCGCCGCCCAGTGGCCGGTGTTGCAGAAGGACACCGCGGGTGCGGCGTCTGCGCCCGAGAGCGTCACCAGCGCCTTCAACTCGTCTGCGGGCTTGAGCGTGGTGCTGCCCTTGGGGAAGAACTGGGCGTTGTCGAAGGACCTGGCGCCCGGCAGCGTGCCGTAGCGCGCGGCGGCGTCGACGCGGGCCTCGCCGCTGAAGAAGCGCGGCGGGCGGGCGTCGACCAGCAGCGGGGTCTTGCCGGACTCGAGCGCGGCGGCGAGTTCCTCGCTGGTGACGATCTGGTCCTGGTCGTAGCGGTAGACGAACTGGCTCGGCGTGACCTGCGGGGTGCCCGTCTCGAGCGCGCCACCAGCAGCCTTCCAGGCCTGGGTGCCGCCATCGAGGATGGACAGGCGGGTGAGACCCCCGACCTTCAGCGTCCAGTACACGCGGGCTGCGGCGCCGAAGTCGGTGTGGTCGGTGCCTGCATGCACGACCACGACGTGGGTGTCACGATCGACGCCAGCCGACTGCAGCAGCTGGGTCAGCGCGGCCTCCGCCGGCAGCTGGCCGGCGTTCTCCTTCGGGCCGCGGTACTTGCCGTAAGGGGTGTTGAGGGCGCCCGGGATGTGGCCGGTGGCGTAGTCCTTGTCGGCGCGGATGTCGAGCACGCGCACGCCGGACTGACCGAGCAGGGGCTTGAGGTCGGCGGCGCTCAGCAGCGGCGCGGGGGTGGCCTGGGTCGCAGCGGCGGGCGACGGTGTCGTCGGGTTGGCGAGCGCGGACGTGGACAGCGCAAGGCCGCCCGTGGCAAGCGCAAAGGCGAGGGACAGCGGGGCGAGGGCGCGACGGGTGGTTTGCTTGATCATGGCGTATTCATCCTCATCAATCGGGCTACGGCGCCGCGCAGGCGCCGGGCACAGGGAAGGCTGCGGAGAATACGCGAAAGTTATTATTCTCTGAATAACTGCTCAAGCCTTTCGATATAACGCTTGGTGCTTAACGCAAGAGCGGTGCGCTTGCCTGTACCCGCTGCCTGAGTCAGACCGCATGAGTCAGACCGCATGAGTCAGGCGGTCGCCAGTTCCACGCGGTTGCGGCCGTTCTGCTTTGCCCGGTAGAGCGCGTCGTCGGCTGCCTTGATCAGGCCCTCGCTGGTGCTGCCATGCGCGGGCAGGCTGGCCACGCCGATCGACACCGTGATGCTCGGTAGCGGCTTGCCATGCAGCATCACGGTAAGGTGGCCGACCGTCTCGCGGAATGCGTCGAGTCGCTTGATGGCCTGTTCCGGGACGAGCTCGGGCAGGATCAGCAGGAACTCCTCGCCACCATAGCGGCAGGCCAGGTCGCTGCCCTCGCGAAAGCTCGACAGCAGCAGCGCGAACTCCTTGAGCACGACGTCGCCGGCCTCGTGGCCGTAGGCGTCGTTGAAGCGCTTGAAGTGGTCGATGTCGAGCATCGCGACGGCGAGGAACTTGTCCGCCCGCGTCATGCGGCTGATCTCGCGTGCCAGGGCTTCTTCCATGAAGCGGCGGTTGTAGAGCCCGGTCAGCGGGTCGCGGATCGACAGCGCGTGCAGCGACTCGCGCAGGCGCAGATTGGCCAGGCCGAGGCTGATGCTGTCGGCGGCGGTCGCGGCGAGATTGCGGCAGTGCTGTTTCTGCGTCTCGGGCATCGTCACCGGATCGACCAGCAGGTGAATGATGCCCAGCGCCGTCCCCTGCGCCAGCAGCGGGATGCACAGGTAGGGCTTGTCGCCCGCGTCGATGTGACGGCAGGGCGGGTTGATCGTGCGCTCGAAGCCGATGTCGTGGATGTGGCCGCGGCGCAGGGCCCAGCAGTCGGAGGGCGGTGCGCTCTGCAGCGACTGCGGATGCGCGCCCCAGGTGCCGGCATCCTCGAGCAGGTTGCCGGACGGACGCAGCAGCAAAAGCTGGCCGCTGGCGCCCGGGAAGAGCTGGGCCATGGTTACGCGGATGATGGGGAGCGACTCCTCGACGGTGCGGCAACTCTGCAGCAGGCTCGTCATCTGCCCGAGCAGCATGACCTCGCGGTTGGTGCTCTCGAGTGCCTCCTGCGAGCGCCTGAGCTGGGTGACGTCGCGTGCGGCGGCGAAGACGCCGGCGACATGGCCGCTCTCGTCGTGGTAGACGCTGGCGTTGTAGAGCACGTCCGTCATGCTGCCGGAGGCGTGGCGCAGCACCAGCGGATAGTCGGTGACGTGACCGGTCGAGAACACCTGCTGATAGCCGGCGCGGGCTCTGGCGGGTTCGGTGAAGTAGTCGCTGAAGTCGCTCCCGATCAGCCGGTCGCGACCGCAGCCGGTGGCCAGCTCGGTGGCGCGGTTGACGTCCATGATCTTGCCGTCGGGGCTGATCGTGACCAGCGGATCGAGGCTGGCCTCGAGCAGGCTGCGCGCGTAGTGCGAGGCGGCGGTCAGGCGTTGCTCCACGGCCTTGATGGCGGTGATGTCGCGTGCCTCGACGAGCAGGCCTAGCACCTCGCCGGCGGGGTCGCGGGCGCAGGCCAGGTGCAGTTCCAGTTCGGCGGTGCGCCCGTCCCCGGTCGTGACGCGCAGGGACTGGCCGCTGAGCGCTCCACGGGACAAGGTCGTGCGGACGGCTTCTTCGGCCGCCCTGCGGTCGGTGAAATGGGCCGCGAACTCGCTCCCCACCCACTCTTCGCGCGTTCGCTGGGAGTGGCGCAGCGTGGCGCGGTTGACGTCGGTCACGCGACCGTCGAGATCGACGGCCAGCATCGGGACATCGGTGGCGTCGAGGAAATGTTGGCGCAGGCGCAGCAGGGTCATCTCGCTCGTCATCGTCGCCTCCAGCGAGCGCTCAGGGGGCAGGGTCGAAGTTCATCGCTTACCCAATCAGTGTAGGTCCACCGATCCGGCATCGCCTGACAAGAATGTTGCCTGTTCCGAGGAGGCGCGCGACCTTGCAAGGACTCGCCAGCGGGTCAGGCTTTCTCGCCCTTGGCCGCCAGGTAGATCCCCAGCAACAGCAGGCTGAAGCCGACGAACTGCAGCGGCGCGAAGCCTTCGCCGAAGACGATGAAGGCCATCAGCGCGCTGCCCACGGGTTCGCCCAGGGTCACCACCGCGACGAAGGTCGCCGACACGTAGCGCAGCGACCAGTTGTAGGCGGTGTGGCCGAGCAGCTGGGGGCCGAGCGCCATCGCCAGCAGCACCAGCCAGGCGGTGTCCGACAGCGCGAACAGCGCCACGCCGCCGGCGCCGCTGGCGGCGAACAGGAACAGCGCCGCGGCGCCATAGGCGAGCCAGATGTAGGCCGGCAGGCTGAGCCCTGCGCGCAGCCGGCGGCCGATCAGCAGGTAGGCCGAGAAGCACACGCTGCCGATCAGGGCGAGCAGGTTGCCGAACATCGGGGCGCTGCCGGGGCTGACGGTCTGGTTGTCGCTCCAGAAGATGAAGAGGCTGCCGGCGAAGGACAGCGCGATGCCGCCGATCATCATCTTCGTCGGCGTTTCGCGGAAGATCAGGAAGGAGGCCAGGCCGATCCACAGCGGGTTGGTGGTGACGAGCGCGGTGCTCGAGGCCACCGAGGTGTATTCGAGCGAGCTGATCCAGGTGGCGAAGTGCAGCGCGAGGAAGAGGCCGGCGGCCAGCGCCATGCCGATCTGCCCGCGGTTGAGGCGGGCGAGCTCGTGGCGCGACTGCAGGAAGGCGACCGGGGTGATGATCAGCGCAGCGAAGCCGAGCCGCCAGGTGGCCACGGTGAGCGAGCTCACGCCTTCGGCCTGGGCGAGGCGGGCGAAGATGGCGCCGAAGGAGATTGCGGCGAGGCCGATGCCGAGGACGACGAAGGGGAGCCAGCGGGCGGGTTGGGCGGTGTGGGACATCGGGAGGTGGGTGAGATGACGGGTGATTGGGAAGCGGGCGGTCGGAGGATAGCGTGGGGCTTCGAG
>QXGG01042620.1_pt1 | contig 30493 bp, 26 predicted proteins | sample 1982491 | NCBI WGS metagenome assembly QXGG01 (sample SAMN09924614, study PRJNA488089) | Wastewater metagenome, whole genome shotgun sequencing project. | isolation source: South African research farm wastewater | place: South Africa: Irene, Agricultural Research Council, Animal Production... | reverse complement strand
GCGAGCCGAAGTTGCCCTGGCCGTCGACCAGCGGATAGCGCAGCGAGAAGTCCTGCGCCACCCGCACCATCGCGTCATAGACGCTGGAGTCGCCGTGCGGGTGGTACTTGCCGATCACGTCGCCGACCACGCGCGCCGACTTCACGTGCTTGGAGGTGGCGGACAGGCGCATCTCGTTCATCGCATAGAGGATGCGGCGCTGCACCGGCTTCAAGCCGTCCTCGACCTGCGGCAGCGCGCGCGACTTCACCACGCTCATGGCGTAGGCGAGGTAGGCGCGCTCGGCGTAGCGGTCGAGCGCCAGCGTGCCGTCGTCCTCGGGTTCGGGCGCCGGGTCGGCGGGCGGGGCAGGGGGCGGAGGCGGAGTCTGCCCCTCGTGCGCTGGCAGGGTCGCGTTCGCGGTCAGCGCTGCGCCTGCGATGGCTGGAGTGACCGGGCTGGGCGTGGCTGCGGAGGGTTCGGGCGCGCCGAACAGGTCTGGGGTATCGGTCGTCATTGCACTTCAGCTTTGAATTCGGTTGGACGGCAGCGTCTGGCGGACGGGGTGTTCAGACATCCGCTTCGACGCTGTCGCCCTTTTCTTCCATCCATGCGCGCCGGCCGGACGCTTCGCCCTTGCCCATCAGCAGGGTGAACATCTTCAGCGTGTCCTGCAGCGCGCCGCTGCGCACCTTCACCGGCAGCACGCGGCGGGTGGCGGGGTCCATGGTGGTCTCGCGCAGCTGGTCGGGGTTCATCTCGCCCAGGCCCTTGAAGCGACCGATCTCGATGGCGTCGGGCCTGAAGCCTTCCTTCTCCAGGCGCTCGCGCATGGCGGCGAGCTCGCCCTCGTCCAGCGCGTACAGGCGGCGCGGCGGGCGCTTCTTGCCTTGCGCGGGCACGTCGATGCGGTACAGCGGCGGCTGCGCCACATACACATGGCCGCGCTCGATGAGCTTGGGGAAGTGGCGGAAGAACAAGGTCAGCAGCAGGGTCTGGATGTGGGCGCCGTCCACGTCGGCGTCGGACATGATGACGACCTTGCCGTAGCGCAGGCCGGAGAGGTCGACCTCGCTGTCGGCCTTGTGCGCATCCACGCCGAGCGCCACTGCGATGTCGTGGATCTCGGCGTTGGCGAACAGGCGGTCGGGGTCGATCTCCCAGGCGTTTTGCACCTTGCCGCGCAGCGGCAGGATGGCCTGGGTCTCCTTGTTGCGCGCCATCTTGGCCGAGCCACCGGCAGAGTCGCCCTCGACCAGGAAAAGCTCGTTGTCGGCAAGGTCCTCGGACTCGCAGTCCGACAGCTTGCCCGGCAGCACTGCGACGCCCGAGGTCTTTCGCTTCTCGACCTTTTGTGCGCTCTTCTGGCGCGCCAGCGCCTGCCTGATCGAGAGTTCGGCGATCGCACGGCCGGCCTCGACGTGGTTGTTGAGCCAGATCTCGAAGGGGTCGCGCAGCTGCGCGGACACCAGCTTGACCGCCTCGCGAGAGTTCAGCTTCTCCTTCACCTGGCCCTGGAACTGGGGGTCGAGCAGGCGCGCCGAGAGCACGAAGCTCATGCGCCCGCATACGTCCTCCTGCTGCAGCTTGACGCCGCGCGGCAGCAGGGTGTGGTGGTCGATGAAGGACTTCATCGCCTCGAACACCCCGGCGCGCAGGCCGGATTCATGCGTGCCGCCGTTGACCGTCGGGATCAGGTTGACGTAGGACTCGCTTGGCAGCGGCGACTCGAACCAAGCCAGCGCCCAGGCTGCACCCTCGCCGGCCGCGAAGCTGGGATCGTCCTTCGCGGCGTATTTTTCGGCGGTGAAGATCGGTGCCACCGGCTCGATGTCGCCGGCGAGCTCCTTCAGGTAGCCGGCCAGCCCCTCGGGGTAGGACCAGGTCTTGGTCAGCACCGGGCCGTTGGCCTGCTCGATGTCGAGCCGCACCGCGACCCCCGACAGCAGCACCGCCTTCGAGCGCAGCAGGCGCTCAAGCTCGCTCATCGGCACACGCGGCGATTCGAAGTACCTGGCATCCGGCCATACCCGCACCCGGGTACCGGTCTGGCGGCCGCAGTCGCCCTCGACACGCACCGGGCCGATCGTCTCGCCGCCGTCGGCGAAGTCGATGCGATGGATCTTGCCTTCGCGCCGCACCTCGACCTCGATCCGGGTCGACAGCGCATTGGTCACCGACACGCCGACGCCGTGCAGGCCGCCCGAGAACGCATAGGCCGAGTTGCCCTCGCGCTTGTCGAACTTGCCGCCGGCGTGCAGGCGAGTGTAGGCCAGCACGACGACCGGCACGCCCTCTTCCGGGTGCAGCCCGACCGGGATGCCACGGCCGTCGTCGGTCACGGTGACCGAGCCGTCGAGATGGAGCGTGACGTGGATCTTCTTCGCGAAGCCGCCGAGCGCCTCGTCGGCGGCATTGTCGATCACTTCCTGGATGATGTGCGCCGGGCTGTCGGTGCGGGTGTACATGCCGGGGCGTTCGCGCACCGGCTCCAGCCCTTTGAGGACGCGGAAGGAGGATTCGTCGTACTGCTTGGGGGTGTCTTGCCTGGCGGCCATGCTGCGTGCCCGTTTGGTATGGCGAGGGGCGCAAGGATAGCAGAGCGACAGGCTGTATGTATGTTCAGCTTCTTCTCGGCGAGTCGCGTGCCGCGGGTGCGCAGGGACCTTCGGGGGCCGCGCTCGACCGGTTCAATCCGCGTTGCGGAACACCTTCTGCCAGGGGATCGAGACCTCGAGGCTTCGTACCACCAGGGGCTGTCCGGCTTGGACGTCCTCCAGCTCCCAGCGCTCGCCCGCGCTGCGGCGGTAGTGTTCGATGCGGCGCAGATCGGGATCGATGAGGACGAAATCGCGCAGCGAGGGGATGCGACGGTAGGCGGCAAACTTCTCCCCGCGGTCATAGGCCGCAGTGGCGGGCGAGAGCACCTCGACGATCAGGCTGGGCGCACGCATGAACTGGTCGGCGCGGTGGTCGGCGGGGTCGCAGGTGACGAGCACGTCGGGGTAGAAGTAGGCCTCGTCCGCAGCGGCCTGGACCTTCATGTCGGCCATGTAGGCGCGGCAGGGGCTGCCTTCGAGCGCATCGTCAAGGGCACTGAAAACGTTGCCCGAAATCGTCACGTGCCGGCGGCTGGCGCCGCCCATGGCGAAGGTCTCGCCGTGGAAATACTCGTACTTGCCGGGCTGGCTGGCTTCCCAGTGCAGGTAGTCTTCAGCGCTGAAGGGGGCGGTGGGCTGGGGCAGGGCCATGACGTGCTCATCCGGGCAGAGAAATCTTGCAGGGATTATAGTCCGGTCCATGAATCCGATGCCCCGCCACGTCGAACGCGCACTCCACGAGCGGGTCGAGATCGTGCCCTACGATCCGGCCTGGCCCGCGCTTTTTGTGCAGGAGGCGGCGAGGCTGCGCGCGCTGCTGCCGGCGGCGCTGATCGGGCGCATCGAGCATTTCGGCAGCACCGCGGTGCCGGGACTGGCGGCCAAGCCGATCATCGACATGCTGGTCGAGGTGCGCTCGATGGAGGACGTGGTGCAGCACATCGCGCCGCTGTTGCAGGCGCAGGGCTACGAGTTCTTCTGGCGTGCGCCCGAGCATGGCCTGCCGGGCATGGACTACGCGTGGTTCATCCGCCGCGACGCCACGGGGCGGCGCACGCACCATGTCCATTTTCTGGAGGCGGGCTCGTCGGAGTGGGCGCGGCTGCTGTTTCGCGATTACCTGCGCGCGCACCCGGACGCGGCACGCGCCTACGGCGAACTCAAGCAGCGCATCGCCACCGAACATCCGGACGACCGCGTCGCTTACGCGCAGGCGAAGACCTGCTTCGTGGGCGAGGCGATGCGGGCAGCACGCAAGGAAACGGGCGCTTGAGTTTGCTCAGGCGCCCGTTGTGGCTGGCTATGTGGCGGGCGATCGGCGCAAGCGGGTCATGCATCCGATCTGATGCGCGCTCGGCTCACATCCCCTGGTAGATCGGCCCTTCACCGCCCTGCGGCACGACCCAGTTGATGTTCTGCGTCGGGTCCTTGATGTCGCAGGTCTTGCAGTGGATGCAGTTCTGGGCGTTGATCTGCAGGCGCGGGCCGGCGTCTTCTTGCACGATTTCATAGACCCCGGCCGGGCAGTAGCGCTGCTCGGGGGCATCGTACTTGGCGAGGTTCACCGAGATCGCGACCGACGGGTCCTTGAGCTGCAGGTGGCAGGGCTGCTCTTCCTCGTGGTTGGTGTTCGACAGGAAGACCGATGACAGGCGATCGAAGGTGAGCACGCCGTCGGGCTTGGGATAGTCGATCTTCGGGCAGTCGGCAGCGGGTTTGAGCTTGTCGTGGTCGGCGCTGTTGTGCAGCGTCCACGGTGCCTTTCCGCGGAACAGCATCTGGTCCATGCCGAACAGCAGCGCGCCCATGACCAGGCCCTTCTTCATCAGCGGCTTGAAGTTGCGGTATTTGTGCAGTTCGCTGTATAGCCACGAGTCGCGGAAGGTCGCTGGGTAGGCGGTGAGCGCGTCGCGCTGGCGCTCGTGCGCGAGTGCGTCGAAGGCGGCTTCGGCGGCGAGCATGCCCGACTTCATTGCGGTATGCACGCCCTTGATGCGCGCGGCGTTGAGGAAGCCAGCGTCGTCACCGATCAGCGCGCCGCCCGGGAAGATCAGCCGCGGCAGGCTCTGGATGTTGCCGGTGGCGATGGCGCGCGCGCCGTAGGCCAGGCGCTTGCCGCCCTCGATGTGCTTGCGCACCGCGGCGTGGGTCTTCCAGCGCTGCATCTCGTCGAAGGGCGACAGGTGCGGGTTCTCGTAGTTGAGGCCGACCACGAAGCCGAGCGCGACCAGGTTGTCCTCGAGGTGGTAGATGAAGCCGCCACCGTAAGTGGCGTTGTCCATCGGCCAGCCGGCGGTGTGCACGACCAGGCCGGGGCGATGCATCTCGGGCTTGACCTCCCACAGCTCCTTGATGCCGATGCCGTAGGTTTGCGGATCGACGCCTTCGCGCAGCTGGTACTTTGCCTCGAGCTGCTTGCCAAGGTGGCCACGACAGCCTTCGGCGAACAGGGTGTACTTGGCGTGCAGCTCCATGCCGGGCTGGTGGTGCGGGCCGGGGGTGCCGTCGCGGTTCAGGCCCATGTCGCCGGTGGCGACGCCTTTCACCGCACCGCTGTCGTCATACAGGATCTCGGCCGCGGCAAAGCCGGGATAGACCTCGATGCCGGCGGCCTCGGCCTGCTCGCCGAGCCACTTGACCACGTTACCCAGGCGCACGATGTAGTTGCCGTGGTTGTCGAAGCAGTCGGGCGTGAGCGCGGGGGGATTGCGGAAGGAGCCCTTCTCGGTGAGGAAGACGACCTGGTCTTCGGTGACCGCGGTCGTCAGCGGGGCGCCTTTTTCCTTCCAGTCGGGGATCAGCTCGGTGAGCGAGCGTGGGTCGATCACCGCGCCCGAGAGGATGTGCGCGCCGATCTCGGCGCCTTTCTCGATCAGGCAGACCGACAATTCCTGACCCTTGGCTTCGGCCAGTTGCTTCAAGCGGATCGCTGCGCCCAGCCCGGCCGGGCCACCGCCCACGATCAGCACATCGAATTCCATCGATTCGCGTTCCATCTTGTTCTCCTGTTCCCTTCTCGGGGCACGTAGGTGCCGTCAGTTTAAACCCTCGCGCGGGCCCGTGATGCCCATTCGGGACGGGCCCCCGGGTGCTGCACAACATACGGATGCGTATGTTACATTAGCTTGCTCGGCAAACACAAAGAGGAGATTGCAGGATGAACGACCAGGCAAAGCTGATCTACACCACGCGCATGGCGGTGCGCTGGGGCGACATGGATGCCTACGGCCATGTGAACAACACGGTGTACTTCCGCTACTTCGAGCAGACGCGCGTCGAATGGCTCGAGACCATGGGCAGCCGGGTCAGTCCCGAGGAGCCGATCGGTCCGGTCATCATCAATGCCGCGTGCACCTTCTTCGCTCCGGTGAATTATCCTGCGACGGTGGTGATCAAGATGTACGCGGGGGAGCCCGGACGTTCGAGCGTGATGACCTGGTACGAGCTCTTCGTTGAGGGTGAGGAGCGCGTCTATTGCGAAGGCTCGGCGAAGACGGTGTGGATGGACATGCGCACCGGCAAGTCGGCACCGATTCCCGACGTGGTGCGCGCGCTGTTCGAGTGAACGGGCAGCCGCAATGCCGGCGCCCCGAGCCCGGCATTGCCCGGTGACCGCGCCGCAACGAGCGTGGCCCGAAAGACAACCCGAAGTTTCGATTGATGGTGAGGAGACATCATGAATCTGCATCAAGACCAGCCCCTGTGGGTGCCCGCGGCCGAGCGCATCGCCTCGGCCAACGTCACGGCCTTCCGGCTCGCCGCCGCGCAGCGCTGGGGCGTGAGCCTGCCCGACTACGCCGCGCTGTACGACTGGTCGGTGGCGCACCCGGAGCAGTTCTGGGTGAGCGTGTGGGAGGGCGAGGGCGGCGGGAGCGCGGTGATCGGTACGCGCGGTGAGCGCGTGCTGGAAGACGGCGACCGCATGCCCGGCGCGAAGTGGTTCCCGGATGCGCGCCTGAACTTCGCGCGCAACCTGCTGCGCTCGCGTGACGCGCACGACGCGATCGTGTTCTGGGGCGAGGATCACGTGATGAACCGCATGAGCCACGGCGAGCTGTACCGCGCGGTGGCGCATTTCGTCGCCGCGCTGCGCGAGATGGGCGTGGAGAAGGGCGACCGCGTCGCCGCCTACATGCCCAACATGCCAGAGACGGTGATTGCGATGCTGGCTGCGGCGAGCATCGGCGCGATCTTCACCTCGGCCTCGCCCGACTTCGGCGTGCAGGGCGTGCTCGACCGCTTCGGCCAGACCGAGCCCAAGGTGCTGATCGCCTGCGACGGCTACTACTATGGCGGCAAGACGGTCGACGTGCTCGGCAAGCTGGGCGAGATCGTCAGCCAGCTGCCCTCGGTCAGGCGTGTTGTGGTGGTGCCCTATGTGCATCGCGAACACGACCTGTCGCAGGTGCCGCATGCGCGCATGCTCGCCGACTTCATCGCGCCCTTCCACTTCGTCGACGACATCGAGTTCGCCGAGCTGCCCTTCGACCATCCGCTGTACATCATGTACTCCTCGGGCACCACCGGCGTGCCCAAGTGCATCGTGCATTGCGCGGGCGGCGCGCTGCTGCAGCACTTGAAGGAACACAGGCTGCACGGCGACGTGAAGCCGGGCGACCGCGTGTTCTACTTCACCACCTGCGGCTGGATGATGTGGAACTGGCTGGTCTCCGCGCTCGCCGCCGAGGCCACGCTGCTGCTCTACGACGGCTCGCCCTTCGCCGGTGACAACCAGATCCTGTTCGACTACGCCGACGCCGAGCACATGACCCACTTCGGCACCTCGGCCAAGTTCCTCGATGCGGCCGCCAAGTTCGGCCTCAAGCCGCGCGAGACCCACCGGCTCGACACGGTGCGCGCGATGATGAGCACCGGCAGCCCGCTGGTGCCCGAGGGTTTCGACTACGTCTATCGCGACATCAAGGCCGACCTGCAGCTCTCGTCGATCTCGGGCGGCACCGACATCATCTCCTGCTTCGTGCTCGGTAGCCCCATGCTGCCGGTGTGGCGCGGCGAGATCCAGTGCCGCGGCCTGGGCATGGCGGTGGACGTGTGGGACGACGACGGCCGCCCGGTGCGTGGCGACAAGGGCGAGCTTGTGTGCACCAGGCCTTTCCCGGTGATGCCGGTCGGCTTCTGGAACGACACCGACGGCGCCAAGTACCACGCCGCCTACTTCGATCGCTTCCCGAATGTGTGGTGCCATGGCGACTTCTGCGAGATCACCGCGCACGGCGGGCTCGTCATCTACGGGCGCTCGGACGCCACGCTCAACCCGGGCGGGGTGCGCATTGGCACCGCCGAGATCTACCGCCAGGTCGAGAAGCTGCACGAGGTCGTCGAGTCCCTGGTGATCGGCCAGGACTGGCCGCCGCAGAACCCCAACGACGTGCGCGTGGTGCTGTTCGTGAAGCTGCGCGAGGGGGTGACGCTCGACGACGACCTCACCAAGCGCATCCGCCAGACCATCCGCGACAACACCACGCCGCGCCACGTGCCGGCCCGGGTGCTGCAGGTGGCCGACATCCCGCGCACCAAGAGCGGAAAGATCGTCGAACTGGCGGTGAGGAATGTGGTGCATGGCCGCCCGGTGAAGAACCAGGAGGCGCTGGCCAATCCCGAGGCGCTGGCGCACTTTCGCGACCGCGTCGAACTGGCGGAGTGAGGAAGCATGAGCATGCTGATGAACCGTGACAAATCCGTGCTGCTGATCGTTGACGTGCAGGCGAAGCTGGCCCCCTTCATCCATGACAACGAGGAGGTCGCTGCCAGCTGCGTCTGGCTGGCCCAGGTCGCCGAGCGCATCGGGGTGCCGGTGGTGGTCACCGAGCACTTTCCGGAGAAGATCGGCGGCACGCTCGAGTCGGTGCGGGCGGTGACCGCCAATGCGCAGTACGTGGGTAAACAGTGCTTCTCGGCTCAGGCCGACGGCTGTCTCGTCGGCACCGCGGTGGACGCCCGCCGTCAGGTGATCGTATGCGGCACCGAGGCGCATGTGTGCGTGCAGCAGACGGCGCTCGACCTGCGCTGGGCGGGCAAGGAGGTCTTCATCGTCGCCGAGGCCTCGGGCTCGCGCGATCCGGCCAACCGTGACCTTGCCTTTGCGCGCATGCGCAGCCACGGTATCGAGATCGTGTCGCGCGAGATGGTGGCCTTCGAGTGGCTGCAGCGCGGCGGCACCGAGCTGTTCCGAGAGGTCAACCGCGACTTCATCCGCTAGTGCCGGGCCGGCGCCGGGCCGCGTGGCCCGGCACCCGACCTAGGGAAAACTCGGCTATCACCTTCAAGCCGGGTCGCATAGCCTGACGGCCTGTTTGAACGGCGACGCGAACCGTAACGCCGCTCCACCGACTGCAGGAGCCTTGCCGAGCGCCTCGCCGTGACCTGATCATCAACAGGGGGCGAACGATGGAAAATCGGGATGCAAGCCGGCTGGCTGCAAACGTCGATGCTGTGGTGGAGCAGATCGTGGGGCGCCTGCCTGCCGACGAGGCGCGGGTGATCAGCGCGTTCGCGACACGATTCTTCGCGCAGGTGGATCCGGAGGATCTCGAGGCGCTGTCGGTCTCCGATCTTTACGGCGCCGTGCTCAGCCAGTGGCGGTTCATCGCCCGTCCCACTGCGGGCAGCGCCGTCCGGGTGTTCAATCCGCGACTCGATGAGCATGGCTGGGAGTCGGCGCACACCGTCATCGAGATCGCGGGGGACGACATGCCCTTCCTGGTCGACTCGGTGATGATGGAGATCAACCGTCAGGGGCTCATGCTTCACCTGATCATCCATCCGGTACTGCGTGTCGTGCGCGACGAGCGCGGGCAGCTGCTGCGCCTGGCCGAGTGTGACGATGAGCAGGCACAGCGCGAGTCTGTCATGCACCTCGAGGTGGACCGGCGCACCGATCCGGCCGATATCAAGGCGCTGCGCGAAGGGTTGGAGCATGTGCTGGCCGACGTGCGTGCGGCGGTCACCGACTGGCCGCGGATGCGCGAGCGGCTGCGGGCGCTCAGCGTCGACATCGACGCCATCCCGCCGACGGTCGATGCCGAGGAGCGGGCCGAAGCGCGCGCCTTCCTCGACTGGCTGGCGGCGGACAACTTCGTGCTGCTCGGCTGCCGCGACTATGCGCTCTCGAGCACCGACGAGGGCAACGAACTGCGCATCGTCCCCGGCTCCGGGCTGGGCCTGCTGCGCGGGGAGGGCGAGGACGGGCAGTCGCGCTCGTTCGCCGCGCTGCCGCCCCAGCTCAAGGCGCAGGCCCATGTGCCGGGCGTGCTGACCATCACCAAGTCCAACACGCGCTCCACCGTGCATCGGCCTGCTTACCTCGACTTCCTGGGAGTCAAGACCTTCGGCGCCGACGGTCGGGTGAGCGGCGAGCGCCGCGTCATCGGTCTGCTCGCATCGACCGCCTATGGCACCACGCCGGTGCAGATTCCCCTGCTGCGGCGCAAGGTGCTCGCCGTGATCGAGCGTGCCGGCCTGCCGCCCGGTGGCCACGCCGCCAAGACACTGCAGACCATCATCGAGCGCTATCCGCGCGACGAGCTGTTCCAGATCGGCGCCGACGAGCTTTATGGCCACGTGATGGGCATCCTGCGTCTGGGCGAGCGCCTGCGCACGCGGCTGTTCGTGCGCTGCGACCCCTTCGCGCGCTTCGTGTCCTGCCTCATCTATGTGCCGCGCGAGCACTACAACACCGACCAGCGCAGGCGCATGCAGGCGGTGCTGATGGAGGCCTTCAACGGCGCTTCGTCCGAATTCGACGTGCAGTTCTCCGACTCGGCGCTCGCCCGCATCCTGATCACGGTGCGCACGCGGGACTCGACGATCCCGCCCTTCGATACGCGCGAGCTCGAGCAGCGCCTGATCCGCGCTTCGCGGCGCTGGGAGGACGAGCTGCAGCAGGCGCTGGTGGAGCAATGCGGCGAGGAGCGTGGCCTGGCCCTGATGCGTCGCTACGGCAGCGGCTTTCCGGCCGGCTACCGCGAGGACTACTCGCCGCGGATGGCCGTGTTCGACATCGAGCAGATGGAGGCCCTGGCCGACGCCGAGGCGCTCGGGCTCAATCTTTACGTGCCGCTCGAGGCCCCGGCCGGACGCCTGAATCTGCGCCTGTACCGGCTGGATGCGCCGGTGCCGCTGTCGCAGAGTCTGCCCATGCTCGAGAAGATGGGTGTGAAGGTGATGGACGAGCGCCCCTCCGAGGTGCAGCGCCAGGACGGGCGCACGTTGTGGCTGCATGACTTCGGGCTGCACTACGCAGGCGCCGAGAACCTCAACATCCATGAGCTGCGGCCGCTGTTCCAGGATGCCTTCCTGCACGCATGGCGCGGCGAGATCGAGAACGACGACTTCAACCGCCTGGTGCTGCTGGCAGGGCTGTCGTGGCGGGAGGTGAGCGTGCTGCGCGCCTACGCCAGGTACATGCGTCAGGCCGCTTTCACCTTCAGTCTGGCGTACATGGAGCACACGCTCGCCGCCTATCCGCAGCTGGCGCGGGCGCTGTTCGAACTGTTCCGCACCCGCTTCGACCCCGCGCTCGCGGGTGAGCGCGAGACGCAGTGCGCAGCCCGGGTGGCGGGGATCGAGGCCGAGCTCAACAAGGTCGCCAACCTCGACGAGGATCGCATCCTGCGTCAGTTCCTGGCCATGATCCTGGCCACGCTGCGCACCAACTGGTTCCAGCGTGGCCAGGACGGCGCGCCCAAGGCTTACACCTCGTTCAAGTTCGCGCCGGCCAGGATTCCCCACCTGCCCCAGCCGCTGCCGATGTTCGAGATCTTCGTGTACTCGCGGCGCTTCGAGGGCGTGCATCTGCGCGGTGGCAAGGTGGCGCGCGGCGGCCTGCGCTGGTCGGACCGCATGGAAGATTTCCGCACCGAGATCCTCGGTCTGGTGAAGGCGCAGATCGTCAAGAACGCGGTGATCGTGCCGGTGGGCTCCAAGGGCGGCTTCGTGGTCAAGTGCCCGCCTGCGCAAGGCGGGCGTGAGGCGCTGCTCGCCGAAGGCATCGACTGTTACCGCAACTTCCTGCGCGGCCTGCTCGATCTCACCGACAACCTGGTGCAGGGCGCCGTGGTGCCACCGCCCGAGGTGGTGCGCCACGACGAGGACGACCCCTACCTGGTGGTCGCCGCCGACAAGGGCACGGCGAGCTTCTCCGACCATGCCAACGCGGTCTCGGCCGAATATGGTTTCTGGCTGGGCGATGCCTTCGCTTCGGGGGGCTCGGCGGGCTATGACCACAAGAAGATGGGTATCACCGCGCGCGGTGCGTGGGAGGCGGTCAAGCGCCACTTCCGCGAGATGGGCAAGGACATCCAGATGACGCCCTTCACCGCCGCCGGCATTGGCGACATGTCGGGCGACGTGTTCGGCAACGGCATGCTGCTGTCCGGGCAGACGCGGCTCATTGCGGCCTTCGACCATCGCCACATCTTCATTGACCCCGATCCCGACCCCGCGCGCGCTTGGGAAGAGCGCGCACGCCTCTTCGCGCTGCCGCGCTCAAGCTGGGATGATTACGACAGGTCCCTGATTTCGAAAGGCGGCGGCGTATGGCCGCGCAGCGCCAAGGCGATCAGCCTGGCGCCCGAGGTGCGTGCCGTGCTCGACATCGAGGCCGAGCGCCTGGCGCCGACCGAACTGATCCGTGCCATCCTCACCGCGCCGGTCGAGCTGCTCTACAACGGCGGCATTGGCACCTACATCAAGGCTGCCTCCGAAACCGATGCCGCGGTGGGTGATCGTGCCAACGATCCGGTCCGCGTCAATGGCGGCGAGTTGCGCTGCAAGGTGCTGGGAGAGGGTGGCAATCTGGGTGCCACCCAGCTCGGGCGCATCGAGTTCGCGTTGAAGGGCGGGCAGGTCAATACCGATGCGATCGACAACTCCGGCGGTGTGGATTGTTCCGATCACGAGGTCAACATCAAGATCCTGCTCGGCAGCGTGGTAGCCGAGGGCGAGCTGACCATGAAACAGCGCAACCAGCTGCTCGCCGACATGACTGACGAGGTCGCCGCGCTGGTGCTGCGCGATAACTACGCGCAGACGCAGATCCTTTCGGTGACGCATGCGCGCGGGGTGGCGCTGCTCGACGAGCAGGCCGAGTTCATGCGCCGGCTCGCCCACGCGGGGCGCCTGAACCGCAAGCTCGAGTTCCTGCCCATGGACGAGGACATCGTCGAGCGCAAGGCGGCGCGAACCGGGCTCACCCGCCCGGAGCTCGCGGTGCTGCTGGCCTACAGCAAGATCGAGCTCTATGACGAGGTGCTGGCTTCGGACGTGCCCGAGGATCCCTATCTGCGCACCGCGCTCGAGCGCTACTTCCCGGTGCCCTTGCGCGAGCGCTTCGCCACCCAGATCCAGGTCCATGCGCTGCGCCGCGAGATCATCTCGACGCATGTCATCAATAGCATGATCAACCGCGTCGGGCCGACCTTCGTGCATCGGCTCAAGACCGAACTCGGCGCTGCCGCTGCAGACGTGGTGCGCGCCTACATGGCCACGCGCGAGGTCTTCGGCCTGGTCGGGCTGTGGAGCGAGGTCGAGGCGCTCGATAACCGCATCGACCATGCCGTGCAGACCGAGCTGATCATGGAGTCCGGGCGCCTGGTGCAGCGCGGCACCTTGTGGTTCCTGCGCCAGCGGCGCTGGCTCGGCGATCTGCAGGCGACGCTGGCGCATTTCTCGCCAGGTGTTGCGGCGCTGGCCGAGCGCCTCGCCGAATACGTCGCGCCGGCCTATCGTGCCGAACTCGAGGCCTCGATCGCGCGCCGGGTGGAGCAGGGCGTGCCGCAGGCGCTGGCGCGACGCGTGGCGGCCCTCGACGAACTGTATTCGGCGCTCGATCTGGTCGAGATCGCCGCCGAGAGCGGGTGGGATGAAGCGAGCGTGGCGCGGGTGTATTTCGCCCTCGGCGGCGAGCTTGATCTGCACTGGCTGGGTCGCCAGATCTCCGCGCTACCGGCCGAGAGCCGCTGGCAGAACCTTGCCCGCGGTGCCTTGCGCAGCGATCTGTCGTCGCTTGCCCGCACGCTCGCCGGCGAGGCGATCCGGCTGGCGCCCGACGGGCGTGCGCTGGAGGGCGTGCTCGAGGCCTGGCGCGCGCGCTCGGCGGTCGCCCTGGAGCGCTACCAGCAGTTGCTGGGCGAGATCCGCGCTGCGCCGAGCATCGACCTGGCGATGGTGTCGGTGCTGTTGCGCGAGCTGCGCGGCATGGCCTGAGGTGCGCCCGGTCTTCGTGCAGTGACGAGATCGTCCCCGACGGTTGCCGTGGGCGTGTGGCCGAGCCCGCGCCCACGGACTTCCGGCGCCAGCGCTGCGGCTGCGGCCGTGATGCACTGATCGGTTCGGGTGCGCGCGGCATGAACCCGCGTTGCTGACTTGGCGCCGGTGCTTCGGTTATCATCGCGCTTTCCCGCAGCACAGCGCTCATGACCAAATACGTCTTTGTTACCGGCGGTGTCGTGTCCTCCTTGGGCAAAGGCATCGCAGCGGCCTCCCTGGGGGCCATTCTCGAGTCTCGTGGCATCAGGGTCACGCACCTCAAGCTGGATCCTTACATCAACGTCGATCCGGGCACCATGAGCCCGTTCCAGCACGGCGAGGTCTTCGTCACCGAAGACGGTGCGGAAACCGATCTCGACCTCGGCCATTACGAGCGCTTCACCAGCGCCAAGATGAGCAAGCGCAACAACTTCACCACCGGTCAGATCTACGAGTCGGTGCTGAGGAAGGAGCGTCGCGGCGAGTACCTGGGCAAGACCGTGCAGGTCATCCCGCACATCACCGACGAGATCAAGGCCTACGTGCGTCGTGGCGCCGAGGGTGCCGACGTGGCGATCGTCGAGGTCGGCGGCACGGTGGGGGACATCGAGTCGCTGCCCTTTCTGGAGGCCATCCGCCAGATGGGTTTCGAGGAGGGCCGCACCGGCACCTGCTTCATCCACCTGACGCTGCTGCCCTACATCCCGACCGCCGGCGAGCTCAAGACCAAGCCCACCCAGCATTCAGTCAAGGAGCTGCGCGAGATCGGCATCCAGCCCGACATCCTGCTGTGCCGCGCCGATCGCTCGATCCCCGCCGATGAGCGGCGCAAGATCGCGCTGTTCTGCAACGTGATGCCCGAGGCCGTCATCGAGTGCCTGGACGCAGACTCGATCTACAAGATTCCCGGCATGCTGCACGACCAGATGCTCGACCAGATCGTGTGCCACAAGCTCGACATCCTCGCGCGTGCGGCCGACCTGTCGGTGTGGGAAAAGCTGATCCATGCGCTCGAGAACCCGAGGCAGACCGTCGATGTCGGCTTCGTCGGCAAGTACGTCGACCTCACCGAATCGTACAAGTCGCTGATCGAGTCGCTCAATCACGCCGGCATGCACACCGAGTCGAAGGTCAATATCCACTACATCGACTCCGAGGACATCGAGCGCGACGGCTGCGAGGTGCTCAAGGCGATGGATGCGATCCTGGTGCCGGGCGGCTTCGGCAAGCGCGGTACCGAGGGCAAGATCGCGGCGATCCGCTTCGCGCGCGAGCACAAGGTGCCCTACCTGGGCATCTGCCTTGGCATGCAGCTGGCGGTGGTCGAGTTCGCGCGCGACGTCGCCGGCATGGAAGGCGCCCACTCCACCGAGTTCGAGCGCGACACCGCCTACCCGGTCATCGGCCTCATCACCGAGTGGAAGGATCGCAGCGGCAGGATCGAGAAGCGCAGCGAGGAATCCGACCTCGGCGGCACGATGCGCCTGGGTGGCCAGGTGTGTCAGTTGAAGGACGGCACGCTGGCGCGCACGATCTACGGCGCGTCCGAGGTCATGGAGCGCCACCGCCACCGCTACGAGGTCAACAACACCCTGCTCGCCGAGCTCGAAGCCAAGGGCCTGGTGGTGTCGGGCCGCGCGCCGGTCACCGACCTGTGCGAGATGGTCGAACTGCCCACGGATGTGCATCCGTGGTTCGTCGGCTGCCAGTTCCACCCCGAATTCACTTCCAACCCGCGCAAGGGCCACCCGCTGTTTACCGCCTACGTCAAGGCAGCGATCGCGCACAAGCAGGCTGCAGCCTTAAGGAGCGAAGCATGAATCTGTGCGGTTTCGAAGTCGGTCTCGACAAGCCCATCTTCCTGATTTCCGGCCCCTGCGTGGCCGAATCCGAGCAGATGTGTCTGGATATCGCCGGGCAGATGAAGGAAATCTGCGCCGGGCTGGGCATTCCCTACATTTTCAAGGCCTCATACGACAAGGCCAACCGCAGCTCGGGCAAGAGCTTCCGCGGCCACGGCATGGACGCCGGGCTGAAGATGCTCGAGGCGGTGAAGAAGCAGCTCGGCCTGCCGGTGCTGACCGACGTGCATACCATCGAAGAGATCGCGGTGGTCGCCTCCGTGGTCGATGTGCTGCAGACGCCGGCCTTCCTGTGCCGCCAGACCGACTTCATCCATGCGGTCGCCGCCAGCGGCAAGCCGGTGAACATCAAGAAGGGCCAGTTCCTCGCCCCGGGCGACATGAAGAACGTCGCTGACAAGGCGAAGGAAGCCAACGGCGGCGCCGACACCATCATGGTCTGCGAGCGCGGTGCGTCCTTCGGCTACAACAACCTGGTCTCGGACATGCGCGCGCTGGCGATCATGCGCGACACCGGCTGTCCGGTGGTGTTCGACGCCACCCACTCGGTGCAGCTGCCAGGCGGTCAGGGGACGGCCTCGGGTGGCCAGCGCGAGTTCGTGCCGGTGCTGGCGCGTGCCGCGGTCGCGGTCGGCGTGGCCGGTCTGTTCATGGAGACCCACCCGGACCCTGCCAAGGCGCTCTCCGATGGTCCCAATGCCTGGCCGCTGCCGAAGATGAAGGCGCTGCTCACCACGCTCAAGGACATCGACGCGCTGGTCAAGCGCCAGGGCTTCCTCGAGACCACGCTCTGAGATTCGCATCCCCCAATCCCAGCAACCGCAACAGGACTACACATGAGTGCAATCGTTGATGTGATCGCCCGCGAGATTCTCGACTCCCGCGGCAACCCCACCGTCGAAGCCGACGTGCTGCTCGAATCCGGCGTGATGGGCCGTGCGGCCGTGCCCTCGGGCGCCTCCACCGGCTCGCGTGAGGCAATCGAACTGCGTGACGGCGACAAGTCGCGTTTCCTCGGCAAGGGCGTGCTGCGCGCGGTCGAGAACGTGAACACCGAGATCGCCGAGGCGATCATCGGCCTCGACGCCGAAGAGCAGGCCTTCATCGACCGCACCCTGATCGAGCTCGACGGCACCGAGAACAAGTCGCGCCTGGGCGCCAACGCCATGCTGGCCGTCTCCATGGCGGTGGCCAAGGCCGCTGCCGAAGAGGCCGGCCTACCGCTGTACCGCTACTTCGGCGGCTCCAGCCCGATGGTGATGCCGGTGCCGATGATGAACGTCATCAACGGCGGCGAGCACGCCAACAACAGCCTCGACATCCAGGAATGCATGATCATGCCGGTGAGCATGGGCAGCTTCCGCGAGGCGCTGCGCTGCGGCGCCGAGATCTTCCAGCACCTGAAGAAGATCGTGGACGCCAAGGGCTACCCCACCACGGTCGGTGACGAGGGCGGCTTCGCCCCCAACGTCTCGGGTACTGAGGAAGCGCTCAACCTGATCCAGGAGGCCATCGTCGCTGCCGGCTACGTGCCCGGCCAGGATGTGCTGCTGGCGCTCGACTGCGCCGCCAGCGAGTTCTACAAGGACGGCAAGTACGAGCTCAAGGGTGAGGGCCTGTCGCTGACTGCCGAGGGCTTCACCGACTACCTGGAGACCCTGTGCGACAAGTTCCCGATCGTGTCGATCGAGGACGCCATGGCTGAGGGCGACTGGGACGGCTGGAAGATCCTGACCGAGCGCCTGGGCAAGCGCGTGCAACTGGTCGGCGACGATCTCTTCGTCACCAACACCAAGATCCTCGCGCAGGGCATCGAGCAGGGCGTGGCCAACTCGATCCTGATCAAGATCAACCAGATCGGTACGCTCACCGAGACCTTCGCCGCCGTCGAGATGGCCAAGCTCGCCGGCTACACCGCGGTGATCTCGCACCGTTCGGGCGAGACCGACGACTCGACGATCGCCGACATCGCCGTGGGCCTGCGCGCGATGCAGATCAAGACCGGCTCGCTGAGCCGTTCCGACCGCATCTCGAAGTACAACCAGCTGCTGCGCATCGAGGAAGATCTGGGCGACACCGCCTTCTATCCGGGCAAGCGCGCGTTCTACAACCTGCGCTGACGGGCGGGTTGCCGGGGGCGGCGGGCTTGCCGCCGTTCCTGCCCGATCCGTCGTGATCTGATGTGCGCGGGCAAGCCCGCTTCCGCCGGAACCCGGGCCAGCCCCGCGGGCGGGAGCGGGCTTGTGCGCGAACGCTGCCGTGCTGGCCCGGCCTCTGGCGGTGCGGCGGCAATCCACCCTGGAGTCTCTCTGTCCGATGCGCTGGCCGATCCTGATCCTGCTCGCACTCGTCGTCCTGCTCCAGTACCCGCTATGGCTGGGGAAGGGAGGATGGTTGCGCGTACGGGAGGTTGCCCGCCAGCTGCAGGAGCAGCGTGAGCAAAACCTGCGTCTTGAACAGCGCAATGCCAGCCTCGAGGCCGAGGTCAACGACCTCAAGTCTGGCAATGAGGCGATCGAGGAGCGTGCGCGCTTCGAGCTCGGCCTAACCAAGCCAGACGAAATTTTCGTCCAGATCCCGCGCCGCTGAACGGCGTGCGCGCTGGCTGCGGGCCTTGGTTCGCGTTCAGTTGCGGGCGACCAGCGTGCGTGCCCCGTCGATGCGCTGGGCGAAGTAGCGGTTGTCGAGCCGTTCCATGCGCACCCGCCCTCGACTCGATGGCGCGTGCACGAAGCGGCCATCCCCGATGTAGATGCCCATGTGCGAATGGCGGCGCTTGAGCGTGTTGAAGAACACGAGATCGCCCGGGCGCAGCTCGCTGACCGCGATTGGTCGTGTGCGCTCGGCAATCTGCGCCGCGTTGTGCGGTAGCCGGCGGGCGCTGATGTTTTCGACGATGTAGGCGACCATGCCGCTGCAATCCAGGCCCGCTTCCGGGTTGCGACCGCCGAAACGATAACCGGTGTCGAGCAGGCCGAGCGCGAACAGCACCATTTCCTGCGCCTGATGTTCGCCCTCGAGCGCGAAATAGTCTCCGCTGGGTGCGATGGCCCGCGCCGGTGGCGGGCTTGGGGCGAGCACGGGGCTCGTGCTGCAGGCGACGAGGAAGGCCGCCACGCCGGTTGCCACGAGCATTGCCATCGAGCGCCGACCACGCCGCAGCGCGGCGCGCACACCGTAGCGGACCGGGTGAGGACACGACCCGTCGTGCGTGTTCATGGAAACGGTAATCGAGGTCTCGAGGACAGGCATAAAATATTGGCCGCAGACTATCCCAGGCCATCGCTCCGTGCAAGGTTCGCCGCTGGATCAAGGCATCGCGGGCGCTTTCTCGAGAAGGAATGAGGGCTTGCAGCGCGGGCCTCAAGTGCAGGGCGTGCTTCGCAGGTGCAGGACTCACGACAGTCTGCCGCAGGGTTCACCGGGCGGGCGTCGTCGGTCGCGATTCAGTCGGCGAGCTCGATGTGCCCGCTGACGCGCACGGTGACCTGGCTCTCGCCACCTTCGAGGGGTGTGGACGCGACGTCGGCAGCCATCGCGGCAGCGCGCAGGCGTGGCATTGGCGGCTGGAATCCGCTGTCGCCAACGCTCAGATGCGTGATGCGGTGCTTCTTGCCGAACGCACCGGCGATCAGCGTTGCGCGCTGCTCGAAGGCGCGCAGGGCATCTACCGTGGCCGCGTCGGCGGCCTTGCGGTGGGTCTCGGGTGCCGGCTGCATCGACAACTGGGCGAGGGCGAGGCTTGACTGGAGCACGCCGACGAGCTCGGACGTGGCGGCCAGGTTGGTGCTTTCGATGCGTAGCTCCGAGCGCATGCGCCATGCGGTGATGTGCGCCTTGCCGTCCTGGGCATAAACAGGCCAGGTCGAGGTGTTGCCCGTCTGCAGCTTGATGTCGGTTCGTCCGCGAGCGAGCTCAAGCGCGGCGGCGAGTTCGCGGTTGACCTCGCGCGCCACCGCGGCCGGATCGGGGCCGCTGCGCTCGGCGTAGAGCACCGCCGTGGCGAGGTCGTTAGCGGCAGCACGGCTTGCCTCGGCCGACAGTTCGACCGTCGTCGCCTGCGCGCTGGCGCCGGGCTTGGCTGCACACAGCGGCACCGTCCCGATCAGCGCTGCGCCAAGCAGCAGGGCAAGGAGGCGGCGCATCAGGCCGGATCCGTCCCGATGACACTCGCGGGTTCGAGCGCGCACAGGTCCTGCTCGTAGAGGCGCGCGTTGTCGATGTAGTGTTGCGCGTTCCACTTCAGATGCTCGACCTCCGCGTCGGTCAGCGTGCGGATGACGCGACCGGGCGAGCCGACCACCAGTGAGCGCTCCGGGATGACCTTGCCCTCCGGAATCAGCGCGTTGGCGCCGATGATGCATTCCTTGCCGATCACCGCCTTGTTGAGGATCACCGCGTTGATGCCGATCAGGCTGCCGTCACCGATCGTGCACCCGTGCAGCATGGCCATATGGCCGATGGTCACGCGGCTGCCGATGACCAGCGGCACGCCGTGATCGTTGTGCAGCACCGAGCCGTCCTGGATGTTGGTGTCGTCGCCAATCGTGATCGGGTCGTTGTCGCCACGCATCACCACGTTGTACCAGACGCTGACGTTGCGCCCGGCGTGCACCGATCCGACAATCGTCGCGTTGTGCGCGACCCAGCTGCCTTCGCCGAAGCTCGGGCGGCGGTCGCCCAGGGCATAGATGCTCATGCTTTTTCTCGCTGTTGGATGTCTCTCGCCGGAAGTCTGCGGCAGTCGGGGCGCGCATCATAACAACTGCGGTCCTGCCTGAAAACTCTCGCACGGGCAGCAATGTTGCTGATCCGGCAAGGGTTTTGTGGCGTGGCCGGCGGTGCTAGGATGCCTTCCGCTATCGGAAAACCCAAATGCTCAGCTATCGCCACGCCTTCCATGCCGGCAATCACGCCGACGTCCTCAAGCATATCGTGCTGCTTGAGTTGCTCGATTACTACAATCGGAAGGACAAACCCTGGTTCTATGTGGATACCCACGCCGGCGGCGGCTGTTACGCGCTCGACAGCGAGCAGGCGGACAAGACCGCAGAGGCGGCCGACGGCGTGGGCCGTCTCTGGGGGCGCGATGACCTGCCGCCCGCGGTGGCGAGCTACATAGAGGCCGTCGCGCAGTTCAATCCCCACGGGCGGCTGCTGTTCTACCCGGGCTCGCCCGCGCTGGCGATGACCCGTGCGCGTCCGCAGGACCGGCTGCGCCTGTTCGAACTCCATCCGGCCGATTTTGACGCGCTGCAGCGCACCTTCGAGCGCGAGCAGGAGCGTGTGCAGCTGCGCCGTGCGGACGGCTTTGCGGCGCTCAAGGGGCTGCTGCCGCCCCCGTCGCGGCGCGCCGTGGTCCTGATCGATCCGCCCTACGAGGTGAAGGAAGACTACCGGCGCGTCGTCGACACCGTGCGCGACGCCCTGCGTCGCTTCCCCACCGGCACTTTTGCCCTGTGGTACCCGATGCTCGCGCGCGCCGATGCCCGTGCGCTGCCCCAGCGCCTGGCCGAACTCGGTGCCGAGAGCTGGCTCGATGTGCGCCTGGCGGTGCGCAAGCCGCCGCGCGATGGCTTCGGGATGTTCGGTAGCGGTCTGTTCGTGATCAATCCGCCCTGGGTGCTTCCGCAACGGCTCGAGTCTGCGCTGCCCTGGCTGAGCGAACGTCTCGCGCTCGACGAGGGTGCGGGTTTCGATCTGGAGCATCGGATCGAATGAGCACGCCCGCCATGCCCACCGATGTGCTGGCTGAGTTGCGTGACGCGCTGCGTCGCTTCACCGCCGAGCGTGAGTGGGGCGGTTTTCACACCCCCAAGAATCTTGCCATGGCGCTGTCCGGTGAGGCGGGCGAGCTGATCGAGCATTTCCAGTGGCTCACTGCCGAGCAGTCCGCGTCGCTGCCAGCCCCGGTGCGCGAGGAGGTCGCGCTCGAGATGGCCGACGTCCTGCTCTACCTCGTGCGCCTGGCCGATGTGCTCGAGATCGATCTGGCCGGCGCCGCGCGGCGCAAGATGGACATCAATGCCCGGCGCTACCCGGTGGAGCGCGCCCGCGGACGCGCGGACAAGTACGATCGTCTGTAGGCGTGGGGCGGGAATTTCACCCTGTAGCGCAAGAGCAGATTGGGTTGGTGCAATTTTTCTGAAACAATACCGCTTTCAGTATCCAACGGATCCCAATCGTGGACCTGCAGCACATCAGCGATATCGAGCGCGCCGCGCACAATGGCCGGGGCGAAGTGTTCCGCCTCGGCATGGGGGTGATCTTCATCGTCGGCGTCATGTTCTACGCTGCGCTGAACGGCTCGGGTGAAGGCAGCGTGACGCTCGTGATGGCGGCCATGGTCGGCGGCTACATGGCGATGAACATCGGCGCCAACGATGTCGCCAACAACGTTGGCCCTGCGGTTGGTTCGAAGGCGCTCACCCTGGCCGGGGCGCTGGTCATCGCCGCGGTGTTCGAGGCGGCCGGTGCCTTGATTGCCGGTGGGGAAGTGGTCGGCACCATTCGCAACGGCATCATCAACCCCGATCTGATCGCCGATTCCGACACCTTTGTCTGGATCATGTTGGCCGCGCTGCTCGCCGGCGCGCTCTGGCTCAATCTGGCCACTGCGGTCGGCGCGCCGGTATCGACCACGCACTCGATCGTCGGTGCGGTGCTGGGCGCTGGCATGGCGGCAGCCGGGCCCGGCATCGTCGACTGGGGCACCATGGGCAACATCGCAGCGAGCTGGATCATTTCGCCGCTGCTCGGCGGTGTCTTCGCGGCGGGATTCCTGTATCTGGTCAAGCGCAGCATCACCTATCAGGTCGATATGGCCGCGGCCGCGCGCCGGACGGTCCCTTTGCTGGTCGGGTTGATGGCCTGGACCTTCTCCACCTACCTGATCCTCAAGGGGCTCAACAATGTGTGGAAGGTCGGCTTCGGGGCCGCGGCCCTTTACGGGCTGCTGTTCGGTGGCGTGGTCTTCCTGATCGTGCGCAGGCTGCTGAGCGGAAACTCGGGGATTGTCGCCAATACCAAGCAGAGCGTGAACAAGCTGTTTACCGTGCCGCTGATCTTTGCCGCCGCGCTGCTGAGCTTCGCGCATGGCTCGAACGACGTGGCCAACGCGGTCGGTCCGCTCGCGGCGATCGTGGATGTGGTGAGCTCGGGCGGCGAGGTGCACAAGGACGCGCCGATCCCGACCTGGGTCATGATGGTGGGGGCGATCGGGATCGCGCTCGGCCTGGCTCTGTTCGGTCCGAAGGTCATTCGCACGGTGGGTTCGGAGATCACCGAGCTCGACCAGATGCGTGCCTACTGCATCGCGATGGCGGCGACCATCACGGTGATCGTGGCCAGCCAGTTCGGGCTGCCGGTGAGTTCCACCCACATCGCGGTCGGTGGGGTGTTCGGTGTCGGCTTCCTGCGCGAGTATCTCAAGAGCAACTACGATCGAATGGTCGCTGAGATCAAGGCTCACCATCCCGAGGGCGACCTCGCAGCGATCGAGGCCTTCATCCAGCGCTTCGAGAAGGCTTCGGTCGATGAAAAGGGCCGCATGCTGCAGGACCTCAAGGATCGCGCCAGGAAGGCCGAAGACCCCGCCCATTTTTCCAAGGACGAACGCAAGGGGCTGAAGAAGGTGTACCGGCGCGAGCTGGTCAAGCGCTCCCAGCTGATGCGCATCGCCGCGGCCTGGGTCATCACCGTGCCGGCCTCGGCGCTGATGGCTGCGATCCTGTTTTTCACCATTCGCGGCATGATGCTGCCCTGAGCGCCGGATCCTGCCCGCTGTGCGAGTCCTTCTGCCGGCAGACGGCGCATGACGCCTGTCGAGCTGTTCGGCGTGCTGCTGCTGGGCGCGCTGGTGTGGTTCTGGTTCGACAGCCTCAAGGCCCGCGAGGCCGGCGTGGAGGCGGCGCGGCGTGCCTGCCTGCGCGAGGCGGTGCAGCTTCTCGACGAGACCGTGGTTGGCCACGGCTTGCGTCTGGCGCGGGACGAGCGCGGGCACGTCATGCTGCGCCGGGCCTACACGTTCGAGTACTCGGTGAGTGGCGACGATCGCTATGGCGGTTCAGTCGTGCTCGAGGGGCGTGAGGTGGTGCTGGTCGATGTGAGCGCACATCGCCTGGCGCGGCGTGCCGTGGTGATCGATCTGCACTGATCAGCTGCGCCGGCCCTCGATCGCGCGCAGGAACTCGTTGCGCGCCTGTTCCGAGCGTTCGAAGGCGCCTGCGAAGGCCTGGGTCACCACCCGTTCGTCACCGCGCCGGTCCTCGCCCAGCAGCAGGCAGAGCTGTTCGGCCTCGATGATGCAGGCCGCACCGGCCGCCTTGCCATGCACCATCAGCGCATCGGCGATGTCACGCGTCATCCATTCCTGATAGGTGAAGCGGTGGCCGATCGCGTCGACCAGGCGGGCGATGCGGCCGAAGCCGTGCAGGCGTCCCCCGGGCAGGTAGGCGACATGGGCCACGCCGCGAAAGGGCACGAGGTGATGGGGGCACACGCCATGCACCGCGATCCCGCGCACGACCACCATGTCGCGTCGCGCATCCTCGAACCCGTCGCCCAGCACCTGGGCAGGGTCGAGCTCATAGCCACCGAGCAGCCGGCGCTGCCACAGTTCGCGCACGCGCTGTGGCGTACGTCCAGTGTGGGTGTTCTCGGGTGCGATGCCACAGGCACGCAACAAGTCGCCGATGGCGCGTTCGAAGGCTTCGGGGTCAAAGTCGCCCCTGCGCGCAATGCCCACCCCCGCCGGACGGGGCAGGTGCGGATGGTCGTGGCCGGGGTGATCGTCGTCGAGAGTCTTCATGCTTGCGGCCTCAGCGCTGGCGCCATGCATCGGAGCCCCGATCATACGCGCACCGCACTCAGGCGATGAACACCGGATCCGAGAACACCAGCGTGCCGTCCTTGCGCATCATCAGGTTGTTGGCGTTGAGGATGTCGGGGAGTACCTGATAGTCCTCGACGAAGTCCGACAGCGCCTTCAGGGCCTGCTGCAGGCTCTGGTTGATCGCCAGTGGATGCACCGTCATGTGGTACAGCGCAATCCGGCCCATGTCGGCGCCAAGCCGGTTCCACTGCTGGCACGCAGTCCAGTAGATCTCGATCAGTCGCTTGGCGAGCTCGGCAGCCGCGGAGTTCTCGGCCAGCGGAAAGAGGCGCTCCATTTCGATCAGGTGTAGCGGATAGCCGGAGATGGCGCGTCCGATGACGCCATGGTCGGCATGGATGATCGGGAAATGCACGCCGCGGGGGCGGTCCTCGGCGGTATAGAGGAAGTAGTCGGCGGGCGAGCTGACGATCTTGTAGACTCGCTCGCCGTCGCCCTTGTCGAGCACGATGGAGTACTCGCCACGCCCGATCTCCTGCTTGCCTTCGAGCAGGGGGTGGGGCGGCACAGGATCGGGTAGAAGGATGGCCTGTCGCCCTATCGCTTCGCGTGCCGCCGCCAGATCGAACATGACGCCTCCGTTGCTCACGCCATGATGTTATAGCCGGCGTCGACGAAATGCACGCCACCCGTGATCAGGCGGCCGGCATCCGACACCAGGAAGGCGGTTAGCGCGCCGATGTCTTCCGGGGTGACCAGTGCGTGCATCGGCGAACGCTCGACGGCAGCTGCCATCAGGCCGTCGAAGCCCGCGATGCCGGAGGCGGCGCGGGTCATCAGCGGGCCGGGCGAAACGGCGTTCACGCGGATGCCCTTCTGGCCGAGCTCGGCGGCGAGGTAACGGGTGGCGGCCTCGAGTGCAGCCTTGCACAGACCCATCACGCCGTAGTGGGGGATGACCTTCTCAGAGCCGAGGTAGGTCATGGTGATCAGCGAACCCCCGCCAGCCTTCTCCAGCAGTGGCTCGGACTTTTTCGCCAGGCGCACGAAGGAGTGGGTGGAGACGTCCATCGCCAGCGCGAAGCCATCGGCCGAGGTATCGACGACGCGGCCATGCAGGTCGTCGCGCTTGGCGAAGGCCATGCTGTGGATGACGAAGTCGAGCTTGCCGTGGCGGGCCTCGATCTCGGCAAACGCGGCGTCCATGGTCTCGGGCTGGGTGACGTCGAGCAGGAAAACATCCTCGACCCCGAGGCGATGGATGATCGGCTCGATGAAGGCGCGGGTTTTCTCGTTCTGGTAGGTGAGGATGAGCTTTGCGCCGGCCTGGGCGCAGGCTTCGGCGACGCCGGTGGAGATGGACTTCTCGTTCGCGATGCCGGTGATCAGACCGACCTTGCCTTCGAGGTTGATGATGGGGCTCATGGTAGATTCCTTTTGGGAGAAGTTGTTTGTTGCTGCAACGCAACAGGAGGGTATTTGATGTTCTTCAGATTAAATAAATTAGGGGATTGTGAAATCGGATGCGCGAAAGAAAACGCCGAATTTGGAGTATATTGCGCATTGCAGCATTTTTGGAAATCGCGCAGGCCATTTGTCCCGCGCCAGGCGGACTATGAAACACAGCACATACATCTTCATGGACTTCGATGGCGTCACCCACCCCTGGGGCGAGGTCGAGGATTTCCGTTGCCTGCCACACATCGAGGCGGTGGTGCGTGACTTCCCCGAAACGCGGATCGTCATCGCCTCGGACTGGCGCATGCTGTTCTCGATGCAGAAACTGATCGCCCGCTTCTCGGCCGATGTCCGACCGCAGATCGCGGGTGCCACCCCGCACATGCTGCCCAAGACCGGCGCCGAGCTGCACGGCCTGCGTGAGCGCGAAGCGATGCTGTGGCTTGCTCAGCATGAGGCCAATCCGTCCGAGGTGGCCTGGTGTGCGATTGACGATGCGCCAGGCAACTGGCTGTCGCGCTCGCGGCTGATCCTGACCGACTTCAAGCGTGGCTTCACGGTCGAAGACGCTGATGCCCTGCGGCGCACGCTGCAGGGCTTCCGGGTCGGCATGGCCCGGCCAACCCGACCCGCGCCGCTCATGAACTCCCTGTGGGCACGCAACATCGCCTGATCCCGATGACCGCGCCCGAAACCACGCTGCCACCCGACCCGCTTGCGTCGCTCGTCGATGCCGACACGCAGCGCCAGGCGGCCCATCTTGCGCAGGAGGCGTTTGCGCGCGTGTTCCGCCTCAGCGTGGCCGAAACCGACAGCGAGCGCCACAAGGGGGTGCAGGCGCTGCATGCGGAGCTGTCGCAGTGGGCGGCCAGCGCGGATGGCGAGGCCTGCGCCCTGCGGCTTGCGCTGCTGCTGACCGGCATGGATCAATGGGGCCTGGTGTGGAGCCAGGCCTTCGGGCTGGTGGCCATTCCGGGCTTGAGCGAGCTCGTCGGCGCCCTGCGCACCGGTCTCGACGAAACCCTGGAGGCGCGCTTCCTGCGTCACTTCGAGGCGCTCGCTGCGGCCGAGGAGAACGCGATCGATTTCAAGGTCGAGCTGCGGCGCGCGCTGCATCTTGCGCTCTGGCATTCGTCGATCGCGAGCGAAAACCGTGACGAGGCCCTGCGCCTGGCGGGGCTGCTCGGCAGTCAGTTGCTCGCACTTACGCGCGAGATGCCGCTTGCAGGCTGGCGGCTGGTGGCCGACGCGCTCGCCTTCATCCAGATCCGCTGCCTTGCGGACGGGCTCGCCACCGAAGGTGTGGCGCAGGAGGCGACCCAGGCGCTGTTCGGCGCGCTCACGCGCGAACTGCCCAAGGGGCAGCGCGACCTGGTGATGGCCCACGCCGCGCGCGCCGTGCTCGCCTGGCAGCAGTCCAGACGCGCCTCGGCCCAGGTCCACTGATGGCGCTCAAGGCCACCATCTTCAAGGCCGAGATCCAGGTCGCCGACATGGATCGCCATCACTACGCCGATTACAGCCTCACCCTGGCGCGCCATCCGTCCGAGACGGATGAGCGCATGATGGTGCGCCTGCTGGCCTTCGCGCTGTTCGCGGATCCCGCGCTGGGTTTCGGCAAGGGCTTGTGCGTGGATGATGAGCCGGACCTGTGGCAGAAGGATCTGAGCGGCGTCATCGAGCGCTGGATCGACGTCGGCCAGCCTGACGACAAATGGACGCGCAAGGCCTGCGGCCGCGCCCGCGAGGTGGTCGTGCTCGCCTACGGCCGGGCGCTCAAGGTGTGGTGGAGCGGCGTGCGTGGCAAGCTTGAGCGCCACCACAATCTGCGTGTGTTCGAACTCGCACGCGAAGCCAGCGCCGATCTGGCCCGCCTCGCCGAGCGCTCGATGCGCCTGCAGTTCAGCATTCAGGACGGCCATGTGTGGGTTGGCAACAGCCGCGACACCGTGGCGCTCGAGCCCAAGCGCCTGTTCGGGGCCGACTGGCCCTGAGCCTTGCCCGCCGCTCACTTGCCGGACTGGCATGCGCCGCTTGCGGCGGCGCAGGGCGGTGTCGGTGGTGACCGCATCAAGCGGGACAGTCTCCAGGCAAGGCAAACCTCATCGGCTGCGCGGCGTGTGCGCACGACACACGCCGCGCGTACCGTCATCAGCCGTCGCGACGCTTGAAGGGCTTGCGATTGCCGTCGTAGGGCTTGGCGGGCTTGTCGAAGGACTTGCGCGGGCCATCGCTGCCCTGCGGGGCAGGGCGGCGGGGAGGGCGCTCGCCGGCGTGGCCGGCATCTGGACGAGGCTTGCGCTCGGGATCGAACGCCCGGCGCGGGCGCTCGTCGCCTGCGGGGGGCCGGTAAGCATCGTCGCGCGGCCGGCGGCGCTCCGGCGTGGCGGCGGCTTCGGCGGCGCTCAGCGCCCGGATGTTGAGCGGCATCTGGCGCACGCGGGTGCGCTTGAGCGTGCCGAGCAGGTCGTCGGGCAGGTTGGCGGGCAGTTCCACCGTCGAGAAATCGTCGAAGAGGTGGATCTGGCCGATGTACTTGCCTTCGATGCCGCCCTCGTTGGCGATCGCGCCGACGATCTCCTTGGGGCTTGCCCCGTGGCTGCGACCGACCTCGATGCGGTAGCGCACCAGTGCCCCATCGGCAAACGAGCGTCGGCGCGCGAGAATCTCGTCGCGGTTCGGGCGCGGGCTACGCTCGCGCGGGGTCGCGCCGGTGGTGAAATGTTCGGCGCGCGGTGCGCGGCCCTCGCCCGGGGCGGTGGTGGCGATGTCCCAGCCGCGGCCGGACTGCTCGATCTGCAGCGGACGTTCGCGCTGGGCGAGCAGGGCCAGCGCGGCGGCGACCTCGTGGATGTCGAGCTCGTTTTCCTCGACGAGGTCATTGACGATGCCCATGAAGAAGGCCAGCTCCTCGCTGCCGATGGCATCGGCCACCTGGCGCTTGAACTGGGCCACGCGCAGGTTGGTGACCTCTTCGCTGCTCGGCAGCGCGATCGGCGTGATCGGCTGGCGGGTGGCGCGCTCGATGATCTTGAGCATGCGCGTCTCGCGTGGTGCGACGAAGAGGATCGCCACCCCCTCGCGGCCCGCGCGGCCGGTGCGGCCGATGCGGTGCACATAGGCTTCGGTGTCGTAGGGGATGTCGTAGTTGATGACGTGCGACACGCGCGGCACGTCGATGCCGCGTGCGGCGACGTCGGTGGCGACGACCAGATCCAGGGTGCCGTTCTTGAGCTGCTCGATCACGCGTTCGCGCAGGCCCTGGGTCATGTCGCCGTTGAGCGCAGCGGCGGCATAGCCGCGGGCGGTGAGCTTGTCGGCGAGCTCTTCGGTGGCGATCTTGGTGCGCACGAACACGAGGGCGGCGTCGAAGCTCTCTTCGGCGTCGAGGATGCGGGTGAGCGCGTCGAGCTTGTCGACGCCGCGCACCAGCCAGTAGCGCTGGCTGATCTTGGCCACGGTCGAGGTTGCGGCACGGATCTTGATCTCCTGCGGGTCGCGCAGGTGGCGGCGGGCGACCTCGCGGATCACGTTCGGCATGGTGGCCGAGAACAGCGCGGTCTGGCGTTCCTCGGGCGTGTGCTCAAGGATCCAGTCGACATCGTCGATGAAGCCCATGCGCAGCATCTCGTCGGCCTCGTCGAGCACGATCGCCTTGAGTGCGTCGAGCTTCAGGCTCTCGCGCTCGAGGTGGTCCATGATCCGGCCCGGTGTGCCGACGATGACCTGGGCGCCGCGCGACAGCTGGCGCAGCTGCACCACCATGCTCTGGCCGCCGTAGATCGGCAGCACATGGAAGTTCTTCAGGTGGTGGGCGTACTTGGCGAAGGCTTCGGCGACCTGAATGGCGAGCTCGCGCGTCGGCGTGAGCACCAGCACCTGCGGCCGGGTGTGGGACAGATCCAGGCTGGCGAGCATCGGGAGCGCGAAGGCCGCAGTCTTGCCGGTGCCGGTCTGCGCCTCGCCGAGGATGTCATGGCCGGCCAGCAGCAGCGGAATGCAGGCCGCCTGAATGGGCGAGGGGGTCTCGTAGCCCACTTCAGCGAGCGCCGAGAGCAGTGCGGGCGGCAGGTTCAGGTCGGCGAAACGCAGGGTGGCTTCGGGGGTGTTCGGGGAGGCGGATTCTGGACGTGCGGAGTCGGTCATGGGATTCTGGCCGCGGGTGCGGCGATGTGCAGCGATGCTGCGAAGTGGCGATTATCGGTGATTCTGGCCGCACAAACGCGGCGCCACGCAGGGAAAGGGGCGATGCTCGGCCGCCACAAAGCAAAAAGGCGGCGCTGGGCCGCCACAAAACAAAAACGCGGCGCTAGGCCGCGTTTTTTGAATCATCGAAGGACGTCGGTGACGTCGAGTCGATCAGAGCGGGCGGATATTGGCCGCCTGCAGGCCCTTCGGGCCGGTCTTGACTTCGAATTCCACGCGCTGGTTTTCGGCCAGGCTCTTGAAACCCTTGCTCTGGATTTCCGAGAAGTGGGCGAACAGGTCGTCGC
>QXGG01004376.1_pt1 | contig 30994 bp, 38 predicted proteins | sample 1982491 | NCBI WGS metagenome assembly QXGG01 (sample SAMN09924614, study PRJNA488089) | Wastewater metagenome, whole genome shotgun sequencing project. | isolation source: South African research farm wastewater | place: South Africa: Irene, Agricultural Research Council, Animal Production... | reverse complement strand
GAGCGCCCATGATCCTTGGTGATGATCTTGTTGCAGGCGCAGTAGTAGCAGATCGTGTTACAGAACGGGATGTGGAAGTATAATGAGAGCGGTTTGCTTACACCGCCGACCGCCCTTTTGGCGAGCCAGCTCTTGAGCGCCTCGGCATTGAAGGCCTCGACGAAGCGGTCCGCCGTCGGGTACGAGGTGTAACGTGGTCCGTTGATGTCGAATCGGCGGATCAGTTGCGGGTCGAAAATGAGTTCGTTCTGGGTTTTCATGATCTTGCTGCTGCAGGGTGTGCCAAACAATGGCAGAACAGCGGTTTTTTTTGGTTGACGTGCGTCAACGAGCTTGATCTGAAGATCCGCTCGCGCCCATATCAGCATCTTTTGTCGGGGAAGCAGGATTATCGTGCAGATGAGGGCAACCGTGCCAATTACCGTGAATGGGCTCAAGACAGCCTGTTCGCAGTGCAACCTCGTCGAGCTGTGCCTGCCCTTCGGTATGTCGGACACCGAACTGAGCCGGCTCGACGATCTCGTGGGTGCGCGCCGCAAGGTCAAGCGCCAGCAGAATCTCTACCGTGCCGGCGATCCCTTCGAGGCGATCTACGCCATCCGCGCCGGCTCGTTCAAGACCGACGTGCTGCTCGAGGACGGGCGCGAGCAGGTCACCGGCTTCCAGATGACCGGCGAGATCCTCGGACTCGATGGCATCAGCACCGAGGCACACAGTTGCAACGCCGTCGCGCTCGAGGACAGCGAGGTTTGCGTGATCGCCTACGACAAGCTCGAGCAGATGTCGCACGAGATCGAAGGCCTGCAACTGCAGTTTCACAAGGTGATGAGCCGCGAGATCGTGCGCGACCACGGCGTGATGATGCTGCTCGGCTCGATGCGCGCCGAAGAGCGCCTGGCCGCCTTCCTGCTCAACATGTCGCAGCGCTTCAACGCCCGTGGCTTCTCGTCGCAGGAGTTCAACCTGCGCATGACGCGCGAAGAGATCGGCTCCTACCTCGGGCTCAAGCTCGAGACCGTGTCGCGCGCCTTCTCGCGCTTCCAGGAAGACGGCCTGATCTCGGTGCAGCAGAAACACGTGCTGCTGCTCGACCCGGCAGGGCTCAAGAAGCTGATCCAGCACCAGCAGGGCGTGCGCTGAGCGCCGCCCCCGGCACGCTCAGCCGAGGAAGCCGGCCAGGTTCTTGGTGAGGGCGACCGACACGATCCACGCATAGACCAGCAGCGCGGCAACGAAGGCGGCAACACGCATGCCCAGGGTACGGCCGCGCTTGAGGGCGACGGTGCCGAGCAGGATGTAGGCGAGCAGGCCGAAGACCTTGGCCGTGACCCAGCCTGCAGAAAACGGGTACTGCTGGATCATCACCGCGAGCGCGATCGCCGAGAGCAGCAGCAGGCTGTCGATGATGTGCGGCAACACGCGGGTGAGCTTGTGCCGCAGCAGCGGACTGCCGGTGACCATCCACAGCCCGCGCAGCAGAAAACCGGTCGCACTGAGCACGACACACGTCACATGCAGGTTCTTGATCGCGAAGTACATCCGTTCTCCTTTCACTGACCGGCCACAGAGCCGGAAGCCGCCGGCAGCGAACCGGCTGGACTAAAATTTCGACGCTTCCCGGAGAGTCATTCGATGCCCCCTCATTCCCAACTCGACATCCCGTCCCTGCTGCACCGCATTCCGCTGTTCAGCGAGCTGTCGGAGGCCGACATCCAGCTCGTCGCGCGCTACACGCGCGACCGCCACATCGCACGCGGCGAGATGCTGTTCCAGCGCGGCGACCAGCCGCACGGCTTTTACTTCGTCGTCTCGGGTCAGGTCAAGCTCGCGTTCTCGTCCTCGCAGGGCACCGAGAAGGTGGTCGAGATCATCGGTCCGATGCAGAGCTTCGGTGAAGCCGTGATGTTCATGAACCACCCCTACCCGGTTTTTGCCGAGGCCCTGACCGACACCGTGCTCGTCCACGTCGGCCAGCAGGTGGTGACCGACCTGATCGACCAGGACTCCACCTTCGCCCACAAGCTGCTGGCGGGCATGGCCATTCGCCTGCACGGACTGATCCAGGACGTCGAAACCTATTCGCTGCGCTCGAGCACGCAGCGGGTGATCGGCTATCTGCTGCAGGTCGCCGACAGCGACGTGCCGAGCGAGATCGCGCTGCCCACCAGCAAGCAGGTCATCGCCTCCCGACTCAACCTGACCCCCGAGACGCTGTCGCGCATTTTCCACGATCTGAGCGACGCCGGCCTGATCAGCGTGCAGGGCAAGCGGATCACGCTGCACGATCCGGCCCGGCTGTCGCGCTACAACGCCTGAGCGGCGCGACAGCCGCTGCGGCGAGGCGTGGCCCTTGCCGCCGCCCCACGCGCCCACGGTCCACCCCTGCCGGACCCGATCTGCGCGTCACTACTGCCGGCGAACGAGGCTTCAGTTCAGCACGCAGGGCACATCGGCTTCGGCCACCGCAACCTCCCGCCAGCCCAGCTCACGCTCGACCACCTCGGCGAGGGCCGCCGCCGCCGTCGGTTCGCCGTGCACGACGAAGGTGCGTCGCGGTGGCGACCGGAACCCGCGCAGCCAGTTGAGCAGCGCCGGCTGGTCGGCGTGTGCGGACAGCCCACCAATGGTGTGGATGCGCGCGCGCACCGGGATGCGCTCGCGGAACAGCGTGACCTGGCGGGCCCCATCGACCAGGCGTCGACCGAGCGTGCCCGCGGCCTGGAAGCCGGCGATGACTATCGCGCATTCACGGCGCCCCAGGTTGTAGCGCAGGTGATGCTTGATCCGCCCGGCGTCGCACATCCCGCTCGCCGAGATGATGACGAGCCCGCCGCGCACGCTGTTGAGCGCCATCGACTCCTCGACGTCCTGAACGAAGCGCAGATTGAAGCGGTCGGCATGATGGCGTGTCCAGGCGTAGAGCTCAAGGGTCTCCTCGTCCCACAGATCGTCATGACGCACCGTCAGCTCGGTCACGGCCGAAGCCATCGGCGAGTCGACCACGACATCGAGCCGATCGATGCGGCCGGCACGCACCAGGTCGGCGAGCACGAACAACAACTCCTGCGTACGGCCGACGGCAAACGCCGGGATGATCACGTTTCCACCATCCACCTTCAGCGTTCGCCGCAGCACCTCCGCAAGCTCGTCGCAGGTCTCGGCGAAGGAGCGGTGGGCGCGGTTGCCGTAGGTCGATTCCACGCACAGGTAATCGGCGGCGGGAATCTGCACCGGGTCCTGCAGCACCGGACGCATCGGCTGCCCGAGGTCGCCCGACACCACCAGACGCCGGCTGTGGCCGCGTTCCTCGACGTCGATCTCGATGATCGCCGAGCCCAGGATGTGGCCGGCGTTGCGGAAACGGCAGCGCACACCGTGCCCGACCTCGACCATCTCGTCGAACCCGAGCGCCCGCAGCCGCCCGAGGCTGGAGCGGGCCTGCTCGACCGTGTACAGCGGCACCAGGTTGCCGCCTCGCCCGGCCTTGCGCGAGCGCGTGCTGCGCAAGGCCCATTCCGCTTCCTTTTCCTGGATATGGGCGGAATCCATCAGCATCACGCCGAGCAGATCGACGGTCGCGGCGGTCGTGAAGAACCGCCCCTTGTAGCCCAGCGCCACGAGCCGGGGAACAAGGCCCGAGTGATCGAGATGCGCATGCGTCAGCAGCACGAAGTCGATGTCACGGAGGTCGAAGTCGAGCGCCTCGCGATTCTTGCGATCGGCTTCACGCCCGCCCTGAAACAGCCCGCAATCGACCAGAAAGCTTCCCCGCTCGTGATCGACACGCAGGCAGGAGCCCGTAACCTCGCCCGCCGCCCCCAGAAAAGTGAGCTTCATCTCGCACCTCCAAGAGTGTTCACACCAGACAGCGCCATTCGGCGGGCGTTTGATCGCGATCAATCGCAGCAGACCACCACACGTCGCTATAATTGAATCGTGACACACAACAGGGAGCGTCCGTCATGTTCAAGCACATCCTGGTCCCGACCGATGGGTCGGCCTTGTCGGAAGGTACCGTTGCCCGGGCCGTTTCCTTCGCAAAGGAAACCGGCGCGCGTATCACCTTCTTTTACGCCCAGCCCGACTTTCCCATGCCCATCTATGGTGAAGGAGCCCTGATCGACCCCACCACGCCGGAACAGTTTTCGAAGTCCGCCGCCGCCGAAGCCGAGGCCATCCTCAACAAGGCGAAGGCAGCGGCGGATGCTGCGGGCGTGGCCGCCGACAGCGACTCCACCGTCAATGAGGTGCCCTACGAGGCGATCATCGACGCGTCCGACCGTCACGGCTGCGACCTGATCTTCATGGCCTCGCACGGACGACGTGGCATCGCCGGCCTGTTGCTCGGCAGCGAAACGCAGAAGGTCCTCACGCACAGCAAGACGCCAGTGCTCGTGTATCGCTGAGCGCTCGCGATACCCACGGCAGCAAAACGGCCCGCTCAAAGCGGGCCGTTTTCGTTGATGCGCCAGGATCGGGGGCGATCAGGCGTTTGGATCGATGGTGATCTCCATCTCTGCGGGAAGAAATGCAGAGCCATCCATGCGCCAGCTTCGAGCCTCGTCTTCAAGGACGAACAACCAGCGCCCGGTGCCGAGCGGCGCCAGCGGGGCCTCATACACCCCGGCAGCACCGGCAACCAGCACTTCCTGATCGAGACCACCACGCGTCGGGTGAGCCACCGTCAGCCGGATGCGAGCCGGCAGGCTGGCTGCATCCGATGCGGAGAGCTCGATGTAGATCGACTCGCTGCGCACCTTGATCCCGGCACGCAGACCCATCTCGCGCGCGTGCTCCACGCGTCCGATCGTCTGCACGATCGCTCGCCCTTCCTTGTAGTAGTCGTCGACCACCATGCCATCGAAAGTCTGGATCGCGATCACCAGCGTGGCGATTCCCGCCACGACGGCGGTCGCGGGAAAGGCGATGAGGAACCAGGGCCAGCCCTGACGGTACCAGGGCTCGTGCGGTTTGTCGTTTGCGGGTCGGTGCATCTCAGCGCGGTATCAGGAAAGTGGTTTCTTCATTGAGGGTCAGCGCCGGATCATCCTCGGCGGTGACCTGGAAGGCGATCTTGTTCGCGCCGGGCTGGCCCGAGTCGTAAGGGACCAGCACCTGGAGCGTGACCGACTGGTGACTGGCGGGCGCCACGTCGACGCTTTGCTCGCCACCGATCCGAACCCCCGGAAGCCCCGACACCTCGAGCCGGAACGCCCGCGGCGCCTCGGTCATGTTCATGATCTGGAGCTGATAGACGTTCTCGATCATGCCGCCTTCGACCTCGCGGCCCAGCGAGGAGCGGTCGCGGATGACATCGACGCGCAGCGGTTCGCGCTGGGCCAGGCCCCAGACGAAGCCGATGCAGATGATGACGAGAACTGCGCCGTAGATCAGGGTGCGCGGCCTGAGCACATGGCCGATGATCTCCTTGCGCCCCCAGCGCCGCTTCATCGCGTTCTCGGTCGAGTAACGGATCAGCCCGCGCGGATAGTTCATCTTGTCCATGACCTGGTCGCACGCGTCGATGCACGCCGCACAGCCGATGCACTCGTACTGCAGGCCGTCGCGGATGTCGATGCCGGTCGGACAGACCTGCACGCAGATGCCGCAGTCGATACAGTCGCCCTTGCTCACCGTGCGTGGATCGATGCCCTTCTTGCGCGTCCCGCGCGGCTCCCCGCGCTCCTCGTCATAGGTGATGACGAGCGTATCCGGGTCGAACATCACCGCCTGGAAGCGGGCGTACGGGCACATGTACTTGCACACCTGCTCGCGCATGACGCCGGCGAACAGGTAGGTGAAGGCCGAGTAGAACAGGATCCAGAAGATCTCCCACGGCCCGAAGCTGAAGGTCGTCAGTGACTGCAGCAACTCTTCCAGCGGCGAGAAATAGGCGACGAAGGTAAAGCCCGTCCACAGCGCGACGATGCTCCAGACGAGGTACTTGCCACCCCGGCGCAGCGCTTTCTCTGCGCTCATCGGCGCCTGGTCGAGTTTTTGCCGGCGGACGTGGTCACCTTCGATCTTCTGCTCGATCCACATGAAGATCTCGGTGTAGACCGTCTGCGGACAGGCGTAGCCGCACCACAGGCGGCCGGCGATCGCGGTGAAGAAGAACAGCGCGTAGGCCGAGATGATCAGCAACAGCGCGAGGAAGAAGACATCCTGCGGCCAGAACACCCAGCCGAAGATGTAGAACTTGCGTTCGGTGAGATGGAACAGCACCGCCTGGCGATCGTTCCAGCTCAGCCACGGCAGTCCGTAGTAAAGGAGTTGGGTCAGCCACACCAGCAGCCAGCGCCAGTTGGCGAAAATACCGGCGACTGCGCGCACGTAGAGCTTCTTGCGTGCGGCGTAAAGCATGTCCCCGGAGGATTCCTGAGACTTGTTCGCCGCCTTCTGCGGCGTAGGGGATGGGCTGTTCATGGCCATTTTACCAATGAATTCTTGTTTTTATTGTTATTTTCGAGGCCCCGGGAGGACCCCCTCCTCCCGGGATGGAACTGCAGACTACAGAAACACTTACTTCTTGCTCAGGCTGAGAACATACGCGCTGAGGATGTGCACCTTGTCTTCACCGAGGAACTCGCCAAAGGCGGGCATCTTGTTGTTGCGGCCGTGGGTGATGGTTTCGATGATGGTTGCTTCCGACGAACCATACAGCCAGACGTTGTTCGTCAGGTCCGGGGCGCCGAGCATCGGGTTACCCTTGGCATCCGCACCGTGGCAGGCCACGCAGTTGTTCGCGAAGGCGTCCTTGCCACGCTGGGCGCGGACCGAGTCATGCGCCAGACCGTTCATCGAGCGCACATAGTTGGCGACGTCCTTCACACCGTCGGCACCGAGCACCTGGCCGAAGGGGGTCATGACCCCGTTGCGGCCGTTGGTGATGGTTTCCTTGATGTTTTCCGGTGCGCCACCCCACAGCCATTCGCCGTCGGTCAGGTTGGGGAAGCTCTTCGCGCCCTGCGCCGCGGCGCCGTGACACTGCTGGCAATAGGTCAGGAACATGCGCTGGCCCATCGCTACGGCTTCGGGATCGGCGGCAACCGCCATCACGTCCATTTCGCGGTACTTGGCGAAGACGGGGCCGAAGCGCTCTTCACCCGCCTTCATCTCGGCTTCGTACTGCGCCCACTGGCCGCGGTTCTGGTTAACGTTGCCGAAACCGGGGTAGATCGCCAGGTAGGCAATGGCAAAGAAGATGGTGATCCAGAACAGATACATCCACCAACGCGGAAGGGGGTTGTTGTACTCGGCGAGCGTCTCGTCCCACACGTGACCGTGCAGCTCGACCGGCCCCTTCTCGCGCTTGGTCGTGTTCGACACCAGCACGAACACACAGAACAGGATGGAGAGGGTCACGAGGACCATCACATACATGTTCCAGAAACCGCTGATAAAGTCAGCCATTTGTTTTTCCCTCAAGGTCTTGCCGACCACCCTGGGCCGGCAGGTCATCATCGCTCAGGGGCAGACGCGCCGCCGCGTCGAAACCCGCCTTCGCGTGCTTGCTGTACGCCCACCCGCAAATGCCCAGGAAGCACAGCAGGCCAAGGACGGTGATCAGGCTTCGGAAGTCGTTTATATCCACGGCGCGCCCCACTCCTTACCGGAAGCTCGAAATTGCGGTACCCAGGCCCTGCAGGTAGGCCACGACTGCGTCGAGCTCGGTCTTGCCTTCGAGTGCAGCCGGTGCGGCGGCGATCTCTTCGTCGCTGTACTTGTGCAGGCCCACCTTGTTGAGCGCGCGCATCTTGTCCTGGATGTCGTCGCCCCTCACCGGGCGATCGAGCCAGGGGAACGCCGGCATGTTCGACTCCGGGACCACGTCGCGCGGATTCAGCAGGTGCACACGCTGCCACTCGTCCGAGTAGCGGCCGCCCACTCGCGCCAGGTCAGGACCGGTACGCTTCGAGCCCCACTGGAACGGGTGGTCATAGACGTACTCACCCGCCACCGAGTAGTGGCCATAGCGCTCGGTCTCGGCGCGGAACGGACGGATCATCTGCGAATGGCAGTTGTAGCAGCCTTCACGCACATAGATGTCGCGGCCGATCAGGCGCACCGGGTCGTAGGGCTTCACGTTCAGCGCGTTGCCCTTGTGGTCGATCGGCGTCGTGGTCGAGTGCTGGAAGAACAGGGGCACGATTTCCACCAGACCACCCACGCTGACAGTCAGCAGCGTGAGCACGATCAGCAGGAATACGTTGCTTTCGATCTTTTCGTGTTTGGATTGAGCCATGTTGTTTCTCTCCAATCAGGCGTGGGCAGCCGCGGGTGCGAGCACCGGGGCGTCGTAGGCCTTCTGGCCGGCGATGGTCTTCACCATGTTGTAGAACATGATGAACATGCCCGTCAGGAACAGCACGCCGCCGATGAAGCGGATGGTCCAGAACGGATAGCTGGCCTTGACGCTCTCGACGAAGGAATAGGTGAGCGTGCCGTCCGGGTTGGTGGCGCGCCACATCAGGCCCTGCATCACACCGGAAATCCACATCGACGCGATGTAGAGCACGATGCCGATGGTGGCGATCCAGAAGTGGGCGTTGATGAGCTTCACGCTGTACATCTCGGTCTTGCCGAACAGGCGCGGGATCAGGAAGTACACCGAGCCGATCGAGATCATCGCCACCCAGCCCAGCGCACCCGAGTGCACGTGACCGACCGTCCAGTCGGTGTAGTGCGACAGCGCGTTGACCGTCTTGATCGACATCATCGGACCTTCGAAGGTCGACATGCCGTAGAACGACAGCGAGGTGATGAGGAACTTCAGGATCGGGTCGGTGCGCAGCTTGTGCCAGGCGCCCGACAGGGTCAGCACGCCGTTGATCATGCCACCCCAGGACGGCGCGAGCAGGATCAGCGAGAACACCATGCCGACGGACTGGGTCCAGTCGGGCAGCGCGGTGTAGTGCAGGTGGTGCGGGCCGGCCCACATGTAGGTGAAGATCAGCGCCCAGAAGTGCACCACCGACAGGCGGTAGGAATAGACCGGACGGCCAGCCTGCTTCGGCACGAAGTAATACATCATGCCCAGGAAGCCTGCGGTCAGGAAGAAGCCCACGGCGTTGTGCCCGTACCACCACTGGATCATCGCGTCCTGCACGCCGGCATAGGCCGAGTAGGACTTCATGCTGAAGAGCGAGACCGGGATCGCGGCGCTATTGACGATGTGCAACAGCGCGACGGTGAGGATGAAACCGCCGAAGAACCAGTTCGCCACGTAGATGTGCGAGACCTTGCGCTTCGCGATCGTGCCGAAGAACACGATGGCGTAGGACACCCACACGATCGCGATCAGGATGTCGATCGGCCACTCGAGTTCGGCGTATTCCTTGGAAGAGGTGTAACCGAGCGGCAGCGTGATCGCGGCGAGCACGATGACCAGTTGCCAGCCCCAGAAGGTGAACGCGGCCAGACCAGGCGCAAACAAGCGGGCGTGACAGGTACGCTGCACCACATAGTAGGACGTGGCGAACAGCGCGCAGCCACCGAACGCGAAGATCACGGCGTTGGTGTGCAGCGGACGGAGCCTGCCGAAATGCAGGAATTCGTGAACGTTCAGTTCGGGCCATACGAGCTGTGCTGCGGCGATGACGCCGACCAGCATGCCCACAATGCCCCACACCACCGTCATGATGGCGAACTGCCGCACGACTTTATAGTTATAAGTCGCTTGCGATTGCATGTGAGTCACCTCTTCGTTTTAGAAACCTTGCTTGCGCAGCACCCTTCGGTGGCTGCACGTGATACCCAGCCGACCGAGAATACCCTTACACCAAGTACGCAATTTGACACAGATCAACATTGTATTGCACCCCAGCAGGGTCCGGAAGCGAAAATTGGAAGAAGTCCAAAAACCCTCGCAAACCGGCGCCGTTACTGGGTTACGTGTTGCTCCAATGCTGCACCCGGGGCGTCTTCGGGGTGCGTGCGGTCTCGAGGCGAAAACGGTGGCGCGCGATCATGACCCACGCACCGGCATGGCATGCGACCGGCAATCGGAACGGATCGCACAGGCGAAAAAAAAGGGTGCGCATGTACGCACCCCCAACCCCAACAGAGAGACAAAAATTCGGTTCGACCACCGGCACGCCGTGCCAACTGATCAACACGCCGCCATTTTGCCCATGCCGCCGGCGCGCATGTTGACCTAGGTCAACCCCAAATCAGATCAGTCGTTTCGCGGCCGATCCTGCCCCTCTGCACCTTGCGCCTTGCGCTCAGCCTCCGGCGCTGCGGGGCCCTCGTCGCGATCATCCATGAGCAGGCGATAGGCCGGCCCTTCGAGGTCGTCGTACTGCCCGCTGCGCAGCGACCACCAGAACAGCACGCCGATCACGAACACGAGCAGCACCGAAATAGGAATCAGCAGGTACAGGCTCTCCATGGCAATTCCTCCAATGATTCAGTGGCGCTCGGGCATGCGTTGCAGGCGCATCGCATTGAGCACGACCAGCAGCGAACTGGCGGCCATGCCGATCCCCGCCATCCACGGCGTGACCAGGCCCGCCATCGCGAGCGGCACCGACGTGAAGTTGTAGGCAAACGACCACCACAGATTCTGGCGGATGATCCGCAGGGTCTTGCGCGACAGGTCGATCCCGCGCCCGAGGCTGGCGAGATTCTCGTTGAGAAGCACGATGTCGGCCTGATTGCGCGCCAGATCCGTGCCGCCGCCCATCGCCACCGACACGTGCGCCTGCGCCAGCACCGGCGCATCATTCACGCCATCGCCCACCATGACGAACACCGCATCCGGGTCGCCCTGCATCGCAGCGATGGCCTCCTGCTTGCCTTGCGGACTCAGGCCGCCCTGCGCATCCCCGATGCCGAGCGCCCCCGCCACGCTGGCGACGACGGTCGGCGCATCGCCCGAAAGCACGCTCATGCCCACCCCTTCCGCAGCCAGGCGACCGCTGAGCACGGCAGCCTCGTCGCGCAACTGGTCGGCGAGCCGGAACAAGCCCAGCCAGCCCGACCGCGCGGCCAGGCCGATCACCGTTCCGCCGCGCGAGGCGAGTTCTTCCAGCCCCGCAGGTGACGCAAGGCCGGCGGCGCGTGCCACGTAGTCCGGGCGACCGATCCAGAAGGTCTCGCCCTCGACGATGCCGCGCATTCCCAACCCCGTTTCCGCCTGCACGTCCGACGCCGTCGGCAGGGCCTGCCCGCCACTCGCCGCGCGCAGGCCGGCGGCGACCGGATGCTCCGAGCCCTGCTCGATCGCCGCCGCCAGTCGCACCAGCTGAGCTTCGTCACGATCTCCGAGCACCTGCAGCTCCTCGAGATGCATGCGCCCGTGGGTCAAGGTTCCCGTCTTGTCGAACACGAAATGATTGGCCCGCGCCAGGGTTTCGATCGCGTGGCCGCGGGTGACGAGCACCCCCATGCGGGCGAGCGCATCGGTCGCCACGGTGATCGCGGTCGGCGTCGCGAGCGAGAGCGCGCACGGACAGGCGACGACCAGCACCGACACGAACACCCACAGCGCGCGATCCGGCTCGATGAGGTACCAGACAATGCCGGTGAGCCCCGCGAGCACCAGCAGGGTGACGATGAAATACACCGCCACGCGGTCGGAAACGGTGGCAATCCGTGGCTTCTCGGTCGCGGCGCGCTCCATCAGGCGACGAATGGCGGCAAGGCGCGTGGCGTCGCCCACGTGCTCGACGCGCAACAGCAGGGGCGACGAGACATTGATGCTGCCGCCGGTGACCCGATCACCGACGCCCTTGGGCACGGGCAGGCTCTCGCCGGTGAGCAGGGCCTCGTTGGCCTCGCCCACGCCTTCGACGACCACCCCATCCACCGGGATCGCCTCGCCGGGGCGCACCCGCACGACGTCCCCGGCCACGAGCTGCGACGTCGGCACGCGATCACCGGTGCCCTGCTGCGGCCAGCCGTCGATGCGTTCCGCGAACGACGGCAACGCCTTGCCCAGTTCCTCGACCCCGCGCACGGCCTTCTGGCGCGCAAGCATCTCCAGATAACGCCCGCCGAGCAGGAAGAAGACGAACATCGTGACCGAATCGAAATACACCTCGGGCCCGTCGGTCAGCGTCGCCCACAGGCTGGCGACGAACGCACTGCCGACGCCGAGCGCCACCGGCACGTCCATGCCCAGGCGGCGCAGGCGCACGTCGCGCCACGCGCGCTGGAAGAACGGCGCCGCGGAGTACAGCACCACCGGAAGTGTCAGCAACAGGCTTGCCCAGCGCAGCAGCAGCTCCACGTCCCAGGTCATGTCGCCCTCGCCGGCCACGTAGACCGGGAAGGCGTACATCATCACCTGCATCATCCCGAAGCCGGCGACGAACACCCGCCACAGCATCGAGCGCCGCTCACGGTTGGCGATCTGCTCGGAACGCTCGGCGTCGTACGGGTAGGCGCGGTAGCCGATGGCCTGGATCGCCGCCAGGATGTCCGAGAGCTTGATGCTGCGCTCGTCCCAGCGCACGCGCGCACGCCGGGTGGCGTAGTTGATCTCGATCGCCGACACCCCGGGCAGGCGCGCGACATGGTTCTCGTTGAGCCATACGCACGCCGCGCAGGTGATGCCCTCGAGGATCAGCGAAGCCTCGCGTTCGTGCTCGCCCACCGGGCGCACGAAGCTCTTCTGGAAGTCGGGGTGATCGAAGAGGCCGAGCTCCTGCAACTCTGCCGGCATCGCCTCGCGTCGCGTCTCGGGCATCGCGTCGCGGTGGCGGTAGTAGTCGACGAGTCCGCTGTCGACGATGGACTGCGCGACCGCCTCGCAGCCGATGCAGCACATGCGCCGGCGACGGCCGTCGATCTGCACGTAATGCTGCGTGTCGGGCGGGATCGGCAGGCCGCAGTGATAGCAGTCGGGGTCGGCCGCAGCATCGGCCACGGGAGCAGGCAGGTCGGCAGAAGTCATGGGCACAAATGCAGAGCCGCCCCGGACGGCCTGGCCGTTCGAGGCGGAGCGAGAGGGAGCCCGGGTTTTAGCACATTTAGCCGGCACCCGCTATTGCGCTGCAGCATTCCTCACTACCGCGCGCCGGGGCCCGATCGCGCCCGATCGGCTTTCCGAGCTCTTACTTGGCCGCCATGCGGATCGCGCCGTCGAGGCGGATCACCTCACCGTTCAGGTACGGATTCTCGATGATGTGACGGACCAGACCCGCGAACTCGGCAGGCTTGCCCAGGCGCGAAGGGAACGGGACCATCTTGCCGAGCGCATCCTGCACTTCCTGCGGCATGCCCATCAGCATCGGCGTTTCCATGATGCCGGGCGCGACGGCCATCACCCGGATGCCGAAACGCGACAGTTCGCGCGCCACCGGCAACGTCAGCCCGACCACACCGGCCTTGGACGAGGCGTAGCCCGCCTGGCCGATCTGGCCGTCGAAGGCCGCAACCGAGGCCGTGTTGATGATGACGCCGCGCTCGCCGCCGGCGTCGGGCTCGGCCTTGCTCATCACATCGGCGGCCAGACGCAGCATGTTGAAGGTACCGATCAGGTTGATCGACACCGTGCGCGCAAAGCTCTCGAGCTTGTGCGGCGCCTCGCGACCGACGACCTTCTCGGCCGGCGCCACGCCGGCGCAGCTCACCAGGCCGGTCAGGCGGCCAAAGCGGCTCACCGCCAAGTCGATCGCCGCCTTGCCGCTGTCGGCATCGGTGACGTCGGTCAGCGCGAACGCCGCCGCACTGCCAAGCTCTGCCGCCAGCGCCTCGCCGGCATCACGATTCACGTCGGCCAGCACCACCTTCGCCCCGGCCTCGACCAGCATCCGCGCCGTGGCGGCGCCCAAACCCGAGCCGCCACCGGTCACCACGAAAACGCCATTCTGGATCTGCATTCGCTTTCTCTCCCAAAGACAAACCATCGCCGCACGATGAGGCAAGCGCAGATCGCTGCACCCGGCGCCGACACCGCCGCAAACCTTAGTTTGCGTTAACGTAAACGTCAACTACCCGAACGACACTACCCGAGCGACTCCTGTTCGGACCGCGGCCGCCCGGCTCCCCTGCCCGCGCCCCGTCCCACCCGCAGCACCCCGGAACGACGAACGCCCCGAACAAGGATCAGACCGCCGCGACCGATCTCCCGGCGGGCGCGTCATCCAGCGCCAGATCGACCATCAACTCGTTGGCCAGCGCCTCCAGGTCGGCGCGGATGCGCGCAAGGTCGGCAGCCGCCGGCACGGACAGTTCGGCGCGTGCCCGAAACAGCGGCTCGCCGCTCATCGACGCGTTCTCGCAGCCGGTCTCCAGCGCCTCGATGCTGACGCCGTGGCGGGCGAGGACGGTGGAGATGTCGCGCACGATGCCCGGTCGGTCATGCCCTACCAGATCGAGACACACCCGTCGCGCCTCGGCAGCCGCAAGCGGACCACCGCGCGCGATCGCCACCCGCAAGCCCTCCGACTCCAGCCCGCGCAGCGCAGCCTCCAGCGCATCGCGTTCGGCCGCGTCGACCTCCAGCCGCAGCACCCCGGCGAACTGCCCGGCCAGATGCGCCATACGACTCTCCATCCAGTTGGCACCGCACAGGCTTGCGCGGGCCGAGACCGCGCTCACCAGACCGGGCCGATCCGGGCCGACGAGGGTGAGGATCAGGGATGTCTTCATGTTCGCGCTCCCGAAACGGGCAAGCCACGCGCAAGCGCCTGGGGCACAGTTCCCGGGCTGCAGGAAACCCTGCGCAGGATCAAAAGGCGGGCGACGCCGGCTTGCGATAATTGAAAAAGGAAATGCGACGATAACCCACCCGCCCAGCGAACGGGAGAACATCGCCGGCGTCGCACGCACAGAGGAGGAAACCGATGAAATCACCCCGCTTCCACGCCCAGAAGGCAGACGGCCTGTATCAGCCGATCCCCTTTCTTTTCGTGACCGACCGCATGTGTGGCGAGATCCTCGCCGAGCGCGAGGAGATCATGGCCGCAATGCCCGCCGCCACGCGCAAACGCCAGCAGGCGCTGTTCGCACGTTACGACCCGAATGTCAGCGCGGAAGCATTCAGCGGACTGCTGAATCTGTTCGACAGCCGGCCTGCCTGATGGCCGGCGCCATCGGGCGCACCGCCAATCGGGGCGCGGACTCGGCTGGAAGCTGATGAGCCAGCGCAGCCTGCCTGGCGCGCACTGCGATGGCGCACGGCAGGGTGGATTCAAAAGCTACGTACAACGCGCTTACCTCGCGCTGCAAAGCAAAAGGGGCGCCCCCGAAGGACCGCCCCAAGTGCTTGAATCTGATGGTGCCGGAGATAGGAGTCGAACCTACGACCTTCGCATTACGAATGGGATTTTTTGTCAATTCTAGCGAATTCAGATCAACACACCATCCCGGCTTTCTCGATACAAATCAACGCTTTTCAGTAATTAGATTGTTGATCTGTGTTCGCTCGCGTGCCATGATTCCCGTACACCAACGGTACACAGGCACCGACTCATGGCAAAGGCGAAGATCACGGCAGGGCGAATCAGGGACCTCGCGTTGCCCCCTGGGAAGTCTCAAGCGTTCCTGCGCGACACCGACGCCCCCGGCCTGGCGGTGCGCGCGACGGCCGGTTCCAAGAGCTTCATCTTTCAGGCGCAGCTACTCGACGGCCGCACGATCCGCACCACGATAGGCGACGTGCGCGCCTGGGACATCGACAAGGCGCGCGAGGAAGCCCGCCGCCTGCAACTACTGGTTGACCAGGGCGCCGACCCGAGAGAAGAGAAGGCCGCACGCCTCGCCGCACAGGAAGCGGAGAAGGCCCGCGCCGAGGCCGAGCGCACCGCCGCCGCCGAACGGCAGAAATACACCCTGCGCGCCCTCTGCGACGCCTATGTCGACCACCTCGCCGCGAGGGACCGCCGCCGCGGTGCCGCCTCTGCCCGCTCGGCCTTCAAGCGGCACGTCATCGAGGCCAAGCCCGAGATCGCCGCCCTGCCCGCGTCGGAGATCACCCCGCACCACGTCGCGCAGATCGTCCGCCGCGTGATCGAGGCCGGCAAGGATGCGACCGCCGCAACCGTCCGCAGCTACCTGAGCGCGGCATTCAACGCTGCCCGCCGCGCCCCCTTCGATGCGAAGCTTCCCGCCGCGCTGATCGCCTTCAATGTGACCACCAACCCGGTGGAGCCAATCGCCACCATCCCCGGCAACGTCCGAAACCGCACCCTGAGCGCGGACGAACTCCGCACCTACATCAAGGCCCTGGGAGACGATCCCGTCGACATGGCGCTGCGGGTGGCGCTGTTCTCGGGTGGGCAACGCATGGCGCAACTGTTGCGCGCGACCGCCGCCGACTACGACCCCACGACGCAGACTTTGCGCCTGTTCGATCCGAAGGGGCGCCGCACGACCGCGCGGGAACACCTGTTGCCCCTTGGCCCCCAATGCGCCGCGCTGGTCGCGCCCCTGGCAGAGAAGGCGAGGACCACGCCGTCCGGCCTGCTGTTTTCATCCTTCGGAACGCGGCCGATGTCGGAGACGACACCCGGCAAGCGCGTGGTCGAGATCGTGCGCGATGAAAAGATGGCGCCCTTCAACCTGCTCGACGTGCGCCGCACCGCCGAAACCATGCTGGCCGGAATGGGCATCAGCCGAGACACCCGCGCGCAACTGCTGAGTCATGGCCTGGGGGGCGTGCAAGATCAGCACTATGACCGGCACGGCTACACCGACGAGAAGCGCGCCGCGCTGATCGCCTGGGAACGTCGCCTGGACGAGATCGAGAAGGGCATCAAGCCCGCCGGCAACGTCCGGCCGCTGCGCCGCAAGAGCAAGACCGCCGCCTGACGGGAACTTGTGGGAAATGTTTCCCACAAGTTCGAAGGGCAAGAAGCGAGCCGACCGAGTGCGCCAACACCTGGCCGGCTCTGACCACAACGCAATACCGGAGATTGCATCATGGCTATCGAGCATCTTACCCCGCATCACCCCGAACCCGACGCGCTGCAAAGCGTGCTGGAGATCGACGCATGCCTGACACAGGCCCGCGCAATCGTGCGCCTGATGGGCGCCGCCGCCCCTGACGAGGCTATGCCCCCGGATACCCGGCAGAACGCCGCCTGGGCGGTTTCCGACCTGCTCAAGCGCATCGACCACGCAGCCGGCAAACTCGGGCGCCTGGCGTCGGCGCGGGAGGCGTGACCATGACCACGAGCGAACTCGTCTACGCGCTGGTGAGTGCCGGCGCGTGCGTGGAAGGTGCCGAGTGCATCGCCCGCTATCGGCCTCGCGCCGATCCGGCCGAGATTACGACCATGCTCGACAGCGCCGCGCGCTACCTCGACCAGGCCCGCGCCGCACTGGAGACCGGAAAGGAGGCGCAGCCATGACCGCCGATATTGCCCGCCGCGAGCGCGAGGACCGCGCCATTGCCCGCGCAACGCGGATTCTTGAACGACGCGCACTCTATGACGCGCAGCGCGAAGTTCTCGACAGCCCATCGGCGGTGGCCGATTACCTGCGCTTCCGCCTGAACGGCCTGGAAATCGAACAGTTTTGGGCTGTGTGGCTGGACGCACAGCATCGGCCGATACAGGCGGAATGCGTATCCACCGGCACCTTGACGCAGACGAGCGTCTATCCCCGCGAGATGGTGCGCCGCGCGCTGCACTTCAATGCGCACGCCGTGATCTTCGCGCACAACCACCCAAGCGGAAAGGCGGAACCGAGCGCAGCCGATGAACTGCTGACGCGCGCCCTAAAGGAAGCGCTCGCGCTGGTGGACGTGCGTCTGCTCGACCATCTTGTGATCGGCGCCGCCGTCCGGCCGGTATCGTTTGCCGAGCGCGGTTTGCTGTGAAGGTGGCCACCATGCGAGTGAAACCCGAGGTCGCCGCCGCCGTCCTGTTCGCCACCGTCGGCGCGAGTCTCGCTGTCGGCGCCCTGGCCGGCGTGGCGATCACGCAGCGCGCGACACCTGCCCCCGAGCGCGCCCCCGCGTGTCTCTGCACCCCTGAAACGATCCGAACCTGAGGAACACCACCATGAACCAAGACGCCTACGACAACTTCGCCTTGCGCCTGGAACAGCACAAAGCCGCGCTGTCCGTTTTCACCTCAGCCGAGGAAACGGGGAATGTCCCGCGCAATCTCGCAATCGCGGCCCTCTACGCGATGATCGACCAGGTTGAGCGCCTGGAAGATGCACTCATGAGCCTCAACGACACCGCCGCGCAGCGCCCCACGCAGCCGGCGCAGTGACCAACGCGCCCGGGACGATCCGGGCGCCATCACGCCGCCCCTACCTCGACGGAGGGAAAAGCCGGACACCTGGCCGGCCTGGGGCGGCACCTTCGACCAGGCGCCGCATAGGTGGGCGTTATGAAAATCGAGATCAGCCAAGGCAAGCACCCCGGCGAGTGGCGCATGCAACCCATGACCGACGCCTGGCCGGATGCCTCCCGCGCAGTCTATGAGGGCACGGAGCAGGAAGCCGGCACCATCTTCGGAGCCGTGCTGACGTGGATCAACCCTGGCGCGAGCCGCGCGGCCGATGTGCTGGCCGCTCTGAACCATGCTGTCACCACAATTCAAGACCGCCTAGACGCCGACCGGCCGCTGATCACTGAGCTTGCCAATACGGCAACTTATCCCGACGTGAAGACCGCGCTAGGCGACATCCTCAGTCTTTCCGCTTGGTTTCTGGCGTACGCCTTCGCAAGCTGCGAGCAAGGCAACGTTTCGCGTGCCGTCCGCGCATTCGGGTGCGCTGCGTACTGGCACGGCACCTTTCAGGCGCACGTCACCTGCATCCAATCCGACCTTGAATCCCCGCCGACCGGCCCGGCGCACGCGCTGGCACAAAGGGAGGATCAGCGCCTGAAGCCTGAGTTTCAGGCCTTCTGTCGTGCCGTCAAATCGGCTGGCGCAGAGGTGCGCCGCCTGGATGATCTTCTGAACGTTGAAGGGTACGACCCGCGCATCACCAGCATTGAGGCTCGAACCCTCAAGAAGTGGGCGCGCGAGGAAGGGATAACCTTCAAGGCCGGCCGCCCTAAAAAATATGTGTGATCGCGACGAATCATGATTTGTCGCGACGTGGGGAGTTTTTAAGAGCGCTGCCGATGTATTGAATACGCATCACCTTCAACGCCTATCAAGGTGATGCGATGCAACCGAATACCCAAGCCCAAGAAACCGAGTTCCGCCTTTCCTGCGAAGAATTCGCCCGCCTCAACCAGATCAAGCCGCAGAGCGTCCGCGCTCGCCTCTGCCGCTTCGGTAGCTACTACGGCATCAAGCCCGTCAAGTTGGTGAACGGCCGTCTCGCCTTCCCTGCCGTGCAAGTCACGCAGTAAGGGGCGCCGACCATGACCCACGCAAAAGAAGGGGCGCAAAGCCCTGATCAGGCCGCGCCCCAAGCGATTAGCACCGCAGATTCTACCCCAACCGAGACGCCCCGCGCCGATCTGCTCGCCTGGCTGGCGATCTTCGCCGCGTTCGCGCTGGCCGGCTGGCTGGCGGAGGTGGCGCGATGACCTCATATGCCGTTTTCCCATCCGGCGCCGCAGAATGCTCGAGCTGCGGATGTGACGTGACCGCCGCCAACGTGGGCGCCTTTCGCCGCGTGCGCGACCTGGCGCCGAACGCTACGGTCTTTCTCACGTTCTGCCAAGAATGTGCCGAAGCAATCGACGCGGAGCGATCCGCGGCCGCCGCCCCCCCGGAAACATCAATCACCCTGCCCCGCCGACTACTTGGCAATCGTTACCGGCGCCATCCTGCGAGCGGCAAAGCACTGGCCGAGGATCCGCCCCCGCTCGACCAGGCGGTGACCGTAGCAGTCGGCTGGCCTGTGGGGGAGACCGTACAAGCGCCGCGAATCATCGTGCAACCCGAGGATGATCCGGCCGGCCTGCGCTTCGACGTGGCAGCAGGGCGCCGCGTCTACGTGGCCCACAACGCCGCCGCATCCCCTGATCTGCTGCTGAAGCTGGCGCAAGCATTAATCGACCACGGCGCACTGTGCGTCGATCTCATCGTGCACCCGCCCCGCCCTGGCGCTGGCCGCGAACGCCTGCGGATTCTGCCCGAGGTGCGGATATGAGCGCACCCGCGCACTACTTGCTGAAGGAAAAGGCGATCCCGCCGCCCCCTGAGCTGTGGCTCCCTGACCTCTCCGGCAGTGTGGCCGAGCTGATCAGCACCCCCGCGCCTGACGTCCATTGGTTCGCGCATTTCTCCCTGCTGGCGTACCGCGCGCACCTGCTGACGGGTGCGGGTGGCTCCAGCAAAACGCGCCTGCTCTATCACCTCGCCGTCGGCGCCATCCTTGGCCGACTGCCTTGGGGCTGGAAGATCGAGCGCACCGGCAGTGCTGTGCTGTTCCTGGCGGAGGACACCGTCGACAACGTCCACCGGACCCTGCACGCACTGATCGAGTTTGGCGACATCACAGAAGCCGAGGCCAAGCTGATAGGCGAGCGCCTGTTTGTGTTTCCGTTGGCTGGAAAGGATGCCGTGCTGCTGGCGAATGCCTCCGGCGCACTGGTGGAGACCCCCGCCGCCGAAGGGATGCGCGCCCGATGCAAGAACATTCCCAACCTCGTGTTCATCGGCGTGGATCCCGTTATCGCCTTCACCGAAGGTGACGAGATGAACGCCGCGCATCAGCGCCGCCTGGGGGAGATGTTCGACCGCCTGGCAATCGAGACGCGCGCCTGTGTGGTCGCCACCTCGCACGCGGCAAAGCACATCCAAAACGCCGACGAGGTGGGAAGTCATTCATCACGCGGAAGCGGTGCCATCACCGATGCAGTGCGCGCGGAATTCACGATGCGCACCATGACCGCCGACGAAGGCCGGAAACACGGCATCACCGAGATTGAGCACCGCCGCGCCTTCGTCCAGTTGGCCGCGACCAAGGGCAACGAGCTGCCCCCGTCAGCCTTCGCCCCGATCTGGCTGAAGCGGGGTCCGGGTGGCGTGCTCGAGCTGGCCGACCTCGCTGCCCCTACCGCCGATCCGGTAGGCCCGCGCGAACGTGCAGCACTCGACGTGCTGCGCCGACTCGCCGCCACCTCGACACCGATGCTCAAGGATTGGCGAGACGCCTGCGCCGCCGAGGGCCTGCTGACTGGCAAGAACCCCGACGCCATGAAGAAGGCGATGGACCGCATCCGGGAAACCCTGATGTATGCCGGCTTGGTGCGCGCCGGCATGGCGAAGGGCGCCTATGTTCCTGCCGAAGATGAAGCATGAAACGACATGGAAGGGACATCGCGCACAGGAAGGGACGACAGGGACACCCCCCTATAGGGGGGATGTCCCTGTCGTCCCTTCCTTTCCTGTCCCGTTTGTCCCTTGTTTGTCCCTTGCGATGTCCCTTGTTTGTCCCTGCCGTGTCCCGACCGCCGCGCGGAACTTGGGTCCTCCTGGGGCAAAAACCGCATGGGGTAGTCTCGACCCCGGCATCTGTGTATGTAGCCAATCGAAAATGACTTTACTGATAGGTTTTCAGAATGACGACCACACCAAATCCCACCGCCGAAACCCTCGAAAACCTGCGTCCGTCAACTTTGCCGTTCGATCCCGCCGACCTCGTGGCCATGCGCGTGAAGCCGGCGCAGTTCGCCCGGATGTGCAAGGTCTCAAAGCAGGCCGTGTCAGTCTGGATCAGAGAAGGAAAGATCACCCTTGGCCCTGACGGACTGCTTGACCCTGCTGTGGCCTCTCGGCAAGTTTTCGAGCGCACCGACCCCGGCCGCCTGCGCGCGCGCATCTTCAAGGATGCGATGGCCCCGTACGGTGACCTACAGAAGCGCGTGCGCGAGCTGGAAGCCGAGCGCGACGCCTGGCAGGCGGTGCGGCACCTCTACATCCACGAGGACGAAATCGAGGAGCGCAACGACGCCGTGCGCGGCGCGCTGGCTCTCGAGTTCGACCGGCTGATGAGGGCACACATCGACGGCACGCTCGACGACGCGCTCGACGAGCTTTGGGCGCAGCACTTCTGGCGCCTCACCCCCGAGGACTTGAGCGGAGGCGACGAGGAATGAGCACCGAGCTTGCCCGCCGCGCTGCCGCTGGCGACACCGGCCCCGAGGTGGCCGGCTGGTGGCGCGAGGCCATGCGCCGACACCTGGCCGGCGAGAATCTCGACCGGGCGCTGAGACTCGACCGCGCCAGTCGGCGACGCGAGTGCGACCAGGCATTGCAGGACGCCGCCGCGCTGCTCGCCGCCGACGATTTTCCGTGGCATTGCGCGGAACGGCTGGCCGCGGCGATAAAACGATACAAGGCGCGCGTCATGCCGATGCTGGCGCGCGACCCCGGTATGCACCTGGCGCCGATAGACGAGGCGCTGCGCCGCGCCTTCGACACCGGGCACCGGCCGGCGACCACACCGCAAAACCTTCTGCGCTTCGCCAAGGATGCAACACTATTGCGATAGGCGAGCATCATTAGTGAACTGCTGGCAGCATGGATCCATATCCACCGGAGACACCACACCATGCTGCAACACCATCACGCCGACATCCTCGCCGCTGGCACTGACGCCCTCGCCGCCGCCTTCGGCGCGCCGAACCGCAACCCGCACCCGCTGGCCGACGACCTCGCCACCGCGCCGCTGTCGCGCCTGGCCTACGCCGCTGGCCTCACCATCCGTCCTCAGCAGTCGCACGAGAACGACCGTGCCGTGATGGCGCGCGGCATGACCTCGAACGACTTCGCCGCGCTGCTCGCCGCCGCAAGCATGACGCTCGCCAATCGCCGCTTCGACTCCCTGGCCGAACACCGCGCCTTCTGCGCGACGGTCGAATGCCGGGACTTCAAGACGACCGAGATCGCGTCGACCGGCCTCGATATCGAGCTTCCCGAAGTTGGCGAGCATGGCGAGATGCAGACCGGCGTTGTGCTTTTCGGGCAAGGCAACACGGCGCAGCTACGCAGCTACGGGCGCGTCCTGTCCGCCGCGCGGCAACTCATCGTCAATGACCAGGCCGGCATGATTGCCGATGCCGTGGCCCAGATCGGCGCCGCCGCCGCCCGCACCGAAGCGCGCGAGGTGTGCGCCGCCCTCGAATCGAATCCGACGATGGCAGACGGCGAGCTGGTTTTTCACGAAGACCACGGCAACATCGTCGCGTCCGCACTGGACGGCACCAGCCTGGGGGCGGCAATGGCCGCGCTTCGCACGATGACGCTGATCGGCGGCAACCTGGCAGACCTCGCCGCCGCGCATCTTGTCGTTGCGGCTGACCTGGAGCTGGCCGCGCGCAAGCTGGCGCACGAGGCCGGATTGCAGATCGCCGTGACCGCATCCGGGCGGCTGTCGTCCGGGCGCTGGTTCCTGCTGCCGTCCCCCGAGGCCGCGCCGACCGTCGGCGTGCTGCGCCTGAAGGGCAACACCAACCCGGTACGAATTGAACCCTGGCGCGGAACGAGTGCATTCGACGGGGCACAGATGAAGGCCGCTACCGATACCGGCGCCGTGATGCTGGCGCGAACCCTTATCCGTGGGGGCGTGTGATGTTTGGCGCCAAGACCCCCGCCGACCGCTACGAGGCCGCAGCCCAGGCACTGACGAAAGCCGAGGCCGCGCACAGGGCGAACCTCGATGACCTCTACGCCGCCCGCGAGGCCCGCGCCGCAACCCGACTGACGCCCACACGAGCGCGTTGCGCGAAGTCTGAACGCGAACTGCAAGACGCGCTGCACGCGGCCCACGAGGCGCACCGCGCGTATTGGACCGCGCGCCGTGACGCACTGCGCGACGAACTCGACCGTGCATCGCTGGCAATCGCCGAATATGACGCTCTCGCGCTGCTCGCTGGCGACCGCGCACCACACCCGGCGCTGCGGTATCTGCAAGACCGCGCGCTCCGAGGCCACACCGGCCCGAACCTGCTTGACCAGGACGTTCTAGCGAATGACGGCGTACCGCAAGAGGCGCCAGATTCCGCGCTGCTCGAGGACGAGCTAGGCGCCTGGCGCCCCTGAAACACGCCTGCGGGGCGTTAAGCGCCTGCGGGCGCACCGGGCAGCGCGGACAGGCGAAAGCCGCGTTGCAGACCAACCACCGGACGCGCGACGGCTGACGCGCTGCAAGGTTGGTCACACCCACCAGACACCCACAACATGAAGATGCCCCCGCCCGCCGATCTGCGCCGGATTCACCCGATTGCCGAAGTCCCCGCCGCGCTGCGCTGCCCGTCGCTGGAGCGCACTGCGCACCATGAGGCCGGGCACATCGTCCTGATGGAATGGTGCGGACTCACGCCGACCGGCGCGAGCGCGACCGAGCGCGAAGGACTTGCGCAATGGGACCTCCGCGAACTCGACGCCGACGACGACCACCAGGGCGCGCATGACCGCCCGCTGGCAGCCGCACAGGCCGCAGCGGTGATGCACGCCGGCATCGTTGCCGAACTGATCCATGCCGGCCTGCCGTGGACGGGCGTGCTGGTCCGCGAACGGTCGCAAGACTGGAAAACCGCTTGCCTGCTGCTCGCGCCCCACTTCGGCGCCGGCCTGGCAGGGCATGGATTCTCACAACGCACTGCGCACGCCGTTTTGACGCATCACTGGCCGCGCGTGCAACAGATCGCCGCCGAACTGATCGAGCGCGGCACCTGGAGGCCCCAAGATGGACCGGCATGACCGAATCCTCGTTGAGTGCGAACGGCGGGGCCTGACCGTGGCGCGCGTCGGCAAGGTCTGGCATATCCACGGACGTGGAGTGGATATTCGCGTGCTGCGCCTGGAAGACGTCGACCTGCGCGAACTCAACCCGAATTCGCGCGGCAAAGCGTGAGGTGCTGCGCCTGCTGTCGGATGCCGGCACCGGTGGCCGTGGTGCATCCCGGCGAACTAGACGACGCCGGCGTGCTGCTTGGCTTCTGTGCCCGCTGCGAGCTGGCAAACCGCCGACTTCCGGCCGGCACCCGGCAAAAGCGCCTGAACGCCGCCGCTCGGCTGGCCGCATCCGACACGACCGGCCGATACTGGACGGCGCGGTTCTCCGATCCGGGCGCTGCAACGCTGGCCGCGCATATGCTCGGGCACCCCGAGACCGCCGCCGACACCGCCGCCGCGCTCGGCTGGAAGTGATCCCCCGCGCGCGAGGCGCTACGAGCAAGGGGTTATTGTCCGCCCTCAAATTGAGGATCGAGACGTGATCCCCGCGCGCGCGAGGCGCTACCCGAATTGCCTTTACCTGCAATGCAGGAAATTTCCACCAATGGTGGAAAAGCCCACGCACACCCCGGCGCGCGAGGCGCTACCTGGAAGGCACGTTGCCCACTTTGGGGCGTTCATCAAGTCGGCAGAATTGGTACACATGAAGTACACGAACACCAGAAAGCAAAAAGGCCAACCCCGAAGAGTTGGCCTAAGTGCTTGATTTTACTGGTGCCGGAGATAGGAGTCGAACCTACGACCTTCGCATTACGAATGCGCTGCTCTACCAACTGAGCTACACCGGCTAAGGGCGCGGATCATAACCCAGCGGACTCTGCTCGGCAACCACCGCCACAGCGCATTTGCGGGCATTCTCGATGCAGACGCGTGCGATAAGGAAAACTTTCTCCGCCCCCTACTTTTTCGTATGAGAGTCCATTAGAATGCGCACCAATTCAGGGCGGAGGAGACAAGCCCGATTCTAGAACGCAGCGCCGCGGAAGGCCCAGTCTTCCGCGGCAGCCGCGCCACCGTCTGCTTGCAGGCGCTCTTCATCGGGCCTTCCCGGTTCATCTCCCGCACCCTGCAACGCGCTGACGCCCATGTTTGGCCTGGACCTATTCGAGATCGCCCTGATCGGCATCGCCGCCTTTGCCGCAGGTGCGGTGAACTCGGTCGCCGGCGGCGGCACCTTCTTTTCCTTCCCGGCCCTGCTCGCGGTCGGCGTGCCGCCGGTTGTTGCCAACGCCAGCAACTCCGTGTCGCTGTGGCCGGGCAGCCTGGCCGGCGCGTGGGCTTTCCGCCGCGAACTGAAGCGCTTCTCGCGCAGCCTGCCCATCCTGTCCGTGGTCGCCTTCATCGGCGGCATCGCCGGCGGATTGTTGCTGCTCGCGACCTCGAACGCCGCGTTCGCCATGCTGATTCCCTGGCTGCTGCTGGTTGCCACCGTGCTGTTCGCCTTCAGCGCGCAGATTTCGGCGCTGATCAAGAAGTGGAAACCGACGCCCGCTGGCGTCGACGAGCGTCACATCGGACCGGGCGGCTACCTGTTCCAGCTTGTGGTGTCGGTGTACGGTGGCTTCTTCGGCGCGGGCATGGGCATCCTGATGATCGCCGCGCTCGCCATCCAGGGCTTCAAGGACGTGCATGAGATCAACGCGCTGAAGAACTGGCTGTCGGCCGTGATCTACAGCGTCGCGGTCGCCACCTTCGTGATCGCCGACGCGGTGTCGTGGCCGCACACCCTGATCATGCTCGTCACCGCCACCATAGGCGGCTACTGGGGCGCGGCGGTGGCGCGCAAGCTGCCGGCGATCTGGCTGCGGCGCTTCATCATCGCCGTGGGCGGGCTGCTCACGCTGTACTACTTCGGCAAGACGCTCTGAGCCCCGTGTTCGCCGGCCTCTCCGCCGCACTCGGCGCCGGCCTCCTATGGGGGCTGGTGTTCCTGACGCCGCTGGTGCTGCACGACTACCCGGGCTTCATGCTCGCCGTCGGTCGCTACCTCGCCTTTGGCGTGCTGGCGCTCGGGCTGGCGTGGTTCGACCGCAAGGCGCTGGCCCAATTGGAACGCGCCGACTGGATCGAGGCCGCCAAGCTCGCCCTGATCGGCAACCTCTTCTATTACGCCACCCTGGCGAGCGCGATCCAGCTCGCCGGCGCGCCGGTGCCGACGCTGATCATCGGCACGCTGCCGGTGGTGATCGCCGTGAGCGCAAACCTGCTCGACCGCCATCGCGGCGGCGGCGAGGACAGCGCGCCGTGGCTGCGCCTGGCGGCGCCCCTCGCGCTGATCCTGGGCGGCCTGCTGGTCGTGCACAGCGACAGCGCAGCGCAGGCCGGCGCAACCGGCGGCAGCGACTACCTCGCCGGCCTCGCCTTCGCGCTCTGCGCGCTCGCATGCTGGACCTGGTACCCGATCCGCAACAGCCGCTGGTTGCGCGCGCGCGGACCGGGCCTATCGCGCGCCTGGGCCACGGCGCAGGGGCTGGCGACCTTGCCGCTGGCGGTCGCGGCCGGCCTCGGCTACTGGCTGTGGGACAGCCTGACCGCCACCGGCGGCGCGGGCTTCGCCTGGCCGCTCGGCCCGCGGCCGCTGCTCTTCGTGCTTATGTGCCTGCTGCTCGGCCTGGCCGCATCCTGGCTCGGCACGCTGCTGTGGAACCAGGCCAGCCACCTGCTGCCCGCCGCCCTCGTCGGCCAGTTAATCGTGTTCGAGACGCTGGCCGCGCTGCTCTATGCCTTCATCTGGTACGGCCGCTGGCCGACGCTGGCCGAGGCCGCCGGCATCGTGCTGCTGATCCTGGGCGTGATCGGGGGCGTACGGGTGTTCCGCCGCACCCAGGGCGCGCCAGCGAGTTGAGACCCACGCGCGGTCCCGCAATCCTGCTGGCGGTGCGAGCAGGCGGGACACGCGCTATCATGCGGCGTCTTTTGCATTGCAACATTCCCTGCATGTGACCCTCATCCCCCCATGGACCAACTGACCCAGATCATCCTCCAGGCCGGCCGCTCGGCGGTCGAGCTGTCGCTATTCGTGCTGCTGCCAATCATGGTGGTCATGCTGTCGTTGATGCGCCTGCTCGAAGCCCGCGGCGTGCTCGACTGGGTGGTGGCGCGGCTCGCGCCGCTGCTGCGTCCGGCAGGACTCACCGGGCTGGGCGTTTTCGCCGCGCTGCAGATCAACCTGGTGAGCTTCGCCGCACCGATGGCGACGCTGACGATGATGGAGAGCCGTGGCGCGTCCGACCGTCACCTCGCCGCCACGCTGGCGATGGTGATGGCGATGGCGCAGGCCAACGTGACCTTCCCGATGGCGGCGATGGGCCTGGCCTTCGGTCCGGCGCTGCTGCTGTCCGTCATCGGCGGCGTGGTCGCTGCGGCGGCGACCTACCATGTCTTCGGCCGCGGGCTGTCGAGCGTCGAAGCCGCGATGGACGAGACCATGCACCACCGCGTCGCCGACGACGCAAAGGGCGTGCTCGACGTCATCAACCGCGCCGGCGCCGAGGCCTTCAAGATCTCCGTCGGTGCGATCCCCATGCTGGTGCTGGCGCTGGTGGCGGTGATGGCGCTGCGCGCGAGCGGAGGCATCGATGCGCTCACCGCGCTGCTCGCCCCGCTGCTGCGCACCTTCGACCTGGACCCGTCACTGATCCTGCTGACGCTGACCAAGTACATCGCCGGCGGCACGGCGATGATGGGGGTGATGGACGAGATGCTCAAGGCAGGCACCACCAGCGTCGCCACCCTCAACGCCAGCGCCGGGTTCCTGATCCACCCCTTCGACGTTGCCGGCGTGGCGGTGCTGATCTCGGCCGGGCGGCGCGTGGCCGCGGTGTGGAAGCCGGCGGCGCTCGGCGCCGTGGTCGGCATCGCGGTGCGCACCGTCGGCCACGGCCTGCTGTAAGCTCGCGCCAAAGCCACCGCCGAGGCCCCCAACGCCAGCCCCGAGGCAAGCAAGTCCGCCCGTTTTCAACACTGCAAACGACCCAGCCCGTGCGCCCGTCGCGCATCCGACCGGACAACGATCATGATCGCCGCTCTGACAGTGCTCCTCGTCTTCCAGCTCATGGGCGAAGTCATCGCCCGCGCCCTCGCCCTGCCGATTCCAGGCCCGGTGATCGGCATGGCCCTGCTTTTCCTCGCCCTCATGCTGCGTGGCGGGCCGGGCGAAGACCTGCGCCAGACCTCTGGCCAGTTGCTGCAGCATCTGTCCCTGCTGTTCGTGCCGGCGGGCACCGGCATCGTGCTCTATGGCGACCGTATCGCCGCCGAGTGGCTGCCCCTTCTGGTCGCGCTATTTCTCAGCACCTTCCTCGCAATCGGGGTCACCGCGCTGGTGCTGCAGGCGCTGACGCGCGGGCGGCGCAAGACGGACGCGGAGCGCAGCCAATGAACCCGAACCTCGAGGAGATCTGGGTCTATCTGTCGACCTCGCCCCTGCTCGGGCTGACGCTGACCTTGCTCGCCTATCAGGGCGCGTTCTGGATCTACAAGCGCGCGGGCTTCCACCCGCTCGCCAACCCGGTGCTGATCAGCGTCGCCATCCTCGCCAGCCTGCTGCTGGCGACCGGCACGCCCTACCAGACGTATTTCGACGGCGCCCAGTTCGTGCACTTCCTGCTCGGACCGGCGACCGTCGCGCTGGCGATTCCGCTCCATGCGCAGTGGCCGCGGCTGAAGGCCATGGCGGGTCCCCTGATCATCGCCCTTGTGGTGGGCTCGCTCACTGCGGCGCTGTCGGCCTGGGGCATCGGCGCCCTGCTCGGCGCCAGCCGCGAATCGCTGATGTCCCTCGCCCCCAAGAGCGTGACCACGCCGATTGCGATGGGCGTGGCCGAGCGCATCGGCGGCCTGCCGTCGCTGACCGCGGTGCTGGTGATCAGCACCGGCATCATCGGCGCCGTGTTCGGGCGCAGCCTCTACCAACGCCTGCACGTCATCCAGGACCACGCCGTGCGCGGCTTCGCGATCGGCATCGCCTCGCACGGCATCGGTACCGCGCGCGCCTTCCAGGTGAGCGAGCAGGCCGGTGCCTTTGCCGCGCTGGCGATGGGACTGAACGGCCTGCTCACCGCGGTGTCTCTGCCGTGGATCATGCCTTGGGTCGAGCGCCTGTTCGCGCGCTGACGCCGGGGCTTCCTGCGGCAGGCTTTGCGTCGCGCCTTCCACGCCTGGTGCCCCGCGGCGCACGACCGTCACTGAAGAAACCGACCCGACCACGAGGCCGATCGAGTGCTCAACGCCATTTACCGCTGGTTCGACCGCAACCTGCTCGAGCTCGGCCGCGAGATGCGGCTCTCCTACCTGCCGCCGCTGATGGTGTATTGCGCGGCGGGCGTCTCGGGCCTCACCGGCATCGTCGGCACCTTCTTCGTCAAGGACTACCTCGGCCTGTCGGCCGCCTTCCTCGCCGCGCTCGGCTTCTGGGCGGGCATCCCGTGGGCGCTGAAGATGCCGATCGGCCACCTGGTCGATCTGATGTGGCGGCACAAGGCCGGGCTGGTCTACCTCGGCGCCAGCCTGATCGCCGCCAGCCTGCTGATCATGATCGGGCTCATCGGCAGCCCGGACGCGATGCGCGCGGTGATGCCGATCGAGGCCTGGTTCGTGCTGTCGGTGCTGCTGTCGCCGGTGGGCTACGTGATGCAGGACGCGGTAGCCGACGCGATGACGGTCGAGGCGGTGCCGCGCCTGGATGCGCGCGGCGAACCGATCGCACCGGAAACCATCCGTCTGATGCACACCACCATGCAGATGCTCGGCCGGGTCGCGATCATCGGCGGCACCGTGCTGGTGTCGCTCGCCAACGTGGCGATGTTCCAGGGCTCGGAGGCGCTCCCCGAAGCGGAGAAGGTCGCCATTTACCTGCGCATCTACGAGCTCGCGCTGATCATTCCGCTGCTGTCGGTGAGCGGCGTGCTGCTCGGCGGCTTCCTCAAGCGCCGAGAAGCAAAGCGGCTCGCCGCGCTCGGGCGCAATCGCGCCGAGATCGACCGCCTGGTGCACGATCCCGAAGAGAAGACCACCCCCAACTGGTGGATCCTCGGCGGCAGCGCAGTCTTCATCGCGCTGACGATCGGCATCGGACTATCGGGCTTCAAGTACGCGCAGGAAGTCATCTTCGCCACCTCGTTCGCGATCATCGGCTTCATGATCAGCCGCCTGCTGCGCGAGCTCTCGCCCGAGGCCGCGCGCACCCTGCTCGGCACGGTGATCATCATCTTCGCCTTCCGCGCCCTGCCCGGCCCCGGCGCCGGGGCGAGCTGGTGGATGATCGACGAGCTCGGCTTCGACCAGAGCTTCCTGTCGCGGCTCGACCTCATCACCAGCGCGCTCACATTGGCCGGCCTGTTCCTGTTCCGCCGCTTCATGGCCGAGAAGTCGATCGCGCAGAT
>QXGG01119369.1_pt1 | contig 31062 bp, 27 predicted proteins | sample 1982491 | NCBI WGS metagenome assembly QXGG01 (sample SAMN09924614, study PRJNA488089) | Wastewater metagenome, whole genome shotgun sequencing project. | isolation source: South African research farm wastewater | place: South Africa: Irene, Agricultural Research Council, Animal Production... | reverse complement strand
CTGACCTTGCCAATCATGTCCATGGTGATCACCTCTTTTGCTCCTGCCAAAAAATTCAGCAGTCGCGTGATACACCCTGGTCAATTTTGAAGCGGCACTCCCGCCTTCAGATGGTCAGTTTTCGGTCGGCGTCAACATTCGGGTAGGTCATGCGGGCAGACAAAAGGGGCCCGGAAGGCGGGGCATATTGACGCTGGATATGCAAGGTTCTCTTACCTCCGTGGAGCAGGCCTTTGGGCTGGCTTGCGATACTCAAAGAGCAATGGTCAGTACCTCGCTTACCCCCCGTTGGTGAATCAGTCAAGTTGCAGGCCGCGCTCAAAGTGCCGGTCGAGGGAATCGTAGCCACTCCTGCACTGCAGCAAGCTGCCACTGCCTGCGCGCGTAGCGGGCCAAGGCATCAGGGACTTGGTCGCCATTGAGCACTAGGCGGTTGAGCATGACGGTCAGGTCCAGGTCTGCGATACACCACTGACCAAACATGGGTCCTCGCCGTGCGCGAGCAAAGCAGAGGCTGCCTGCAGCAGCTTCTGCGCTGCCACTTCGCCCGCAGGGCTCAGCGGCGAGGCGGTGGGGCGGTAGAAGATGACCTTCGTCGACCGGTCTTGCCGCAGAGCCAGCAGCTCGCTGCGTAACCATGCCTGAACCTGCCGTGCGTGTGCTCTGGCTTGAGGGGAGGAGGGATACAACCGCGGCAGTGGTTGTAGCTCTTCGAGGTACTCTGCAATGGCCGAGGACTCCGAGAGGGCAAACCCGACGCAGACCAAGGTGGGCACCCTGCCGGTGAGCGAGGTTTCCTTGTAGTCAGGGGAGGCGCTATGGCTTTCTGCAAGGTCTAGTAGCACGACCTCGAACGAGAGGCCCTTCGTGCGAAGTGCAACGAAGGCAGAAAGCGCATACAGGGATGCGAATTGGGAGTCTACGTAGGGGACTGTGCACGCAGGCAGCACCGGAAAGCCCAACGCGAATAGGTTCTGGACGATGAAGCAAGAGAGGAGGACGCCGGCCCACACGATTTGCCTGGCTGATGTGCCGGTGGCAAGGGCGTAGGCGTAGACATGGTGAAGTCCACCATGGGGTATCAGATTCAAAACGGGTCAGCCGATGCAGCCATCTTGGCGGCGTCAGCTCCGAGGTGTTTGAACGCGGCTCAGCTTGAGGATGGAGGCTGTCTAGCAGACCGGGGTCGATTCACGTCTAGAACGGGGCATGTTCTAGTAGTGCCGAAATAAAAACCGAGAGAACAAAGGCCTTAAGGCGAAGTTTGATGCGCAACGAGACACAACGCTGTACGTTCTTGACCCAACCAACCGGCGACAGCAATGGACTTCACAGCTCAGTTTCGCGGGACTTCCGTTGTGAGGTTCTTCTGTCCTTCGAGTATTCGAGAAGTGATGACGAGCTCGAAATAGGAGCCACGAACTTCCGCCACATGGCCGCAGTTGATGTCTAGGCACAGCTCCGGCGAAAGACAAACATGTTGTCGCAGCCGTACTTCCCGTCGTCAAAGCCTCGCAGTGCAGATGTGGTTCTCTATCTCGACCTGGACGGCGTCGTGCAGCACGAATCAGTTTTCTGGCATCCTCGTCGCGGCATCTACATGAACCCGAGCCTGCCGCCTGGCCGGGTGCTATTTGAGTGGCTGCACTACCTGGAAGAAGCTCTGAAGCCATTCCCGGACGTTGCGTTGGTACTAAGCAGCAGTTGGTGCGTGCGTCCCGGGTACTCGAAAACACTCCAACGTTTTCCCGAGGCTCTTCGCGCGCGGTTCGTCGGTGGGACGTATCACAGTAGGCACCATGGGCAAGACCCGTGGGTAAAGAGTGCCTTCCTTGGAACACCGCGCGGGGTGCAAATCTTGGCGGACGTACAGCGGCGCAAACCGAGACAATGGCTGGCTCTCGACGACGATGTTGAAGGCTGGCCTCTTTCAGCGCTCGGAAATCTAGTTGCTTGCGATGGGTCGACTGGGTTGTCAGACCCACTGGTTCGACAGTTGTTGCGGGACAGGCTTGAGCAGTGTCATATAGCTCTTCATAGGCCTGAGGCCACCTAGAGCAAGAAGCTCATAATTTCCTCAACTTATGGTCCCCAGTTTTTCGGCTTATGGGTTTCTCTACATGCGCCACCACTCACAACAAACGTTTGCTCCCTCGTAGTATCTTGGTCAGCACTGCTTCCAAGTCAACGCCGTATTGCCAGGCGCTTTACTTCTCGTTGGGTGGAGAGGGCATGGCTTGCATTGACCTTCTGCTACTTCGTGTGGCTCGACTTGAGCTTCGTGTTGAGCGCGGCTCCTATACGGCGAATGGAGGTGCTCACGCTGGTCGTCTCCAACGCAGTAGCTGTCGCACTGTTGATACTGCTGCTCGTGCTTCGGCTAATGAGCCAGGCTCTGGACAGGCGGGCCGCTCGGTGGAACGCCTTGATGGTCCGGATTGATGCGCTGGAGAAGGCGGGAAGCCAGGTGCGGCCGAACGTGAGCGGCGACCATCAAGATACGGCTTAGGCGCCGTCGAAGTCGAAGACGGCGTCACTGCACGGCGCCTGTCGGCTGGGAGTTTGTCTACAAGGGAGGACACGAGTGCACATCGCGCGTCTACAAATCAAGCACTTCCGCGGTATCAAGGAAGGCGAGATTTTCATGGATGCCCACACCGTCTTCGTCGGCGATAACAACGCAGGCAAATCGACGGTTTTGGAGGCAATAGACCTGGTCCTGGGGCCTGAGCGACTTGGGCGACGCCCCGTCGTGGACGAGCACGATTTTTTCGCTGGCGACTACGTTGATACCGAGAAGAAGGAGGTGTTACCCATTCAGGTAGAGGTCGTGGTGGTAAACCTGAACGAGGAGCAGCAAGTTCACTTTCGCGACCATCTTGAGTGGTGGAACTCGGATGCGAAGAAGCTTCTCGAAGGTCCACCAGCGGAGGATGCGGATATGGCGCATGTTTCGCCTGCTCTGAGAGTGTTCTTCAATGGTTGGTACGACGTTGAAGAAGACGACTTTGCTGGGGACACGTACTACGCATCTCCACAGTTGGCGGACGGCACCTACTCCAAGTTCAGAACCGGCGATAAGCGACGTTGTGGCTTCCTGTACTTGAGGACCTTGAGAACCGGTTCCCGCGCGTTGAGCCTAGAGCGTGGCTCGCTACTTGACATCATCTTGCGACTGCAAGAACAACGTTTGACAATGTGGGAGGACCTACTGGCCTCCTTGCGCACCATATCTGTAGGTGAGGAAGAGCATATCGGCTCTTTGCTGGAGTCTGTGCAGGACGCCGTCCGCCACTATCTGGCGGCGGATGGTGCAGGGGCTCCGCACATGCGTGTGTCAGACCTAACTCGTGAGATGCTCCGAAAGACGCTAACTGTGTTCATCGGTACTGGCGTCAAGAGACGCGACGGGAGTCTTCATGCAGCGCCCTACCAGCACCAGGGAACCGGTACCGTCAACACCTTGGTGTTGGCTCTGCTCTCCATCATCGCCGAGCTGAAGCAGAACGTCATCTTCGCCATGGAGGAGCCGGAAATTGCGCTTCCTCCTCACACGCAGAAGCGCATCATCAACGCGGTCCGGCAGAAATCCGCTCAGGCAATTTTCACTTCTCACTCTCCGTACGTCCTGGAGGAGTTCGAGCCCGAAGACATTCATGTCCTAACCCGTAGCAAGAGAGGACACCTTCGTGAGAAGCGCGTGTCCTATCCCCCAAGCGTGAAGCCGAAGGCCTATCGCGCTGAATTCAGAAAGCGCTTCTGCGAAGCGATTCTGGCGAAACATGTCCTTGTCGTCGAAGGTAGAACCGAGTACGACGCCTTCTTGGCAGCGGCGCGTCGGCTATGTGAGCTCGACCCCGCTACGTTCAAGAGTCTCGAGAATCTGGGTGTCGCCGTCATTGATGCAGAAGGTCAAACAAATGTTGCGCCCCTTTCGAAGTTCTTCGACTCCTTGGGTAAGGTCGTCTACGCTGTTTTTGACAAACAGTCGCCAGATGCTCTAAAGGAGATTGTTGATGCGGTTGACCATCCTTTTGAGTCTCACGTCGACGACTTCGAAGACATTGTCCTTACCCAGACCGACGATACGGTCCTCAAGAACTACGCGCTTGGCCTCGTCGCTGAGGGAGATTGGCCAACGCACCTCAAGTTGGTGCCAAGCGCGGCCATGTCGATTGCTGACGTTCGAAAGGCACTCAGTCCCTACCTCACATGGTCCAAGGGCAATGCGGCGGCGGCGGATATGCTTGTTACTTGTACGTCGGTAGGGCATGTTCCACGGTTTGTGCGTGACACGCTCATCGCGATAAAAAATATCATCGAGCCACCGCCGGCTCCCCCACCCTTGGGTTCTGGGGAGGGGGTCGCCGCTAAGGCTGCGGAAGAAGCGGCCCCTGCCGCAGCCATAGCTGAGCATCCTCCTGCCCTATACAAGAAGTTCGAGCCAAGCCCGCCGGAATTCGGCCTATGAATGTCCAGTGGAGCGAAGAGAAGTTGAGGTTCTTGGCCTCGAACGGGCATGCTTTGGCGCTTGGAGGCCCTGGGTCAGGCAAGACTCACGTCTCACTTGTCAAGGCCAGGGAGCTGATTCGCTCCGGCGTGCTCAAGGAAGGTCAGAAGGTGCTCTTCCTTAGCTTCGCCCGGACGACGGTATCTCGAATCCTGGAGAAGGCAACCGACCTGGTGCCCAGTGCTGAGATGCGGTATCTGGAGGTCAACACGTACCACAGCTTCATCTGGAGCATCCTCAAGGCGCATGCATACCTCTTGAACGGTATGCGTCGAGTGACGCTGCTGCCTCCGCCTGAGGCTTCTGCACACATGGCAGACATCGCGAAGCCCAATCGTGATGCTGAGTCGCTGCGGCTGTTCTATGAGGAAGGACGACTGCACTTCGACCTCTTCGCTCGTTTGGGCGCGCAGCTCTTCGCTTCCTGCTCAAGGCTTGCGACCATCTATTCTTCGGCCTATCCAGTCATTGTCTTGGATGAGTTTCAGGACACCGACGCGGACCAGTGGGCGTTGATGCAGCATCTAGGCCGCAGAAGTCGCCTTATCGCTCTAGGAGACCCCGACCAGCGCATCTATGAGTTTCGCGGTGCTGACCCCGCACGCTTGAAGCAGTTCCTTGACGCTACCTCGGCCGATTCGTTCGACTTCGCGGGCGAAAACCATCGCAGTGACGGCACGGACATCAACCGTTTCTCGAAAGACCTTCTATCTGGTGCGAACAAAGGTAAGACCTACGAGAACGTCAAAGTGGTTCACTATCCCCTTTACAAGGGAAGAAGCATCCACTACGCGGCCAAGACCGAGCTGCTGGCGGCCTTTCGACGCCTGGCACAAACGCCAGAGTCGTCAATCGCGCTGTTGGTTCCAACGAAGGCGATGATGATTGACCTGTCTGACTATCTCAGCTCTACAGACAACAAGCTGCCATCGCTGTCTCATGAGGTCGCTATGGATGCGGAGCCTCCCGCGTTGGCTGCGGGCGTGATTGCTGCTGCCATGGCAGGAGGGCCGCCTGGTGAGGTTGCGAGCCGACTGGTCGCAGCCCTTCATACATACATTCGCGGGCGGGGGGGCCGCGGCGGCACACCACAGGCGGAGCTGGCGTTGGCGGGTGCCATTGGTGACTTCATAGCCGGCGGGAAGGTGCGTGGCGCAAATCGAAAGTTCCTTGTCGATGAATGTCAGCGAGTTGCCAATGTCTGTGCTGGAATGGCTCACAGCGGAAATCCTGAAGAGGACTGGGTCTCAGTCCGCCAGTTGTTCAAGGATTCGGCAGCGCCGCATCTTCAGAAGGTATACAGTGATGCGAGGTTTCTCAGGCTGCTGCACCGCGGTTCTGCACTGCGAACCAGCCTGGGTGAGCTGTGGCGCATAAGGGGGAGCTACGTCGGCGCCGAGCAGGCCGTTCGGGATGCTCTGCTGCAGGAGCACTTCTCCGCAGCGACCACCAAGTCCAGAGGTGTTCACGTTATGACCATGCACAAGTCGAAGGGCAAGGAATTCGACGAAGTCATCCTCTCAGAGGGGACATTCGCGGGGCGTTTCAATGGCGCGCCTGGCGACCCCAAGCGTGTGGAGCAATCACGCCTTGCGTTGCTCGTGGCGGTCTCGCGTGCGAAGCGGCGGACGACCATTCTTACACCCAGTAGAGACGCCTGCGCCCTTTTGTGATGGCGCGGAACATGCGGCTTGAGCGGCCATTATGGAAATTATTTTGAGCAACATAATTTCCATAACTGGTGCTGCGAGCATGAGGGCGCGCTCTTGGTGTCTACCACTGCTATCTCACTCGCAGTGCGTAACGACCGCTTGACAGGCCATAGCCAGTCATGGCTCAATTTCGACTCAGGGCACCCTGGGTCCTTTCAGTTGCGCACCGCGAAAGCGGCACGGAAAAATCCAGCGAACATCAGCCGCCTTGGCGGCCGTGAATGCTTCCCACCGTGAGGTCCACTGCGGATTCGCACGGCAACGCGCAACGCCAATCGCGAGTTCCGCAGGTCCAACCTACGGAGGAAGCCCATGGCTTCAATTGTTTCATCTCTTTCTATCCTTGACCAAGCTGTATGCCTGCGCGAGTTTGTCGCCGCTCGTGGCACTGACTTGTCCCACATCGCCGCGCAGAAGATTTGCCGGGCAGTAGACCTGAGTAAGCCCGGCGAATCAAAGTACGTCGCCAAACGACTCGTCGCCGCCCTCGCTGCGCACGGCGTAGTCATCAAGCACACCAACGCTCTGGAAGCGCTTGCCAGGCTCTGTGGCGAGCCGAATTGGATGCGCACACGGCAGGCAGAGCTGCCCTTCGGTAGCGCCGAGCGCGAGGAGACTTTCTTCGGCCTGCAGGCAGCTCGTGACGGTGACACCTACGTGGTCATTGAGCTGTTTCCCACAATGTCAAAGGCCTCTGAGCGTCTGCTTAAGTTGCTGGAGGCCGAGTGGCCGAAGGAAGTTGCCTCGTCCCTGTGTTCGCAGAGCTTCGGTTCGCAGATGCTCATGGTCGAATTGGAGCACCCCACTGCCCCCTGGCTGCAGTTCAAAGTCTGCCGGTTCGTCGGCAGTAGTGAAAACGCCAAATTGGGCGATATACCCGAGGACGAGGCCCGCCTGTTCTGCGAACGAATGACCCGCACGCTTGAGTACACGTACCCCGGCCTGCTTGTGGCGAACTCTCTGCGCAGTGCCACGCTGGGGCCTGGCTACAGTTTTTGTCCTCATCTGCATCAGCTGAGCACAGGCTACAAGACGACTTGCTGGGGAGACATGGAGCTGTTACCTGTTCTCGACGGGTTGGGTGTGCGGTCGGCAGTGAGGGTGGTCGAAGGCATTTTTGTGCTGGACACGGATGAAGGCCCCGTCGAGCTGGCGCCGGCGTGGATGTCAAACGCCGACCCAAGCTCACGAATCGGTGGTCTGACGCCCGAACACTTAAACCGTCTTGTGAACCGCATGACGCGGCTGCGTAGGTTGACAGGTGGCTCCATTGCCCAGCTGTTAGCCCACATCGCGGCCGGTCCAGATGGCTCGACCAACTGCTTTCCTTTGAACAAGGGCGCGCTCGAATCGGCGATGCGCGCGGTGAATCTCTCGCCGAAGCAGCTGGCCCTACTCTCAGAGGTGCAGCTGAACGTGGTCCAGCGGACTCTGAAGTACAGCTACGCGCATGAATTGCTCATTCCAAAGTTCGCCGACGTGCTCGGATTGGACCATCCGAACGAACTGTTGCCGCCGGTGACAGACCAGGGAACAGGCCTACGCATCGAGGATGGAGCGGTGTTTTTGCGTGCCTTGAAGCAGACGCACGTATGGCGACGCGTTGTTGGCGACAGCTTGCAGGGCGATGAGCTCGACCAAGTCACCTATCTGGCTGAAGCGCTGCAGGACTATGTCGAAGTTCTCCAGTTTCGCACCGGCCCCTTCAGCAAACACGTACAGGACCTGGACGCTCTCGAGCAGCCAGTCGATGAGGTGTCACTTGCGAAGTCAGTGCAGGAACTGCTGGATGAGTTGACTGAGATGGGAGTCGCTGTAGTGGTGTCAACAAACATCCGATTTGCTCATGACTCAGGGCGACTGCAAGGCATGAGAGGTATGCCACTGCACCACGGAACGCTCTACTTCGAGAGGGTGTCAATGCTGAAATCATCGAGAGCACGCGTTGCTGAATCGACTTGATTTCAGGCCGCCTGCCGGCACGCTTAAAGCTCGACCGTAGTGGCGGCACGATTCTCCCGCGTAGTATGGGGCTCGTGCGGTCGCCTCGCCGTCGCCCGATAGGAGCCGTTAGCCAAGAAGAATGACTCGATGTCTTTCAATTGCATGCGACATGAGCGACATATTCACCGTTCAGAATGCGTGTTTTGATTTTGAACGGTGAATCAATGAGGGCAATGAAGTCGGTGCCGATTTAAGCGGAGTGCTGGTAACAACTAATATCAGGCAAGGCATCGGTGCCTTATAACCACGAGCGGCGTGCAAGCCGTCACCATAAAAGAGCACCTGCGTTATTGGTGCAGAGTTACGAAAAATCGGGGAGGGTTTAAATGTGGCATGACAACGAAACGACTGTCGACTATTTGAATTTTGGGGTCGTAGCCGATGCGTGTGCGAAGTTGCTTCAACAGGCTGGCGGAGAGCCTATATCCGTTGGCATCTCCGGTGGATGGGGTGCAGGAAAGACCTCTCTCGTCAAAATGGTGGCGCAACGCCTCGAAACGCTCAACAAGCCGGGCGAAAACACATATGTGCTAGTCACATTCAATCCTTGGCTCTATCAAGATTTTGATAGCGCCCGCAACGCCCTTTTGCAACTGGTAGGTGATGAAGTTCTTGAGAGAGCGCGAACGAATGCAGACCTTTTCGACAAGGCAAAGCGACTTCTAAAACGCATCAACATACTGCGACTCGTTCAACTGGGCGGTGAGGCCGCAGCCACATATTTCACTGGCGTGCCGGTCGGGATGGTTGGCCGAGCCATGCAGAAGTTCGGGCTTATCGGCAAAGGGGATGCCGACGAGAAGGGAGCTGAAGGAGCGGATAAGGAGCAAGGCGGAGACGGCCTGCTCAAGCCAGCGGAGCCAGTTTCCCTGCCTGGTGAGATTCAGGCATTTCGACTGGCTCTCGAATCGTTGCTAGACGAGCTGAAAATCACGCTTGTGGTTTTCGTCGACGACCTCGACCGCTGCCTGCCCAAGACCGCAATTTCGACGCTCGAGTCCATTCGCTTACTGCTCTTTATCAAGCGCAGCGCGTTCGTGGTCGCTGCCGATAATGACTTCATCAAAGGGGCGGTCAGGGTTCATTTCGCTGGGACTGGAATCAAGGATGAGGTCGCGACGAACTACTTTGACAAGCTCATCCAAGTTCCGCTGCAGGTCCCGCGGCTCGGTGTCAACGAAGCCAAGGCATACATCGCACTTTTACTCATGCAGCGTGCGAGGGAGGACGGTCACTTCGAGAGATTGAAGTTCGACGTTGCTTTGGGTGCCGTTTCTGAGAGACTGCGAGAAGCTTGGCGCGGCGACTCGGTAACACTTGATTTTTTGGAAGCGCAGGTAGGCCTCGACAACCAGCACATGCTCGACTTGATGAAGCTTGCGGATGGCCTCGCACCATTGCTGACAAGGTCACTTGCGGTCGATGGGAACCCGAGGTTGATGAAGCGCTTTCTGAACACCGTCTTCCTCAGGTCGAGCTTGGCTGAACCCCAAGGCATTAAGCTTGACCTCCAAGCGTTGGCGAAATGGCATCTCGTCGAACGCTGTGCCCCCGACCTTGCCATTGCTCTTGCCAACATGGTGACGTCCGAATCCGACGGGCGAGTGGCTCCACTAAAAGCTGCCGAAGAAGCAAATGCAGCCGGTAAAGAGCTCGCAGCGCCTTTCGATGCCAACGACCCGTTTGTTCACCAATGGCTCGGTCTTGCCCCGCCTCTAGGTGATGTTGACCTTCGTCCATTGTTGCACCTCAGTCGAGACACGCAAACCCGCGACTTCGGCATCGACAATTTGACCTCAGTGGGGCGTGGGCTTCGCGATGCCCTAGCCGCAGCCACTGCACGAAATGCGCCGCTAACTGAGGCTATCACTCAGGCCGGTGCTGCCCAGGCAGGCCTGGCGATGACTCGCGCTTGGGCCCTCCAAGCGCCGAAGCGGACGTGGCGCATTGGCGCCGATGTGCTGATGCTCATCGAAACTTGCAGAGTATTTGCGCAGCATGGGCCGACAGCGGCGGAGTTGCTGTCAAAGGCTCCTGCTGCATCTATCGGCTCCGGTCTCATTCCGGAGTTGGCTGCCCAGCCTTGGGCAAAGCCTGTTTTAGAAGTATGGCTTGCCCATGCAGACACGGACAAAACGGTGAAACGAGCAATTGAGCAGATGAAGCAGAGGGGTGGCTGATGGGGACGTCTACTTCGAGCAAAGGCGGCGGACCGCGCTCGCCATTCGACCCTGAGTGGTTAGGTGGCCCCGCCGGAGGTGGAGGCGGGGATGGCGATGGAGGCGAAGGTGGAGATGGGCAAAGAGATGGCGACGGTGACGGCGGTGGGGATGGACCTCAGGGCGAAGGGGCACCCGCGCAACAGGCACCAGCGGCTAATCCATCTCGACGGCTTGCCGCAGCCCGCACTGCCATGTCTGGTGCGTTGGCAGGCGGCGGACGAGACGACTTCAAGGCCGCTGCGAAGCGGATGGTCGGTCGAGGAATGGGGGGCCCAGCTCGCGCTGCCAGTACCATGCGTTCCACAGCGCAGGGCGCCGGCGCCCTGGGTCAGTTTCTTACTCAGGCACGTGATGGGACCAACGCGGGTGTCGTCAATTGGGTTCAGCGTGTCCGCGCGGCAAACCTCTCTGCCGAGGACCTCATTCTGGAGGTCGTCAAAGAGGTCATACCAAACTCGGGCAGCATAGATGAAGAGTCGCTTCGCAATGCAGCTACGGAGACATTCTCGATGCTGTATGAGACATCTCCCGATGTCGACATCTTCAATCTGACCGACCGGCAAATCGCAGACGTCATCGGTTTCACAGTCGCGAACGACATCTGCAATCGCGTCGACCTTCTCCTGGGCCAGAGCTACGAGAAGTTGAAGTACACGCCTCAACAGGTGCAGTTATGCCGCAACGATATTCGCGAGTACGTGCGCGGACTGGTACGAGTGGAGCTTGATAAGTTGGGACCACGACCCGTTGATTCCCACGGATTGGCCAGCGATGTCTTGGCGGCTACTTTGGAGGTGTTCGGCGAATGAAAATCCTATGCACCAGCGTTGAGAGTCTGCCGGAGAACCTTCTGCCGGATGAGCAGGCTTTCTCGTTTTTTAAAGCGGCCAGTCGTGAGGGCGTGGGCAACATCGCCAACAAGTGGAAGCGCCTGCTCAAGCGCAATGGCTTTGCACCCAATGCCGCGAGCTGGGACTTCGTGCAGTTCTGTTTGGCTGTCTGCGCGGCAGACCTGGCTTGCCCCAGGGCGACAAGCGCAGACGGCTGGACGCGCGTTATCGAGCTGACCGTAGGGTTGCACGAACCAATGCGGTGGTCCGGGTTCGAGGCACACCTTGAGAAGATGCTCAAGTTGTTGACAGGTGACTATTGGACGCTCCACTTCATCGCAGGGGGTGAAGCACCTCCGGCAGGCACGAAGGCGGTCGTGCCGCACGATTGCGTCTGTCTGCTCTCCGGGGGACTGGATAGTTTGGTCGGCGGTATCGACCTCATATCGCAAGGCCGCCGGCCCGTGTTTGTTTCTCAGCTCGCCCACGATGACTCACGTCGTCAGGTTTCGTATGCGGCCAGGCTGGGAGGCGCCAATTCGCACTGGCAGTGGAGTCACGGCATCACCTTTCCTGGGGCGCGTGAGACGTCCACTCGCGCTCGCTCCTTAGCCTTCTACGCATTTGCCGTGTTGGCTGCCTCTCGGATTGCAGGAGAGAAAGTTCAGGTGTACGTACCTGAGAACGGATTCATCTGCATAAATCCTCCCTTAGTCCCTGGGCGTGTGTCGAGCTTGAGCACCAAGACCACCCACCCTCAGTTCATCGGGATGATGCAAGAGTTGTTGGATGGGCTCGGAGTCGCCGTAACGCTCGAGTTACCCTACAAATTTAGAACCAAGGGGCAAATGCTTCGGGATTGCCTTAACCAGCCTCTCCTGGAAGAGCTGGCAAGTGATACCACGAGCTGTGGCCGCTTCCGAACTTACAACCGCACCCACTGTGGGCGGTGCGTGCCCTGCATGATTCGCAAAGGAGCATTCTTCGCATGGGGGCCCGACCGGGATGGAACAAATTATGTCCATGACTCACTCGCCGGAGCCGATAAGTCAAGCGGGCCCGACGACGCAATGGCGGCGGCTCTTGCTGTGCTCACAGTCGAGGAACGCGGCCTGGACAGATTCCTGGGGGCAACACTCGGCTTTGCTGCGCCAGAAGAGCGGGCTTCGTATCGGCAAGTTCTGAGTGACGGATTGTCCGAGGTCGAAGCAATCCTTCGCAGGGATGGCGTGCTCTGATGGACTTTCATTGCCATTTGGACCTTTACCCAAACGCAAAAGCAGTCGCTGAGGAGGCTGCGCGTCGAAACGAGTTCACCTGGCTGGTGACCACGAGCCCGCGAGCTTACGAAGCCACGTCGAAAGTTCTTGGCCATGTTCCGCGTGTGCTCATAACCCCCGGCTTGCATCCCGAGTTAGTCGCACGACGCGCATCTGAGCTCCCTGAACTGCTGAAGCAAATAGAGCAGACTGCAGCAGTGGGTGAAATTGGCATTGATGGCTCCTATCGCTTCAAGGCAAGCCTGCCCGTACAGCGGCAAGTGTTTGAGGCCGCCGTGTCACGCAGCAGGGAGCTCGGCGGCAAAGTCCTAAGCATCCACTCGCGCGGAGCTGTGAAGGACGTCCTGACCATCTTGCTCAAGCACCCGGGCTACGGTACCGCCGTGCTTCATTGGTTTACTGGGACCGTCGCAGAGATGGAAGCTGCGTACAAAATGGGGTGTTGGTTCAGCGTGGGGCCAGCCGCATTCTCAAGCGAAGCCGGCAGCGCGATGGCCGCTAGGCTTCCGCGTGAAAGGGTGGTTCCTGAAAGCGATGGCCCGTTCGCCGAAGAGAATGGTGCTCCTATCCAGCCATGGAGCATGAAGAGGACGGCGCAGCTGTTCGCGCCACATTGGGAATGTACTGAGCATGAGGCGTTAGCAGCTCTGCATGCAAACGGACAGAGGTTACTGCGCACAATTGATTGGCCGTCGTAGTAACTCGAAAGCTGACCGCTGACCTCATGACGAGCCCGTCCGCTCTCGCACCGCGTGGATGCAACGCCCTGCAAATAGCTCATTGGGCATTCCCCATTTTCCCGGGCGGTTTGCTTAGCCCATAGTGCTTTGCTCAAAGTCGACTGGGCTGGAGCCGTCGTTTGCTGTTGGCCTGGGGTGCGGAGCGGTTCTCCAGAGTACAACTCTATTGTTTGTCCGGTCGCCTGAACGCCCCCACCAGAGTACAACTTTCCAAGTTTGTTGGTCAGAGTAGAACCATTTGTTCGAGAGTACAACTTTATTGTTTGTCTCCAGAGCGCAGCGACTGGACCCTGTTTCGCGACACGGGTGTGGCTCATCTGATGAGCATCTCCGGTCTTCATGTCACCGTGTTTGCGTGGCTGGCCACGGCGTGCATCGGCTGGGGCTGGCGGCGCTGGGCCCATGCGTGGCCGGGGGTGCTGCTGGCGGTGCCGGCACCGCGGGCGGCGGCCTGGGGTGGTGTGGCGGCCGCGGCGGCCTACGCGCTGTTTTCGGGCTGGGGCGTGCCGGCGCAACGAACGGTGCTGATGCTGGCGCTGGTGGTGGGGCTGCGGCAGGGCGTGCGCCAGTGGCCCTGGCCCCTGGTCTGGCTGCTGGCGATGGTGGCGGTGCTGGCGTTGGACCCCTGGGCGCTGGTGCAGCCGGGGTTCTGGCTCAGCTTTGTGGCGGTGGGCATCCTGTTCGCCTCGGGATCGCGGCAGAAGGCGGGGCCGGTGCGCCGCCTGCTGCGCGAGCAGGCGGTCGTCACGGTGGCGCTGGCGCCGCTGGGGGTGCTGCTGTTCGGGCAGCTGTCGCTGGCGGGGCTGGTGGCCAACCTGCTGGCCATTCCCTGGGTGACGGGTGTGGTCACGCCGCTGGCCATGCTGGGCGTGATCGTGCCGCCCGTGTGGGATCTGGCGGCGTGGGCCGTTCAGGGGCTGGTGGTGTGTCTGGAGTGGCTGGGCGGCTGGCGCTGGGCCACGCTGTTTCAGCCCATCCCGCCCCTGCCGCTGGCGCTGTGTGGCGTGGCCGGCGGGCTGCTGCTGGTGCTGCGCCTGCCCTGGTCGTTGCGCTCGGCCGGGCTGGTGCTGCTGGGGCCGATGCTGGCCTGGACACCCCAGCGGCCTGAGACCGGCGAGTTCGAGGTGCTGGCGGTGGACGTCGGCCAGGGCAGTGCGGTGCTGGTGCGCACCGCCGGCCACAGCCTGCTCTACGACACCGGTCCGCGCTACGGCCCCGGCAGCGACGCTGGCGACCGGGTGGTGGTGCCGCTGCTGCGCGCGCTGGGCGAGGCGCCCGACATGGTGGTGGTGAGCCACCGCGACAGCGACCACTCGGGTGGTTCGGGCGCGGTGCACGCGGCTTGGCCAAGGGCGCGCTGGCTGTCCTCGTTCGGCGAGGGTGAGCGCTGCCTGGCCGGTCAGCGCTGGCACTGGGACGGGGTGGACTTCGAAGTGCTGCATCCGTCGCCGGAACACTTTGACGACACCGGCCAGGGACGGCTGCCGAGCAACGCCATGTCCTGCGTGCTGCGCCTGGGCAACGGCCGGCGCTGGGCCTGGCTCAGCGGCGATCTGGATGCCGAGCGCGAAACCCGGCTGGCGCTGGCGCAACCGCAGTTGCGGGCCGACTTGCTGCTGGCACCGCACCACGGCAGTGCCTCGTCCAGCAGCCCGGTGCTGCTCAACACCCTGCGGCCTTCGGTGGCGCTGGTCCAGTCGGGCTACCGCAACCGGTTCGGGCACCCGGCACCGGTGGTCCGGGACCGCTACAACGCGCGGGGCATGCGGTGGGTGACATCGCCCCAATGTGGTGCGGCTCTGTGGCGCAGCGATGAGCCCTTGAGCGTGCATTGCCACCGGGATGCCGTGCGCCGCTACTGGCACCATCCGGGTGCGCCCGTGGCGGACGAGGGCGATGAGGCGGACCCCGGCGGGTGACCACTGGCCCGCTCCTTGCTATGCTGGGTGCAGGAGAAAAAGCCCATGAGCCGACCGATGTTTGACGAAATGAACGCCTCGCCCACCGAGGTGCGGGCCCACTACCTGAACTACGCACGGTGGCTGGCACAACAACCCGAGGAGGTCATGGCATCGCGCCGCGAGGAGGCGGAAATGATCTTCCGTCGCGTCGGCATCACCTTCGCGGTCTATGGCGCCAAGGACGAGGACGGCGCCGGCACCGAGCGCCTGATCCCCTTCGACCTCATCCCGCGCATCATTCCCGCCCACGAGTGGAAGAGCATGCAGGCCGGGCTGGTGCAGCGCGTGACCGCGCTCAACCGCTTCATCCACGACGTCTACCACGACCAGGAGATCATCAAGGCGGGCCACATCCCGGCCGACCAGATCTTCCAGAACGCGCAGTTCCGCCCCGAGATGATGGGCGTGCAGGTGCCCAGCCAGATCTACTCGCACATCGCGGGCGTCGACATCGTGCGGGCACCGAATGCGCAAGGCGAGGGCGAGTACTACGTGCTCGAAGACAACCTGCGCGTGCCCAGCGGCGTGAGCTACATGCTCGAAGACCGCAAGATGATGATGCGGCTGTTCCCCGACCTGTTCGGCCAGAACCGTGTGGCGCCGGTCGCGCACTACCCCGACCTGCTGCTGGAGACCCTGCGCGCGGTCAGCCCCGCCACCACCGCCGAGCCCACGGTGGTGGTGCTCACGCCCGGCATGTACAACAGCGCCTACTTCGAGCATGCGTTCCTGGCGCAGCAGATGGGCGTGGAGCTGGTCGAAGGCCAGGACCTGTTCGTCAAGGACAACTTCGTCTACATGCGCACCACCAAGGGCCCCAGGCGCGTGGACGTGATCTACCGCCGCGTGGACGACGACTTCCTCGACCCGCTGGTGTTCCGCCCGACCTCCACACTGGGTTGCGCCGGTCTTCTCGGCGTCTACCGCAGCGGCAACGTGACCATCTGCAACGCGGTGGGCACCGGCATCGCCGATGACAAGTCCATCTACCCCTACGTGCCCAAGATGATCGAGTTCTATCTGGGCGAAAAACCAATCCTGAACAACGTGCCGACCTTCATGGGCCGCAACCCCGACGACCTGAAGTACATGCTCGACCACATGCACGAACTGGTGGTCAAGGAAGTGCACGGCGCGGGCGGCTACGGCATGCTGGTCGGCCCCGCTGCGACCAAAGCCGAGGTGGACGAGTTCCGCGCCGTGGTCAGGGCCAAGCCCGACGGCTACATCGCGCAGCCCACGCTCAGCCTCTCGACCTGCCCGACCTATGTGGACAGCGGCATCGCCCCGCGCCACATCGACCTGCGGCCCTTCGTGCTCAGTGGCAAGGAGGTGCAGATGGTGCCCGGTGGCCTGACGCGCGTGGCGCTGAAAGAAGGTTCGCTGGTGGTGAATTCGTCGCAGGGCGGCGGCACCAAGGACACCTGGATTCTGGAAAACTGAGAAAGACACGACATGCTTTCGCGTACCGCCGACCACCTTTTCTGGATGTCCCGCTACACCGAGCGGGCTGAGAACACCGCGCGCATGCTCGATGTGAACTACCAGACCTCGCTGCTGCCGCAGTCCGCCGCGGTGGCGCAGGTGGGCTGGCAGGGCCTGCTGTCGATCAGCGAGCTCATGCCCAGCTACACCGCCAAGTACGGCCATGACATCACGCCGCGCAACGTCATGGACTTCATGGTGCGCGACGAGTCCAACCCGTCGTCCATCGTGTCCTGCCTGCGCGCGGCGCGCGAGAACGCGCGGGCGGTGCGCGGCGCGCTGACCACCGAGCTGTGGGAGACGCAGAACGCCACCTGGCTCAAGCTGGCGGGATACCTCAAGTCCAGGGACTTCGAGCGCGACCCGGGCGCCTTCTTCGAATGGGTCAAGCACCGCTCGCACCTGTCGCGTGGCGTGGCGGTGGGCACCATGTTGCAGGACGAGGCCTTCCACTTCTACCGCATGGGTTCCTTCCTGGAACGCGCCGACAACACGGCGCGGCTGCTGGATGTGAAGTTCCACGCGGTGCACAGCGACTTCTTCGGTGCCGCCAGCGAGCAGGACCAAGAGTACGACTTCTATCACTGGAGCGCGATCCTGCGCTCCGTCTCCGGCTTCGAGGTGTACCGCAAGGTCTACCGAGACGTGATCACGCCCGAGCGCGTGGCCGAGCTGCTGATCCTGCGCCCGGACATGCCGCGCAGCCTGGCAGCCAGCATGAACGAGGTGGTGGCCAACCTGAGCGTGGTGGCCAACGAGATATCGGCCGAAACCCAGCGCCGCGCCGGCAAGCTCAAGGCCGACCTGCAGTACGCGCGCATCGACGAGATCCTCTCGACCGGCCTGCACGCTTTCCTGACCCAGTTCCTGGACCGGGTAAACGAACTCGGCGGTCGCATCAGCCAGGACTTCCTGGTGCCGAGTCACTGATCCGGACGGGTACCATGCGGGTCCCCGGCGCGAACCGGAGCCCGCATGAAACTCGTCATCCACCACCACACCCGCTTCCGCTACAGCCAGCCGCTGCTCTACACGGTGCAGTCGCTGCACCTGTGGCCGGTCAGCAGTGCCTGCCAGAGCGTCGAGCACTGGGAATTGCGCGTGCCCGGCACCCTGTGCAGCCAGCCCGACATCGAGGGCAACCGCGTGCACAGCTTCTCGCTTTCCGCGCGGCCCGAGAAGAACCTGCGCGAGAACAGCGTCACCGCCCGGGGCACCGTGGTGACCCACGGGGTGGCCGAGTTCACCGATGCGCCGACCCTGCCGCCGCCAGGCTTCTACCTGCGCTCGACCCCGCTGGCCGAGCCGCACCCGCGCATGGCCATGTGGGCCTTGCAGGCGGTGCCCGGTCTCATGGCCGCGCGTGCGCGGGGTGAACGGCCGGGCGCAGCCGACCTGCTGGCCCTGGCCGGCGCCGTGGCCGACAAGGTGCAGTACCGCAAGGGCAGCACGGGGGTGGAAACCACCGCGCTCGAGTCCTTCGACTGGGGGCTGGGCGTGTGCCAGGACCAGGCGCATGTGATGGTGGCGGTGTGCCGCAGCATCGGCCTGCCGGCGCGCTACGTCAGCGGGTATTTCTACGCCGCCAACGAACCCGATCTGGCCAGCCACGCCTGGGTGGACGTGTGCGTGGACCCGGCGAACCGCCGCTGGCTCAGCCTGGACGTGACCCACCGCTGCCCGACCGACGAACGCCACATCCGCCTCGCGGCTGCCACCGACTACAGCGCCTGCACGCCGGTCAAGGGGCTGCGGCGAGGTGGGGGCGAGGAGGACATGTCGGTGGACGTGCGGATCTCACTTGCGTGAGCGCGCTGGTCAGGGCCGCTTGACCAGGGCCTCGACGGTCTGGCCCAGTTCGATCACTGCCAGTGCGTAGTAGCTGCTCCAGTTGTAGCGCGTGACCACGTAGAAGTTGTCGGTGCCGGCGAGGTAGGTGGGGGCCGACCCGCCGTTGGCCGGGTCGCCGTTCTGCAGTTCGATCAGCGCCAGCTTGCCGATGTGTTTCTTCGCTTCGGCTTCCAGCACGGCGCCCTTGGCGGCAAAGCTCTCGGCGCTGAAGCTGGGCAGGATGTCGGGGGCGAGCAGGGCGTCCTTGTCCAGCGTGTTCAGGTCGAAGCTCACCGGGTAGTGCGTCGGCTGGCCAGGCTGCCAGCCGTAGGCCTTGAAGTAGTTGGCCACCGATCCGATGGCGTCGACCGGGCTGTTGAACAGGTCGATCTTGCTGTCGCCATCGAAGTCGATCGCGAAGCGCGCCCAGCTGCTGGGCATGAACTGCGGCCAGCCCATGGCGCCGGCGTAGCTGCCGCGCAGGGCCTGCGGGTCCATGCCGGTGCGGTGGGTCAGGCTCAGGAACTGTTCCAGCTCGCTGCGGAAGAACTCGGCCCGGGCCTCGGCGCGCGGGTGGCTGGCCGGGAAGTCGAAGGCCAGCGTGGCCAGCGCGTCGATCACGCGGAAATTGCCGGTGTGCTGGCCATACAGGGTCTCGACCCCGATCACGCCGACGATCAGGCTGGCGGGCACGCCGTACTCGCGCTCGGCGCGTTCCAGGGCTGCGCGGTGGGTGTCCCAGAAGCGCTGCCCGGCGCGCAGCCGCACCGGTTCGATGAAACGTGCGCGGTAGGCGGCCCAGTTTTTGTAGGCGGCGCGGGGCGCCGGCAGCGACAGCCGGATCGCGGTGGGCTGGCGGCGGGCGGCGCCGATCTGCTCACGCACCCATTGGGGGTCGAGACCGCGGCGCTGGGCCAGGTCGTCGGCAAACGCCATGGCCGCCGGCGACTCGGCGTACACCGTGATCTCCGCTGCAGGTGGTGTGGGTGCTGGCGCAACAGGCGGTGGTGCAGCAGGCCGGGGCTCGGCCGCCAGAGGCTCGCCAGCCGGCTCAGCCGCGGGCAGCGGGGTGGCCGGTACCAGGGTGGGTGCGACAGGTGTGGTTTCCACCGGCGTCTGTGTCTGGGCCTGCGCGGCCGCCCAGGCGAGAGACAGGGGCAGCAGTGCGGACACCAGGGCGGAGCGGGATCGTGTGCTCATGGGGTTGCCCGCCGTTCGGGCCAGGACATCTGTTGAAACTGTTTCTGCAGCGCGGCCAGCGTATCCGGGCTGTGGGGCGCGTAGCGCAGCGCTTCGAGGCGCAGCAGCCAGGCACTCAGCTGCTGCGTGAAAAGCTCGTCGCCGAGCTGCGCCGATGCGACGCGCGCCAGCTCGCGCGGCGTGGCGTGTTCGCCGGCTTCAATGCCAAGTGCGGCCAGGCGGCGCCGCACGCGCGCCAGCGTGCGCAGCCAGGGGTCGTGCTGCTGGCGTTCCCACAGGGCCCAGGCGGCGCCCGCGAGGCTGACCAGCACGACCACGCCGATCAGCACATAGGCCAGATCGGTCCAGCTCGGCGACTCGAAGCCCAGATTCTTCAGCAGGTCCAGCTGGCTGCCCTGCGTGTAGTTCAGCACCCACTGGTTCCAGCCGTTGTTCACCGCTTCCCAGACGTCGCGCAGTTGCTGCGCAAGGGTGGGATTCAGCGTGCCCAGGGCGGCACCAATGGCACCCTGGGGCGCCACCAATCGCTCGAACGAACCGATGCGGGACGGCGACACCGCGCTCGTGGGGTCCACGCGCACCCAGCCCTGGCCCTGCAGCCAGACCTCGGCCCAGGCGTGGGCATCGCGCTGGCGCACGGTCCAGTAGCCGTCGACGGCGTTGAGCTCGCCGCCCTGGTAGCCGGTGACGATGCGGGCCGGGATGTCGAGCGCGCGCATCAGGATCACGAAGCTGGACGCGATGTGTTCGCAAAAGCCTTCCTTGCGGTCGAACCAGAACTCGTCGGCCGTGTGCTGGCCATAGACCCCGGGGTCGAGCGTGTAGGTGTAGCCGCCAGTGCGCAGGCGGTTGAGCGCCGCCTCGACCAGCGCCGGCGCGGACTGCGGCCCCGACCCATGCTCGCGCCGCAGTTCCTGGGCGAAGGCCAGGGTGCGCGGGTTGAAGCCGGGGGGCAGCGCGATCTGGTCCTGCAGCGCCAGCACCGGCTCCAGCGGACCGTGGCGGAAGCGGGTGTGGCTCTCGGCGCGGTAGCGCACCAGCTCCGTCACCGGCCGCCGCACGAACCACTGCAGCTCCGGCGTCATGAATGCCTTGAGGCCCTGCAGCTCGGGCGCCTGGGTGGCCGCTTCGAGCACGAACACCCAGGGGCGGTGGTTCGGCTCCATGGTGACTTCGTAACGGATCGGCTCACCCGCAAAGGCCAGGTTGGCCTGCAGCTCCATGTGGGGCGGAAAGGCCGAGCGCAGCGGCTTCCATTCGACGCCGTCGAAATCGGTCAGCACCGGTCCGCGGAAATACAGCTCGCGCTGCGGCGGCACCGGACCGTCAAAGCGCACACGCAGCGCAATGCGGTCGTCCAGCACCAGCTCGGCGATCTGGCCGACCCGCATTTTTCCGGACAGACCCGAGCGGCCGTCCATGCCGTCGCCCGGCACGCCCCACAGCGGCGAGAGGCGGGGGAACAGCATGAAGGCCACCACCATGATCGGCGCGCCCAGCAGGGCCAGCCGCGCCGCAATGCCAGCGGTTTGCCGCAGCGGTGGATGCCCCACCGGCATGTGGGCATTCACGACGGCGGTCAGCAGCCCCAGCAGCGCGACCAGGATGCCGGCGGCCGTCAGCAGCGACTGGGAATAGAAGAAATGGGTCAGCAGCGTGAAGAAGCCGAGGAAAAACACCACGAAGGCATCGCGGCGGGCCCGCAGTTCGAGGGTCTTGAGCGCCAGCAGCACGACGATCAGCGTGACCCCTGCGTCGCGGCCGAGCAGGGTCTTGTGGGTCCACCAGGTGGCGGCGAGTGTGACCAGCAGCAGGCCGATGCGCCAGCGCCATCCGGGCAGCGGCCGGCCCCGCAGGGTGAGCGAGGCGCGCCAGACCAGCACGCACGCCGTCAGCGCCGAACACCACCAGGGGATGTGCGGCACCTGCATCATCACGACCCAGGCGATGACGGCCAGCAGGAACAGGGTGTCGCGCGTGTCCCTGGGCAAGGTGGCTGTCCAGCTTTCGCGGGAAGACGCGGAGCGGCGCAGGGGGAGTTTCATACCAGGGCCAGCGCCTCCAGGCAGCGGGCGCGGTGGGTCGGGCCCTGGTCGGGGGCCAGTTCGCGGCCGGGGATGCGCAGGCCATAGTCCAGCCCCAGGCGCTCGGCCATCAGCACCCAGGCGGTGAGGCGCGACAGGCGGGATTCGAGGTCGGGGGCGCCGCAGCGGGTGTGGTCCAGCCAGAGCTGCTGGCGCTGCGTGGACAGGGCATCCCGGCTGACCAGGTCGTCGCGACCGGCGGCAAAGGTCTGAGCCGCCTTCTTCCAGACGATGGATTTCTGCGGGTCGCCCCGCCGGTAGGCGCGCACGCCGTCGAACTCGCCGGTGGTCTGCACGCTCGCGCTGCCGGCGAACCCGGGCTGCGGCTCACCGGGCGGCAGGGGCGGCGGGTGGGTCTCGGGTGCGGGGTAGACCAGCACCTGGGCCGCGGGGCGCCACACGGTCCAGACGCGGAAGGTGCCCATGGGAAACAGCGTGACCGCAGTCAGCGGCGCCAGCGCGTGCAGGCCGCGCCGGGCAAACACCGCTGCGACCTGCAGGCGCGTGCTGCCCTGGGCCGGCACATCGGTCCAGGCCAGGTGTGTGTCGCCAGCGGATGCATCACCGATCACGCCAATGCCGATGCCGTGGCGCGCCTTGCCCTGTTCGTTGGCCAGCCGGATGTCCAGCGCCGCCGCATGACCGGCATGCACTGGTGCGGGTGGGCTCAGGTGCAGAGTGAGGCCGCGCAGGTTGGCGTGGCAGCTGTGCATGCCGGTCAGTGCACTGCCGGCCAGCAGGAAGGTCAGCAGATAGCCCAGGTTCAGCTGGTAGTTGATGCTGCCCACCAGCAGCAGGAGCAGGGTCAGCGCCAGCATCCAGCCGGCGCGGGTGGGCAGGATGTAGACGTTGCGCTGGGTCAGCAGCAGGGTGTCGCTGCGCGGCAGCCGCGCATGGAACCACTGTCGCAGCCGTTGGCGCAGGGCGTGCAGCGGGGCCAGCAGGTTCACGGGATGGGCGTGGCGTCGATCATGGCCCGCACCTGCTCCATCGCACCGCGGCCGGCGTCGCTGACTGGCACCAGGCGGTGTGCGGCGGTCTGCGGCAGGATGGCGGCGATGTCGTCTGGCGCCACGTAGTTGCGTCCTTGCAGAAAGGCCTGGGCCTTGGCGGCCCGCACCACCGCCAGTGCGGCCCGGGGCGAGAGCCCCTGTGCGAACCAGCGGCCCGAGCGCGTGGCGGCCACCAGGTCCTGCAGGTACTCCAGCACCGGCTCGGCCGCGTGCACCGCCAGCACCTCGGCCTGCAGCCGTGCGAGGTCGGCCGGCGAGAGCACGGCCGGCAGCTGTTCGATCAGCTCGCGCCGGTCGGCGCCGCGCAGCAGCTCGCGCTCGGCGGCGCGGTCCGGATAGCCCAGCGAGATGCGCATGTGGAAACGGTCCAGCTGCGATTCGGGCAGTGCGTAGGTGCCGAGCTGGTCGAACGGGTTCTGGGTGGCGATCACGAAGAAGGGCACCGGCAGGGCCCGGGTCTGACCCTCGACAGTGACCTGCTTTTCCTCCATCGCTTCGAGCAGCGCGCTCTGGGTCTTGGGACTGGCGCGGTTGATCTCGTCGGCCAGCAGCACCTGCGCGAACACCGGACCGGGGTGGAACACGAAACCCTCGCGGCCGCGTTCGTAGATGGAGATGCCGACCAGGTCGCTGGGCATCAGGTCGGCGGTGAACTGCACGCGCGCAAACTGCAGTCCGAAGGAGCGCGACAGTGCGTGGGCGAGGGTGGTTTTGCCGACCCCGGGGACGTCCTCGATCAGCAGGTGTCCACCGGCCAGAAGACAGCCGACACAGTCCGAAACCTGGGCCGATTTGCCTACGATGACCGTGTTAAGCTGGTCCAGAAGCTGTCTGATTGTTGTGTCGGCATGCATGCCGCGAACCTTACCGTAAAAAAGTGATGAGCCAGTCCACCGGTTATTTCACCCACAGGGACTGCTGGCGGCACGAAATGGGGCCGGGGCACCCCGAATGCCCTGCCCGCCTGGACGCCATCCAGGACCGATTGCTCGCCTCCGGTCTGGACATTGCCCTGGACAAACGCGAGGCCACGGCGGCCGCCCTGGCCGACCTTGAACTGGCCCATGGCCGCATGCACCTGGCCGCGCTGCGGGGACTGTCGGACCAGCTGCGCGACGACATCGCCGCCGGCGGCCCGGACCATGCGCAGATCGACCCCGACACCTCGATCAACGTGCACAGCTGGGATGCGATCCTGATGGCCGCGGGCGCCGCCATCGACGCCACCGACGCGGTCATGGCCGGCGAGCTGGCCAACGCCTTCTGTGCGGTGCGTCCGCCGGGTCACCACGCCACGCGCAACCAGGCCATGGGCTTCTGCTTCGTCAACAACGTGGCGGTGGCGGCCAAGTACGCCCTGGAACGCCACGGCCTGCAGCGCGTGGCGATCATCGACTTCGACGTGCACCACGGCAACGGCACCGAGGACATCGTCGCGGGCGACGAGCGCATCCTCATGTGCAGCTTCTACCAGCACCCCTTCTACCCACCCTGGAACCACTCGACCGCACCCAACCTGGTGAACCTTCCGGTGCCGGCGTACACCAAGGGCATGGATGTGAGGGAGCTGATCGACATGATGTGGCTGCCCCGGCTCGATGCCCACCGGCCGCAGATGATCTTCATCAGCGCCGGCTTCGACGCTCACCGCGAAGACGACATGGGCCAGATGGGGCTGGTGGAGAACGACTACGCCTGGATCACCGAACGCATCAAGGAAGTCGCGAAGCGCCACGCCCAGGGCCGCATCGTGAGCTGCCTCGAAGGCGGCTACGACCTCAGCGCCCTGGCGCGGAGTGTCGAGGCGCATCTGCGTGTGCTGGCAGGGCTTTGACTGGAACGAGAGACGCCCTGTGAGGCCGAACGGGTTTTGAACTGAGATGCTGAAGAAAGTACTGAAAAGGATGCCAGGTCTGAGAGGCCTGGCCCAGGAGCTGACGGATCTGCGCCTGCAGGTGCAGGCGGGTCAGGAACGCGAGCAAAGGGCACATGAAGAGCGCTTGCGGTTGCAAGGGGAGCTGCAGCAGGCCCGTGACATGATCGGTCGACTGCAGTTGTGCGGGGCCAGCTCTGATCTGGACGACATCCTGGTGCCGGAAGCTGGTTCGCGAGCGCCGGCCTTCTGCGGGCACAGCGTCGTCTGGCCCTGGTTGCAGGAGCACATCAACCGGCCAGGGCTGGAGGTGCTGGAAATAGGCTCTCGGCTGGTGGTGGCGCGCGCGCTCTGGAAGGAGTACCTGCCCGATGTGCAGTACACCGGGTTCGACTACCTGCCGGGCCCCAATGTGGACGTGGTGGGCGACGCCCACCGCCTTTCTCAATACCTCCCCGGTCGACAGTTCGACTTTGTCTTCTCCTGCGCGGTGTTCGAGCATCTTGTGTGTCCATGGCTCGTGGTGGAAGAGATTTCGAAGGTGCTGCGCCCGGGGGCAAGGCGTTCATCGAAACCCATTTTTCCTTCTCGGAACACGAAGCGCCGTGGCACTTCTTCCAGTTCAACAGCCGCGCGCTAGAGCAGCTGTTTCACCCGAGGCTGGGTTTCCGGGTGATCGACAGCGGTCTCTCAAGCCCCATCGTCGGCCGCTTCGCCAAGGGAAGCCAGGGCTACCTGCTGGATCAGCCGGTGAACAACCTGTACGGCCACTCGGAGATCGTGGTGGAGAAGGTCGGTCCCGCGGACCCGGCCTTCTCCTGGCGCGATGTGGCGCAGGATCTTGCCGCCACCAGTTCTTATCCGCCGCCCCTGGCATCTGTCCCTGATACGCAATGAATGACCTTGTCCTGAAGCACACCCGCGACGACCGCGGCGTGCACACCCTCACACTGAACAACCGCAGGGCCTTCAACGTCCTGTCCGAGGCCATGATGGCCGCGTTCCAGCGGGCGCTGGACGACGTGGCCGCCGACCCCTCGGCGCGCGCTGTGGTGATCGCCGCCGAGGGCCGCGCCTTCTGCGCGGGACACGATCTCAAGGAGATGAAGGCACGTCCCGAGCTGGCCTACTACCAGTCCCTGTTTGCGACCTGCTCGAAGCTGATGCTGTCGATCCGCAAGCTGGAAGTGCCGGTGATCGCACGCGTCCATGGCCTGGCCACCGCCGCCGGCTGCCAGCTCGTCGCCCAGTGCGACCTGGCAGTGGCCGTGGAAGAGGCGAGCTTCGGCGTCAACGGCATCGACGTTGGCCTGTTCTGCGCGACGCCCAGCGTGGCGTTGTCGCGCAACATGCTGCCCAAGCAGGCCATGGAGATGCTGCTGACCGGTGACTTCATCTCGGCCGAAGAGGCGAAGGCCCGCGGGCTGGTCAACCGTGTGGTGGCGGCCGACGCCCTGGACGCCGAAGTGGCCGCGTTGGTCGACCGCATCCTGGGCAAACCGCGCGAGGCGCTCGCGATGGGCAAGGCGCTGTTCTACCGACAGCTGGAAACCGGCATGGAATCGGCGTACCAACTGGCCGGCCAGACCATGGCCTGCAACATGGTGCACGAGGTGGCGCAGGAGGGTGTGCAGGCCTTCATCGAGAAGAGGGCGCCCCGATGGTGAGCAACAACAGCGCTGCACCACCGCCCATTCAGGACTTCGACGCCTGGCTTTCCGGATTCCAGCAGACCACCGTGTGGATCGAACTCGGCGTGCTGGCGCTGTGCGTCGGCATGGCCTGGGGGCTGGGTACCCTGCTGCGGCGCGCGCTCAACATGCAGCAGGAAGGGTCATCGATCCTGTTCGGCCGGCAGGTGGTCGACGGCGTGCTGTTTCCCGTGCTTCTGCTGACCCTGGCCTATGTGGCGCGCAGTGCGTTGGCCCAGCAGGTGCCACTGGCGGTGTTCAAGGTCGCCATTCCGGTGCTGGTGTCCCTGGTGGTGATCCGGTTCGGAGTGAAAGTGCTGCAGGCGGCGTTCTCATCGGCGCCCTGGGTGCGGGTGATGGAGCGCACCATCTCCTGGTTGGCCTGGGGCTTCATGGTGCTGTGGGTCAGCGGCCTGCTGCCCATCGTGCTGGAAGAGATGGAGCAGATCACCTGGAAGATGGGCGCCAGCACGGTGAGTCTGCGCACCCTGATCGAAGGGGCGCTGACGGCGGGCGCCATGCTCATCGTGACGCTCTGGATTTCTGCGGCGCTCGAAGCGCGCCTGCTCAAGTCGGCGATCGGCGGCGACCTGTCGCTGCGCAAGGCGCTGAGCAATGCGACCCGCGCCATCCTGATGTTCCTGGGCCTGATCGTCGCGTTGTCTGCGGTGGGCATCGACCTGACGGCGCTGTCCGTGCTCGGCGGCGCAGTGGGTGTGGGCATCGGCTTCGGCCTGCAGAAGCTGGCGGCCAACTACGTCAGCGGCTTCGTGATCCTGGCCGAGCGCAGCATGCGCATCGGCGACAACGTGCGCGTCGACAACTTCGAAGGGCGCATCACCGACATCACCACCCGCTACACCCTGATCCGCTCGGCGGCGGGGCGCGAGTCCATCGTGCCCAACGAGATGCTCATCACCAACCGGGTGGAGAACCTGTCGCTGGCCGATCCGAAGGTGTGGCAGTCCACCGTGGTGTCGGTGGGCTACGACAGCGATGTGGACGCGGTGCGGCGTCTGCTGGTGGAGGCCGCGCTGGCGCAGCCGCGCGTGCTGCGCGAGCCGGCGCCGAGTGCTGCTCTGTCGGCCTTTGGGGCGGACGGGCTGGAGTTCACGCTGGGGTACTGGATCGCCGATCCGGAGAATGGCCAGCTGAACCTGCGCTCCGACATCAACCTGGCGGTGCTGGCCGCGCTGCGCATGCACGGCATCGAGATTCCGTATCCGCAGCGCGTGGTGCACATGCGCCCCACCAGCTGAGCGGTGCAGGCCCTCAGCGGGCCATGAAACCGGGCAACCAGAGCGAGATGATGGGGAAAGCGATCAGGATGCCCAGGCGCACGATGTCGGCCATCACAAAGGGCCAGACACCGCGGTAGAGCGTGGTGAGCTTGACTGCGGGCAGCAGCGAGTTGAGCACGAAGAGGTTCAGACCCACCGGGGGCGAGATCATGCCGATTTCCACGATGGTGACGATCAGGATGCCGAACCACACGGGATCGAAGCCCAGGCCGGTGATGACCGGGAAGAACACGGGAATGGTCAGCAACACGATGGCCAGTTCCTCCATCACCATGCCCAGAGCGAGGTAGATACCCATCATCACGATGACCACCATGATGGGGTTGGGGCTGAACTGCAGCACGAAGTCGCGCAGGTCACCCGGCATGCTGGTGAAGTTGATGAAGCTGGTGAACACCATGGCTCCGATGAGGATGGTGAACAGCATGGCCGTGGTGCGCGCGCTCTCCTGCAGGATGTCCATGACCACGCGCGGCGTGAGCGTGCGGCGGGCCAGTGCAAACAGGAAGGCGCCCGCCGCGCCCACCCCAGCACCCTCGGTGGCGGTGAACACGCCACCGTAGATGCCACCAATGACCAGTGCGAACAGCAGGGCGACGCTCCAGATGCCGCGGATGGCGGCCAGACGCTGCGGCCATGTGAAGCGTTCGGCCGGCGGGCCCGCTGCGGGGTCGCGCCAGGTGACGAACACCACCGCCATGCACAGGCAGACGATGGCCACGATGCCGGGCAGGATGCCGGCAATGAACAGCTTGCCGATGTCGGTCTCGGTGATGATCCCGTAGATGACCAGGATGGTTGACGGCGGGATGAGGATGCCCAGCGTACCGCCCGAGGCGATCGATCCGGTGGCCAGCGTGTCCTTGTAGCCGTGGGCCTTCATCTCGGGATAGGCCACGCGCGACATGGTGGCGGCGGTGGCGATGGAGGAGCCGCAGATGGAGCCGAAGCCGCCCGAGGCGATGATGCTGGCCATGGCCAGCCCGCCGCGGCGGTGCCCCACGAAGGCGTTGGCGGCGGTGAACAGTTCCTTGGCCATGCCCGCGCGCGCCACCAGATTCCCCATCAGCACGAACAGCGGAATCACCGATAGCACGTAGTGAAAGCCGGTCTCGAAGATCACCTGGCTGGTGCTGGCAAAGGCCGGCTGCCAGCCGCGCATCAGGCCCAGTCCCCCCAGGCCGGCAATGGTCATGGCCACAGCCAGGGGCACACGCAGGAAGGCCAGCGCGAACACCACCAGGAAACCCAGCAGTGCGGCGGTCATGGCGTGGTCTCCCCGTGGGCCACCGGAATGGGTGGCGAGAACACGAAGAGGGCATGCACCAGCGCGGTCAGCAGCAGCAGCGCCGCCATCAGCCAGGCGACAGGGGATATGGCCAGCTGCAGGTGAACCGTGGTGTCGCCGTATTCGGCAAAGCGCTGGGCGCGCGTGGTCATGAGCCAGGCCAGCAGGCCGAAGGTGCCGGCACAGACCACGTGCACAAGCCGCGCCTGGATGCCTTTGAGCCAGGCCGGGACGACGGCGTCCAGCGAGTCGAACACCACATGTTCGCTGCGCCATGAAACCAGCGGGAGCGCGCCGAAGATGACGATGACCATGAGGATCTCCGTCAGCTCCAGGCCGCCCGGCACGGAATGGTTGAAGAACTTGCGGCCCGTCACGTCGATGAGGGTGAGCCACATGATGGCGAACAGCGCCATGGATGCGATCAGGCCGCTGGACCAGCGCAGGAACTTCTCGGGGGTCTGGAGCATGATGGGTGTCAGACAAGACAAACCGGCGGGGCAGCCACCGCGGCCACCCCGCCGGTTATCAGACGGTGCCTGGCTGGCACCAGGCTTACTTGACCTTCGCGATTTCGGCGCGGAACTCGGCCAGCACCGCCTTGGCGTTCTTCAGGCCCTTGGCTTCGGCCGCCGCAGCCCACTTGTCTTCCAGCGGGGCCTGCTTGGCCTTGATCTCGTTCACGAACGCATCGGAGGCCTTGATGCGCTGAACACCCTGTGCTTTCTGCGCGCCGTTGACCGAGGCGTCGTCCACCTTGTCCCAACCGGCGCCGAACAGGCGGGCCGCGTATTCGCCCGAAAGCTTGTCGACCACTGCCTTGTCCTGCGCGGAGAGGGCGTCGTACTTGGCCGGGTTCATCATGAACACGAAGCTCGTGTTGTACAGGCCGCCCGGCAGGGTGGTGGCGTGCTTGATCATGCTCAGCTTGAAAGACGCGATCGACTCGTCGGGGAACAGTGTGCCGTCCATGACGCCTGTGGACAGGAGTTCAAACGCTTCGGTGGCAGGCTTGAGGGTGGTGTTCCAGCCCATCAGCTTGGTCAGCTCGTTGATGTTGCCGCCACCGATGCGCCACTTGAGCGTGGCACCGTCGGCAAGGCTGTTGACCGGTTTCTTGCTGTTGAAGATGGTGCCGGGCCCGTGGGTGAACACTCCCAGCACCTTCACGCCCTTGTGCTCGCCCAGCGGGGCGAAGTACTTGCTGTAGATGCGCTGGTAGGCGACCGATGTGGCCATGGAGTTGTCGCCCAGGAAGGGGAACTCGGCCATCTGGGTGTTGACGAAGCGGCCCGGGGTGTATCCGTCCACGGTGAAGGAGATGTCGGCCAGGCCGTCGCGCACGGCATCAAAAGTGCCGGGAGGGGCCGACACGGACTTCGGCAGGATGTTGCACTTCATGCGTCCAGCGCTTTCCTTCTCCAGGGCATCGCACCATTCCTTTTGCGCCACGCTCAGCGTGTGCGTGGGCGGTACCCAGGTCGAGGCGGTGAACACGGTCTGGGCCTGGGCGCCGGCGCCCGCGAACAAGGTAGCGGTGAGCGCCGCGGTGGCGGCAAGGCGGAACTTCATGTGTTGTCTCCTGGGAGTGGGTTGGATCGTTACGAAAGATAAACAAAATACCCTGATTCACTATAGGCGAATCCCCTTGCCGGCCCCCTAGTGAATTACCCGAATTGGCCGACCGACTGGTCGGTTAATAGGGATTTCCCTTGCTTTGTCGTTGTGGCGGCAGACGCGCCTGGGGGCATTCGCGATCATCACGATTCTTCTTCTATAATTCAAAAAAAGCACGATCGTTCTATTTTGTGGCCGTGCAGCAAAAGTCTGGCCAGAAATGTCGCGTTGCTCGTCAGACGCCTACAATCCGAATTGACGTGCACGTCAATTCGAGCACCCGTTTCAACCCGCCTTTTCCATTCATCAGGAGCAACCGAACATGAAGGTCATCGTCCCCGTCAAACGCGTGGTGGACTACAACGTCAAGGTGCGCGTCAAGAGCGACGGCACCGGCGTGGACATCGCCAACGTCAAGATG
>QXGG01339909.1_pt1 | contig 31080 bp, 32 predicted proteins | sample 1982491 | NCBI WGS metagenome assembly QXGG01 (sample SAMN09924614, study PRJNA488089) | Wastewater metagenome, whole genome shotgun sequencing project. | isolation source: South African research farm wastewater | place: South Africa: Irene, Agricultural Research Council, Animal Production... | reverse complement strand
GTACAGATCGACTTCGATGTGAGACGTGTGTATTCGATCCGACGACAACACACGACGCAGATCGCGAAGAAGCGGTGTCTTCATCGATTCCGAGCTGACGGCGTTCGCTCCCGAGAGTCCGAGACGCCTTGTGATCCGAGAACACGAGATTTCAACTCTTCTTCGCGTTCTCTCATTGCTTCTCTTCCGTCGGTCGCAGCGCGTTTGACTCGGGACATCGACTCTTTGGTCTTGTCGAGAGCTCGTTCTGCGACTCGAACTGGGGCGAGTTCGGAAACACGACGCTTGATACGACGTCCCACGATCAGGACGGAACCGACGCCGGCTACGGCACCCGTCACGAACCACGTCAACCGCTTGATCATCGCCTGCGCCTCGATTCCTTTCGATCCTGATCGTCTCGAAGACGGCCAGCGGCCCGTTTCGTTCCTGAGGCGAAAGCGGCGATCTTGATCACCGGAGTCGACAGAGCGAGTCTCGTGGCACGTGCAGATCCTTCGACTGCCTCGCTGATTGCCTCGGCAGAGCCGAGAACTCTGTCGAATCGTCCAAGATCCTGTCGAGCTTCATCCATGACCAGACGAGCGTCATCTGTGCTCTCACGCAACCTTTCGACCAATGGAGCAATGTCGGCTCGCCAGGACTCCATCTCGCTTCTCAGCCGACGCATGGAATCTTCGACTCGCATGACGGCAATCATCAGAGCCACGAAGCCTGCGATCAGCAGGATCACTGCGATGAGAAGGACGAAGTCACCGATCGTCATCGCTTCGCCGTTTCACTGGCCGGAACCGTCGGGGTCCACCGTCGTCGAGTCCTGTGGGACATTTTTTCGATCATGAGCGTCCATTCTGGTGCGGATGGCGGCTTCGAAACCGGATTGTCCCGGTCGAAACCAGATCCGATCCCAAAGAGACTCCGGAAGATACTTCTGGCCCCTGGCTGATTCGGCATCGTCATGAGGATTGACATAGCCCTCTCCATGGCCGAATCGAGCAGCAGATGCATAGTGGGAGTCTTTCAGAATTGGCGGAACCTCGAACGTCATCCCTTCTTCGACGTCTCTTCGAGCGCCCCAGATGGCCCGTGCCACTGCATTGCTCTTGGGAGCCGTCGACAGATAGATGGCTGCTTGGGCGAGATTCAGCTGAGCTTCGGGAAGGCCGACGACTTCGAGGGCCTGAGAGGCTGACACTGCCTGGACAAGAGCCTGAGGGTCGGCGAGACCGACATCCTCGCTGGCGAAGATCACCAGTCGGCGAGCGATGAAACGAGGATCCTCCCCCGATGCGAGCATGCGCGCCAGATAGACAACAGCGGCCTGCGGATCGCTTCCGCGCATGCTCTTGATGAATGCACTCACGACGTCGTAGTGATCGTCGAGGCTGTACCGAAGAGCAGTGGACCCAATTGCTGTCTCGACATCGGCCTTGGAGACGATTTCACCGACCCCGAGGGCCGCAGCGATTTCGACCAATGCAAGAGCTTGGCGGCCGTCGCCTGAACTCTTGCGGATGATCTCATCGACAGCATCGTCATCGATCGACTTTCCGAGAGTCTCACAACCTCGGCTGATCAGGATCCGCAGCGACGAATCGGACAGAGGTGACAGACGAAGAAGCACGCTTCTCGACATCAGGGCAGCATTGATGTGAAACGCAGGGTTTTCGGTCGTCGCTCCGATCAGAACGACAGATCCATCCTCGACGGCGGGCAACAGTGCATCTTGTTGTGACTTGGAGAATCGATGAATCTCGTCCAGGAACAGGATCGTTCGCCGTCCCTGTGCCCCCAAACGCTGTTTGGCACGGTCGATCACTTCTCGAACATCCTTGACGCCAGCGGACACAGCGGAGAGCTGCTCGAAGGAAGACTCGCTCGAGACCGAGATGGCATGGGCAATCGATGTCTTGCCCGTTCCAGGAGGGCCCCACAGAATGATGCTCTGCAGTCGATCACTTTCGACCAGACGCCTCAGTGGCATGCCGACACCGAGAAGGTGATCCTGACCGACCACATCGTCGACAGTACGAGGCCGCAATCTCGACGCCAAAGGACCGCGAGAGCGCAGTTCGTCTTGCGCAGAGGACTCGAAAAGATTCATGAATTCACGATTTGGGCGAAAGCCCGCTCGTACGCATCTTGCCGAAAGGATGCGACTTGTGAGATCGCATTCGACGGAGATGCCCATTTCCAGGCAACGAATTCCCTGCCATCGGGAACCGGCTCATGTGCGTCCGGATCAACGAGCCGAAAAACGAACCACTTCTGAGTCTGGCCGCGGCGAGAGTCGCCGTGCTTGGCTCGTACCCGTATCTCCTCGGGCCACTCGTAGGTGATCCACTCGGGAACTTCGAGAACCAACTCGACATGCGCGGACGTCAGCCCTGTCTCCTCAGCAAGTTCTCTCCATGCAGCGTCGAGAGGTGTCTCGCCGACATCGATTCCACCCTGAGGGAACTGCCACGCACCGGGTGCATCTCCTCTTTCGAAGACCAGGACGTCGCCGCCATCACGGCGCACGACAAGAACGACTCCCGCTCGAAAGAGTTGGGCCGCCACGGTCAATCCCCGGCGGGAACCGTCTTGAGACCCAACTCCGCAAGCTGGGCCGACTCCGCAGGGTTCGGCGCACCGGTCATCGGATCCTGCCCGCTCTGCGTTTTCGGGAAAGCGATCACCTCTCGAATGTTCTCTTCGCCGGCAAGGATGGCGACGAGACGATCCAACCCGAAAGCGAATCCGCCGTGAGGCGGAGCGCCATATGTGAACGGCTTGAGGAAGAAGCCGAATTTGCGATCGGCCTCCGCCTCGTCGATGCCGAGAACCGAGAACACGCGGCGCTGCATTTCCGAATCATGAATTCGGATCGAACCACTTCCCAGCTCCCAACCATTCAGAACGAGGTCGTACGCAAGCGCGCGCACGGACAGAGGGTCTGTTTCGAATCGACCGAGATCCTCCGGGTGAGGCTGGCAGAAAGGGTGATGGCCGGGCTTGGGACGACCGGTCACCTTGTCGACTCCCACGAAGAGGGGAAACTCCGTGATCCAGACGTATCGATACGGACCCTCATGTACCGGAGGCCGCCCGAGATCGTTGCGCAACTGCCCGAGAACTTCACACGTCGTCGACCACTCGTCGGCAACGATCAACAGCAGGTCACCCGATTGCGCGGCCATGGCCGCAATCAGCGCCTTCTTCTCGTCGTCACTCAAGAACTTGGCAACCGGTGAATCGAGTTCTGATCCAACGACCTTGGCCCACACAAGACCTTTCGCTCCGAGTTTCTTCGCCCTGTCGGTCAACTGGTCGAGCTTGTTTCGACCGAATTCGTCCGCCTTCCCTCGCACGCACAGCCCCTTGATGCTGGGCGCACCTTGGAGAGCCTTGAACTCCGTGGCCGAGAAGATCGATGTCAGCTCGACGAGCAACATGTCGAATCTGAGATCGGGCTTGTCGACGCCGTAGTTGTCCATGGCATGGCGCCACGTCATCTTCTCGATCGGCCCAGGGCGCTCCCCTGTGACCGCGTGAGCTGCAGAAAGCACGGCTTCACTGATGGCTTCGAGCACATCGTCCTGATTCACGAAGCTCATCTCGGCGTCCATCTGCATGAACTCGTATTGCCGATCGGCACGCAAGTCTTCATCACGCAGACAGCGAGCGATCTGGTAGTACCGATCCACTCCGGCCACCATCAAGAGCTGCTTGAACAGCTGTGGACTCTGTGGAAGGGCGTAGAACGAACCGGGCTCCTTGCGCGAAGGCACGAGAAACTCACGAGCGCCTTCTGGTGTCGACGGCACCAGCATCGGAGTCTCGACTTCAAGAAATCCCTGCTTTTCCATCGCGGCGCGCACCGCTGAGTTCACGGCAGCTCGAATTCGCAGATTGCGCTGAAGGCGGCTTCTGCGAATGTCGAGAAATCGGTACTGAAGACGGACGCTCTCATCCACGTCATCAGCTCTCTGATCGATCGGGAACGGGGGTGTCTCAGCACTGCGAAGAATCTCGACAGTGCAGTCTCCGATCTCCACTTCGCCTGTCGCAAGCGCCGAGTTCGTGGTTCCATCAGGACGCTGACGAACCGTTCCAGTGACACGCAAGACGTATTCGTTGCGAACCTCGGCCTCGCCATCGATCACACATTGAACGATGCCCGTGTGATCTCGCAGGTCGATGAATGCAAGCTTCTCGCCATGTTCACGGCGTTTGGCGACCCAACCGCACACATGGACGGTCCGCCCGATGTCGGCGGACGAAATCTCGCCGCACATGTGCGACCTCATGGATGTCGAGCGATCTGGACTGGTCATGACAACAACTCCCGAATTCGTGCGGAGAGATCTGCGAGAGAGATCGTCTCCTGATTGCCTTCGTCTCGAAGCGGTTTCACGAGAACGACTCCCGCTCGTTGTTCATCTTCGCCGACGATCACTGCAAAACGTGCGCCGCTTCGATCGGCGGCCTTCATCTGGCTCTTCATACTTCGATTCTCGAATGCCCGATCGATGGAGCAACCCGATCGCCTCAACTCGTTCGACAGACGCAGCGCCTCAAATCCTCCCGTCGTGTCGACGACGAACACGTCCACACTCCGCTCTGCTGTCGGAAAGACACCTTCGTCGTCGCACGCGATGAGAGTCCGGTCGAGACCGATCGCGAAGCCGATACCTGGCGTTGCAGGACCGCCGAGATCCTCGACCAAAGTGTCGTAACGACCGCCTCCTCCGAGGGCGTTCTGAGCCGAATCCAGAGTTCCGCCAGAGAACTCGAAGGTCGTCTGGCGGTAGTAGTCGAGACCGCGCACCAGACGCGGTTCGATGCGAAACGGAATTCCGAGAGCTTCGAGGCCGGCCCAAACTCTGTCGAAGTGCGCACGTGACTTCTCGCCCAAGTGATCCAGGATCGTCGGAGCTGCGGCGATCACAGGCTGATCCTGTTCGCGCTTGGAATCGAGCACCCGGAGCGGATTCCTCTCGAGGGTTCGAAGACTCTCATCCGAGAGCTCGTGGCGCCGACCGGCGAAATACTCCTCGAGGGCAGAAACGAATGCTGCCCGCTCCGCAGATTCGCCGAGCGAGTTCAACTGCAAGGACACCTCGCGCAAGCCGAGTCCCGCCAAGAAATCCCATCCGAGCGAAATGACTTCGACGTCGACATCGGGGTCATCGGGTCCAAGGACCTCGATCCCCACCTGGTCGAACTGCCGGTATCGACCTCGCTGGGGCTTCTCGTAGCGGAAGTTGGGGCCGGTGTACCACACCTTCCAGGGAGTCGGCGGACGATGCTGCACGAAGGCGCGACAGATCGAAGCAGTCTGCTCGGGCCGAAGAGCGACGTGACGGTCGCCCTTGTCGACGAAGTCGTACATCTCCTTTGTGACGACATCAGTTGCCTCGCCGACGCGATGGAACACGCCGATGTCCTCGAGAAGTGGAGGAATGACCTGACCGTAGCCCGCAGCCGTCACCGTTCCACGAAATGCATCGACGAAACGCGCCCACCTGTCCGACTCGGGCGGCAGGATGTCCCGCATTCCCGGGCTGGTCTGAAACGAACGCACGATGACCAAACTACTGCCCGCCGCATGATCGAACGGTCACCGTTTGGGAACGGAACCTACTCGTCGTCCTTTGCGTCGCCTCTGGTCGGTACGGAACGGTAGGCGTCGTAGACACCGTCGATCTTCTTGATCATCCTCAGAACTGCTTCCAGGTGATTCGGGTCTGCCAATTCGAACTCGAATCGCATCTTGGCGATCCGATCTCCCCCCGTATGTGTACTGCATGCGACAATGTTCACATGTTGCTCCGAAAGGGCGTTCGCGACGTCACGCAACAGTCGTGAACGGTCGAGCGCAACGACGTCCACGGATGCCCTGAACGAGGTGACCGTGGCTGTCTCGTCCCATTCGACATCGACCAAACGGCTCGACTGGCCGTCGGCAAACGATTCAGCATTTGCGCAGTCGGCTCGATGCACGCTGACGCCCCGACCTCGGGTGATGAAACCGAGAATTTCGTCTCCGGGAACCGGCGTACAGCATTTGGACAGACGAACGATGACGTCATCGAAACCTTCCACATGGATTCCGACGGATGATCCGGGCGAATCACCGTCGGCAGAGCGCAGACTCGACGATGTCAGACGTTCTTCTGCTCCGTCCTGGGAGAAGCGTTGGCGCATTCGGCTCGCGAAGACGATGGCATCGACATGCCCCTCCCCGACAGCAGCAAGAAACGTCTCCAAGTCCGTGTAGTTGAGACTCTCCATCTCTTCGAGGAAGATTTCTCCTCCCATGATTCGGCCAACTGGAAGATTCACAGCCCGCAGCTGACTCTCCAGTTCCTCGCGCCCCGTTTCGATCATGTCTTCGCGATGCTCTCTCGAGAACCACTGGCGAATCTTGTTGCGGGCGCGTGGCGACACCGCAAATTCCAGCCATTCTCTGTCGGGACTCGCTGATCCCACCTTGGAGGTGAAGATCTCGCAAGTGTCTCCGGACTTCAGTTGATACGTCAGCGGCACCAATCGACCGTTCACTCGAGCGCCGATACAAGCGTTGCCGATCTCGGTGTGCACCGTGTATGCAAAGTCGACGGGGCACGACCCGAGAGGCAGACCGATGACACGGCCTTTCGGTGTGAAGACGAAGATCTCGTCTTGATCCAAGTCCGACTTCAGGCTCTCCATGAATTGCGTCGGATCGGCGATGTCGTTCTGCCAATCGATGATTCGATTCAGCCAATCGATGTCCGGGGTCTCGTTGTCATCCTTGTATGCCCAATGAGCAGCAACTCCCCATTCGGCTCGTTGATGCATCTCCCGAGTTCGGATCTGGATTTCGAGAGGCTTTCCTCCTGGTCCGATCACGGTCGTGTGCAAGCTCTGATACATGTTGAACTTCGGCATCGCCACATAATCCTTGAAGCGCCCGAGGACGGGCTTCCAATGACCGTGGATGCAACCGAGCGCCGCGTAACAGTCCTTGACCGAGTCGACGACGACGCGTAGAGCGATGATGTCGAAGATCTCGTCGAACTCCTTGCCCTTCTGCATCATCTTTTCGTAGATGCTCCAGAGGTGCTTCCCGCGCCCCGTCACATCGGCTTGAACGTTGACTTCAGAGAGGTACTTGCGCACCTCTGCCATCGCACGCGCAAGATAGATGTCGCGTTCGGGACTACGGCTCGTGACGAGATGGTCGAGTTCGGCATATCTCTTCGGATACAGGGACGCAAAGGCCAAATCCTCGAGCTGCTGTTTCATCCCTTGCATCCCGAGACGGTGAGCCAGAGGCGCATAGATATCGAGGGTTTCATTCGCGATTCGCTGTTGTTTGTCGACTGGCATCGCTGCAATCGTTCGCATGTTGTGCAGACGGTCAGCGAGCTTGATGATCAGCACCCGCAGGTCCTTCGCCATGGCAACCAGCATCTTGCGCATGGTCGCCGCCTGTTGAGCCTCTTTCGAGTCAAATTGCAGACGATCGAGCTTCGTCACGCCGTCGACGATCCGAGCCACATCGGATCCAAATTCACGTTCGACGTCGTCGATGGTGACTTCGGTGTCCTCGACGGCATCGTGCAAAAGCGCAGCAGCGACCGTCGTCTCGTCGAGACCGATGTCGGCAACGATCTTGGCGACTGCAACCGGATGATTGATGTACCCTTCGCCGCTGCGCCTCGTCTGATTGACGTGAGCCTCCCTCGCAGTTTCGAAGGCCTTCGTCATCAGGAAAGTCGTCGAACGAGGATGCTGTCTGCGAAACGAGTTCAGGACTGGGCTCAACTCGTCGACCGGAGAACTCTGCTGGCGCCGCCAGGGAAGAAGTCTCGTCACGGTCGACACGGATTCATTATCGCAGTCCAACGCCGACTTGCCTCGAATGGCGCCGGAAGACCGATCACGGGTTCAGAACGTGAAGAGGGACTCCACTCGCAAGTGGTTCAATTTGGAGCGTCCATTCAGGGCTTCGAGCTCGATCAGCACGGCAAGAGCCACGATTTCGCCTCCGAGTGCCGAGACCAGACGACATGTCGCAGAGGCAGTGCCACCGGTGGCCAGCACGTCGTCGACGACCAGAATTCGCTCACCAGGGTGTATCGCGTCCCGATGAATCTCCAGCTTGTCGGTGCCGTACTCGAGTTGATACTCCTCACGTACGACCGCCCACGGAAGCTTTCCAGCCTTGCGAACGGGCACGAAACCCGCTCCCAACGCCACCGCAATCGGAGCCCCGAGAATGAAACCTCTGGCTTCGATTCCGATCACTCGATCGATCGACTGCCCCTCGAATCTCTCGGTGAGTTCACGCACCGACTGATGCAGAGCTGGACCGTTTCCGAGCAGCGGCGTGATGTCTCGGAACGTCACACCCGGAGTCGGATAATCCGCTATCGCTCGAATGAGATGTTCCATGGCGGTGGTCAGCGACGCTTCTTCTTACGAGGCCGCGGCGGATGGTTGAGCACTGCGGCTGCCGGGGCAGCAGCCTTTGCGCCTACAGGTGCGGCTGATTGCGCCGGAGTTCTCCGATGTGCACGGGTGGTGACATTTCCTGTCGACACCATGTGTTGCAAGTCCGACTTCGACAGAAGCTGGCCCTTGAAGGCGGCGAACGACGGCTCGCGTTGTTTGAGAAGCGTCAAGATCGGAGTGGCAACGTAGATCGACGAATAGGCACCTGTCACCATTCCCACGAACAGAGCAACCGAGAACTCGCGCAAACTCACGACACCGAGAATTCCTGCCCCGAGAACGAGAATCGACACGACGGGAAGGATCGATGAGATAGTCGTGTTCAAGGATCTCATCAGCACTTGGTTCATCGAGATGTTGAAGATGTCTCCCATCGACATCTTCGAACCTGCGAACTTTCCGACGTTCTCCTGCACCCTGTCGAAGACGACGATCGTGTCGTACAGCGAGTAGCCGAGAATGGTGAGAAAAGCGACGACAGTTGCTGGCGTCACCTCGAAATCGAAGATCGAATAGATGCCCACGCTGATCACGACGTCGTGCAACACGGCCAAGATGGCGGCGACTGCCATGCGCCATTCGAAACGCCAAGCGAGATAGATCGCGATCAAACCGAGGAAGATCAGCAATGCGCGCACGGCCTTTTCGGTGATGGATCGTCCCCATGAGGAACTGACCGAATTCACCGAGACTTCGTCGACTGCGACACCAGCTCGAGTGGCCAGAGCTTCGACGATGTTTTCGCGGACGTCAGCCGGCTGATCTCCGACTTGAAGGCGAATCGTACGCACTGAGCCGCTGTCCAGAGTCTGGATCTTCGCGTTCGATGCCGAAACTCCGTTCTCTTCGAGAACGCTGCGCGCGATGTCGACATCCATGGTTGCCGTCGCCGGAACCTGCCAGGCAACTCCACCCTTGAAGTCGAGTCCGAGATTCAGACCCTGGAAAGCCAACGACATCACCGTTGCAACGACCAACAGCAACGAGAAACCGAACGCAATACGCCGACGACCGAAGAAGTTGAATGAGGTCTGCCCCGCTGCCAGGCGTTTGAAGATGTTCTTCTGGGAAACATCGAACGCCGAGGAAACGGCGCTCGTCTCGACTGTCGTTTCGTTCGTCATGACGCCCCCTGAAGAGTGGAATCATCCACCGATGGTCGGACTCCGAGAATCGAGCGGCGTTGCGCGAACCGAGTACGAGAGAACAGAACGATCGACGGCCTCAAGAAGAACCAAGAAATGATGAGGTCGCACAGTGTCGACAGTGCGAGGAAGAAAGCGAACCCTCGCACGGCACCCACCGTGAGGTACCACAAGGTGAGAGCGCCGATCAGTGACGCAATATCTGCTGTCAGGATCGTTTTCCACGCCGACGAGAAGCCCTTGTCCGCAGCCGATCTGATCGATCGACCGGCCCGCAGGTTGTCCTTGATCTTTTCGAACACGACGACGTACGAGTCGATGGTGATGCCCACGGACACGACGATTCCGGCGATGCCCGCAAGGCTGAGTGCAAGTCCGTTGGTTTGGGACAGAAGCGAGATCACGTTCCACTGCACGAAGCCGGAGATGACGATGCCCAAGGCAACGACGAGGGCAACCAGCCTGTAGTAGAGCAACATGAAGATCAGCACCAGTCCCACACCGACAAGACCTGCCAGGATTGCTGCATCGAGAGAATCACCGCCGAGCGTCGGCGAAACGGTCTGGACGGCCTGGACCGCTAGGCGGACGGGAAGAGCGCCGCTCTTGAGCACACGGGCCAGCTCACGTGCCTCGGACTCTTCGAAGTTGCCCGTGATGTCCACGCCCCCCGAGAAACTCGGCTGGTTCACCGACGGAGCCGACTGCACCACACCGTCGAGCACAATGGCCATCCGACCAGTCGGGCAGATCTGCGTGCGGGAGAAGCACTGAGCTGCGCCTGCATTCCAGCGGTCTGCCCCTTGCGCACCCGAGTTCAACGAGACGCGCACACCCCATGAACCCTGGATGATGTCTGCGACTGCGTCATCGGAGAACACTTCGCCCGTGGCGAATGCCGGACCGAGCTGATAGATCTCCGAGCCGTCGACGCTTTCGACGATCACAGTTGCTGTCGGATCGTTCGGATCGCCCGTCGGAGGAGGCGGAGACGAAGATGCCGTACCTGCCTCGTCTGTCGCGACCTGATCAGTCGTCACGGGCTCCGAAGGCACTGTCGTCGACGTCTCACTCGGAGTCGGCTGTGTTCCCGTTGCCCTCGTGACCGGGCGAGACGGACCAGCAGGAGCAGTCGTCGTCGACTCCTGCGAAACGTTCGATGCCGGATCTGTCGATCCAGGATTCGTCGATGTCGTGGACGACGCATCCGTGTTCTCGCCCTCTGTGGGCACAGCCAATGGGGCAGCCGACAGGACGGGGCGTAACAGCACTTCTCCCGTCACCTGGACGAGCCGAATGGCTTCCTCCTGATTCTCGATACCGGGCAGGTTGACGACGATCGCGTCACCTTGGCGAATGATTTCCGGTTCGGCAACTCCAAGAGAGTCGACGCGATCTCGGATCCGCTCGACAGCGACGTCCAGACTCTCCGAGCTGTAGTCGCCGACAGGTTCCTGAGTGACCGCAACCCCACCCTGAAGGTCGAGGCCCAGGGCAGGACCGTTTCCTGCTGCAATGTTCGTGCCTGTCGCCGCTGCAACGATCAGAAGAAGAATCGACAGCGTCCAAGCGAGACGTTTGGAAGAGTACAACTGGTCACTCGCCTTCGTCGGAGGTGCCTTGCACTTCTCCCCCGGCCGGTTCGACGGCCGGATCGATTCGACGAAGGAGCGAACTGCGCACGACGCGGATCTCTGTGTTGTCTGCGATCTCCAGCCAGACGACATCGCCGTCCATGGCATTGACGAATCCGTACACGCCCGAATTGGTCAGAACTTCGTCTCCGACTTGGATGGCTCGCTGCAGCTCCTGGGTCTCGCGCAATCTCCTGCGCTGGGGGCGAATCATGAGGAAGTACATCGCCCCGCCGATCAGAACCATGAAGCCGATCGTGAAGAGGAAGCTGCCTCCCGCCGGTTCTTCGGATGAAGAAGCTGAAGCGAGAAGAACTGGAAGGGTTGTGGAAAGCATGTCGGTGTGTCCCGTTGATCGTCGGTCGGACTCGGAATTCCGAGCCGACGCAATGCTAGTAGTCACGGCGGGGCACGTCTGGATCAGGTCATCAGCCCCAGACGTCCAATATCTCTCGGCGCAGACGGTCGAATGTCCCCTCCCGAATGGCCTGACGCATCGAGTCCATCAATTGCAGCGTCCAGGCGACGTTGTGGAGGCTGATCAGCCGCGCCGCCGTCGGCTCGCCCACCTGAAGGAGGTGTCGAATGTAGCCCCGGCTGTGGCGGGCACACACATCACATGAGCAGTTCGCATCGATCGGCGAATCATCCGTGATGTGGCGGGCATTCTTGAGGTGAACCTTCCCGCTCGATGTCAATGCCGTCCCATGGCGACCGAGACGGGTCTGCATCACACAGTCGAACTGATCCACCCCGAGAGCGACGGACTCGACGAGCGATGCCGGATCCCCCACACCCATCAGATAGCGCGGCCTGTCGGCTGGCAGTTCCGCCAGAGCTGCCGCGAGAGCCGGAAGCATCTCGGCGCGTGTTTCTCCGACAGAGAGACCTCCGATGCCGTACCCGTCGAATTCGAGCTCGACAGTTCTGAGGGCACTTTCACCTCGCAGAGATTCAGAAATTCCGCCTTGCACGATCCCGAACAGAGCTTGGTCTTCGCGCTTGTGAACGTTCCTCGCTCTGCCAGCCCATGCCGCGGTGCGCTCCACAGCGAGGCGCACGACTGAATCCGATGCGGGCAGCGCCGGACACACGTCGAGAACCATCTGAATGTCGGCTCCCAAGGATGTCTGGACGGCAACTGCCGTCTCGGGGGTGAAACGGTGCATGCTCCCGTCATACATGGACCGAAAGGTGACTCCATCGTCGTCGACATCGGGTTCGAGGGAGAAGACCTGGAATCCTCCCGAATCGGTGAGCGTCAGCCCCCTCCAGCCGGCGAAGCGACCAAGGCCTCCGAGGGCCTCGACGACGTCTGCTCCTGGGCGCAACATCAGGTGATACGTGTTCCCGAGAACGATCTGTGCTCCCAGAGATTCGTAATCCGACGCGCTCAGATATTTGATGGCACCTCGTGTGCCCACTGGCATGAACGTCGGAAAGTCGTAACTGCCGTTGGCGGTTGTTGCTCGACCGCTACGCGCCGCACCGTCTCGTGCATGTATCTCGAGTTGCACCGGGTGCATGAGGTCCTTCTCTCGATCGCTTTCAACGCCGCCGCTCGAGCAACATAGCGTCGCCGAACGAAAGAAAGCGGTAATCCTTCTCGAGTGCCGAGCGATAGATGTCTTTCCATCCGCCATTGGTGAACGAATCCACGAGAAGAAGCAGCGTCGTGCGCGGCATGTGGAAATTCGTCAACATCACATCGACGCACTTCCATTCGTATCCGCGGTGGATGAAGAGCTGGGTTCGACCGCTCAGTTCTCCGAATGTCGCCACACTTTCGAGACTGCGCACCGCTGTCGTGCCGACAGCCACGACCCGCTGCGCGTCGGCGACGAGATCCATTGTCGATGGCGGGACAGTGAAGAATTCCGAATGGATGACATGTTCTCGCGGATCGTCGGTTTGAATCGGACGGAACGTGTCGACTCCGACGACCAGTTCGACCGTTGCCAACAGCACTCCCTTGTCGCGCAACTGTCCGAGAAGTTCGTTGGTCAGATGAAGGCCCGCTGTCGGAGCCGCCGCAGACGCGGCTCGACGCGCGTAGACGGTCTGATAGCGACTTGTGTCTTCCACTTCGGCTGTGAGATATGGCGGCAGAGGCAGACGCCCGATGCTCTCGATGAACCCGAGGGCGTCTCCGTCGTGGCACAACTCGACCGAGAACGTGTCGCCGTCCGAAGACCGCCCCCGGAACAGAACCTCGCTTCCCGAAGCGAGATGTCTCAGAATCTCACCCTCCTTCAACCGTCCTCCAGGACGGACCAACGACGTCCAGCGTCGCGATTCATCGTCTTCTGGTTCGAGGAGAAGCACCTCCACGGAACCGCCAGAGGAACGATGGAGATCGAGACGCGCGGGAAGAACTTTGGTGTCGTTGACGACCAGGAGATCACCAGGTTCCAGGTACTCGGGCAGGTCGCGAATGAAACGATGATCGAAACGGCCCCCACCCATGTCGACGAGCAGGCGTGCCGAATCCCTCGGTTCGGCCGGCGCCTGGGCGATCCTGTCTGCTGGCAGGTCGTAGTCGAAATCGGAGACGTGCATTCAGCTGAACAGATCCGACAGACCCGATTGCGGCGGCTGCAATCCGAGATGTTCCCAAGCTGCGGGAAGTGCGACCCGACCGCGCGGTGTTCGAGCGAGAAGACCCTGCTGGATCAAATAGGGCTCGTAGACGTCTTCGACCGTCTCGGTCTGTTCGCCGACGCTGATCGCAAGGGTCGACAGTCCGACAGGACCGCCGCCGAAACCGCACAGCGCTCCGAGAATTGCCCGGTCGACTTTGTCGAGACCCTTTTCATCCACGCCGAAAACCGCCAGCCCCTCGCTCGCCACATCGGCATCGATGTGACCCGATGATCGAACCTGGGCGAAGTCGCGAACTCTGCGCAGCAATCGGTTGGCGATTCGGGGAGTGCCGCGGCTGCGCCGTGCGATTTCCCGCGTTCCTCGTTCCTCGATCTCGACACGAAGAATGCCAGCAGCGCGCGCCACGATGGCCTCGAGTTCGTCCTGCTCGTAATAATCCAAGCGAGCGACGAGACCGAATCGGTCGCGCAACGGTCCAGTGATCAGACCTGTTCGGGTGGTTGCACCGACAAGAGTGAACCGCGGCAAGGACAACCTGATACTCGAAGCAGACGGCCCCTTGCCAACTACGATGTCCAACTGGAAGTCCTCCATCGCCGGATAGAGAATCTCCTCGACTGCTCTGCTCAAACGGTGGATCTCATCGATGAACAGAACATCCCCTGGTTCGAGCTTGGTCAGGATCGCCGCAAGATCCCCCGCTCTTTCGAGCGCGGGTCCGGATGTGATGTGCAGACGCACCGACATCTCTTCGGCGATGATGCCCGACAGAGTCGTCTTTCCGAGACCGGGCGGTCCGGCGAAGAGCAGGTGATCGACCGCTTCACTGCGCTGACGTGCGGCCTCCAAGACGATCGACAATTTCTCCTTCAGGTCACGTTGGCCGACGAACTCGTCGAGAGATTTCGGTCGAAGACCGGACTCTTCGGATTCTTCGACCACATCGGAGACCGAAGGCTCCAGAACTCGCGGATCTGATCGCGGCTCGACGAATTCCTCACGCACGGCGCACCCCCAAGACTCGCAACGCATCGCGCAGAAGATCGCTGCTCGAGGCTCCCGGATCGAGACCCTGTACTGCGTCGCGGATCTCCCCCTCTCCGTATCCGAGATGTGCGAGTGCCTGACGAACATCGGACATGGCCGACGAGTTCGATACACCCGACGCAGAGACGAGAACGGGCATGTTTCCGACCCGGTCCTTCAGGTCGATGAGAATTCTCTCAGCAGTCTTCTTACCGACGCCTGGCACAAGAGTCAGAGCGGAAATGTCCTGAGTCGAGATGATCTGCATCAACACACCCGGTTCGTGAGTAGCCAGAATGGCCATTGCGAGCGCCGGACCGATTCCATGTGCGCCGATCAGCATCTGGAACGATGAGCGCTCGACTCGAGTGAGAAATCCGTACAAGGTTTGCTGGTCTTCTCGAATGTGATGATGGACATGCAAGAAAGCATCGGACGTCGGCTCGAGCTCTGCAAGAGTCCGCGGCGTCACCGAGACGATGTATCCGACGCCCTGCACCTCGACGAGGACTTGATGATCCCCGAAACGCTCCAGGACGCGTCCGCGCAACGAACCGATCACGACGTCACCTCACCGAGCCCGCATCCGACCGTGAACGACCTGGGCCCCTGCGGCCACGAGCCGCGCCTGCATCGGATCCATTGCCAAGAAGCACAAGGCAACAGCTGCCGCATCTGCGGCATCTACCGGCTCGGGTGCACAGGACAAACCGAGTCGAGCCTGCACCATCTTTTGCACCTGAGCCTTGTCGGCTCCTCCCCACCCCGTCACCGACTCCTTGACCTGATTCGGCGTGAACTCAATGACCTGACATCCGCGCTGCGCGCCGAGAGCCATGGCCAGTCCGCTGACTTGGCCGACTGCCATTGCGGTACGCACATTGATCTGGAAGAAGACCTGTTCGAGAGCGACCACCGACGGGGTGAACTCGTCCAGCAATTCCTCGAGGTCGTGGAGCAATTGCGAGAGCCTCACTGCCGTCGGATCGGATGACTCGGTTCGCAAGACGCCAAGGGACAGTGACCTGACATCCGAAGGACTCTGCGATTCCAGGACGGCATAACCGCAGCGGGTCATACCCGGGTCGATTCCGAGGACACGCCGGGGTGCAACGGGACGACTGTCTTTCGGGTGGTCTGATGCGAACATGCGTACGCATCCTACCCAAGGTGGGTGTGCCTGCCGGTTCATGGTGAATCGCATCCACCCACCGGAGGACTCCACCGTCACGACGACGAAGGGAGGTTCAACCCATTTGCTCCATCAACTCGTCACTGATGTCGAAGTTCGCGAAGACGTCCTGCACATCGTCGTTGTCCTGGAGAGACTCCATTACTCGAAGAACCTTCTGGGCCGTCTCGGAATCCTCGACTTGGATGACTGTGGACGACACCATGGTGGACTCGGCGGATTGAACCTCGAGACCTGCTGCCTCGATCGCGTTCTTCACGTCGTAGACGTCCTGTGGTTCGGTGGTGACGCGCCATGCCTCACCATCTCGCTCGATGTCCTGCGCACCGGCATCGAGGGCAGCAGCCAGGACTTCGTCCTCAGTGACGGCACCGGACACATAGATCACTCCCCGACGGGAGAACTGCCAACCCACAGCCCCCGGTTCAGCCATCGCACCACCGAGCTTGGAAAAGATGCTGCGGATGTCGGCACTGGTTCGATTGCGGTTGTCGGTGAGCGCATCGATCAGAATCGCCACGCCACCGGGCGCGTAACCCTCGTACATGATCGATTCGAAGTCTTCGCCTTGATCTTCGCCGCTACCTCGTTTGATCGCACGATCGATCGCGTCATTGGTCATTTGCGCGGCTTTGGCCTTTTGCACAACTGTGCGCAGGGTCGCATTGGATGTCGGGTCGGATCCACCTTGTCGGGACGCGACTTCGAGTTGACGCGCGATCTTGGCGAAGAGTTTTCCGCGCGCCTTGTCTGCAGCGCCCTTCTTGTGCTTGATCGTCGCCCATTTGGAATGACCGGACATTGTGTTACTCCTGCTCTTGCGCTGTTCCGACTGTAGATCGGGAAGAGTCGTTCGACTGAGCCTTGTCATTCGCACAAGAGTCCACACAATCGACGAACAGCGAATGAACCGAAGAATCATCAGTCAGTTCCGGATGGAACGAGGCTGCCCACACGCGATCTTGGCGAACCAGACACGGGCGACCGTCTTCGTAGGCCAGCACCTCGACATTCGGGCCGACGGACTCGACGATTGGGGCCCTGATGAACAGCGCAGGGACACGATGGTCGACACCTCGCACCTCGAGTTGCGTCTCGAACGAGTCGATCTGACGACCGTACGCATTGCGGCGGACTTCCATGTCGATCGCCGAGAAACACACTTGATCGGCGCGGCCATCGCTGATGCGCGTTGCCAACAGGATCATTCCCGCACAGGTACCGAGCACCGGCAGACCGGCTCGGATCTCCTCCGATACGGCAAAGAACAACCCGGAAGAGACGAGCAGATTGCTCATCGTGGTGCTCTCTCCTCCCGGCAGCACGAGACCATCGAGTCCATCGAGATCGACGGCCGTTCGCACTTGACGTGTCCGACAGCCGAGGCGGCTGAACATCGCCTCATGGGCTGCGAACGCCCCCTGCAGGGCGAGCACGCCTATCAATGGCCGAGTGTCACCGGACATGTCCGATCGGAACGAGTCACCCGATTTCGCAGGATCGACGTTCACCAACCTCGTTCGGCATATCGCTGATTGATCTCGTCCATGCCGATACCGGTCATGGGGGCGCCGAGCCCGCGGCTGACTTTGGCCAAGACATCGGGGTTGTCGAAATGCGTCGTCGCCTCGACGATCGCTTTCGCCCTCGGACCAGGCTCGTCACTCTTGAAGATGCCCGAACCGACGAACACGGCTTCGGCGCCGAGCTGCATTGCAAGCGCTGCATCCGCCGGCGTCGCCAGACCACCTGCACAGAACAACGGCACGGGGAGCTTGCCCGTGAGGGCGATCTCTTGAACGAGCCCGAGAGGAGCCTGGAGTGTCTTTGCCCAGTGGAAGAGTTCCGCCGAATCCGCCGTGGTGATCTTCTTGATGTCACCGAGGATCGAACGCAGATGGCGGACGGCCTCGACGACATTTCCCGTTCCGGCTTCACCCTTGGAACGGATCATCGCCGCACCTTCGCTGATTCGACGCAGCGCCTCGCCGAGATTCGTCGCTCCGCACACGAAAGGAACGCCGAACGCGAACTTGTCGATGTGATGCGCCTCGTCGGCAGGCGTGAGAACTTCGCTCTCGTCGATGAAGTCGACTCCGAGTGCCTGAAGGATCTGTGCTTCCACGAAATGGCCGATGCGTGCTTTGGCCATCACGGGAATGGAAACCGCAGCCTTGATGCCCTCGATCATCTCCGGATCGCTCATCCGCGCCACTCCACCGTCACGACGGATGTCTGCTGGCACTCGCTCGAGTGCCATCACGGCGCAGGCACCGGCATCTTCGGCGATCTTGGCCTGTGCGGGGGTGACCACATCCATGATCACACCGCCCTTGAGCATCTCGGCCAGTCCCCGCTTCACGGGGAAAGATCCGACGACACCGTTCTTGGAACTCACCTGGTCCGCTGACATGTCGTCAGGCTAACCGTCGGCATCCTCGCTGCGATTTCCATTTCGACGAGAAGTTGACGAGAACTTCGACACCCCTCACGAAGGCCACGCGACGCTGTCGAGAGTCGCCCCGACGGGAACGAGCGCTGCCTGACCTTCACGAATCAACTCGACCCAGGTCCGCCCGGGAGTCAACTTGATCGGGTTGCCAGCTGCATCGACAAGAGTCCAAGGAGACAAGCTGTCGGCTCGGGACCAGGTGCCTTCGACGACCTTTCCGTTCGTCAGGACCCAGGCCACCCCAGAACCCGTCGTGACCGCCTCGGGGCTGCGACTTTCGATCTGGCTGCGCCGATAGATGCAGACCATGATGATCACATTGTCCGTGTTGACGAGATTGCCATTCGGATCGTTGTGTCGCTTGCCGTCCAACATGCGCATGAAACGTCCGACCGACGGATCCCACTCCCACGATGCACGCATGTCGCCATCCATGGAGACTTTCACGCCGACCACATCGTCTCCGTTGATCACATCACCTTCGGCTCGATATTCGAAAAGAGGAGTCGGCAATCCCCACCCTCGATCGGCTCCGAGTTCCCAGATCTCCGACGTGTTCGAATACAGGTTGTGAGGCGAACCCTTGTCCGGGGCACGGAAGAACGCTGAACCTGTCCCCTTGGCGAAGGGGCTCATGTTGATCAGGGGCGAGTTGTTGATCATTTTGGTGACGGCAGGGTTGCCGCCGCTCCACAGCAGGAGCGGGCTGTTCAACGCCGTCAAAAGGTCGACGTCCTGAGTACGACCCGAACGGATGGGGCCGACCGGATCCGACCCTTGAGAGTGAAGAACTGCAGCGAAACGCGTCCAGCCTTCGACATTTTCCTCGAAAACGATGTCGGCTTCGATGAGACCGCTCTGAGGCCGCGCCGCTGGATGGTTGTCGATCTTGGCAACGATTGCTGGACGCGCCAGAACCGCTGCGTCGGCAGTGGGCAGGCCGGTCAACGGAGCTTTGGGAAGTGGAATCGTCGTCGTCGTGGTCGCCTCGGTCGTCGTGGTTGGAGCAGCAGTCGTCGTTGGGGCTGCGCTGGTGGACGACACCTCAGGCGCCGCTCCGCCGCCTCCACATGCGGCGAACACCGATGAGAAGAGGATCACGAGTGCCGCAGGTTTCGAGGTTCGGGACATGGGGGGATTTTTCTTCACAGGTGGTTCCTCACAGTGCAACTGCCAATGGACACGACGACCACAGATCCTACAAATCCTTGAGAAGCGCAATCCGGTCATCGAGAGGCGGATGGGTGTCGAACAGCCCATGAACCCATTTCAGCCGACCGCCATCTCTCACACCGGAGAGCGGCTGTTCGATCCACATGTGAGCGGTCGCCATCGAAGCCGAATGGGTCGTCGTCGTGTCGTCGCGTAGCTTTTCGAGTGCCGAGATCAGTCCGGGCGGATATCTCGTCAATTGGCACGCTGACACGTCCGCCAAGGTTTCCCTCCGGCGGCTCATCGCAGACTGCATGACTCGCGCCACGATCGGAGCGATGATCAGAAGGGCGAAGCCGACGAACGCAAGCGGATTTGAGCCCCCTTGCCTGTCCCCTTCGCGAGCCACCCGACCGCCGTTCCACCACATCATGCGAATGGCGAGATCGGTGAGGATCGCAACTGTTCCGACCAACGTCACCGCCAATGTCGACACGAGAATGTCGTAGTTGCGGATGTGCGACAACTCGTGTGCGATCACACCTTCCAACTCGACGCGGTTCATCTTTTCGAGAAGACCTGTCGTCACTGCGATGGCGGCATGCTGGGGATTACGTCCCGTGGCGAAAGCGTTGGGGGCGGCGTCCTCGATCACGAAGACACGGGGTTTGGGCAGGCCGCCGGCGATACAGAGCCCCTCCACCAAGTTGTGCAAGCGCTGATATGTCTCAGGATCGGCCGGATGTGCGCGACTCACCGCGAGCGCGATCGAGTCCGACTTCCAATAGGAGCCGACTGCCATCGCTCCAGCAATGACGAGAGCGATCAATGTCGACGTTGCACCGCCACCGACGAGATATCCGACGACGGCTCCGATGAGTGCGACGAAGACAGCAAAGCCAAAAACCAAGAGCGCGCTTTTCCGCTTGTTGGACCTGATCTGTTCGAACATCGCGTCAGAATTCGACTGTCGGAGCGGTTCGAGCGTCTTCTTCGGCCTCGAAGAACTCTCGGCGCTCGAAATTGCCGAGGCGCGCAATGAGCAGGGTCGGGAAGGTGTCCAACTTGTTGTGGTATCCCATCACCGAGTCGTTGTAGAACTGGCGCGCATACGCGACCCGGCTCTCGGTCGACGTCAACTCCTCTTGAAGAGCCAAGAAATTCTGATTGGCTTTCAGATCCGGATACGCCTCGGACAGGGCGAACAGCTGCCGCAATGCCCCGGTCACGACCGAGTCGGCTGCAGCCTGAGGTCCGGGTTGCGACGGTGCGGCCAGAGCTGCCTGGCGAGCCTCGATGACCGCCTGGAAGGTGGCTTGTTCGTGGCGGGCATACCCCTTGACGGATTCGACGAGGTTCGGAATCAGGTCGAGACGCCGTTTCAGCTGTACGTCGACCTGCGACCAAGCATTGTCGACCTGGTTTCTCTGCCGCACGAGGCCGTTGTACGACACGATGCCGTACACGACGATCAGTGCGACGACGATCGCAACGATGAGAGTGGTCACGTACCCAGCATACGACGCAGGCGCTGCACGAGGGGCGCAACTCGACGACCGAACCAATGCCTCAGCGACCAGTCTCGGCCCACGGTCGATCGCACGACGGAACCGAGAGTTTCACGGAATCGGCGGGCGAATTCGGCAATGTCACCGATTTCCGAAGGAAAGCTTCCTGCGATGGCACGAGAACGCATCGATCCGAACGATCTCTTCGACTCCACTGCGTGTTCGGCGATGACTCTGCGATAGATCCGGACATAAGCCTCGGCCAGTGCCGACATCGAAAAATCTTCGGCCCGATCCCTTCCAGCAGCAGTCAGGCGCGCAGCCAAATCGGCATCGTTCAGCACACGCTTCAGACCAGTCCGCAGACCCTCGACATCATTCGGCTCGACCAGGATCGCGTCGACTTCATCTGTTGCCACATTCATGTATCCATCTAGAGCGCTCGCAACGACAGGAGTCTGTGCTGCCATGGCCTCGATCAGAACGACGCCGAAACTCTCCCCGCCGAGAGAGGGCGCGCAGAACACGGCAGCTCTACGCAGCCTTTGCGCCTTTTCCTGTTCCGTGATCCGCCCGAGCCAGTGAATGCGACGTGACGGCGGAAACTCGGATTTCAATTTCTCTGTTTCCGGACCATCGGAAGCGATCCAGAGCTCGACGTCTTCTGAGATATCTCGATGCGCCTCGAGCAAGACCTCGAGACCTTTGCGCGGCTCGTGTCGACCGCAGAAAAAGATGCAGCGCTCGCGCCGAACAGGTTCTCGGGAGTCTTTGCCACAGTGCGGACGGTAATGGTCGATGTCGACGGCGTTCGGAAGGATCTCGTAGTCGCCGCCGAGATAGCGCTGAGCCAATTCGATCGCATCCTTCGATACGGCAACCCGCACATCGATTGCACTCGCGAAGCCTTTCAACGGACCGTTGAGGTAGCGATAGCTGAGACTGTCCCCCGCCGCGTGAAACGTTCCGACGATCGGCGCCGTCCTCATGACCAGCGCAGTCAGATTCGGCCCCGGAGTCAGCGGTTCGTGCAAGTGCAGGACATCGAAACCCTCGTCCCGCAGAACGCGAATCGTCCGCAGTGCAGCCGACGGATCGGGAGCGAGAGGGGCGATCGAGCCGTTCGCAACCGTCGGAAGGGATTCGCCGATCGGAGTCACGAACGAATCGGGCGGAGCCCCGTCACATGGTCCGAGAACTCGAACTTCGTGACCCATACGACGCAAAGCGCGAGCCAGACCCAATACCTGCCCTTGGACGCCGCCCGGAATCGTCAGACTGTAGGGACACAACAGTCCGATCCGCAGATGGGGCTCTCCCCTCGTATCGAGAGCGGTTCGCCCCGGTTCGTCCATGACCGTCTCAAACTACCCAGACCGAATCGGTTGTGGGATACCGTCTGAACGGTGTCATCTCCCTTCACGCCTTCTTCTCGGTCCCTCGAATCCGTGACATCCGAAACTCGTCCGGCACTTTCGGTCGTTGCATCTCCGACCAAGCGAAATCAGATCCTTCAACTCGCACTCGAAGCCGAACGGCGCGGCTTCCCGGCACTTGCCTGTCCCACCTTGGGAAGTGCGCTCGGATTGTGCGCGAGCCTGGCCCACGTCACCGATCGACTGCACTTCTACACCGCTATCCAGGGGATCTACGGCAACTCGATTTCCGAGATCGGTTCGCTCTCGAGTCACATTCACGAGGTCTCCAATGGTCGATTCGGCCTCGGCCTCGGAGTCAGCCATGAGCCCATGGTTCGTCGACTCGGTGTGACGATGGGCCCGCCCCTTCAGGACATGCAAGATTTCGTTGCGGCTCTTTGCGCCAACGAAAAATATGGCGGAGCCCTGCCCCCGATCTACGTTGCGGCTCTGCGCGACAAGATGTTGGACCTTGCCGGCGAAATCGCTTCTGGAGCCTTGTGGGCGAATGCCAGTTACTCCCACACTGTTCGCCAAGTGCAACGAGTGGACATGGCGAAACGATCGGACGGTTTCTATCTGGCGAACATGATTCCAACCGTCATCAGCGACGATCGTGAAGCCGCTGCGGCAGTGAATCGCAAGACGATGTCCACGTACGTCCGCCTGCCCAATTACCGGAACTACTGGAAAGCTGCCGGATACGTCGAGGAGATGGAGGCAATCGAAGCCACCCTCTCCGCGGGCAGCGGCGCCGACGTGAGTGCATCGATGTCGGACCGCTGGCTGTCCGACTGCACGCTCTACGGAACGGCTGACGAAGTGCGTGCGGGATTCGATCGATGGCGGGCATTGGGTATCGAGCCGATCGCCGTCATGTCGAGTACGACCGGAGGCCAAGTCAAAGCCATCGGAGAACTGTTCGACATCTACGCGTGAGCGCGCACATCTCTGCAGTCGACTCGAATCACTGAAATTTCTGCGCGTTGCGCTTCGTGAACTGCGTATAACCGGGGTCCGATGGCCAATTCGGCTGCAAGAGATGCCATTGCTCGGGGGCCTTGCGAATCAGGAACTCCAATTCACCGGCGAGAGTCTGAGTGATGCGCGCGACGTCTGCTCGTAGACCTCCTGTACGCGTGCAGTCGATTGGAGGACGGATCACTGCGTGGTGGCCAGACGTGCGATTGGAAAAATACACAGCTGCCGGCAAAAGAGCGGATCCACATCTCAGAGCCAACGTCGCCGGTCCCGCAGGCAGAGTCGTTCTCTCGCCGAAGAACTCCACCGAGATCCCATTTCCCGTGAGGTCGCGATCGCTGAGAAGGCAGAGCAGGTCGTTGTTGCGCAAAGCCTTCACACATTCGGCGCCGGCATCCGGGCCGAGGGGAATCACATGCATACCGAACTCTCGACGCAGATCCGCGAACCACTCGAACAACTCGACTGGTTCCAGCGGCTCGACGACGACGGCGAGCCGATAGCCGCGATCAGCTGCCCAGCGTCCCGCCCACTCCCATCCGCCGAGATGCGGTAGAGCCAGGACTGCGCCGTTTCCGCGCTTCAACGCCGCTCCGACATGTTCATCGAATCCTTCGATGCTGAACGATGCCTCGACCTGACGATCGGAAAGACCGGGAAGACGAAAGCTCTCGATGTAATACCGCGCATAGCTGTCGAACACGGCCTGTGTGAGACGGCGAATCTCCCACGACCGAGCCTGAGGGTTGACCCTGCGCATGTGACGTTCCACCATTGATCTGCGAGATCGCATGGACAAAGCCGCAGGCAGACCCAAAAGAGATCCGAGCGGCCCGGTCAAAGGACTCGGAACGGTCCTGGACAACAAGGAGCCGACCTTGTACCCGGACACGGTGGCCGAGTCCGCGAGACCGCGCAACAAGGATTCAGGCGACGGCGTGTCTGCCATGAAGGCTGATCAGACTCGCCGCGAACGACGTGCGACGACACGGCGACTCCTGCGCACAGCCCGTCGACTCTGACGCCGCGACCGACGCAATTCGATGCGCTCGGCGGTCACGGGTGCAACTGCAGCCTGGTTCCAGACTTTGAAGAACCTCTGCACTGCCGTCAGCGTCGTCAGCACGAGCATCACCCACAGAATCGGGACGAGCAGCACCGGGAAGAGGAGCCCGAGGCAGAGCATGATGATCCGCTCGGCTCGCTCCATCAGTCCGCCCTTGGCCGACAATCCGAGCGACTCGGCCTTGGCGCGCTCGTAGGAGATCACCGAACTCGCCGCAGCAACAGCGAAGGGAAGAATTGCGACGTAGGCGGACTCCTCACCGGCGAGATACCAAGCGACGCCACCGAGCAACAACGAGTCGGTCACTCGATCGATGACCGAGTCGAAGAACGCCCCTCGTTGGCTGGATGTGTTCGAGGCTTTCGCAAGTGCCCCGTCGAGAAGGTCGGGCAGAGCGGCGAGGATGACCAGCAGCAGTCCGAGAGCGAGATAGCCGAGTGCGATGGAGACCGCAGCTCCACATGCAATGACGAGACCTGCAATGGTCAGGTGATCGGGGGAAATTCGAGTCTTGCGAAGCGAGTCACCGAGGGGTTTGACGGCCTTGTCGACCGAGGATCTGAATTGACCGTCGAACATCCGGCCAGTCTAGAGAATTCCACTGCCGAAGCAGGGCAGGCGGAAACACAGCGTTCTTTCCCACGGTGATGTCATGCGTTTTCGACGAGTCGGTCGAATCCTCGGATCTCGATCACAACCCTCATTCCGGCCAATCTTCTTCGTTCGGCTGAGTCATGTGCTCGACAACAGATCCCGAAACGGCATCGACGAGAACCAGGCCGCGGTGTCGGGGAGGATCCTCACTCGAATAGCAGAGCACTCGCCACGTCGGACGGCTGCGCACACCTCTCCAAACCTGCTGAGCAGATGCATGGCCGACAGCGAAGCCCACAGCGGCACCAGCAGCTGCGAGAGCCTCTTGTTCGTCGATGCGCATTCTCCACCCGGATGTGATCGAGAAGATGCCGACGATGACGAGGAGAACCGATCCGGTCAGAAGGCCGCTGTTCACGAACGGACCGTCATCGCCCCTCCACAACGCAACCCCGGCAAAGATCGACCCGATCACCACGTACATCACGCCTGGGATGCGCCGCCGACTGTTGTCGGGGAATGCGTACTCCTCTGAATGGGTGATGGCGACGAGCTCATCGGGCAGACGGTCGCGGAACTCTGCCGACGTCTTTTCGCGTGGGGCCTCATTCGACTGGATCTCGCTCACACTTCTTCCCTTCCAAGAGACGATGACACATTCTCTCCGAGCAGCCAGGCGTCACGCAGTCGAGCTGCTGTGACATCGAGTGCCTCGGGAATCGCCTTGACCGACGCAGTCGAGACGGTGAAATTGGCGTCGCCGAACCAACGGGGTACGACGTGGACGTGAAGATGTTCATTCACACTTCCACCTGCGGCCGGACCGAGATTGAGACCGACGTTGAAACCGTCCGGCCGAAGGACGTCACGCAAGACTTTGATCGCAACGTCGACCTCGCGCCACATTTCAGCCGATTCCTCCGACGTGAGATCTCCCAGATCCGACACCTGGCGATACGGCAGAACGAGAACATGTCCGACCGAGTAGGGATACGCGTTCATGATGCTGAAAACGGTTGCTCCGCGATGGATGATGAAGGCGTCCTCGTCCGTTGCGCCGGATTCGAGAATCTGTCGAAAGATGCTCGGGCTCGCAGGTCGCTGAAATCCGTCTCCGTCGAGTGACCTGGACGGAAGATTCGACAGATACTCCGAACGCCATCCTGACCAAATGTTGTCGATCATGATGGACGAGCCTCCGCTCAGCTGATGCTCGCCGAGTTCGGATCGGACATCGTCAATTGGCTGCGGATCTGTTCGATGAAAGTCGTGACCAGCACCCCGCGTTCGACGGCGCCGTCGCGCGTGTTCACGCCAACGGTCCCGTTCTCCATGTCTTCGTCGCCCACGACCAACACGAACGGAACCTTGTCCATCTTCGCGTTGCGAATCCTCTTGCCCAATGGGTCCGACGCCTCGACGAGGTCGACCCTGGCACCTGCGGCCCGCAGCGCCTCGACAACCGAGCGCGCATAATCGTCATGAGCCTCGGCAACGGGTAGCACTCTGGCCTGAACGGGACTCAACCACACCGGAAACGCTCCCGCGTAGTGCTCGACGAGAACACCGAAGAACCTCTCCACCGAACCGAAGAGAGCCCTGTGAATCATGATCGGTCGCTTACGCGTTCCCTCCGGCGACACGTATTCGAGACCGAAACGCTCGGGCAGGTTGAAGTCGCACTGGATCGTCGACAACTGCCATGTGCGTCCGATCGCATCGCGCACATGGATGTCGATCTTCGGTCCGTAGAACGCCGCGTCTTCGGGCTTGACGGTGTACTCGACCCCGTGCGTCTCGAGCGCAGTCGCCAAGGCTGCTGTCGCTGTCTCCCAGATCTCGTCACTGCCGACATATTTCGACGGGTCCTTCGTCGAAAGGTGGAAGGAGAAGTCCTCGAAGCCGAAAGCCCTCAGCACGCTGATCACGAAGTCGAGCAGAGAGATGATCTCGACCTGCAACTGATCCTCGGTGCAATAGATGTGGCTGTCGTCCTGCGTGAAGCCGCGGATTCGCAAAAGACCGTGCAATGTGCCGGCTCGCTCGTATCGATACACGGTGCCGAGTTCGAACAGTCGCAAGGGAAGTTCTCGATAGCTGCGCTGTCTGCCCTTGAAGATCAGGCAGTGCATGGGACAGTTCATCGGCTTGGGGTAATAGACGCCGTTGTCCATTTCCATCGGCGGATACATCCCATCCGCGTAGAAGTCGAGATGCCCCGACGTCTGAAACAATGTGGCGTTCGACAGATGTGGTGTGAAGACGAATTGATAACCGCCTTCTTGATGTCGCAGGCGGCTGTAGTCCTCCATCAGCTTGCGGATGATCGCGCCTTTGGGATGCCAGACGGCGAGACCTCCGCCGAGTTCGGACGGGAACGACAGCAGATCCAGTTCGACGCTCAACTTCCTATGGTCGCGTCGCTCTGCCTCGGCCAACTGCGTCAGGTGGTCGTTCAGCGCCGCCTTGCTCTCCCACGCGGTTCCATAGATGCGCTGAAGAGTCGGACCCTTTTCATTCCCTCGCCAATACGCCGACGACACCTTTTGCAGTGTGAAGTGTCCGAGCCTTCCCGTGCTCGGGACGTGCGGTCCGAGACACAGATCGACGAATTCGTCGGAGTTTCGGTACACGCTGACAGAATCACCACTCGATCCGACTTCGCCACTGTCGGTTCCGTCTCCACCTCCGGAGCGAACCCGCTGGATGATCTCGCACTTGTACGGCTGATCCTCGAAGAGCTGAAGCGCAGCGTCGATATCGATCGTCGAACGCTCGAAAGGCTGATTCGCGGCCATGATGTCGCGCATCTTGGCCTCGACGGCTTCCAGGTCCGCCTCGGTGAACGCGCGACCTCCCAGGTCGAAGTCGTAGTAGAAGCCGTTCTCGATCGCTGGACCGATCGTGTATTTGGCGCCCGGAAAGAGCTGAGTCACTGCCTGAGCGAGTACATGGGCCGTGGAGTGGCGCAACACATGCCGACCCGGTTCGGAGTCGGCAGTCACGATCTCCACCGACGCGCCGTCATCGAGAGGTGCAAGAAGATCGGCCAACTCTCCGTTGATGCGCGCCGCAACTGCGGATTTGGCCAGATTGCGGCTGATCGACGTCGCAAGATCGAGAGCCGATGAGCCGGCCACGATGTTTCGCTGCGATCCGTCCGGAAGAGAAATAGTGATGTCCGACATGACCCATTCAGTTTAGGGTCAGGCATCTGCTCCGGCAGGTGACGTTTCCATCGCTGTGTTTTCGGCTGACGCCATGTTCTCTGCTGACGGGTTCCCTGTAAACAACTGGCCGCGCTCGCCTGGTCCGTCCATCACGGACGCCACCCGCGAAGCAGTCACCGTTTCCGCATCGGCAGACTTTCCGGCGTAGACGTTCTTGTAGACCTGGCCGGTCATTTCACGAATCTCGAACATGACCTCGTCGATCATGGCTCGCCAAGCTCGATGCGGTTCTGTTGTCTCCAAGTAGCGCTTCGGATCGACAGCACGACCGATGGTGATCGAGCACGACTTGAGAACTTTGGGGGCTTTGGCATCCGGCGGCTGAATCTTGTCGGTCCCGACGATTCCGACGGGAAAGATCGGGCACCCGATCTCTGTTGCCAGCCGAGCTGCTCCTGTTCTTCCCTTGTACAGACATCCGTCACGGCTGCGCGTTCCTTCGGGGAAGATGCCGAAGATCTCGCCGCGCCGCAGAACGGACTTGGCGGCGTCGAGTGCCGCTTGACTCTTTTCACCGCCCGAGCGATCGATCGGGATCATCCCCATCATCGGGAAAAGGAATTTCGTCTTCCACGAATCCATGTACTCGGCCTTGCCGACGAAGGAGATGTTGCGCGGAAGCGTCAGCATCAGGAAAGCCGAATCGAGAAAACTGATGTGATTCGGACACAAGATGGCGGGGCCGTCCGAAGGAAGCCGCTCGAGACCTTTGATTTCGATGTCCCACAGAGCACGAGAAACGGGGCGAAGGAGAGCACGAGCACGAGCCTGTGCTTTACCTGCCCCCTGAATCTTCATGGATCCCCTGTTCCGACCTACAAGACGAACCTGATTTCACGACAACGATATTCATGCACCCAAGTGCTCGGATATTAGTCGTCGAGCGATCAATTTCCCCGTCGGAGATACCGCCAATTTCGGAGCTCATGTTGCGTCGTTCAGTTCGACTCCGGCCTCGCCAACACCCGAAATCCACTGGCCAAAATTGCCTCAAAGATGACGGGACCGTCGGCTTCTAACGGACAGAGCCAATCCACCCGTCAGCAGGAAGCCACCTCCGAGCCAAATGACGTCATCCGAAAAGCCGGTATCGGGCAGGCCTTCGATCTGCTCTTCCTCCACCAAAGCGAAATCGAGGTCGATCCTCAATTGACATTCCTCCACCCTGGCGTTTCGGTTCGTGGTGAAACGAAGAACGACGATCCCTGAACCGCCATCGCCACCAGTGAATCCACCAAATCCGTCGCCGTCACCTCCGCCGGAGCCGCCATTTCCGGTGTTCGCAGCACCTGCAACTCCAGGATCTGAACTTGCGCCGTTTCCACCGGCGCCACCTGTGGCATACGTTGCAGACGATCCCGTCAGATCCGAATCCACACCCGCACCGCCGGACCCGGTGGGTGAATCCGCACCAGCCGCGCCCGCACCACCGCCTCCTGCTGCAACGTTCACAACCCCGACACTGTTCCCGCCCTTGAAGCCCTGACCATCGGTGCCGAGCCCACCGAGGCGCGTGCTCGAGTTGGACGCGGGGCGAGCTCCTGCGCCTCCTCCACTTCCACCAACGAATCCACTGCCGGCGCGCGCACCACCCGCGCCTCCTCCGAGAGCCGTGGTGACACCAATACTCGAGTCAAATCCATCGCTTCCTGGTTGGCCAATTGGATCTCCGATTCCCCCTGAACCACCAGCCCCCACGGAGACCGAAAACGAACTCTGCAAGCCGACGCACGACTGCCCTTGAAGCAGACCGCCAGCTCCGCCTCCGCCTCCCCCTCCGCCGCCGGAGCCACCGCCGCCTCCGCCACCCCCGGCGACCACGAGAAACTCATACGACGTAACGCCACCAGGAACGAACCACGTATTCTCACCAACGGCTCGGAACTCGACAACGCAATACGAAACGCCAGAAATCTCGACTACGGAGACAGTCACCCCTGTGGAATCTTCGACCTGCACTTCACAGTTTCCGGAGCCCACCAACTCTGTCGAACCAGCACGAGCCGAACCGATCGGGGACGAAAAGACGACGAGTGAAGTTGCCAAGAGTGAACGAACGACGAACCGCCGAAAAGCCGTACCATTTGTCCACGCTTTTAGAGTCATTCCCGAACGGTAATGGTGTCAATCCTACTTTTCCAAAAGCAACGGAAGTCGCAGTCTCCACCGACGCGAAGAACCCCTCAGATGACCAATCCGAGCAATGCAGCCGCCTCGGACACGTCGTGGCCACCTCGAGCAGCATCGTCGATCACACTGATAGCACCGGGGGTGTCGAGATCGTCGTCGAGACAGGCACGGACGTCGTCCATGACACCGGTCGGGGTGCCCCCGCCAGAAGTCGACTGGAGCCACGAATCGAGTCGAGTTCGGGCTGCCGGCAAGAGATCCGGCGTCCACTCCCACTCGAAGCGATAGTGGTTTCTGGTGATCGCAAGGCGGATGACCCGCGGATCCCACACCTTGCGCAATGCGTCCACGAACTCGAGGTTGCCGAGACTCTTCGACATCTTCGCTCCGTCCATGAACACCATCGCCACATGCATCCAGTGGCGAACGAACGGCTGGCCGGTTGCAGCTTCGCTCTGGGC
>QXGG01072749.1_pt1 | contig 31109 bp, 28 predicted proteins | sample 1982491 | NCBI WGS metagenome assembly QXGG01 (sample SAMN09924614, study PRJNA488089) | Wastewater metagenome, whole genome shotgun sequencing project. | isolation source: South African research farm wastewater | place: South Africa: Irene, Agricultural Research Council, Animal Production... | reverse complement strand
GCTGAAGACCGAGAATTGGATCTTGTTGAGATTTCACCAAAGGCCAAACCTCCTGTTTGCCGAATTATTGATTTTTCAAAGTTCGTTTATCAACAAAAGAAACGTCAAAAAGAGCAGAAAGCCAAACAAGTTAAGGTTACAGTGAAAGAGATTCGTTTTGGTCCTCAAACCGATGATCACGATTATAACTTTAAGTTAAAACATGCCATTAGCTTTTTAGAGGGTGGTGATAAAGTGAAAGCTTTTGTATTCTTTAAAGGCCGTTCAATTGTGTTCAAAGAACAAGGAGAAGTACTTCTACTCCGCTTTGCGAACGATCTCGAAGAATATGCTAAAGTTGAGCAATTACCAGTGCTAGAAGGTAAACGTATGATTATTCAACTTTCGCCAAAAAAGAAATCTTAAGAATATAAGATATACAAGAACTATGCGTAACGCAGGTATAGTGCGTTACCATGTTTTTATTATTAATTTAAATTCAAATTAAAATGCCAAAGATGAAAACTAACTCCGGTGCCAAAAAGAGATTTACTCTTACCGGATCAGGTAAAATCAAAAGAAAGCATGCTTATCACAGTCATATTTTGACTAAGAAAACAAATAAGCGTAAAAGAAATCTAGTTAAATCTGGATTAGTTCATCCTAGTGACGAACTTCATGTTTTAGAACTTTTAGCTCTGAAATAAATAAAGCAACTAGAGTTCCAAATTAATTATTAACCGAATGTTTAGCTCAAAAGTCCGTGTAGAACGGCGCTAACCTTCAAAGATTATTAAAAACTATGCCAAGATCAGTAAATCATGTTGCTTCAAGAGCAAGAAGAAAGAAAATTTTGAAAAATACCAGAGGTTACTTTGGTGCTAGAAAAAATGTATGGACAGTAGCGAAAAATGCTTGGGAAAAGGGATTGACCTATGCATACCGCGACCGTAAGAACAAGAAAAGAAATTTCCGTTCTTTATGGATTCAACGTATCAACGCTGCTGCTCGTTTAGAGGGTACAACTTACTCTAAACTAATGGGTGCTCTTCACAAAGCAGGAATCGAAATTAACCGTAAAGTCCTTGCAGACTTAGCAGTTAATCATCCTGAAGCTTTTAAAGCAATCGTTTCTAAAGCAAAAGCTGCTTAAGTAAGTTAAGCTTTAAATAGAGATATTACAGAGATGTTTTGAGATTCAAAACATCTCTGTTTTCTTTTACTAAAACGTAGGGATGTTAAACAAAAGGACTTCAAGTCTTGTTTATCTATTAGAAAGTAGTTATATTTGTTACAGAATAGTGAAGCTTATTAGCCGCATTGATAGACTGGGTAACTCATCAAGTAAAACAGAAAACCGAGACAAGCTTCTATATTTAATGGCGGGCCGCAACCTTCGGGTATTCGTTTAGGCGGATCAGCGGATTACAAAGAGTACAGGGCACTCAAATCATGTCAATCGGAGTTTCATCGCATCAATCAATGCGGCTTCTTATAATAAAAGGAGATACTTTAATAAGTATCTCCTTTCTATTTTAGACTGTTGATGTAATTTAAAGACTTAGTCTACAACTTCTTGGTCAGCATTGATTACCATACCTTGATACTCCTCTACAAGAGCTGATTCCACTATATGGTAGGCTTCATTGAGGGTTTCTTTGATAAGTTTGGCTTCACTACCTTTATATGGTATGGGCTCGTGTATGGTAAGTGTTAGTTTATTTCGATTTGGAAATTTTCCTGTTCTTGGGAGGATATCAAATGATCCGTTGATGGTGAGTGGAGCAACGTCCAATTCTAAATCACTCGCTAGCTGAAAAGCTCCTCGTTTGAAGTAGCCCATATGGCCCGTAAATGTTCGAGCACCCTCGGGGAATACGACTAGTGATACACCGTCTGTAAGAGATTCTCTAGCTATATCAATGGTTTGCTTTACCTTTTGTGGACCTGATCTATCTACAAAAATATGCCCAGCACTTTCGCAAGCTTTACCAATGAACGGGACTTTACGCAGACTTTTCTTCATCATCCACTTGAAATTGCGATGTAGATGTCCATAAATTAGAAAAATATCGAAAGCACCTTGATGGTTTGAAACGAAGACATAAGATTTATTTCGGTCTAGATGCTCTCTTCCAGTGACTTCTACAGGAATCAGTAGGAGCAAGCAGATTAGCTTTGCCCAATATTTACCTGGAATATATCCCCAAAAGCGTGAATCTCCAATAATCGAGCCAACTATAGTAATTATGGCTGTTAATAGTGTAGCAATAAGTAGAATAGGTATCGCTACTATAAGAACATAAATGATATATAGAATGCGCATAAGAAAACGTTTATATAACAAATGTAGATAAAAATATAATTGTATTGTATTTTTTTATATTTAACTTTAACCAAACACTAAGATTATGATTCGCATACTACATACTGCTGATTGGCATTTTGGTCATACGTTTATGAACTACGACCGAAGACACGAACATCAGCATTTTCTTGCTTGGCTTAAAACAACTCTTATTGACGAAGATATCGATGTCTTACTCATCGCAGGTGATGTGTTCGATGTTTCTAACCCATCGGCTCAGTCTCAAAAAATGTTTTATCAATTTATTCAAGAGGTGACTAATTCATCTCCCGAATTACAAATTATCGTAATTGCAGGTAATCACGATTCAGCATCACGTTTAGAAGCCCCATTGCCTTTGCTTTCGGATAAGCGAACTCATATCAAAGGATTGGTGCCCAAAGTTGATTCTGAAATTGATTATGATCAGCTGATTCAACCTCTGTATAACAAAGAAGGTTTAATCGAGGCATATTGTTTAGTTGTTCCCTTTTTAAGACAGGGTGATTACCCCAAGGTTGAGGCTGAAAACGCTTATGCAGCAGGGATTAACGCCTTGTATTTAGAACTAATCAAGTGTGTTAAATTGATTAAGACCGATAGTCAAGGTGTTATAGCTATGGGGCATATGCAAACCATTGGTAGTGAGTTTTCCGAGACTGATCATAGTGAAAAGTTCATCATTGGTGGCTTAGAGGCTATCTCTACATCTCCTTTTGTGGATTTAAATTATACGGCACTTGGGCATATTCATAAGGCTCAGCGTCTTTCGGGTTGTGAGTATATTCGTTATGCTGGTAGCCCACTACCCATGTCTTTTGCCGAGAAGAATTATAAACATGGAGTAGTAAAAGTTATTATCGATCAAGGCAAGACACTCGAAGTGAATGTGCTTAGCTATGAACCTCTAGTAAGAATGATGAGTGTACCCTCAAAAGGTTTTGCTCAGCCCGAGGAGTTACTTCAGCTTTTAGAGGATTTGCCCAACAAAGACGAAGCGCTTGACGATCCCTTAACTTATCCTTTTCTAGAAGTTAAAGTCCAAAAGACGGAACCCGAACCCATGTTACTTGTTAAAATCAATGATATTATAGCCCATAAGGCTGTAAGGTTGGCTCGTATCCAGAATCAATACCGTGTTGGAACAAGCGATCGGGAGGTTAGTGAGCATCTGCTTGAGGGCTTGCAAACCCTATCTCCATTGGATATTGCAAAGCAAGAGTTTAATGATAAGTACGACGAGCCGATGCCTCAAGGACTTATCGATATGTTTAATGAGGTTTGTAGAGATATAAATATTGAGTAGCTAGAGATGAAAATATCAAAAATTAGAATATCCAATTTGGCCTCTATTGAGGGCGATTATCTTATCGACTTTGAACAAGAGCCTTTGCTGTCCACAGGTATATTTGCGATTTCAGGTCCTACAGGTGCTGGTAAATCGACAATCTTAGACGCTATGTGTTTGGCTCTATACGATAAGATTCCACGTTTTGAGCGTTCGGCTGGTAGTGCTAAGGTCAGCGATAATGGTAAATCAGAGATTACACAAAATGATGTACGTAATATTCTTAGGCGTGGTGCTGCTGATGGTTTTGCGCAGGTTGAGTTTATTGCTACGGATGATTTGACTTACAGATCGGTTTGGACTGTGCGAAGAGCTTACGGTAAGGCCGATGGAAACCTTCGTGCTCAGACGCTCCAAGTCTTCAACCTCAGCAGTGGTGAGGAGTTGCAAGGTACTAAGTCGGAAATTCTCCATCAGCTCGTTGGGCTGATTGGATTGAGTTATGAACAGTTTACACGAACCGTACTTTTAGCTCAAAACGATTTTGCTACCTTTTTAAGGTCCAGTGAGAACGATAAGGCCGAATTGCTCGAAAAGCTAACGGGTACAGATATCTACTCTAAAATATCCGTTGAAATATTCAGTAGGTTTCGTGATGCAAAGCAGGCTTACGACGAAAAGAAGTCCTTACTCAATATTGTAAAATTACTCTCGGATGAGGAGTTGGCTCACCTAACTTCAGAATTCTCTAATGCTGATAAAGCCTTGGCTGCCCATCGTCTGCTTCTTGAAGAAGCTAAAAAGCGGCAAACTATTTTCGCTGAACTTCTCAAGCTGCGTTCGTCAAGAGTAGAATTAAGTGCAGCTTTTGAAGCTAATAAGGTTAAGTTATCAGCTCTTACGGTTGATATTGAAAACCATAAGACTAAGATTGAACGCTTCGAAGTTCAGACGAAGGCGAAAGAGACCGAAATTGAGCAAGCTGTACAACTTGATGCTGTGATTCAAACTCGCCAAGAAGCTTTAAAAACAATATCAGATACCCACACTACTCATACTAAAGAATTGGCAGAGGCTAATACTGTCTTGGCTGCTAAGAAGAGGGACTTAGATGCTGCTAAGGCTAAGCTTAGTGCACTTTATAAAGAGTTTGAAGTATCATCAGATATCTCCGTAGAGCAGATTTTATCCGATTTATCCGAGCAAGTTAAGGCTAATTTGGCTCAGCAGAATCAGCTTAATGGCCAAAAGAATCAGATTGGTATAGATCAGGTTTATCTCCATCAGGTTAAATTACGAAAAGAGCGACAAGCTGTTAATCAGCTGAAGTCGGACTACTTGCTTTTTGCTGAAAAAACTCGTCAACTCACCCAGTTAGAATCAGCTTTAGCGTCGGCACAAACTAAAACTAAGGCGGGTACTACCAATCTGGAGTCTCTGAAAATTAAGCTTGAGGGGCAGAAACAAACATTACTCTCGGCTAAAGAAGCTTATCATAAGGCTCAACTTCAGGTGTCAAAAGATGTACAAGCCCTACGTGCAAGTTTAAAAGAGGGCGATCCTTGCCCTGTTTGTGGAAGTAAGGCACACGAGTTTACCAATCAAGCTGTCGAAAACCTCTTCAAGATTTTTGAGGATAATTATAGGGTGAGTGAGCTAGCTTTTGAGAAAACTAATAACTTATTCATTACTCAAAATCAAGAGTTAAAGTCTTTGGCCAGCGAAGTGATGGAGCTTTCGAAGAATATAACAACTCAGAAAGAGGGAATTGAGGGGGTAAAGCGAAAACACGAAGCTTCTAAGTTTACGCAAAACTTTATCAGCGTAGCAGAACAGGAACTTGAAACTAGTGAAACTACTGTTAATAAGCAGATTCAGCTTCATACCAAACTTCAAAAACAGGTTGATTTATTAGTTGCGCAACAAAACAAATTACACAAACAAACTACGGTTTTGACTACGCTTGTCGATGAAATCAAATCGAGGACCTCAATTCTCCAGTTGGCAGCTCAGAAACAAGAAAGCCTCCAGAAGTCTGCTGATCAACAGGCTCAAGAGTTAGCAAAGCAAAAAGCTGTTCTTGAGGTCTATCTTTCTGATCGAGCAAAGATGCTTAAGGGGAAATCGGTAAAAGAGGTTAGAGCATTTATTGAGCAAGAAAAGAAGAACCAAAAAGCTCAACTGGACGCGTTATCGAAAAATCATCTGGAGCTATCTCAGTCTCAAAGTATGATTACTGGGCGTCTTGATCAACTTAAAGAGCGTCTTGTGGAGCTCGAAAAACAGGTTGAAGACGATTCACCCCAGGCCAGTACTAAGCAGATAGAGGAATTGTCAGTCAAGATTAAAACTTTGGAAGATCAGAAATCTACACTTGATCATGCTCTAAAAACAAATGCAGCCAATCTTATCGAGGTTAAAAAGCTGAGAGCTAGTCTCGAAAAACTATTTGGTGTGATGGAGAATTGGGCTAAGCTTAACGATCTATTTGGTAGTTCTACAGGAGCCAAGTTTAAGGTTATTGCTCAGAGTTATACCCTTAAGATTTTATTGCTCCATGCCAATAAGCACCTCTCGTATTTGGCTCGTCGCTATCAGTTGAAACAGATTGGAGATTCGCTCTCTTTACAAATCATCGATTGTGATATGTTGAATCAGGAACGTACCATTTTATCCCTTTCGGGTGGAGAGTCGTTTTTGATTTCGCTAGCATTGGCTTTGGGACTCTCGTCTTTGTCGAGCAATAACCTTAAAGTTGAATCGCTATTTATTGATGAGGGTTTTGGCTCTTTGGATATGGATAGCCTAAATACAGCTATGGATGCTTTAGAGCAACTCCAACTTCAAGGCCGAAAGATTGGAGTGATATCGCACGTCCAAGAGATGAGCGAACGCATACCTGTTCAAATCCGTCTGGTCAAAGAAGATCAAGGTCGAAGCCGAATCGTTATAGAGTAGGGCATTTTGTATCAATTATAATAAATAAGGCCTCCCGTGAAAGCAGTATATTCTTTCATGGGGGGCCTTATTCTTTTTACTAAACTCGCTATTTAAAACGACTAGGTCGTTTGATTAGTGTGAGTAAGTACTTTTGTGATAGCGAGCTAGGTACAATGTGTTTTGGCAAGCTTAGTTTATTTACTCTTGTGCTTTAGTGTAATAATCGTAATCTCGGGCCAAGCTCCAAAGCGTAAAGGGATTCCTACCTCACCAGCACCAATGTTAACATATAATGTTTGGTTGCCATAGGTATAGCCTCCTTGCCACTCTTCGTAAGCCCAAGCTGCAGGAGAACGGTTGAATAGTTCTAACTGCATGGCATGGGTGTGGCCAGAGAGCATCAGGTCGATATCAGTCTTGGGTAGTACCTCACGTCTCCAGTGCGATGGGTTATGGCTCAATAAGAGCTGAAAAGACTCCTCAGTACCTTGCATTGCTTTTGGTAAGTCACCATAATTTGAGAATGGAGGCTCTCCAACATTTTCCACACCAATCAGAGCTATACTATCGTTATCTTTGTAGATAAACTGGTGTTCGTTATTGAGCAAAATCCAACCCATTTTAGCTTGGCGATTTAGAAGGTCTTGGAAGCTCATTTCAGCCTCTTCGGGGCTACTCCATGAGCGGTAATAATCGCCATAATCGTGATTTCCTAAGATAGAAAAAACACCATCTTTAGCCTGAAGTTTAGCAAGTATGTCATCAAAACCATCGAGTTCGTTGGTACGTCCACTTACTAAATCTCCCGTAAAGACAATCATGTCGGCCTTTTGATCGTTAACGAGCTTTACAAAGCGCTCTAATGCACCTTTATTGTTTTTCCAACTATCGATGTGGATATCGGATATCTGTGCTATTCTATAATTGTCAAAGGCTTTGGGTAGTTGGGCTGACTCGTAGGTAAATTCTTTGACCTCAAACTTGTAACGACCAATAAATACACCATAAAAAATGCACAGTTCTACAATAAGAGTTAGGATAGCCGTAACAATTAGTAAGGGGCGAGTAAGTCCTTTATATGCAATCTTGAAGGGCCAACTTATAAGCAGTACAATGCTGAGCAAGAGTCGAGGGGTAATAAGTGCTAGATAAATGATAATCATCCATCCACCCACAAAATGATCGTTGATAAAGGTCTTTGGAGCAATAAACGAGATATAGGCTAGCCCCAAAACTATAACGATGGGGATAACCCAAAAATAGCGTTTGAGGAATTTACTTTTGCTGTTCTTTATGTTTAGCCTAAAAAAGACTACAAAAGAGGGCAAAGTTGCGACTAAACTAAAAATTGCAAATATCTTAAATAGGAGCATAAACTGTAACTATTAATATCACATAATGATTGCACAATGTGCAGATTGAGGGCTTAGGTTACCATCCGAACCAATCTCAACTCCAATCTTTTTGAAATCGAGTAGTTCGTCAAGTTGTACCCAAAGTCGTGGGCGTTGACCCATTGGGTCTATAGCAAAGCTACTAAGATTCTCCTCTATTTGTTCGCGTGAAGCAATTATAGCAGCTTCAACCATTCTGTTTGTCACAGTTTTAACAATCTTTTGGTTGCGAGGGTTATTGGCATATAACAAATCTATTTCAGGATCTGAAGTTGCAACCATTAACGTAAAAGGTTGTGGTTGGCGCTCGATCGCAATTAACTCTTGAAGCGATGCGGGTAGGGCATGAGTAGATTCGTGTAGTGTTGAAATAGTGTAGTCCCTATCGAGTTGCTCAAGAATTCGATAGGTCTCTTTGAGCAACTGCATTACTTCAGAAGCTGTAGCCCTGTCTTTCTCTTCGAAATCGATTAGCCAACTCGCTTTAACTACATCACACCCTTGCGCATTAGCAATTGTTGCAAAGCGTTTGTGATATTTCCAGTCCATGAAATAGGCTTCCCAATTGATCTTAGATATTAGGTCACGAAAGTTATGTTTGATTATCATTTAAATTTTAGTTTTTTTCCTCGGATGTCGCTGTTGATAACTCCATCGTTGAAGGTTAAGTGCCCATTAATAAATGTCTTGTCGACTTTCCAATTGAATGTCGTGCCTTCGAAAGGACTCCATCCGCATTTGCTTTGAATAGTCTCTTTCGACACTGTCCAGGGATTGTTTTTAGATAGTAAAGCCAGGTCAGCATAATAGCCTTCGCTAATGTAACCTCTCTTTTCTATCTTGAAGATGGTAGCAGGAGCATGGCACATTTTCTCTACTACGGTTTCAATGTTAAAGATACCTTGGTCAACCAAACTCAGCATATTCACTAGTGAAAACTGAATGGTTGGAGTACCCGAAGCTGCTTTGAGTGCACCACCCTCTTTATCGGTTAGCAGATGTGGTGCATGGTCGGTTGCTATTACATCAATTAAATTGTTCATAACTCCTGCTCGTAAAGCAGATTGATCGTCTATAGTCTTAATGGCAGGGTTGCATTTGATACCTGTACCAAACTTTTCATAATCTTTATCCGAAAACATTAAGTGCCCGATACACGCCTCCGCAGTAATTTGTTTTTCCTCTAAGGGAATATCGTTTCGGAATAGTTCCAGCTCTTTGGCTGTAGAGAGGTGTAATACATGTAGACGGGCATTGTGTTTCTTTGCAAGCTCTACGGCCAGTGAAGTAGATTGAAAACAAGCCTCTGCCGAACGGATCAGTGGATGATAGGCTAGTGGCAGGTCTTCTGTCGCTCCAAGTTCTTCTTTATAATGATTGGTGTTTTGTCTTACCAAATCTTGATTTTCACAATGTGTAGCAATCAGTAGATTAGAGTTTTCGAAAATAGCTTCAAGGCTCTTTATGCGATCGACCAACATATTGCCTGTACTTGCACCCATAAATACCTTAACTCCACAAATTTCGTGTTTATCAAGATTCGATAGTAATTCGGTGTTTTGGTTGGTTGCTCCAAAATAGCAAGAGTAGTTGGCTAATGAGTTTTTGCCCATCAACTTAAATTTGGCTTCCAAAGCCTCAAGGCTAGTGGTTTGTGGCGATGTGTTGGGCATATCCATAATCGAAGTAACCCCTCCTGCAACGGCTGCACGACTCTCCGAGGCAATATCTCCTTTTTGAGTTACACCAGGTTCTCTGAAGTGAACATGATCATCAATAACACCAGGAATCAGATACTGTCCCTTGGCTTCAATTACTTCATCGCATTGAGTTGGTAATTCGTCTCCATGAGGGATAATTCGGGAAATTATATCACCCTCTATAAGCACTGAGGCCACAAACTGCTTGCCCTTGTTGACAAGGGTAGCCTCTTTTATTAAAGTTCTTCTCATTTTTTAGGGGGGTATTTTGTAAACCAACTATCTATTTTAAGCTTAATTACACCAAATACGGCCTCTCCAAAGATGCTGCTATTCATTTTAGAAGTTCCGTGTCGTCTGTTAATAAAAATTACTGGAACTTCGGTAATCTTAAATCGGTTGAGGTAAGACTTAAACTTCATCTCAATTTGAAAGGCATAACCTTTAAATGAGATATTGTCTAAGTCTATTGTTTCCAAAACTTTTCGTTTGTAACAGATGAATCCAGCGGTAGTATCGTGGATAGGTAAACCTGTAATGAAGCGTACATATTTTGATGCAAAAAAAGACATCAAGACCCTGCCCATCGGCCAGTTTACTACATTCACACCACTTACGTAGCGTGAACCAATCGAAACATCGGCTCCATCGTCGTGACAAGCAGCATAGAGCTTAAGCAAATCTTTGGGTGCATGACTAAAGTCAGCATCCATTTCGAATATGTAATTGTATTCTTGCTCTAGCGCCCATTTAAAGCCTGTGATATAGGCAGTGCCTAACCCTAGTTTACCGGTTCGCTCTATCATGTAAAGTCTGTTGTTAAACTCTTTTCGAAGCTTCTCAACTATTGATGCCGTACCATCGGGTGAGTTATCATCAATAACTAAAATATCAAACTGCTTCTCCAACTCGAAGACGGCACGAATGATATTTTCAATGTTTTCTTTTTCATTATATGTGGGAATAATGACAATGCTATCGCTTTTATACATAGGCGCTTTATGTTTGACTGGGTTTTATACAAATGTAGCCCTTTTTCTACTTCTTCGGAAAAGTATGATATTAAATTCTGGCTATTTTTTTGTACTTTTGCAATCCATAAGCTATCGACTATGACAATATCCGAAATACAACAAAAGTATGGACTTTCCAGTACTTCTATAAAATCATTAGCTCAGGGGCTAAGTAGTCCAGAGGTTAAGCATATATACTGTTCTGGCTTGTTGGCCTCGGCTCCACCATTTTTGTTTTCAAGCTTGATAAAACCCTCAAGCCCTCCCAGTCTTTTTATTTTAAATGACATGGAAGAAGCTGGATATTTCTATCATGATTTATGCCAAATTTTAGGGGTTGAGCGAGATTTATTTTTTCCCTCTTCGTATCGTCGAGCCATAAAATATGGTCAGAAAGATGCTGCCAATGAGGTCTTACGTACCGAAGTATTGAGTACCCTCAATAAAGGTACTAAGGGTATTTGTGTTGTTTCTTACCCCGATGCTTTGGCTGAGAAGGTGGTTTCTCATACCGATTTGGTTAGTAAATCGATTAAAATCACCAAAGGAGATCGTTTAGAGTTATCGACAGTTTCGAATCGTTTGCACGAATTGGGTTTTGAATATACCGACTATATCTATGAACCAGGTCAATACGCCGTTCGAGGAAGCATAATCGATGTTTTTTCGTTCTCTTCGGAGTATCCCTATCGTATTGACTTTTTTGGTGATGAAATTGATAGCTTGCGTAGTTTTGAAGTTGATACTCAGCTTTCTAAAGCGTTGTTTAATGAAGTAACTGTTGTACCTAACCTTAATACGGTGGGTAGCAAAAATATCTCTTTTTTCAACTTCTTAGCTTCGGATAGCGTGGTCTTTTTGCGAGATTATTTTTGGTTGACTCAGCGTGTAGATGCTGTAGGCAATGAAGCTACCTCCAATCAAGCCATTATTGCGAGCGCTGCCGAAGACGATAGTCATATTATGGTACCTGTCTTGGTTAGTAAGGCTGAGTTGGAACAGGCGTTAGAGCCGTTGAGGCTTGTCGAGTTTGGAAGCTCTTCTTCATTCGAAGATACAGATTTGACTCTAAAGTTTGATATTACACCGCAACCTATATTCCATAAAAACTTTGATCTTGTAGCCGATGCGCTTAAGGAGTATCAAGCCAAAGGTTATGCCCTCTATATTTGTAGCGATAGCCTGAAGCAGACTGAGCGTATTCAGTCAATATTTGAAGATCGAGGAGATAAAATCAGTTTTACTTCGGTCGAAAAAACCATTCACGGTGGCTTTGCGGATAATACACAAAAGGTTTGTTTCTTTACAGACCATCAAATTTTTGATCGATACCACAAGTATAACCTCAAGAGTGATCGCGCTCGTTCGGGCAAAGTTACACTTTCACTCAAAGAGATTAACGAATTTAAGATTGGCGACTTCATTGTCCATACCGATCATGGTATTGGTCGATTCGAAGGGCTGATTCGTCTTCCCAATGGTGATACTACACAAGAGGTTATAAAGCTTGTCTATCAGAACGAAGATGTTGTGTTTGTTTCGATTCACTCGTTGCATAAGGTTTCCAAATACAAAGGCAAAGAAGGGCAAGCTCCACGTTTAAACAAGCTAGGTACAGGTGCTTGGCAAAAGATAAAAGACAAGACCAAAGATAAGATCAAGGATATAGCGCGTGATCTAATCAAGCTATATGCTAAAAGGCGTGAAGAGAAAGGTTACTCATTTAGTCCCGATACTTTTATGCAGCGTGAGTTAGAGGCCTCCTTTATTTACGAGGACACCCCCGATCAGGGCAAGGCTACTCAAGCAGTGAAAGAGGATATGGAAGGCAGTATGCCTATGGATAGGTTAGTCTGTGGTGATGTGGGCTTCGGTAAGACCGAGGTTGCTATTCGTGCAGCATTCAAGGCGGTATGTGATAATAAGCAGGTCGCAGTTTTGGTACCAACCACTGTTCTGGCTTATCAACACTTCCAAACCTTTAAAGATCGTTTAAAAGATTTCCCTTGTACCGTTGAATACCTTTCGAGAGCTCGTAGTGCAAGTCAGACCAAACAGGTATTGAAAGAACTCAAAGAGGGGCAGGTTAGTATTCTCATTGGTACACATAAGATATTGAGTAAGAATGTAGAATTCAAAGACCTAGGACTTCTAATTATCGACGAAGAGCAGAAGTTTGGTGTGTCTGTAAAAGAGAAATTACGTCAGATTAAGGTGAACGTTGATACCCTTACGCTAACGGCAACTCCGATTCCACGTACACTGCAATTCTCACTAATGGGTGCTCGTGATTTGAGTATCATCTCAACACCACCACCCAATCGTTACCCCATCCAAACGGAGGTACATACCTTTAATGAGGAGATTATTGTGGATGCAATCAACTTCGAGATGAGCCGTAATGGGCAGGTCTTTTTTGTCAATAACCGCATAGCCAATTTGATTGATCTTAAGTTTATGATTGAGAAGAATATTCCCGATTGTAGAGTATGTATTGGGCATGGTCAGCTTGATCCCAAAGAACTCGAAAAAGTGATTCTGGACTTTGTAAATTATGATTATGATGTGCTATTAGCCACTACAATCATTGAAAGTGGAATTGATATCCCCAATGCCAATACGATTATTATCAATCAGGCTCAAAACTTTGGACTGAGCGACTTGCATCAGATGCGTGGCCGTGTAGGTCGAAGCAATAAGAAAGCATTTTGTTATCTGTTAGCTCCACCACTGACGAGTTTAACTGATGAGGCTCGCAGACGTTTGCAAGCCATCGAGAACTTTAGTGATTTGGGTAGTGGAATTCATATTGCTATGCAAGATTTGGATATCCGTGGTGCTGGAAACCTTTTGGGTGCAGAGCAGAGTGGATTTATTGCCGACTTGGGCTACGAAACTTATCAGAAGATTCTTACCGAAGCGATGCATGAACTCAAGCAAGACGAGTTCTCAGATCTCTACCTCGAAGATCAGAATGAAGAGACAGGACAAATTACGGGTGAGCAGTTTGTACTTGAAACTCAGCTAGAGAGTGATTTAGAACTTCTTCTTCCAGATAAATATGTTACAGGTAGCAGCGAAAGAATGTTACTTTACCGTGAACTCGACAATCTGAAACTTGACGAAGATGTCGAAACCTTCAGACAGCGACTAATTGATCGTTTTGGGGAAGTCCCAGCCGAAACTGAGGAGCTACTTCGTGTTGTTCCATTACGCCGAATTGCTGCACGACTTGGTATAGAGCGTGTCTTCTTAAAAGGAAAGCGTATGACACTCTTCTTGGTGTCCGATTCGAGTAGTACTTATTATCAGAGTGAGATGTTTGGTCGTCTAATCAATTACATGATGGCACACACCAAACGTTGTGACTTAAGAGAGAAAAACGGTAAGCGTTCGATGTTAATCAAAGAGGTAACCTCTGTAAAGGATGCAGTAAGTATTCTTCAAGAGATACTTGCTACACCCAGTAACTAAGAGCTATATAATAGTTTGAATACAAGATTTTGAGGAGAGGGGTTTATTAATAGAGTTTATTAATAAGATCCTCTCTTCCTATTTTGCGGAGTTCACGAATGATACTTGCCTTCTCTTTGGGTGAATACCAGAAGAAGAACTGGCGTTGAGCCAACTTCTCATCTTTAGTCTTTGCACTGTAGATAGGTTCAAGAGTATAAGGATGATAGCCTGTGTACCAAGCCTCAGTAGCAATGGTCATCGGAGTTGGTGTAAAGTCTTGCACTTGCTCCAAATGGAAATCAAGTTGTTTAGTCCTTACGGCTAGTTCGGCCATATCTTCCTCTTTACAGCCAGGGTGACTGCTGATGAAGTAGGGGATCAATTGTTGCTTGAGTCCCGTCTCTTTGTTGATTTGATCGAATATCTTTTTAAACTCGTAGAACTGATTGAAACTCGGTTTTCGCATGATGTCGAGTACCTTATCGCTTGTATGTTCTGGGGCAATTTTAAGTCGACCACTTACGTGATTCTTAATAAGTTCTTTGGTGTATTCTCTATTAATGCGGTTGATATTCTTATCGGGATTATCATGCAATAGCAGGTCATAACGCACCCCACTACCAATGAAACTTTTCTTTATTCCTGGTAGAGCATCGACCTCGCGATAGATATCGAGTAGTGCCTGATGGCTCGTGTTTAGGTTCTTGCACACCTTAGGGTGAATGCACGAAGGTTTCTTACACTTCTTGCAAATCTCCTTATCAATGCCCGCCATTTGGTACATATTGGCTGATGGGCCACCCAAATCGCTGATATAACCTTTGAACTCAGGATGATCAATAATTTTCTTTACCTCCCCGATAATACTCTTGCGAGAACGGTTGGCAATAAACTTGCCTTGATGAGCCGAGATGGTACAAAAAGCACAACCACCAAAACAACCTCGGTGCATGTTAACCGAAAACTTAATCATATCGTAGGCAGGTATTCTCTTATCCTTGTATTTGGGATGGGGCATACGCATATAGGGCAGATCGAATGAGCGGTCGAGCTGATCTTCACTCATTGGAGGGTAGGGTGGATTAACTATTACATATCTACCATCTACCTGTTGGATGATTCGATCGGCTTCGTAACTGTTGCTTTGTACCTCAATATGCTTGAAGTTCGCAGCCTGTTTCTTCTTGTCAGCTAGGCACTCTTCATGACTATAGAGTACGATATCATTCTCCTTAGGAGTATAGTTGTTGGTTATATAAGCTATTTGCGGTTCATCACTTACATCGACCATATCTCGAGTTAAATGTTCTTGCTCAGGATTGGCTTGAAGTTTAGCCTCTAAATCTTTGGCCAGTTTGATAATGGGAAGTTCACCCATACCATAGATTAATAAATCGGCCTTACTGTCGCAAAGTATACTTTTGTGGACTTTATCTTGCCAATAGTCGTAGTGCGTAAGGCGACGCATACTTGCTTCAATACTTCCCAATACAATAGGAGCATCAGGAAAAAGTTCTCTGATAATATTACTATAGACAATGCTAGGATATTCAGGACGCATATCAGGACGTCCGTCAGGAGTATAAGCATCTTCGCTACGTAGTCGCTTATTGGCAGTATATTTATTAACCATAGAGTCCATGCACCCAGCGCTCACAGCAAAGAATAGACGTGGACGCCCCATCTTTTTAAAGTCGCGTAGGTCGTCACGCCAGTTGGGCTGGGGTACGATAGCAACTTTAAAACCTTCGGCTTCAAGAATACGTCCTATGACTGCTGCTCCAAAAGAAGGGTGATCCACATAGGCATCACCGCTAAAGAGAACAACATCAACGTCTTCCCAACCACGAATCTTCATCTCTTTTTTGGTTGTTGGCAACCAGTCGGTTAAATCATATTTTGTCATGGTACAAAGATAATCAATATTATGGGCCTGAAATATAAAATATTTTAAGAAGTTAAGTTTCTGGTGTTAAATATAAAAATCCCAGTCATTCGATTGAATCAGATTTAATTGATCACGAAGACTGGGACTCTTAGAAACTATTTACTTGCTTAAATATAGCTTTAATCATCCATTGTCTTTGAAAGAAGGATAAAGCGTCATACCACCATCAACCATAATTGAAGTACCAGTTACGTAACTCGCCTCTGAAGAAGCAAGCCAAGCAGCAACATTAGCTACCTCATGTGCCGAGCCGATATACCCCATAGGAATTAGTCCTTCGACACTATCTCGTTGTTCAGGATCGGCAAATTTATCAGCATTGATAGGTGTATCGATTGCTCCTGGAGCAATTGAGTTGATACGAATGCCTTTTTCGGCATACTCCATAGCAATGGTTTGGGTTAGAAGCTTTACTCCTCCCTTACTTGCTGCATAATGCGCAAACCGTGGCCAAGGTATAACCTCGTGTACACTTGATATATTGATGATGTTTCCTTTTTTATTTGTTTCTATGAAGTGGCGCAAGGCTTCTCTAGCACCCAGAAACACACCAGTAAGATTTGTATTTATTACAGATTCCCAAGCTTCGAGTGGCATCTCATGGGTAGGATAGGGTGTTTCGTGGCCTGCATTATTAATCCAAATATCAACCTCTCCAAAAGCTTTAATACCTTCTGCCATGAGGTTCTTGATGTCTTTTTCGTTACCAACATCGCCATAGACAGCAATAGCGTCGCCCTTTTTATTTTTGATGATTTTGACCATCTCTTCAGCTACTTTCTTTTCCTTAAAATAGTTGATAACTATTTTACACTTTTCTTTAGCGAGTCTGTCTACAATTGCTGCACCAATTCCAGAAGCAGCTCCTGTAATGACTACAACCTTGTCTTTTAAATCTTTATACATAGTTTTTCTAGTTAAGTGTTTATGGTTTACTTTTCATCAGCTACAGTTCTTTCTATCTTTAACAGTTAAACCAATACTAGATGTGTAAAGTTTAACAGAACTGCACCTTTATTTTATTATTGGGTAACATAATTACTGCGTTCACAATTCGAGCCTTTGGGATACAGAAAAGCCCTGTTTGTTGAATTTATTGTAACAAACAGGGCTTTATATACGTATGAGGTTTCGTTAGATGCGTTTTATAATGGCTATAAACTCTTCGTCTGTAAGACCAAAATCTTGCTCTTTATATTGAACAAAGTCTTCTAAGTAATCGCTCGTAATATCGTCCATTAAAGCTTTACCGTCTATTCCTGCTTCATCGAGTTGGAACTGAATCATTCCTTGATAGGCCTTGATCGTTTTTAAACGTTGCTGAGCAGCAGGGATATTTGTTATCTCGGCTTGATGTGCATTTCTTGCTATAAGATAAACTGTGGCATAGAATTTATCTAAGCTACCAAAAGTTTCTATTAACTTACCTTTAAGTGGTAAGGGCAAAGCGGAAAGCTTTTTCTTTGTTTGGCTCATTTATACTTTAAATTGTAATATTATTATGTCTCTGTCGTAGATCTCTCTAAACCCAATCTCCTTTTCCATCAGATACTCCTTAATATCTTTTGCAGAACCTAAATTATTAAATATAAGTTCTAAAGATGAATCTTTGGGCGATAATAAGATTGCTTCCAATGCAGGAATCAAAGGGTTATAGCGTTTTTGATCTCTTGTATCAACTGTCTTCATGGCTAGGTTCCTCCGTACTTTCATCTTGGCTAACTGCTAGAGTTGCTTTATCTCCGTAGAGCTTGATAAGCTGCTTTAGCCCAAAAGCCTTCATATCTTTATGATATATCACATCAATACACAAGTCGAGTAGATCGTTAGAATCTTCCTCTTGGTGTGCAATAAGTGAGCGAATCGTGAGTCGAAGTTTTTCGAGAACATCCTCATCAATTATACCATGACTTGATGTTAACTGATTGAATAGGTTGTATTTTTGTATTGTTGATAGGTTGGCATCCGAAACTTCGATGAAACGGGTACCGTGATTATTGGCTTGAATTGTATTCATATTGGCAATCTTTTTAAGGTTTCTGTGTAAACAAAGATAGTAGAATAATTCACTTAAGCATATGCTCTACTCTAAATTCAATAAAAAATATAAAGCCGAAGCCATAATGTTAGCTCTGTCTTTTGAGTTTGAAATGGTCTCAAAGGGGAAACCCATAACAAATGTTTTATATGCTCCTTCCGATGCAATTGCAGCAGGGTGGTTTAGCCCATCATACGTCATGATTGGGAAAGCCTGTCCAACAGGAGTTAGCACCTCCGGTTGTGATACTGTAAAAATATGCTCGTTAAGTTGGCGAGGAATGCGTACGGTACGATTGAGCCCTGTGATTTGGTCATAGCTCTTATCTTCGATTGCGTAAGCATAGTCGTAGTTCAGTGTCGATTGTATGAATTCCTTGTCGCCCTCATCTTTATTCATATCTGAACCAATGTGAGAGCCACTTACCATTACTGCTCCACCTCCTTGGGTGTATGCGTTGATTAAGCTTTGCAGTTTGGGTGTAAATGTCTTATAGTATTGGTTGCTATGCGGGTTATAATTTTCTACTTTTTGCAAACCCATGATAAAGTCGACCATCGGATAGTGATTCAAGTTTACCTTTTCGAGTTCTACGGCTTCACGACTTGCCGACGAGAAGCTAATTCCTTTTACGGCTTGCATGGCTTTGCCATGGGCATAGGGATAGTCGAAACTATTCCCCGCATACTTATATCCTTCGAGCTCGTTACTGCTATGTCCCAAACTTTGCGACCCCGATTTGTTTGCTCCAGTGCGACGGAAGTTTTGCTGACTACCCACTAAAGAAATATTGTAGAGATACGAAACTCCAGGATCGGCATAAAGATCAAAGCCAGCTTCAAAATCGGTGTTTATTGTTTTAGGTCCACTGATCCGTTGAAATCCGTTTACAATCAGTACTTCATACTTCTCTTTAGGTGCTTTATAGGCTACCAAAGTTTCGGAGGGGAAGCTTTCACCTCCTCGGTTGACGGCAGTGACCTTGAATGAATAAATAAGTCCTGGTTTAATATCTACTGTATGGTGCGTACTACGTACTAGGGTCCCGTTATCGAAACCAGTGTTTCCTACTTTTGTATAGACCACATACTCTTGAGGAGTTGCCGAGGGTTCTGTAGGGTCGGGCATAGGGCTCCAGTTGAGGCTTACCCTGTTTTTGTCTTTGAGTTGTGCTGAAAAAGCACGTATTGGGAGAGGCTGTACCACATAATCTTTTCGTCGTTGGTCCCCCAGGTAGGCTAAGATTGATTTGTAGATGGATCGACTCACCACAAACTTGAAATTAGGGTCGTGAGCAATCTGCATATCACCAAAGTTCTGATGTGAAAGTAGCTCAATGATAATTGAGGGGATTTCGGGTAGACGGGTTTCACTATAGTTCTTATCCCATAAACTTCGGCGAGTCCAACTGATATCAAAATTGGCTTGTATGTCTTTTTCAAGATTCGTAAGCACAATATCGGCAAAGTCTCTTGAGCTGATGCGCTCACGGTTTGTACCTAAGGCTTTATTATTGTCTACGGTAGTATAGATGCCCAGTGTTCCTACTATCTTATCATTGATTTTATATCCTGCATCGCTGTGGAGTGCTAAGTTAAGTTCTAGAGGTACTCCCAATCCATTTTGGTTAGGGTTAAAGACCGATCCTCCCGAAAGATAGTTTATAGCGTTACTTCGGGTATTGATGTCATCAGTGTAATCGTTACTACCTTGTTTCCCATTATAGACTTCCGAGGGTAGTCCATACCATTGGGCACTATATTTAGCTCCTTCGAGGTATCGAGGAACACCACTAGTTGTGTTACCACGTACTATACTGCCTATACCTCCACCAAAGCGCACAGCATCAGCAGAAACTACGCCACCCTCTTTGCTCTCGTTGGTTAAGATAACCATGCCTAGGGGACTATTACCCTTAGCAAACTCGAAGTGACCTAGATATACCCATGTGCCGCCGCCAATTTTTTGGTTGACTGAGAACTCTGATATTCCACCCTGGTGAAAGACGATGTACTTAGCATCAGATACGCTGTTTGGAGTGCTTTGATAGCTCACATAAACTGCATATTGTCCTTTTTGCGGGATGTTTGGTACCCATTGAGCAAAGGCTTTAGCTTTGGACTTTTGTGTTGTTATTATCCGACTAGTTCCCCTTAAAAATGGATTTTCGTCTAGATGATAATACGATTGGCTTGAGCCAAAACCGGCACCTTGATATCTAGTCCATCGGTGTTTTTTATGGTTTTCCTCATTATAGATTGAGCTGGTTTTAACATCATTGTCCACAATGACTTCATTGACTTGGGTATCTCGTTCACGGGGAGTAAAAACCACAGCACCTGCATTCTCTAGCATTGGAATCAGGTAGGGCACTACAAAGGATTGTGTGAATAAATCCTCGTTGGTGCAGAAAAGGTTAGGTCTTTGCCACCCCCAACGGTCGAGTTTATTGATATAATACTTGCCATGACTTTGCCAAAGTGAGAGGTGTCTTCCCTCTAAGCCTTTGGTAATTTTATAAGGTTTCGACAGTGGGCTAACCCAGGGAGTAGTACCTTTACTGATAGGTTCGTATAGGCGGGTGGGGTCAATGTCTTTGCTGCGGTAGTAGTTGGGGATTAGATCTTCGATACTCTTATTACCAACCATTATGGTTGTTCTATAATTTGCTACTGGCCCAGGTAAAATCTGTTTTATATGTCTGTATATGGCCTGTACATTCTCTTCTCGAAAAGGTTGGTAGCCAAAACGGCTATCGGCAAAAATAAGAAGATTACGGTTGGAGTGATCAACTTCGATGCGTTCGAGTTTGGTCTTACCCAAGTCAACATTAGTACTTTTATATTCGTTGAAGAACTGCTCTAAGCGTTGGCGTACATTTCTGTCAAGGTCTTGTGCTTGTGCTTCTGACGCTCCGCTCAACACGACAAGGAGCAGGGCAATAATCAATCTATTCATCATAAGTCTGCTGTGTTTTATTTACGATTACTAAACGCTTTGGTAGTCTGTTAAGTTTATTCAGAAAGCTTTGCTATGGTCTCTTTCACTCGCTTTTCAGTAGTTATAGCGCGGCTAAACTCATCAATTTTTACGGCTCCTCCCATGGGCACTCTTTCTCTTCGGAATGTCATCAGGCTTGGAACTGTTTCACGGGCTGAAAAGTGAAACTCTCTAATACCTGTTTGGTCAGCTATCTTCTTTATGTTTTGCTCGTTCACTCCGCATCCTGCTAAAATAATGATACGGCCTGCTGCTTGCTCATTGATTGACTTTAGTAGCGGAATGCCAAGCTCAGCATTTGTTTCTTGCCCTGAGGTTAAAACTCGATCACATCCCAAGGATATGATTTGTTCTAGAGCAGTGCTTGGGTCTTTACAGGCATCGAATGCACGATGAAAAGTTACCGATAGATTTTTGGCCGCATCCATAAGTTGCTTCATGGCTGGCATATTTATAGAACCATCTGTATTTAAACAGCCAAAAACCACCCCATCAACCTTAAGCTCTTTACAAAGCTCTATGTCTTTAATCATAGTTTGGATTTCGAGTGGGGAATAGCAAAAGTCACCACCACGAGGTCTTATAATGACTTGTACTTTGATGTTAAGAAGTTTTCGTGTCATTACGATTTCTCCGTAGGATGGTGTGGTACCTCCCTCAGGAATACTTGCGCAGAGTTCGACTCTATTTGCACCCCCAGCTTGGGCGGCTATTGAACTCTCTACAGAGTTGGTGCAGATTTCAAATTTGTATTTCTTCATGCGACTTATATTTAAAAAGAGGACGATAGTAAATCCACCGCCCTCTTTTATATCTGTGATAATAAGTTATCTTAATTCGTTATTTTGCAAAACTAACCGAGCGAGTTTCTCGGATTACCGTAATCTTAACCTGTCCTGGGTAAGTCATTTCGTCTTGAATTTTTTGTGCAATCTCGTGAGATAGCTTTTCTGTATCCATATCGTTAATCTTGTCAGCGCCAACGATAACACGTAACTCTCTACCCGCTTGGATAGCATAAGTTTTGGTTACACCAGGGTATGAAGAAGCAAGTTGTTCAAGGTCGTTCAGACGTTTGATATAAGCTTCAACAATTTCTCTACGTGCACCTGGTCTTGAGCCCGAAATAGCATCACATACCTGTACGATAGGAGCTATAAGGCTGGTCATCTCGATCTCGTCGTGGTGAGAACCGATAGCATTGCAGATGTCTGCTTTTTCTTTAAACTTCTCAGCAAGTTTCATACCAAGTAGTGCGTGAGGCAATTCTGGCTCCTCATCAGGCACTTTACCTATATCGTGTAATAGACCAGCTCTTTTGGCTTTCTTAGGGTTTAGTCCTAGTTCCGATGCCATTACAGCACAAAGGTTGGCCGTTTCACGTGAGTGTTGCAACAGGTTTTGCCCATAAGATGAACGGTATTTCATCTTACCAACCAAACGAATGAGTTCGGGGTGAAGACCATGAATACCCAAATCAATAGTTGTTCGTTTACCTGTTTCAATAATTTCTTCTTCGATTTGTTTTTTTACCTTAGCCACTACCTCTTCAATACGAGCAGGGTGGATACGGCCATCGGTCACTAATTGGTGAAGTGCAAGACGAGCAATTTCTCTTCTGACAGGGTCAAAAGCCGAAAGTACAATTGCTTCAGGGGTATCGTCAACAACGATTTCAACTCCAGTGGCAGCCTCTAGTGCACGAATATTACGTCCTTCACGGCCGATAATTCGTCCTTTAATCTCATCCGACTCAATGTGGAATACGGTTACTGAGTTCTCAATAGCTGTTTCGGTAGCCACACGTTGAATAGATTGTACTACGATTTTCTTTGCTTCACGATTGGCTGTCATTTTAGCTTCGTCCATAATATCATTGATATAGGATTGAGCTTCTGTTTTAGCCTCTTCTTTAAGTGATTCGATGAGTTGACTTTTAGCATCGTCAGCTGATAGACCAGAAAGGTTTTCTAAGATTTCTATCTTTTGATTTTTGATCTTGTCAAGCTCTTCTTGTTTCTTCTCAATTATAGCGAGTTGATTATCTAAATTTTGGCGAATAGCATCTACTTCACCTTGTTTTTTACGAGCTTCATCAAATTCTTGTTTGATTGAAAGTTCTCTTTGCTTTAATTTAGTTTCTACGCGCTGAATCTTTTGGTTGCGAATTGCTACCTCTTTTTCTAAATCCGCCTTCTTATTTAAGAATTTTTCCTTTACCTCAAGGAGTTTATTCTTTTTTATTACTTCGGCCTCTATTTCAGCTTCCTTTAGCGTATTTGCTGCTTTACCTGCTGCTTTCTCTAAAGTCGAATCAATCTTCTTTTTGAGTGCAGTTTTATTTAGGAGAAAGACTAGTCCAGCTCCTAGGATAAAGCAAATTATTCCTACCACTATTTGTGTCATTGTACTTATATTATTTATAAAAAATAACGCACTGTTTATCTTGAAGTATAGCCAACCAAGATAATGCAGTGCGTGAATATTAACGTCTCAAATATATTTATAATCAGAAGATTACTCTTCTTCTTTCTTTCTCTTACTTACAAAGGCAATATCATCTGTATAATCAGATAATAGCTGTTGCTCAAGTAATTTATCCCACTCTTCTATTTTGTTGATAAATTGTTGAGAATTAGCTTTTTTCTCAGCTCGTATTCCTGATAAAGCAAATTGATACGCAACCATTGCTAGTAATCTATCTTCGCCGAGTTGTGGAGAATCAAAATACTTTTTAGCTTTGATAATGTACTCATTTACCTTTTTCGCAGCGGCTCTTACATCTCCTTCGTCTTCTCGGTTAACCGTTAGAGAGGAGTGATGACCGTTTAAATATATATTAATTTTAATCTTATTATCGTCCATACATAGCTTCCTTAAACAAGCACTATATATTTAGCAAAGCAATGCATTTGTCGACTTCACGCACCAACTTTGACAACCGTTCTTTGGTCTCTTTGATATCCTTTCGATTGGGATTGATTGTCAAGGCTGTTTTCAAATGGGTATAATCACCTTCTAAGCATCTGTGCTTATTCTCTAATTCCAAATATTTACGCTTCTCTTGAGCAAGTAATTTTTGTAAATTGATATTCTCCTCCTTTACTTTATCGTAAAGAAAAAGTAAGTGACGTAGCTTTGCTTCAAAAGAGCTTATTAAATCTTTATTACTGTTTGCCATCACTACACCTCATTTATACACAAAAATACTATTTCTTAAGAAATATCAAAAGCTTTTTGTTCTTAATTTCATGTGTAATAGTACCAAACATAGCATATTTTCACTAGATGATATATAAATACTTGTGTTTATTTTTTTTTAATGCAAAATAAATTCAATTTGAAACTTTTCCTACTTTATGTTTTACCTAGGTCAGTGATGTTCTTATATTCAATGGTGTTTTTTTTATCTAGTCTATTCTCAAATTGTTTGCCGAATTAGTTGTCCTAATAAATTACTAATTATAGAGTCCGAAGGTTTTAGATGATTTATTAATTTAACTTTCTACTTTCCCGGGAGGGTCTTAATTTAGGTTTTATATTATCTTAGCCCTAAGTTAGGGTAGTCAGTTTTGACTACCTAGTTAGTAAACACTTTTAGTTATGCAAGAAAAGAAAATACTCGTAACCTATGCTGTAGCCCAAGAGATGGTTAACTTTGAATGGCCCGATGCCGAATTCTATTACTTAAGAACAGGTATTGGAAAGATGAAATCAACCTACTATTTAACCTCTGCTATTCTCAACTTTAAGCCAGATTTAGTTATTAATATAGGTACCGCAGGCTCGGTAGAGCATAAAGTGGGGGATGTGTTTTACTGTACTCAGTTTGTTGATCGCGATTTGTATAAAGCCAGAGATCTGGGTTTGAGTTATCGTGTAGATATGAGTCTGCCTTTGATGGAAAAAGGTATAGCGCTAAACTGGCCAGGTGAAGGTCTTTGCAATACAGGCGATAGTTTTGTAACCGATGTTGAAAGTCTTGAAGGAGATGTAGTCGATATGGAGGCTTTTGCCCAGGCTTGGGTTTGTGAAAAGCACAGTGTCCCTTTTGTATCTATTAAATGCGTAACGGATATTATAGGTCAAAACTCTGTAAAACACTGGGAAGATAAGCTAACTGAAGCTAAAGAACATCTTGCCAACTATATAAAATCTATTAAGCTTTAATCAAGGCTTCTAATTACTGCCCCTATTTGAATATTCAAATAGGGGCTTTTTGTCCTATTCTACTCAGTAAAACGAACTAGTGGTTTATGTGATGTCTATTACTCGCAGCACAACTGCTACCTACTCGTTTTAATGTTAGTGCTTAAGCGTGAATCCTTGATTCAGTATGATCTCTTTGAATAATACATGCGAAAATGAAATAATTTGATTATCATAGGTTTTATGTTTTATAACAAGTTTTTTTATTAAGATTTCTTCATAAACTATGTTACATTTGTTGAAATACCCTTGAATATCTTGGGCTTAAATAATTCTTACAACAACAAAAACACACTTATGAAAATTGGATTGTTTATTCCATGTTATGTGAATGCTATATATCCTAACGTCGGAGTAGCATCATATAAGTTACTAACAAGTCTTGGACTTGATGTTGATTATCCTTTAGATCAGACTTGCTGTGGACAACCTATGGCCAATGCAGGTTTTGAAGGTGAGGCGCTCAAAGTGGCTGAGCGTTTTGATCAACAGTTTGCTAAGTATGACTACGTAGTGGGGCCCTCGGCTAGTTGCGTCTCTTTTGTGAAAGAGAATCACCCTCATATCCTTGAAAAAGAAGGACATGAGTGCCATAGTGCAAAAAAGATATATGACATCTGTGACTTTATTCACGATGTGGTAAAACCTAAATCCCTGCCCGCAAAATTTCCTCACAAAGTAAGTATTCACAACAGTTGCCATGGAGTACGTGAATTGGGTTTATCGACAGCCAGTGAGCTGAATATGCCCTACAAAAATAAATTAAGAGATTTACTCGAACTTGTCGGTGATATCGAAATTGTCGAGCCTAAGCATATTGACGAATGTTGTGGTTTTGGTGGGATGTTTGCTATCGAAGAAGAAGCTGTATCGACCCAAATGGGAATTGATAAAGTTAAAGACCATATGAGCACAGGTGCAACCTATATTACAGGACCCGATAGCTCTTGCCTTATGCACATGCAGGGGGTAATCAAGCGTGATAAGTTCCCGATTCAAATCATTCACATTGTTGAAATTTTAGCATCAGGATTATGAGTACAAAACATTCAAAAGCTGCCGAAAAATTCCTAAAGAACAAAGCACAAGCTCAATGGCATAACGAGACCTTGTGGATGGTTCGAGAAAAGAGAGATAAAATAAGCAAGGAAGTCCCAGAGTGGGAGCAGTTACGACATAAATCTCAAGACATTAAAAGATATACCAATAGCCATTTGGCTGAACTTCTGGTTCAGTTCGAAGAAAATGCTACCAAAAATGGTGCAATTGTGCATTGGGCCAAAGACGACGAAGAGTATCGCGAAATCGTCTATAAAATTTTGAAGGACCACAAGGTAGAACGATTTATTAAGAGTAAATCAATGTTATCCGAAGAGTGTGGTTTAAACCCTTTCCTCATAGAAAAAGGCATTGACGTGGTTGAATCCGATTTAGGTGAACGCATCTTGCAGTTTATGGATTTGCCACCAAGTCATATTGTCCTTCCTGCTATCCATATTAAAAGAGAGCAAGTTGGTGAGGTATTCGAAGAAAAGCTCGGTACCGAAAAAGGAAACTCCGATCCTACTTACCTAACACATGCAGCTCGTAAAAGCCTTCGTGATAATTTCCTTCATGCACAAGCTGCTATGACGGGGTGTAATTTTGCTGTAGCTTCAACGGGAGATGTTGTAGTTTGTACAAACGAGGGTAATGCAGATATGGGGACTTCGTGTCCTACATTGAACATTGCAGCCTTAGGACTCGAAAAGATTGTTCCCAATCTTGAATCACTCGGTGTGTTTACACGTCTTTTAGCACGCTCAGCCACAGGTCAACCAATCACTACTTATACTTCACACTATAGAAATCCTCGCCAAGGTGGTGAATACCATATCATTATTGTTGATAACGGGCGTTCTGAGCTTTTGGCAGATGCTGATCACGTTGATTTACTCAACTGTTTGCGTTGTGGTGCTTGTATGAATACTTGCCCAGTCTATCGACGTAGTGGTGGATATTCTTATACCTACTTTATTCCTGGCCCTATCGGGGTAAACCTGTCAATGGCTAAGGATCCTCGCAAATATTCGGATAACGTTTCGGCTTGTTCACTTTGCTTGTCGTGTTCGCAAGTTTGTCCCTCACGAATTGATTTGGGAGAACAAATTTATAAGTGGCGACAAAAGCTCGACTCGGTGGGTAAGGCCTCGAAAGAGAAAAAAGTTATTTCGGGTGGACTAAAATTTGTTATTGAACGACCCAAGCTCTTTAACTTTGCCCTAAAATGTGCGCCGATAGTCAACGTAACTCCTCGTTTTATGAAATATAATGGATTAAACGATTGGGGTAAGGGTAGAGAGTTACCTGAGTTTGCAAAAGAGAGCTTCAATACGATGTGGAAGAAAAATAAAATTCAAGGGGAGGTTAAACGATGAGCAGTAGAGAATCAATTTTAGAAAGTATCAAAAAGCATACGAAGGCTAAGCATGAGATGCCTAGTTTGGAGATTATTAATCCCCTTACTTATGCTGATAATATTCAGGCCTTTTGCGATATGGAAAAAATAGTAGGAGGTACAGCGCATGTCCTAAAACAGGGTGAAGATATTGATCAGGTTATCAAAACTTATTTTCCCGATGCTAAGCGCATTGGTTCGGTATTGCCTTTTATAAAATGTGCAACCTATAACCCCAATGAGGTTGAGAAAGTTCAAGACTTAAACGGAACCGATGTAGCTGTAGTGCAAGGAAAGATTGGCGTGGCCGAGAATGCTGCAGTTTGGGTGTCGCAAGAGCTTGAAACTTATAAAGCGATCTATTTTATAGCCGAAGCTTTAGTAGTTTTAGTTGATAGAAATGAGATAAAGACTAATATGCACGAAGCTTATGCTTGGCTCGAAAAACACGATTATAAGTTTGGCGCGTTTATTTCTGGACCATCGAAGACAGCCGATATTGAGCAAGCCTTAGTATTTGGTGCGCATGGTGCTCGACAAGTATTGGTTATTCTTACTTGATTGTAATAGTTTTAGCATATAGATATAAAATAAGCCTGTCAGAAGAATCTGACAGGCTTATTTTTGCACGGGCGGAGAGGCTCGAACTCCCGACACCTAGTTTTGGAGACTAGTGCTCTACCAACTGAACTACACCCGTATTGCGTGTGCAAAGATAGTAGATTATTTCAATCCTCCAAACAGTTTTGTAAAATATCAATCAAATAAGTGCTTTGCTCCAATCAGCCTCTTTAAAACCCACCAAGACCGTATTATCTGTTATTAGGAGTGGTCTTTTAATAAGCATTCCGTTGCTTGAGAGAAGTTCTAACTGCTCTTTTTCACTCATGCTTGCTAGTTTGTCTTTGAGTCCTAGCTCTTTATAAACAAGGCCACTTGTGTTAAAAAACTTCTTTAACGCAAGTCCACTCTTTTGATAAAAGTTCGTCAACTCTTCGAGAGTTGGTGTGCTCTCAACAATATGTCGGTCTTCGAAAGCTATCTTATGTTCCGCAAGCCAGTTTTTTGCTTTACGACACGTGCTACAACTTGGATATTGAATAAATAAAACGTGCATAATCTTCTGTTTTAAGGGTTAATATTAAAATACGATTTGAACACAGTTCGGTAGGCATCTGCTTTCTTCTCTACCTTGATGGGGTAGGCTCTCGAAGATGAGGGCATCCGGTAGAGTCTAATTTCTCTGTTCTTATAGTTGAAAGTGATATATGTTCCAACTTTTGGAGTTTGGTTAAATCCAAACTCTAATTGTAAGACTGATGTAGCCTTCTCACCCGTAGTGATAATTGCTAGGCACTGTGGTATTTGATCGAGCAGATGCTTTAAATCGGTTGGTTCTACTACTTCTAGAAACTTATCCGAGGCATTATCTTTAAGTCGTCTTACGACTGTGGCCGTATCAAATATAGCTATCCCTGTTTGTTTTAAAAAACTTTCAATCTCGGCCTGGTGGAATGTCTTGTTCTTTTGATCAACGAAATGAAGCTTGTCATTAAAAAAGATAAGTCCAATAATTCTCCACATGTCATTCGTGAAGTTGGGGTAAAAAAACGGCATTGACCAACGCTTTAGGGGTGGAGGAAAGCTTCCTAGCATCAATACTCTACTATTGTTGGGAAGAAAAGGTTTTAGGGGATGTCTTTCAGTAGCTATGTCTGTCATCAAAATATATTTTTGTTTTAATATATGTTATTTATATGATACAAATGATTAAATTTGCGCCTTAAATAAAAACACATCATAGCATGAAACGATTATTACTATCAATTTGTTTATTAATTTCTGTAGGAACTTTGATTGCACAAAACATTCAAGTGCATTATGATTTTGGTAAAGAACTCTACAAGGAATTAGATCAGCGTCCAGTCGTGACCACTACTATTGAGCACTTCAAACCCGACTCTTGGGGTAGTACCTTCTTTTTTGTCGATATGGATATTAATAGTGAAGGCATAGCACTTGCTTATGCTGAGATTGCTCGTCAAATCAGCTTCTCTTCAAAGTGTCCTGTAAACTTCCACATAGAGTATAATGGTGGGCTATTTAAAGGTGGCTCGCTTAATAATGCCTATTTAACAGGTTTGACATATAATCTCAATTCATCAGACTTCTCAAAAGGAATTTCTTTTAGTGTACTCTATAAGTATCTTCAAAAACACAAATCTCCTCAAAGTTTTCAGTTGACTGCAACTTGGTTTTACAACATTAATAAGAATATGTTTACTTTTAATGGTTTCGCCGACCTTTGGAGAGAAGAAAATGCTTACGGTAAATTGATTTTCATTGCAGAGCCTCAATTTTGGTTTAACCTAAACAGCTTGAAGCGTGTGAATGATAAATTCAACTTAAGTGTGGGTACAGAGGTTGAGTTAACTCACGATTTTGGTGGTAGAGATGGTTTCTATTGCATTCCAACACTTGCACTAAAATGGACTCTATAAGCTTTATATAAGGTAGCAATATTAAAAATATGAGGCTGACTTTCCAATCGAAAGTCAGCCTTATATTTTTTATTCTAAAGTTGTCACTTTAAGTTTTAGTCAATTTGTCTAATAAGCATACCTGGATATATATGTTTACTTGACCCTTTAAAGTGTGTAGCATTAATCTCTTGAGTGTCGCCTAGATCGTTCTCTTGATTTTCTGCTTGTTCTACATCAGCTGCAAATCTATTATCCCAAATTTTATTTTTGTCGACCTTGATTACAGCAACACGTTTATACGTTGTTATATTTGTTTCAGGATCTTGGATTTTTTCTAATACCTCATATTTGTCACCACCTTCTAAATCTTCTTTTAACCCAATTTGAGCAGTTATTTCTGGTTCTGTAGTGAGCAGTGGTGTTATAGTACGAAATGGCTCATACTTTCTTTGTAGTTTAGCTATAGCATTGTCGATAGCACGTACTGTTGCTCTCTCTACTAGTTCTTCATCAGTCTTTTTAAAGAAGGCAGACGATTGAATATCAGCCCAAGCAGTCTCTTCTCCTAAATATTTCAATGTAAAAATATCTGTATTAGAGAACTCATCTAAATTATCTGTGTTGTAATATTCAGTATAGAATTGATTAGCAACATCCAAGCCGATCATTTTAACTTACACACTTTATGAGAGGGTGTCTACTTTGTTTTCCCTAATTAGGATTGTTTTGTCAGATTGTATTTCAATAGTGTTACATAGGGTGTTTATAGTGATAGTCTTTCATTGGTATTGAATTCTATTTGTTGAGTGTTACTAAAATTGATTAGATTGGCTGATACAAAAAATATGAGGCTGACTTTCCAATCGAAAGTCAGCCT
>QXGG01352860.1_pt1 | contig 31386 bp, 24 predicted proteins | sample 1982491 | NCBI WGS metagenome assembly QXGG01 (sample SAMN09924614, study PRJNA488089) | Wastewater metagenome, whole genome shotgun sequencing project. | isolation source: South African research farm wastewater | place: South Africa: Irene, Agricultural Research Council, Animal Production... | reverse complement strand
GAAGAACGAAAAGAGATTATTCGTATCCTAACGGAGTTTTCGACCAAACTAAGACCGTACATTGAGGAGATACTTAGCTCGTATGTGTTCCTTGCCGAAATAGATTATATACGTTCGAAAGCGCATTTAGCCAACGATATGGATGCCATTAAGCCGAGCTTAATCAACGATCCTATTATCAGCTGGGGAGCTGCAATCCATCCACTCTTGGCCAAAGCTCTCCAGAAGCAAGGCAAGAAAGCTGTTCCACTCGACATCGAACTCAATGCAAAACAACGAATATTGCTCATCTCAGGACCAAATGCTGGAGGTAAATCGGTTTGTCTTAAAACAGTCGGACTGCTACAGTATATGCTACAATCGGGTATGCTTATCGCTCTACACGAAAGTAGTAAAACTGGTATATTCAAGAGTATCCTTATGGACATTGGCGATGAACAATCACTCGAAGACGATCTGAGTACCTACTCTTCTCACCTAACCAATATGAAAGCGATGGTCAAGAATGGTGATAAAGAGAGTCTACTGCTTATTGATGAGTTTGGTAGTGGAACAGAGCCCCAAATCGGAGGTGCAATAGCCGAAGCTTTACTCAAGCAATTTAACCTACTGGGTACCTATGGTGTGATTACAACCCACTACCAGAATCTGAAACACTTTGCCGAAGACCACGAAGGGATTGTCAATGGAGCGATGCTCTACGACCGTCACCACATGCAAGCCCTGTTCCGACTCGAAATCGGTAACCCCGGTAGTTCATTTGCAGTAGAGATTGCCCGTAAGATTGGTCTACCCGAAAACATCATAGCCGATGCTTCGGACCTTGTAGGAGCTGAATATATCAATGCGGATAAATACCTTCTAGATATTGTGCGAGACAAACAATATTGGGAACGCAAACGTCGAAATATTCGTCAGCAGGAGAAACAGATGGAAGATGCTCTCGAAAAGTATACTGCGGACATTGCCAAGCTTCAAAAAGAGAAAAAAGAGATTATCCGTCAATCAAAACAAGAGGCTGAAAGCCTACTAAGCGAAACCAATGCGCGAATTGAAAACACCATTCGTACAATAAAAGAGGCCCAAGCCGAAAAAGGTAAAACAAAAATAGTTCGCCAAGAGCTAGATGAATTTAGAGCACGTATTGCCCAGATGGAGGCCGACGAGAAGCAAGATAAGATTTCTCGAAAGATGCAGCAGCTCATCGAAAAACAAGAACGAAAGAAAAATAAACCCGATAAAGCAACTACCAATCAACCCGTGGTAATTGCTAAAAAGGAAGAACCTATTAAGGTAGGAAGCAGAGTACGCATGAAAGGACAACGCACAACTGGCGAGGTACTAGAGATTAATAACAAGAACGCAACCGTGCTCTTTGGCTCAATAAAAACAACCACTAAGCTCAATAGGCTCGAAAATAGTGATGCCATTGAGGCACCACAAGCCTCGACCACCTATATTAGTAGCGATACCAACGAGAACATCAGAGAGAAGAAGCTAAACTTTAAGCAAGATATCGATTTGCGTGGAATGCGTGGAGACGAAGCTTTGCAAGCCGTAACTTATTTCATTGATGACGCTATTTTGGTTGGTGTCAACCGCGTTAGCATTCTGCACGGCACTGGTACTGGCGCATTACGTTCACTCATCAGAGACTACCTTTCGGGGATAAATGCGGTCAAATCTTATCGTGACGAACACGTTCAACTCGGTGGCTCAGGAATTACGGTAGTAGAGTTTTAATCAAGAAAACAAATCGTAATTCATTGAAGGACTCCTATATTGATTATCTTTGCTTATATCAGCAATATCAATATAGGAGTTATGAAAAACAACTTATTAAACGAAACATTCAGTTATAACGGAGAGGTCACCACACCCACCTCCATACAGCTTATATCCTACTCGTCCAAAGGCATTAATACCAAAACCCTTGACAATTGGGATGAAGAACATGTTTTCAGTTCGAATGAAACCTATTGGATACGTGTTGATGGGCTTAGCGAAGTGAGTGTCATCGAGAAAATAGCTAAGCATGTAGAGCTCGACTTTCTGCTTACTCAAGATATTCTCAATGTAAATCACCCTAGTAAAATCGAAGAGTACGAGACTTTCGTACTGGCTGTCTTAAAGTATTTTGAACTCGACCAGGATAATAACTACATACCTCTACAGATATCCATAGTCTTGGGTAGTAACTACATCATAACCTTTTGCGAACGTACACCCCCATTTCTGGATGAGGTAATGGCCGCCATCAACGATGACGTTCTTCACCTACGAAAAAGAGGTTCCGACTACCTTATGAGTGTAATTATTCACAGTATAATCGGCAATTACACTGCTGCACTGATGGAACTCAACGACTCTCTTGAAGATTTAGAAGACCAACTACTCACGGTCAATACACCACGAAATATGGGGGTAACTATACAATCAAAACGACGAGATTACATCAAGTTTAAGAAGGCTATTTTACCTCTTAAAGATCAGTATGCTCGACTTCTACGCACAAATAACCGAATTATATCCCCCAAGAATAAAGCATTTTTCAATGACGTAAACGACCACTTACAATTCGTGCTACAAAACATCGAGATGGGACGTGAATTACTAACTACCCTAGTCGATTTATATATGTCGAATAACGATTTAAAAATGAACGATATAATGAAACGATTGACAATTGTTTCTACTATCTTTATACCACTGACATTTTTGGTTGGGGTATGGGGAATGAATTTCATCGAAATGCCCGAACTTAAATGGGAGTTTGGATATTTAATGGCATGGGCCATCATGTTCATTGTAGGTTTAATTATTTTCTTTTATTTTAAGATTAAGAAATGGTACTAAAAAATTGTAGCTCTTGCGGAAATAATTTGAGTAATAATAATCTGAAATCGAATAAGCCGATAATGATGAAGTCTATCAAAGAACTTTATCGCATTGGTACAGGACCTTCGAGCAGTCATACTATGGGACCAAGAAAAGCTTCTGAGCTCTTTCTCGAAAAACATCCTTCGGCCAAACGTTTCAAAGTAATTCTATATGGTAGCCTTGCGGCAACAGGCAAAGGACACATGACCGATGTTGCCATCATCGATACCTTAGAACCACACGCTCCGATAGAGATTGAGTGGAAACCCGAAATATTTTTACCCTTCCACCCCAACGGAATGACATTCAAAGCCTTCGATGGCAACAACAAAGAAATGGACGAATGGACAATTTATAGTGTTGGAGGTGGTGCACTGGCCGAAGAGGGAGACCAATCGCACGTTCAAACCAGGGATGTTTATTCCATGAGTAGCATGACTCAAATCATGGAATGGTGTCAACGCACAGGCAAGACCTATTGGGAATACGTAAAAGAGTGCGAAGATTCTGATATCTGGGACTACCTTGCCGAGGTTTGGAAGACCATGAAAGACTCAATCCAACGTGGTCTGAACGCCGAAGGTGTTTTGCCTGGTCCACTCTGCATTCGCAGAAAAGCTGCTGCATACAACATCAAAGCGTCTGGTTACACACGCTCTCTTCAATCTCGTGGATTAATTTTCTCCTATGCACTTGCTGTTAGTGAAGAAAATGCTTCGGGAGGAGAGATCGTAACCGCACCAACTTGTGGTTCTTGTGGAGTAATGCCTGCTGTGCTGTACCACCTCGAACAAAGTAGAGAGTTTAGCGAATTAAGAATTTTAAGAGCCTTAGCTACTGGCGGGCTTATAGGAAATATAGTTAAACACAATGCTTCTATTTCTGGAGCAGAAGTGGGTTGTCAAGGTGAAATTGGTGTAGCTTGTTCAATGGCTGCTGGAGCTGCAAACCAACTTTTTGGTGGTAGCCCTGCACAGATAGAGTACGCTGCCGAAATGGCTTTAGAACATCACTTAGGAATGACTTGCGACCCCGTATGTGGACTTGTACAGATTCCTTGTATCGAAAGAAATGCATTTGCTGCGGCTCGTGCTTTAGATGCTAATATATTCTCAACCTTCTCGGACGGAATACACCGCATCTCTTTTGACCAAGTAGTTCAGGTAATGAAACAAACAGGTCACGACCTACCTTCACTATACAAAGAGACAAGCCAGGGTGGTTTAGCGCTCAACTATACCCCTATGTAAGTTTCACTTACGGGTAAATCAGACTAAAAACGAGTAAGTCATTTAGTAGTAACGAGCCACTGGCTCCAAGTAAACCACCTACCCGTAAGGATAGCCTATCCTAGAGTAGAAATAGCAATAAAAACAAATAAGCTCGGAGTTGAATAAATTATTCACTCCGAGCTTATTGTTTTATTACCCAACGTATTTAAACGTTTAAACTTAAAACCTTACTTTTCCTTTTTTATCAAATCGGATAGCTAAATCGCTTTCGAGTTCTACCTCATAACCGCTTTTTTCCACTTCTATCTGTGTGATATGATCGCCAGGAAAGTTCTCAACGATATACTTGGTGATTTCTGCAGGGATAAGCAACGTAGGTACTGGATCTTTAATACAGTCTACCAAAAACCAATTTCCCTTATGGTCAAAAAGTATAGTATAATCACCCTCAAATCGAACATCAAAAACCTTAGATTCAAAAGTCTCTTCTTCGAGAACAATCTTAACAATATTCGACTTTGGAAAATGGGTCTTAATCATCTTCTGAGCATTTGCTGGCAATTGCTCTATATCACTTGGCAACGTTTTACCTGCAAACAAACCAATTGAACATAACAGAAAGGTAAATAACAGCGTTATCTTTTTCATAAAAAATTTAGTTTGGTTTATATTTATAAGGTAAAGTTAATTATTATTTCGAAAGTTGGGCAACACCCTCACGCAATCTTTTCTCATAGGCCTTAAATTGAGAAGAAGTCATAATCTTCTTTAACTCACCCTTGTACTGATCAACCTGAGATGATAGCTCCTGAATCCTGGCCTCACGATGTAAGGTGGGATTTGCAAGGTATAGGCTATCCACTCCACGAGATCTCCCTCTGTAATCAGCACGTTTATTACGCACATTTTTTTTATTAGTTCCAGAATTTGTACTATTACTCAACCATTTTTTATTGAGTTCGAGCAATGATTTTTGCTGTGTATCGTTCAACTTATAAGTCGAGACCATTACACCTGTTAGCTTTTCGGCACGCATATCGAGCCTTTCGGTCTGCGTCAATCGGGTTCTATGAGGTCTTTTACGATTCTGAGCCTCTATATTTACGGTAGTTAGCAGTAACACTGCTAAAATTAAAATAGTCTTTCTCATCATTATTGTCTTTAATTAATAATCTAATAAAATACTGTTGCAACTATTAATTAGACGCAAAATAGATGATAAGGTTTAATGGAGTGACTTAGTTTTAACATAAACGATAAGACTTAAGGATATAAAAAAAGCAAGCACTTGAGTAAAGTACTTGCTTTTTTAGCTCTCGGTAATAAGTTATTACTCAGCTGATTCTTCAGCTTCAGCAACCTCTTCTTCTTTAGCTGCAAAATCACTGATACCGTTTTCGATAAGCAGATTATACCAGCTAATTAATTTTTTGATGTCACTTGCATATACACGGTCTTCGTCGAAATCAGGAAGAACTTCTTGCAAATAAGCTTTCAACTCATTAGAAGATGCTTTTTTACCATTAATTGAAGTTACTTTACCTTCTTCTTTAGCTTTCATAGCTTCAAGAACTTCAGCTAAAGGCACTTCAGAATCGTGTGTATACATAGCGATATCGCCCAATGAAATTATTTTATCGGCAGAGTAAGCCGGCATACGTTTCTTGTCAGCACTAATAGTTTCTACAATAAGCATATTCTTACCTTGTGAAACTAACTTATATAAGCCGGGTTTTCCAGCAATTGATAAAATTGTCTTTAACATGTTCTCTAAATTAAATTCTTTATATCTTACAAAAATAGCACACCAATGTGAGACAAGCAACGATATATTCAAGAGATTCTTGAATTATAATCATTATTCTATTTTTTGAGGAGATCGCCAACCATCTGCAATACTTGTGGAAGCAATGGATCTTGGTGATCGTTACGAATAACATAATCGACTTGCTCCATTTTCCACTCATCAGAAGCTTGTGCCAAAATGCGTTTTTTTATCAGTTCATGTGTAGAATTATCGCGTGCCACAGCCCGATTAATGCGCATAGTTTCGGGTGCATAAACCAATACGGAGTAGTCAACTGCATCCAAGAAATTGGCTTCAAAAAGGATCGCCGACTCAAAACTCAAGATTTCTGCCTGATTATGAAATGCACACCAACGCTCAAAATCAACTCGTACACGTGGGTGTACAATCTGATTAATTCGAGCTGTATTACCAGGATTGTCAAAAAGATAAGCTGCAATGCATTGCTTATTTAGCTTACCATCAATATAAGATTGCTCACCCAATAGTTTTTTTATGTCGTTGATAATCCTATCATCACTCACCATTAGGCTTTTAGCCTTATCATCAGCAATATACACAGGATATCCTAAAGCCTTTAGGATGCGCGATAAAACACTTTTACCACTCCCTATGCCACCAGTAATTCCAAGTTTAATCATACGAATTAGTTGTTTTTTGTTCGATAAGAAAATCAACTTTACGAGGTGATACGCGTAGGCGTTGAACCCCCTGAGGGAACTTAGTTATCCGTAGTGTATAAGTCTCGGTAGTGAGGTTTAATAACTCTTGATAATCAATATCTACCATAAAATCGGCAGCTGAGTAACGATTAAATGAGCGAGTACCCACCTGGAAAACAATATCAACTGCAGAAGGGAAAGTCCGAAGAATCTTATCCGATGGGAAGTTAGTACCGTGAAGTGGAACTCGAACCGTTTTTTCGGTAAGTATATCAATGGGAAGTTCCACCTGAATCTCTTCGGGTAGGTATTTTACACCTTTAATATACGCTAAGGGGACTTTAAGACTCGTAGAATCTGTTAAGTTGAGCTGCTCAATATCAGAAGTGTAAGCCACATTAATCTGCGATAATAGATCTGCAGGTGCATAGATCGAAACAGAATCAGGTCGGATTATAGTATCTGTAATAACATATTGGGAATTAGCTTCAATTCTTCCTTTCAGAACAACAGGTACGCGCTTGGCTACACCTGTAGCAAAGATAAATTCGAGTGAATCGGGCTCTATAGCCAATAATTTGGTAGAGGCACTAAACTTAGAAGCAATTCTTTTCTCTAAGATTGTTGTAGCCAACTTAACCTCATTCATATTCCTTTTAGAAAAGGCTGTAAAATCAATCTCGACTGGTGATAAATTACCACCTACAATATAATTTAATAAGACTGTTCCCTTATCTCTAACTTTAATATCAAGAGCCTCTACTCTATTGCTAGTTAAGACTAGGTTGTCGGGGACATGTATAAGCTTAACGGGGACTCTAAAGTCTCTATCATACTCATCATTTAGAGTTTGCAACAGCCAAAAAACAGACGCAATAGCAAAAAACAATAAAAAAATAAAGAACTCTCTACTCTTTGGTCTGAGCAGAAAGTTCTTTACCTTATTAAATATCCTTTGAAAGGCTGTATTTATGTTCTGAATGTTGAACATAGTTTATTCTCCTTTCAACTATTTCTTTTTTTCTTGAACTGTTGGCTTTGCAAAAATAGAGCTAACGTCAATCATAATCTTAACGTTATTAGCTATTTGAAGCTCAACCATTGTACCATCGATGTTTTTGATTACACCATGAATACCACCAGCGGTGATAACTTCTTGATTAACTTCTAGGGTTTTACGGAAGTTAGCAATCTCTTTTTGTTTTTTATTCTGTGGACGGATCATAAAAAAGTAGATAATCAGGAACATAGCACCTAACATAATCCACATAGGAATACTACTTTGTTGCCCTGCTGCTTGTAATAAAATGTTCATAAAGTTCATATTTCTTTTTTTAAATTATAGCTATAACTTTGAGTATATAACAAAGTTATTAGTTTTTAATTAATTTGCCTTCTTTTTTGAGTTCATTTACTATAGAATCTAACGTTCCATTAATAAAAGAGCCACTTTTTTGCGTACTATACAGTTTAGCTAAATCAAGATACTCGTTAAATGTTACATTTAAAGGTATGTTTGGAAAGTGATTAACTTCGGCAAGAGCACATTGCATTAATACAACATCCATAAGGGCAACACGATCAAGATCCCAGTTTTTGGTATTTTTACCAATCAAGCTACGATATTCATCGCCATTCTCAATGGTGTAACGAAACAGATTCACTGCAAACTCACGATCTTCATCATCTTTGTATTCACCTAAGAGAGGTTGATCTGCACCATTTTTATCTTCAAAACGTTTGATTGTTTTAAGAACAAAAGTATCAACAATCTCCTTATCGTCATTCCAATAAAGACTCATGTCTTCTAATGTTTCATCTAGAGATTCGCTAGGACAAATGTAGTTTTTGTAAAGTTTTCTCCACAATTCCTTGTCATCTTCGTAAGTAGAAGTAGCAGATGCCATGTACTTTTTGTAGGTTGTAGAGTTCGTGATAAGCTCATAAAACTCTTTAACGGTGTTAAGATCGTCGCCCCAAGTACGTTTTTGGACCTCTTTATATTCCAATAAATCCTTGTTAGCAGCAAGCTGAGCAATGAACTTATTTTGAATAAACTTTAAATTGGGATTTAAATCTTCAGGAGTAGGAACTAATTTAGATTTCGACTTTTCGATACGGTTTTCAGCAAACTCTGTAATGGCTACCATTAAAAGTAGAAGATAATTATACAAATCGTGCGCTTTAGAAAGGCTAAAAAGCAGCTCTTTCTCAGCAGCTTTGATCGTTTTATCACCATTTTGATAGTATGCATAAACTATCTGTATCAATTTCAGACGAATAAGAACTCTGTTAATCATAATTTAATACAATATATAATGCGGTTATTAACAAGAAGCAAAAGTAGTTATTTTAGAGCATTAAACGCATAAAAAACATTTTTTTTATGTCTTATTTTATTCTTATCGCATTTTCTTTTGAGAGTATCAAAAAATTATCGAATTTTGACACCGATTTATAAACTGATCTATATATAAAGAGAATGGAAGACTTAAAGATGAATAACGACGCAGTTTTTAATGATAAAGAAATAATCTTTTCAAAAGCTATTAAAGCAGGTAAACGAATCTATTATCTTGATGTAAAAAGGAATAGAAAAGACGAACTTTTTTTAGCTATAACAGAGAGTAAGAAAACAGTTACTGGCGAAGGCGAAAACGCTAGAGTGAGCTTTGAAAAACATAAGATTTTTCTTTACAAAGAAGATTTCGAAAAGTTTTCACAAGGCTTCCAAGAAGCACTTAGCTACATTGAAGAAAAGCAAGGAAAGCATGATCCATTAAGCATGAACTATAATTCTGAATCAACCGATGAATCAGAAAAACTCATGGTAGAATCAGAACTTGGTAACAATGAGATAAAAATAGATATAGACTTTGAGTAAAAAAGTTTGAATATTGAGATTTTATCACTATTTTTGCACCGCTTTTTACAGCATACTATGTGAGTAGTCACATCGTGTAATGGTAAATTAAGCAATTTAGAACTTAATTTTAGAGTAACACAAAAAAAGATTTAAAATGAAATCAATCGCAATTAACGGCTCATCAAGAGTTATTGCTGAGCGTTCATCAGAACAAGCTAGAGCAATCAAAGAAATCCGTGCAAACGGTGGTATCCCATGTGTATTATATGGTGGTGAAACAAACGTTCACTTTGTTGTAGAAGCAAGCAATGTTCGTCATTTAGTTTATACTCCTGACATTTTTGTTATCGATCTTGAGATTGATGGTAAAACTACTAAGGCGATCCTTAAAGATATCCAATTTCACCCAGTTACAGATGCTATCCTTCACATTGACTTCTATGAAGTAAGTGAAAATGAGCCAATCGTAATGGAAGTACCTATTAGACTTACAGGTCTTGCTAAAGGTGTTAAAGCTGGGGGTAAACTTCAACCACAAACTAGAAAACTGAAAGTTAAAGCTCTATACAATCACATCCCTGAAAGATTGATGATTGATGTATCTAACCTTGACCTTGGTAAAACTATCAAAGTAGGTGAAGTATCTTTCGAAAACCTTGAAATTTTAAATGCAAAAGCTGCTGTAATCTGTGCCGTAAGATTGACACGTGCTGCAAGAGGTCTTGCAGGTGCTGCAGAGAAATAATGAAATATTTAATTGTTGGATTGGGTAATATTGGTCCTGAGTACCACGAGACCCGACACAATATAGGATTTATGATATTGGACGCTTTTGCTAAAGCGTCCAATGTTGTTTTTAGTGACAACCGATATGGAGCAGTCGGCACAACCTCCATCAAAGGACGTCAACTCATATTATTGAAGCCTTCAACTTATATGAACCTAAGCGGGAATGCTGTTCGTTACTGGATGCAAAAAGAGAAAATTCCGTTAGAAAACGTCTTAATCTTAGTAGATGATTTAGCACTACCCTACGGTACACTTAGGCTAAAAAGCAAGGGAAGCGATGCAGGTCACAACGGCCTAAAACACATTGCACAAATCTTGGGAACACAAAACTATGCTCGTTTACGATTTGGAATCGGCAGTGAGTTTAGTCGTGGACACCAAATAGATTACGTACTTAACCCATTCTCTAGCGAAGAGCTATCAGAAATGGATGAGCATATAAAAGTAGCACAAGACATTATTAAAAGTTTTTGCTTAGCTGGGATAGACATTACAATGAACCAGTTTAACAAAAGAAAATAATAAATTAAAATACAATATTATGGCTGAAGCACGATTGGATAAATGGTTATGGGCAGTCCGAATATTTAAGACACGCTCAATAGCAGCTGATGCTTGCAAAAAAAACCGAATCTCGGTAAATAATGCACCAGCAAAACCCTCGAAAGTAATTAAAGAGGGAGACATCGTTAGTGTTAGGAAGCCTCCTATAACCTATTCCTTTGAAGTTTTAAAAACTATCGACAAACGCGTAGGCGCAAAACTAGTCGATGAGATGAGAAAAAATGTTACCCCAGCCTCAGAGTACGAATTACTCGAAAGCGCTCGAATCGGTGGTTTTATTGATCGAGCCAAAGGGACTGGACGACCAACCAAAAAAGACAGAAGACAGATTGAAGATTTTTCTGAGCTTACCTTCTTTGGTGATTTTGATGAAGATTGGGACGAGGAGTAATCCTAACACCTTTATATACAGATATAAAAACTCCTGATTGAACTATAGTGTTTAATCAGGAGTTTTTGGTTTGTTTCTATATCTGTTATTTATTTGCGGAAAGGGGGCTTACTAATCTTAGCCTTAAGGCTTCTATTTCTTACCTGAATAAAGATTTCCGTACCCTCAGTGGCATGTTCTGTCTTAACATACCCCATACCGATTCCGATTTTAAGTGAAGGCGACATCGTCCCGGATGTTACCTCACCAATAACTTCACCATCAGCATCAACGATAGGATACCCTTGACGAGGCACACCCTTATCTTCGAGTACAAAAGCGATAAGTTTGCGCTTTACACCGTCAGCTTTTTGTTTCTCTAAAATCTCACGTCCAATAAAGTTTTTGCCTTCAACGAACTTAGTAATCCAACCCAATCCTGCCTCAAGCGGTGTAGTTGTGTCGGACATATCATTGCCATAAAGGTTAAAACCCATTTCTAAACGTAGTGTATCGCGAGCACCAAGACCAATAGGCTGAATTCCGAACTCCTCACCAGCATCAAAAATAGCATCCCAAATCTGCATCGCATGCTCTGGGTAAAAATAAAGCTCAAAACCTCCAGCACCAGTATAACCAGTATTAGAGATGATAACATCCGACACACCAGCTAACTCATCAACAACAAAGCTATAATAAGGAATATCCTTGAGATCAACCTTAGTCAGCTTCTGAAGTGTATCAATAGCTTTAGGTCCTTGAACAGCTAGTTGAGCCATCCATGAAGAGGCATTGTCAAGCTCAGCACCAACTGTATTTTGAGCTACACACCATTTCCAATCTTTCTCGGTATTCGAGGCATTAACAACCAAGAGGTATTTCTCTTCGTCATATTTATAAACCAAAAAGTCGTCAATTATACCACCATTCTCGTTTACGAAACAAGAATACTGGATCTTACCAACCTTAAGTTTGTTTACATCGTTTGAGGTAACACGTTGCAAAAAGTCGAGGGCTTTACTTCCCTTTACCCAAATTTCGCCCATATGCGAAACATCAAACACTCCTACTCCCGAGCATACGGTTAGGTGTTCATCTATTATACCTTGATATTGGATGGGCATGTCAAAGCCTGCAAATTCATGCATTTTTGCTCCCAACTCAATATGTTTCTGTGTAAATGGTGTGGTCTTCATGTTATTTTTTTTTATAGTTAAAAGTCAGATTAATATTATTGATTAGACCTTCGCTATTCGTTGAACTAGTTCTACGATAACTTTGGTGGCTTTTTCCATATTTTGAATAGGCACAAACTCATATCTCCCGTGAAAGTTTAAGCCTCCGGCAAAGATATTAGGACAAGGTAAACCCTTGAATGAAAGTTGAGCACCATCAGTACCTCCACGAATCGCTTTAATATTGGGTTCTACACCAACAGTTTTCATAGCTTCGGCAGCCAAGTCAATAATATGCATCATAGGTTCAATCTTTTCACGCATATTGTAATATTGGTCTTTCAATTCCAAATCAACCGTACCTGAACCCAATTCGGCATTCAATCTCTTGACAAACTCAGTCACTTTTTGCTTACGCTCTTCGAATATTTTACGATCGTGATCACGTATAATATAAGTCAGGGTTGTTTTATCAACTCCTCCTTCAATACCTACAAGGTGATAAAAACCTTCGTATTTATCAGTGTGTTCAGGTGTTTCGTGACGTGGAAACATCGAAATTAGCTGATTAGCGATTGTAATTGAGTTAATCATCTTATTTTTAGCATACCCTGGATGCACATTACGGCCTTGTATTGTAATAACAGCCGAAGCAGCATTGAAGTTTTCAAACTCCAGCTCTCCTAGCTCACCGCCATCCATTGTGTAAGCCCATTCACAGCCAAATTTCTCAACGTCAAACTTGTGAGCACCGAGACCTATTTCCTCATCTGGATTAAAACCAACTCGGATTTTACCGTGTTTAATCTCTGGGTTATTAATAAGGTACTCCATAGCAGTAACAATTTCAGCAATTCCAGCCTTATCATCAGCTCCTAGAAGCGTGTGACCATTGGTCACAATTAAGTCTTCACCTTTATGATTCAAAAGCTCAGGAAACTGTTTGGGTGAAAGTATGATGTTTTCTTTATTGCATAGAATGATATCACTCCCATCATATTTTTCCACAATTCTGGGAGAAACATCTTTGCCTGTCATATCAGGACTCGTGTCTAAATGAGCAATAAAGCCAACAGTAGGTACATCCTTATCTATATTAGATGGCAAAGTAGCAAACAGATAGCCATTCTCATCAAGAGTAACTTCACTAAGCCCTAGTGCGATTAGCTCTTCTTTAAGGTATTTGGCAAATACCATTTGACCAGGAGTACTTGGTGTTATATTAGTGGTGTCATCAGACATCGTATCAAAGCTAACATACTTCAAAAAACGTTCTGTTATTGTCATATTATATTATTTTAATTTTAAACTTATCTATTTGTAAAAATAGACAATGGCACCTTATAAAACAAATTGATATCTGCATTTGATTGGCGAATTTGCTCATTTAAGCCTATCAAATGAATATTTCTTGCTTTTAGCTCAATTCAGAAGCACCTTGCCACCTCAAAACTACCCTGAGAGCTCCCTCTTATAAAGATATAGGCCACCTATAAATAATATTCTTTATTTATTACGCTTGTCAGCAAAAAATTGACTATTTTTACGGACAATAATTAATAGGTTATTAACTGTTTTAATTAAAACTAATAATGAGAATAGAAAAAATAGTAGGTAGAGAGATTCTTGATTCAAGAGGTAACCCTACAGTAGAAGTTGACGTACATTTAGAGTGTGGAATCATGGGACGTGCATCTGTTCCATCAGGTGCATCAACTGGTGAGCATGAAGCTTTAGAACTTCGCGATGGTGACAAAAACCGTTACTGCGCAAAAGGTGTACTTAAAGCTGTTGCTAATATCAATGATATTATCGCTCCTGAGTTAATCGGTGCTTCAGTTATTGAACAAAGAGCTATCGACCACAAAATGCTAGAACTAGATGGTACTAAAACTAAGTCAAAACTTGGTGCTAACGCTATCCTAGGTGTTTCTCTTGCAGTTGCTAAAGCTGCTGCAGCTTATTTAAAAATACCATTATACCGTTACATTGGTGGTACTAACACTTATGTTATGCCAGTTCCAATGATGAACATCATCAATGGTGGTTCTCACAGTGATGCTCCTATCGCTTTCCAAGAATTCATGATTCGCCCAGTTGGTGCTAAATCATTCAAGGAAGCTTTACGTATGGGTGCTGAAATTTTCCACGCACTTAAGAAAATTCTTAAAGACAGAGGTTTAAGTACAGCTGTTGGTGACGAAGGTGGTTTTGCTCCTGAAGTAGAAGGTACTGAAGATGCTCTTAACTCTATCATCGCTGCTATCAAAGCTGCAGGATACGAGCCTAAGAAAGATGTTACTATCGCTCTTGACTGTGCTGCTTCTGAATTCTTCAAAAATGGTGTTTACGACTACTCACTTTTCGAAGGCGAGCACGGTAAAAAACGTTCTTCAGAAGAACAAGCTGCTTACCTAGAAGAATTGATGACAAACTTCCCTATCGATTCTATCGAAGATGGAATGGACGAAAACGACTGGGACGGATGGAAAAAACTTACTGAAAAAATTGGTGACAAATGTCAACTAGTAGGTGATGACTTATTCGTAACTAACGTTGACTTCTTGTCAAAAGGTATCGAGCAAGGTTGTGCTAACTCAATCTTGATCAAAGTTAACCAAATTGGTACACTTTCTGAGACACTTGATACTATCGATATGGCTCACCGTCACGGTTACACTTCTGTAACTTCACACAGATCTGGTGAAACAGAAGATGCTACAATCGCTGACATCGCAGTTGCTACAAACAGCGGTCAAATCAAGACTGGTTCATTGAGTCGTTCAGACCGTATGGCTAAATACAACCAACTACTTCGTATCGAAGAAGAACTTGGCGATCTAGCTGTTTATGGTTTCAAAAAACTTCGTTAATCTATCTGATTAATAAATAGCATATTTTACCCCCTTAAAGTTTCATCTTAAAACTTTAAGGGGGTATTTTATATTTTCTCAAATTTATACTATTCCCTAATAATTGTATTATCTTTGTGAGTATTGAGCGTGTTGCTCTTCGCAACTGGCTCGCAGCAGGGCTAAAACCTGCATTAACGCGAGAAAGTTTAGTTTCTTAATCTTAATCGTTAATTTTAGAACTACATGATCCTTTTTTTTAAAACGACCAACGAGACCCTTATTGCGGTAAACTGCAATCAAGACTTACCTCCTGCAGACAAAGAGAAATTAGCCTGGTTATTTAGCGAGGCAATCCCATTAGAAGAAGAAACCATATCGGGTTATCTTGTGGGACCCAGACCTGAAATGATCACTCCTTGGAGTACAAACGCCGTAGAAATAACCCAAAACATGGGGATACAAGGAATAGAACGAATTGAAGAATTCTATCCTGTAGAAAACGAACGCGCTGATTACGACCCTATGCTACAGCATTTATACGAAGGTCTTAATCAGCGCATTTTTATTTCTCAGAGAATTCCTGAACCCATTAAGACTATCGAGGATATTACTCTGTACAACGAACAAGAAGGCTTAGCGATGTCAATTGAAGAGATCGATTATCTAAAACAATTAGAAACTGACCTTGGACGCAAACTGACAGACTCTGAAGTTTTCGGATTCGCACAAATCAACTCAGAACACTGCCGCCATAAGATATTTGGTGGAACCTTTATTATCGACGGACAAGAAAGAGAATCATCGCTCTTTGATATGATTAAAAAAACAACTCGGGAGAATCCCAACGCAGTTGTATCGGCATACAAAGATAACGTAGCTTTCTCGAGAGGACCAAAGGTAGAACTCTTCGCACCTACCCAACACAGCACTTCAGACTATTTCACCACACGAGAGATTGAGAGCGTAATCTCACTCAAAGCCGAAACTCATAACTTCCCAACAACCGTAGAGCCCTTCAACGGTGCATCAACTGGTACAGGCGGTGAAATTAGAGACCGTATGGCTGGCGGAAAAGGATCATGGCCCATTGCAGGTACAGCAGTATATATGACTTCTTATACAAGAGTAGAAGATGATCGCAAATGGGAACATATACTACCCGTTCGTAATTGGTTATACCAAACTCCTATCGAAATCTTAATTAAAGCATCTAATGGTGCTTCTGATTTTGGTAATAAGTTTGGACAACCCCTAATCTGTGGTTCGGTTCTTACTTTTGAGCACACCGAAAACAACGAGGTTTACGGATACGATAAAGTGATTATGCTTGCTGGCGGTGTAGGTTACGGCCGCAAAGAAGACAGCATAAAAGGTAAACCCGAAAAAGGAAATAAAATAGTAGTGCTCGGTGGTGACAACTACCGCATCGGACTTGGTGGTGGTTCTGTATCATCTGTTGATACCGGACGATACAATAGCGGTATTGAGCTCAATGCTGTCCAACGTGCCAATGCTGAGATGCAAAAAAGAGCAAACAACGTTATACGTGCGCTTACTGAACAAGAGCACAACCCCATTATTTCAATTCATGACCACGGATCAGCAGGACATGTTAACTGCTTATCAGAGCTTGTTGAAGGCTGTGGTGGTGAGATTGATATGACTAAGCTTCCAATTGGTGATAAAACATTATCTGCCAAAGAGATTATAGCTAACGAGTCGCAAGAACGTATGGGCTTACTAATTGAAAAAAAGGCTATTGAGCAGGTTCAAAAAATAGCTGAACGTGAAAGAGCACCCATGTATATAGTTGGTGAAACTACAGGTGACGACCGCTTTAGCTTTGTGCAAGGCGATGGTGTACGCCCATTTGATCTAAGTATGGAACAAATGTTTGGTTCATCACCCAAAACCATCATGGACGATAAAACGGTTGAACGCAACTACGAAATGCCAACCTATGAAATAAGCAAGCTCAACGAATATCTTGACGATGTATTACAACTTGAAGCTGTTGCTTGTAAAGATTGGCTTACTAATAAGGTAGACCGTTCGGTAACAGGTAAAGTAGCGCGTCAACAATGTCAAGGTGAAATTCAACTTCCACTTAGCGACTGTGGTGTTGTAGCTTTAGACTATAAAGGCAAAAAAGGTATTGCAACCTCTATAGGACATGCCCCACAAGCCGGCCTAGCAAACCCTGCACATGGATCAGTCTTAGCAGTAAGTGAAGCATTAACTAATCTTATATTCGCTCCCCTAACCGATGGCTTAGATACTGTATCACTATCGGCGAACTGGATGTGGCCTTGTCGTTCTCAACAAGGAGAAGACGCTCGTCTATATACAGCAGTAGAAGCTTTGAGCAACTTCTGTTGTGACTTAGGCATTAATGTACCTACAGGTAAGGACTCCCTTTCGATGACACAGAAATATCCTAATGGAGATCGTGTTATTGCACCTGGAACAGTTATAGTTTCGGCAATGGGCGAAGTATCTGATGTTAAGAAAGTGGTTTCTCCAGTAATGGTAAATAAACCTAAGACATCATTCTACCATATTGACTTCAGCTTCGATGAACTCAAACTTGGAGGTTCTGCATTTGCTCAAACTCTAGGCAAGGTGGGACAAGACGCACCGACAGTTCAAAACACTGAGTATTTTAAAGATGTTTTCAATGCTGTACAAGGCTTAATAAACAAAGGCCATATCTTATCAGGTCACGATATATCTGCTGGAGGTTTAATCACAGCACTACTCGAAATGTGCTTTGCAAATACCGACGGTGGTATGGAAATCAACTTGGATGTATTCGCCGAAGAAGACTTAATTAAGATTCTTTTTGCTGAAAACCCAGGAATCATCGTTCAGATTGAAGATAAGAAAGCTGATAGCCTACTCGATCTTTTAGAAGAAGAAGGAGTTGGTATTGTTCGCATCGGGCGTCCTACAGACGAAAGACATATCCTTGTGAGCAAAAACAAAGCAACCTACCAGTTTGGCATCGATTATTTACGAGACGTATGGTATTCTAGCTCATACATCATGGATAAACACCAATCTCAAAATGGCATGGCCAAAGAGCGTTTTACAAACTATAAAGAACAACCATTAGAATTTGCTTATCCACCTCATTTTAGTGGTAAACTAGCTCAATATAAGCTGAATGCTAACCGTACTAAACTCTCGGGTGTAAAGGCGGCTATTATCCGTGAGAAAGGTACAAATGGTGAGCGAGAAATGGCTTATGCAATGTACTTGGCTGGTTTTGATGTTAAAGACGTTATGATGACCGACCTTACAAGTGGCAGAGAAACCTTAGATGATATAAACTTTATTGTCTTCTGTGGTGGCTTCTCAAACTCAGACGTTCTGGGTTCAGCCAAAGGTTGGGCTGGAGGTTTCTTATTCAATGAAACAGCCAAAGCAACACTTAAACGCTTTTACCAACGTGAGAATACACTTTCTCTTGGTATTTGTAATGGTTGTCAGCTTATGATGGAGCTTAACCTGATTTATCCTGACCACACAGAGAAACCTAAAATGCTACACAATGCTTCTCATAAGTTTGAGTCGACTTTTGTTGGTGTAACTATACCAACAAACAGAACAGTGATGTTCGGTTCTCTAAGTGGTTATAAACTGGGGATTTGGGTAGCGCACGGTGAAGGTAAATTCAGTTTGCCATGCCAGGAAGACCAATATAATATCGTTGCTAAATATAGCTATGATACTTATCCTGGTAACCCTAATGGCTCTGACTATTCTGCTGCAGCTGTGGCAAGTCATGATGGACGTCATATTGCTATGATGCCTCATCTTGAGCGAGCTATTTTCCCTTGGCAAAATGCGAACTATCCAGCAGAGCGTCTAAATGATGAAGTCACTCCTTGGATTGAGGCTTTTGTTAATGCACGTCTTTGGATTGAAAAGAACAAATAAGATACCTAGACCCATAATATTTCTTTATTAAACAAACGTTGAAGGAGAACATGTCAAGCACATGTTCTCCTTTTTATTATCTAAACACAGATATAATATGTAGTACTTACAATTTATTTCATTTGAAGCTAACTTTTATATTTCTAACATAAATAAATAGGAAAAGGTAAATTCATAAAGCATCCAGCCAATTTAGAAACACTTATTATCCTATTTATCAATACATTAATACTCACTCAATCAAAGTATATTTGACAAATCAGCAGTTTTAATCTATAATTGTTATATCTTTATAAAGCATTAGAATAGTTTTCATGACATAAAAAATTACTATAATGAAGAGACTCACATACATTCTATGTCTCCTTTGCTTCTCTTTTATAAGCCAAGCTCAGACTTATACCTACCTTAACATCAAAGATGGTTTAAGCCACCGCCACGTTTATAGTATATCTAAGGACAACAAAGGATATATGTGGTTTTTAACCCAAAAAGGAGCCGATAGATATAACGGATCAGCTTTTAAACACTACAACTTCACGGTCGATCACAAAATTTTAAACACCTCTGCTCATTTAAACTCTCTATACTTTACACCCGATAGTCTACTTTTTCAGGTGGGGTCGGATGGTAAAGTTTTTCGATTTAATGAGCAATCAGACCAGTTTGATTACATATATAGCTACCCTAACGAAACCAACGAAATACTTTTACTAAGCTTCAATTATATTGATAGTGATAATAAAATATGGATGGGAAGCAAAGGTAATTTGCATATCTACGATTCTAAAAAAGATAAAGAAGTTACTATTACCCAACATCCACTATATGCTGCTACAGCAATTACGGAGATGAGGCCAAACACATTTGCAATAGGTACTACCAACGGCATTTATGGAGCGACTATTACGGGAGATACTTTACGACTCAATAATACTACCCCTTTACTTAATAACTTAGAAAAGCAGATTGAAAAATTATATTATCATGAAGCTACACACTCACTAATTATATCAACTTTAAGGAAAGGACTCTACATCTATAAAATTGACGAGGGGAAACTATCCGAACCATTTGATCTAAAAACTGCAAGTGTTAACGAAATTACAACATTCTCTGACTCAGAAGTTCTTGTTGCCACCAATGGTGCTGGAGTCTTTAAGATAGATTTAGAGAATAACACTTGGGAGCCTTTTATTGTAGCGAACTACGACGAAGTAGGTGAAATGAATGGAAATAATATAAAAGATATTCTTATAGACGACGAAAATAGAATTTGGATGGCTAACTACCCTAATGGAGTAACCATACGAACCGACCGTAATAATCTCGACTTTGACGTTATTCAACATATCCCCAAAAAGAATACAGGACTCATACATAATCAAGTTAATGATTTCGTCGAAGACAAAGATGGAGATATTTGGTTTGCTACCAATAACGGGATCAGTGTCTATTTTCCTAAACAAGACCGATGGGAGTCGTATCTATCCTCGTATGATAATGATAAAGACATTAACAACCATATGTTCCTAACCATCAATGAAGTTAGACCAGGTATCGTTTGGGCAGGTGGCTACAGCTCTGGATTATACGAAATCAATAAATCAACCAAACGTCATAAGCTTTTACTATCTAATGAAAAAGAGCAGATTAGTGAGCCTGATAAATGCATTCGAGCAATCCTCAAAGGTACGAATCAATCAATTTGGGTAGGTGGCTACTATAACCTAAGACAGATTGATCCTGAAAAAATGCAGATAAGATATTTTAATAATATATCTGCTATAACAAGCTTGGAAGAGATGAATGAGTCTAATCTATGGATTGGAACATCCAAAGGCTTATTCTTATTGGATAAAACTAATGGTAATAGTCGCCATATCAATCTGCCTACTAGCAACCCTTCGGTTAATGTACTTTATCAAAACAAAGATGGAGTGCTTTACATAGGCACAAATGATGGGTTATTCCTCTTTAATAGTGTAACAAACACATTCAAGCACTTTCACACTCAAAACTCCTCACTCCTGTCCAACTCCATACAGTCGATTGTTCCTGATAAAGACCAACCTCGTGTTTATCTAGCAACAGATTCAGAGCTATCCCTTTACGAAGAGGATACTGAACGGATTTACAATTGGACCAAGGATCAAGGCATGCTTGATACGTTCTTTAATACCAACTCAGGGATACAACTTAGCAACGGAGAAATTCTATTTGGAAGTGCTGATGGAGTGATCTTATTTGATCAAGAATGCATATTCCCAACAGAGTATAAATCAAAGCTAGTATTTGAAGAACTAGAAGTAAATCAACGATCAGTTTACCCTTCGCAAAAACAAAGTATACTGACGCAGCTTATAGATAAAACAAATAAAATCACCCTAGGATTTAGAGATAATAATATCGCACTCGAAATTGGGTCAATCAACTTTGACAATCCTTCGAATATTTTATATTCTTGGCAGATGGAAGGTTTAAACGATGAGTGGAGTGAGCCAAGCCCAAATACCAGATTGGTCTTTTCAAACCTATCACCAGGCACATATTTTCTTAAAGTTAGAACCATACTTAGTGGCTCATTAAATCAAACGCTCGAGGAAAGAACGCTTCAAATCAATGTAAAACAACCATTCTGGTGGAGTGCAGCCGCAAAGGTAATCTATGTTGTAGGCTTTATTATCTTACTACTTCTTTTGATTCGATACCTCATAAAGAGAAGCGAACGCAAATTAGTAGATCATACCAAGCAGTTCTACTATAACACAGCTCATGATATTCGAGTGCCCCTACAGCTAATCCAAGAACCCTTAATGGAGCTTAAGGAGAAAGAAGACCTGACGACTGAAGGAATGAGTAATATCAGAATTGTCCTTAGAAATCTAAATATCCTACTGACTCAAAACGATACAACCATCAATTTTGAGCGAATGGAGAAAAATAAGAATAGACTGTACTTATCAGAACATAACCTGCCTAGTTTTATAGAGAACATTGTAAAGCTGACCATTCCTGTTGCCGAAATTAAGCAAATTGACATAAACTTCAATAACACGATTACGGGGCAATTTAAGATTTGGATGGACAATGAGAAGATTAGAACAATCTTGAGTAACCTGCTCAACCAAATAATAGAGTGTTCCGACGACTTTAAGTCGATTAATATTATTATTGGCGTGATTCAAAACGAATGGTTCTTAGAGATTACCTATGAAGGTAAACCTCTACCTATAGAAACTATTCAAGACTCAACCAATGGCAAGTTTATCGACGATGCAATTCAAAAGAATACAACCATAACTGACAACTTAGGCTTGCAGCTCATCGGACAATTACTCAAACTCTATCAAGGAAGTATCCAATTTAAGAATGTGGATAAGAAATCTTATTACATACGACTAAACTTACCAATTTATCATCAAGCTATTACGGATGCTGAATTAGTTAGCCAATTTCATAAGAAAGAAACCTCGACTCCTGATACCAACAAAACTAGCCCACTGAATGTAAATCCATCACTAAACTCAATATCAACGGTTAATGGTACGGGCACCGATAAACTATTGATACTTTTGGTTGAAAGTGACCCAGACATCATTGAACAAATGAATAATAATTTCTCTGACACATATGAGATTATAAATACCCCTAAAGGTCAAGAGGCTATAAGTATTGCCAAACGACTTAGGCCCTCAATCATAATTTCAAGAATGAATTTAGAGGATATCAAGGGGACAGAACTCTCGGCAACATTGAAGTCAGAATTTGAAACCTCGCATATACCTATCATTCTTATGACTGATAGCAATGAAGAGAAGCATATTATTAAAGGACTCCAAAATGGAGCGGATGAGTTTATTCTAAAACCTTTTAATTATAGAATTCTTAAAGCCTCTATAGCTAACCTACTATCGAACAGGGCACTACTTAGAGATAGGTATGCGAGCTTAGAGATTCAAGAATCTATAGACTGTGAACATTGTACAACAAACTTGGAATGGAAATTCATTGCAACAATTAAGGAAAGTGTCGAAAAACATATGTCTGAACCCGACTTTACGGTCGATAAACTTTGTGCAATATTAAATATGAGTCGTACAAGTTTTTATAATAAACTCAAAGACTTAACGAACAAAACACCCTCTGACTACATTAGAATTATTAAACTGAATTATGCAGCAAAGCTCTTACTTGAAAAAGAGTTTACCATATCCGAGATTGCTGACAAAACAGGTTTCAACGATGCCAAGTATTTTAGAGAAGTCTTCAAAAAGCACTATAATATGACACCATCGAAGTATGCAAAGGAAAAACAAAGATGAAACAATACTTTCAACTCTTCAGAATATTTTTTAAAATTGGGGCATTCACTATTGGTGGCGGCTATGCTATGGTCCCAATCATTGAGAATGAGATAGTAACCAAAAGACAATGGATTAGCAAACAGGATTTTGTCGATCTACTGGCTATCGCTCAATCGGCTCCAGGAATCTTAGCCGTTAACATATCTATATTCATTGGCTATAAACTAAAAGGAGTAAAAGGAGCAATCGTCTCAACTTTAGGAACGGTACTCCCCTCTTTCATTATTATTTTGATGATTGCCATGTTCTTTCAGTCATTCAAGAATAATATTTATGTAGAAAAGATGTTTAAGGCTATTCGTCCTGCTGTAGTAGCTCTGATTGCAGCACCTACATTTTCAATGGCTAAGACTGCACGCATATCAAAATATACTATCTGGATACCTGTAGTATCAGCCTTACTGATCTGGCTTATGGACGTATCTCCCGTTTGGATTATTGCTGTAGCAGGTGTTGGGGGTTTTGTTTGGGGACGACTTAAAAACAATAAAGCATGATAATACTCTATCTACAATTATTCTACACCTTCTTTAAGATTGGCTTATTTGGCTTTGGTGGTGGATATGCGATGCTCTCAATGATACAGGGAGAAGTTGTAACGAACTATAAGTGGCTATCACTGCAAGAGTTTACAGATATTGTGGCTATCAGTCAGATGACTCCTGGCCCTATCGGTATTAATGCCGCAACTTATGTGGGATATACAGCAACAAATGGTAGCGTTTGGGGTTCAATCACGGCGACCTTTGCAGTAGTACTGCCTTCGTTTATCTTAATGCTACTGATTAGTAAGTTCTTTTTGAGATATAGTTCTCACCCCATGGTCGAGGCTGTATTTAGTGGTTTAAGGCCAGCTGTAGTTGGTCTTCTAGCTGCTGCTGCTTTAGTATTAATGAATCAGGAGAATTTCTCTGCCCCATCAACCGATATGTATTCGTTTGTAATCAGCGTAGCTATATTTGGACTAGCTTTCTTTTTTTCTAGATCGAAGTATAAGATAAACCCAATATTACTCATCATCCTCTGCGGACTTGCTGGACTGATCATCTATTAAACATGATATAAAGAAAAAAGGGTTAATACATCAAACTGCATTAACCCTTTTGCTATTTTTAGAAGGTAAGGCTCTTAGAGTTTTACCTTTTTTGTTTTATACTTCGATTCATTATGCAAACGATCCAAGGCCGTTACAACATAAGTGTATTTGCTCTTACCATTTTCATAGGGAAGCTTAAAAAACGTATTCGGTGTAATCGCTACGATATGCGAAGGATCTTCTAAGTCAATACGCTCACCTCTGTTGAATTGATAAACCACATAGCGTGCAGCCTCATTCATTATACTCTTAGATTTAGGAGCTGTCCAGAACATCATATAGCCATCAGAAGTCCAAGTAGTTTTTATCTTACGTACGGCTTTAGGGGCTTCGCCATCCATAAAGTCAAATACAGGAACTAAAGAGGGGTATTTGTGATAAGTTGACATTAATGATTCAAGATAACGTCCTTCGTTCTCAACAACAGAAGTGGCTGGCCACTGACTACTTCCACCAATTGATTGGTAAGAACGTTGCAACTTCATCTTAATAGGAAGCTGATTGATCATCGGGTTGAGAGGGTCTTCATTCTGAATGGTATTGGGCACAGATTGACCAATAAAGAGTGGTCGGTTATTGCTATGCTTTGCCCACCAATCAACAAGTACATGGTAATCAGCAACAGGATGACCTACATGCCAATATATCTGTGGAATATTATAATCCACCCAACCTTTATTTACCCATAGAAGCACATCAGCATAAAGGTCGTCGTAGTTTTGAAGACCATTAGTTTTACTGCCATAGGGGTAAGACATTTCATTACGATAAATACCAAATGGACTCACACCAAACTTTACCCAAGGCTTGATCTCACGAACAGTTTCGTGGATTTGTTTGATAAGTAAGTTAACATTATCTCTTCTCCAATCGCCACGAGATGCATACGAGCTTCCACCCAAACGTTCAAAGCTTAAGTCATCTTCAAACTCCATTCCATCTTTGGGGTATGGATAGAAGTAATCATCCATATGGATTGCATCGACGTCGTATCTGTTAAGAATATCAGCAACTATCGTGCTAATATAATTTCGGTTTTCAGACAGTGCAGGATCAAAGAATACTTGATTACCATAAGTAATGAAGCGTTCTGGATATTTGATGTAAGGATGCGATACCGCGATTTCTTTATTGATGTTTGTCATCGCTCGGTAAGGATTAATCCAAGCATGAAGTTCCATGCCTCGTTTATGACACTCCTCAATCATAAAGGCAAGGGGATCCCAATATGGATTGGGTGCTTTACCCTGTTGTCCTGTAAGGAAACGACTCCATGGCTCCAAATTAGAAGCATAGAAAGCATCAGCTTCACCTCTAACCTGAAAAATAACAGCATTCATATTGGCTGCTTTTAGAGCATCAAGATGATCGATTAAGCGGCCCTGTGCTTCAGCTGTAGATAACCCTTGAAACTGACCGTTGATAATTTGAATCCAAGCAGCTCTAAACTCTCTTTTAGGCTGATCTTGAGCATTAACCCCCTGTAGAGAAGTCAGACCCAAGGATATAAGCAAGGCAAATAAATATAGATAACCCTTCATTCTTTTTAATAAATTAGTTTTGCAAAGCAAATATAAACTTTTAAAACCGCTAAGCATTATATATAGATGGAAAAGTAGTTCACAGCCGTTTAAATAGAATACAGCTTATTAACTAAAACTCTCTGGCTGTTAAGAAGTATTATACCTCAACTCTTTTAGTATTAATAAGAAATGAGAGACAAATTCATTAACTTTGCAAATCAATCAAAAAGAACGATTTAGAATGACCAAACAAAATAATATATCAATAAAAGGTGCTCGCGTCAACAATTTAAAAAGCATTGACATTGAGATTCCTAGAAATAAATTGGTAGTAATTACTGGCCTATCGGGCTCAGGGAAATCTTCACTTGCTTTTGATACACTTTATGCGGAAGGTCAACGCAGATATGTTGAAAGTCTTTCAAGCTATGCTCGCCAATTTTTGGGCAGAATGAGCAAGCCCGAATGTGATTTTATAAAGGGTATTCCTCCAGCCATTGCAATTGAGCAAAAAGTAATCAGCCGAAATCCTCGATCGACCGTAGGAACATCTACAGAGATTTACGAATACTTACGCCTACTCTATGCAAGAGTCGGAAGAACTTTCAGTCCCATCAGCGGACAGGAGGTAAAAAAGCATAGCATGAACGACATCGTTAAAGAAATGTTGTCGTATGCTGAAGGGACACGCTTTACAGTACTTACCCCCTTTAGAGTACCCGAAGATAGAACCTTAGAGCAACAACTTGAAATGGATCTCAAGCAAGGCTTTAATCGTATTGAGGTCAATGGTGAGATTATTCGTATTGATGACTACACGCCCAAGGCTAAAGATCAGATTTATCTGCTCATCGACCGTATAAAAGTGGAGGATTCTAAAGATGTTATTAGTAGACTAACCGATTCGGTAGAAACTGCGATGTATGAAGGCGGTGGAACCTGTATGCTTCGTTTTTATCCTGAAGCAGAAGAGTCGGAGCTTATTGAATTTAGCAATAAATTCGAAGCTGACGGAATAGTATTTGAAGAGCCAACCGATCAGATGTTCTCTTTCAACTCTCCGATTGGTGCTTGCCCTGAATGCGAAGGATTCGGAAAAGTAATGGGAATTGATGAACACCTAGTTATCCCAAACCGATCTTTATCTGTGTACGAAAATGCGGTGTTCTGTTGGAGAGGCGAAAAGATGAGTGCATGGAAAGACAAGCTTATAACCAATGCGGATAAGTTTGGATTCCCTATTTTCACTTCGTACTACGACCTTTCAGAAGAACAAAAGCAAATCTTATGGGAGGGCAATCAATATTTTGAGGGAATCAATGATTTCTTCAAAATGCTCAAAGAGAATCAGTACAAAAAGCAATATCGCATCATGCTTGCTAGATACCGAGGAAAAACAACTTGCCCCATGTGCAAGGGAACTCGTTTGAAACCCGAAGCTAGCTACGTAAAAGTTGGAGGATGTGGGATAACTGAGTTGGTAAATAAACCCATTAGAGAACTTCAAGAGTTCTTTGATCAACTGGTACTCAATGCTCACGAACAACAGATTGCTAAACGTGTTTTGTTGGAGATAAATAGCCGAATCCGTTTTCTTATGGATGTTGGTCTTAGCTACCTAACGCTCAACCGACTCAGTAACAGCTTATCCGGTGGAGAAAGTCAACGTATTAACTTGGCAACCTCACTAGGTAGTAGCTTAGTGGGGAGCTTATATATCCTTGATGAGCCAAGCATTGGTTTGCACAGTAGAGATACAGACAAATTAATCCACGTCCTAAAACAACTACGAGATTTGGGTAACACCGTAATCGTGGTTGAGCACGACGAAGATATTATTCGCCAAGCCGACTATATCATAGACATAGGCCCTAATGCAGGACGACTTGGAGGTGAAGTAGTTTATCAGGGCGACATGAACGACTTGCAAGCAGGCAGTAATAGTCATACTGTGCGATACCTACTTGGAGAAGAAAGAATAGAGGTCCCTACCCTACGCAGACCCTGGAACAATTATATAGAAGTCATCGGAGCTAGAGAAAACAACCTCAAAAACATCAATGTGAAGTTCCCACTCAATATTATGACCGTAGTAACGGGAGTATCGGGTTCGGGAAAGACTACACTAGTACAAAACATATTCTATCGTGCGCTCAAAAGAGAACTCGATGAAATAACAGAACGCCCAGGCGAATTCACCGAACTAACTGGGGACATTAAGTTGCTCAACAATATTGAGTTTGTAGACCAAAACCCTATTGGCCGCTCCTCACGATCAAATGCAGCTACCTACCTCAAAGCCTACGACGAAATTCGTAAACTGTGGGCCAATCAACCTTTGGCTAAACAGATGGGCTACAAACCAGGCTTCTTTAGCTTTAACAGCGAAGGAGGACGTTGCGAAGAGTGTAAGGGTGACGGAACAATTACCGTTGAGATGCAATTTATGGCCGACTTGGTACTTGAATGCGAATCTTGTCACGGCAAACGATTCAAGCAAGAAACCCTAGAGGTACTATTTCATGGGATTAACATCTACGATGTTCTTCAAATGACTGTAAACGAAGCTATAGAGTTTTTTGAGCAGCATAAAGAGACCAAAATAGTAAAGAGACTAAAACCACTACAAGATGTAGGACTTGGTTATATCAAGCTAGGACAGTCTTCGTCAACACTCTCTGGTGGAGAAAATCAGCGTGTTAAGCTAGCCTTCTATTTGGCGCAAGAAAAAGCCAACCCAACCCTATTTATATTCGATGAGCCCACAACAGGACTTCACTTTCATGACATCAAAAAATTGCTTGAAGCGTTCGATGCTCTAATTCAAAGAGGACATACGGTGCTAATTATTGAGCACAATATGGATGTAATTAAATGTGCAGATTATATCATCGACTTAGGCCCTGATGGAGGAGATAAAGGCGGATATTTAGTAGCTACAGGAACTCCCGAAGAAATTATTAAACACAAGGATAGCTATACAGGACAATTCTTAAAAGATAAACTAGAAGAGTAATTCGCTACTCTCAAACCAAAGGTTGGTTTATACCAAACGACTTACTCGGTAGGTCAAAATGACCCTTTGGTTTTAATAAGTTTTTATGGAAATATTAGATACAGAAAAGGTGAGCTCAGATTTTGGACTCACCTTTTACTATATATTTAAAAACAGTTTAGCATACACTTAGTTATTTCTCAGGGGAATATCCAGATTATTATCACTTGGCCACACATCGTAAGTCATATCGTCAACAAGTGGATAGAGTGAAGTTAAGCCTAGTCTATTAAAAATATCTTTAACATAATCCATTGTCTTTATTTTCAAACCTGTTGAGCTGTCTATATTTTGAGTTTTAACTCCTTCTTCATCACCAGCAGCCAGATTAGTATAAATTTCAGTAATAAGTGGCTGCAACAAGGGTCTATTTATATCTCGAATAAACTTGACTACACTCACTATAGCATTCCTTAATTGGCTACTGTTATTACTGCCCTCAAGGATAGAATCAATCGAATCGAAAATACTCAAATACACATCATCATAAGCATACGCTCTTAACTCTTTATTAGCAGTAGTTTTGCTGTTTAACAAAATATCATGACTACGAATGCTGAATTTATCGTCCGTAAGGGTCACTGTCCTATAAGGGCAAGGATAAGTTATAGATGAGCCTGTCTGAATATCATAGATTTCGTTATTCTGAATGGTTCGCATCGAAACATCTTGTGCGTGAGCATGCCCAGTAAAGACAAATTGCAACCCAGCTCTAGCGAAAGCCTCAGTAATATTCATATTATCGTCTACAAGATAGTCTTTAGCCAGAACAGCTTGGTGCTTGAAGTGATCAATAATGCCGTGATGCATCATAGCTATCATCTTCTTTCCTTTGGATTTACCCTCTTTTATTTTTCTTAGAACCCAATCGAGAGTCTCTTTGTCGAGTGCGCCACCCGTACGTGGAAACTTCTCAGCAATATTATTTTCATAAATATTGGAGTCAATGCTGATAAGCCACAAACCATCTACAGGTTCAGCTACATAGCTAAGCCTAGGTCCAGCCTCAACTTGCTCAGACTCATCGTATCCAAAGTCTTTATAGACAACCTTAAACTCGTCAGGATTGACATGTGCTACAGCTCTACGTTTATTTCCATCAAATTCGAATGCATGCGGATTGTTCAAATCGTGATTACCAGGAATCACAAAAACAGGTACTCCAGCATCTTCAACAAGCTTTAGTTTCTTTGCAAAATTAACATGACTAATCATTTCACCATCTTTGGTCAAGTCACCAGGTATCATCAAGAACTGTGGATTTTGAGCAATAATTTGTTCAAACATATTATCAAGAATTTCACCACTCTCCAACAATAGCTTTCGGTCAAACCTTAATAGGTCTTTAAAAGCTGATCCATTTTTAATCAGTAGTGATTGATCAAAGTAATGTGTGTCGGAAGCCACTGCTATTTTATAGTTACCAACTAATTCTTGGTTATCATCGTCATCAGTTTGTTCCTTTACAACAGCATTATCATCATCGTTACACCCCGATAATACAAAGGCACTAAGACATAGTACTGTAAACATTTTTAGTAATTTCGTCATCATCCTATTTCAATTATTTATGTTATTAATACCTCATTACAAAATAGTTATAAAATAACTACAAGTAAAAGAGAGCCGCTAACTTATATATTATAGCCATAGATTATAGCTTTTAAGAGCATGAAAAACACTAAATCAGGGGTAATACTTAATATATGTATCAGATTTGTGACAAATGTAAAGTTATATGAAGAACCAAGTGTTATAAAATAGAAAAGAGGATGTGCCAATTTGACACATCCTCTTTTCTATTAAAAATGTACTCTAAATCCAGATAATGTGTTCAAAATGGGTTTATGTACTATAAACCATTTATTATCAAGATTAGATGTGACCCAAATGGGACTCAAACCTGTGTATTATTATGTCTCCTTATATTTCAATAGTGCAGGATTAGAGTACTCAGCACTGACTTGCATTTCAAATTGTATTCAACTATTTTATCGTGTAGAACTAGAAGTGGGTTCAAAAGTGGGTTCAGCCTTTTATAAGTTAAATTTTTCCATCTGCTTTGAGCGAGAGCTATCGGCAACAGCAATATAGGGCTTCATTGCATTGTAGTCTTTGTGGCCAGTCCACTTCATTACCACATGTGGAGGTATATTTAATATTAGTGCGTTGCAGATGAAGGTTCTCCTTCCGCAATGGGTAG
>QXGG01359776.1_pt1 | contig 31432 bp, 31 predicted proteins | sample 1982491 | NCBI WGS metagenome assembly QXGG01 (sample SAMN09924614, study PRJNA488089) | Wastewater metagenome, whole genome shotgun sequencing project. | isolation source: South African research farm wastewater | place: South Africa: Irene, Agricultural Research Council, Animal Production... | reverse complement strand
TGGTAATAGCGGCCCGAGTCTGCGAGCAGCCTCTCAGCGCGATCCACAATCCGATGGAGCTGTCCGAGCTGTATGCGCACAGTCGGCTTCATGCGCGCCTCAGCGGGCTGCACGCTCAGGAAGCTGAGCAGATCGCGGATGCGCAATCGATCGCCGTGGCTGTGCATGCACTTGAAGCCACCGAGCGGGAAGCCGTCGTCAGGCTCGAAATACGCGGTGCCGCCGTCGATGCCATCGGTGTGTTCGCTGCACCACGGACAAGTGATGTCGTGCTTGCCGCTCCCGAGCGGGGACTTGTAGAGCCCCTTGTCCTTGAGTGCCGCGATGACCGGGTTCTGCTCGGGGGCCGGGATGAACACGCCGTCGTCACCCGCTTCATCGCGGGTTGATGCCGACTTCTTCTTCGGTCGCCCTGCTGCGGGAAGTTCCAGCCCAAGACCATCGACAAGTTCCTTTGCCGAGTAGCGCCGCTCAGGGTTCCAGCCGGTCAGCCTGCACTCAAATGCAGGTGCGCGCTTGCCGTTGATGGCGACTGGCAGACGGGCAAGGCGAGCCGTGGGACCGTTCGCGCCGGGGTCGCAAAGATCAGCGTTGATGATGGCCGTCATCAGTCTGTCGGCCAGTCCCGCGTCAGTGACGGGCTCCGCCAGGATGTAGCCCCCCTGGTAGTTGCCCGGCGAGGTTTCGAGCAGCCAGGACAGCGGCAGCGCGACACGATCCAAATCGACCTTCGTGCCCAAGTCATCCAGCATGACCGCGTGCAGCGAGGCGAAGGTTTTTTTGGTGCGCCGGAACTGACCGGCCTCGTCGTTGTAGTAGCTGGAAATGGTGAAGTAGTTGTTCGCGTTCGGCGGCGGCGAAGCACCGAGCGGGTGCGCGAACCATACTTTGCTCGGCACGTCGGCAGGGTTGCCGGGGAAGCTCACCACGCCAGGGCGTGCCCCCTCCGAGAGTGCGTCGAAGATCGTCGCCAGGAAGTGATCGTTCGAAACGGCGCAGGTTTCGCAGGCTTTGCAGGTATCCGTCGGCGCATCCGCGAAAACTGTCACATCGTCGTTGCTGCGGGTGATGGTGTCGTTGAAGGGCGTCATCACAGACCTCCCGCGAGCAGCAGTCCGGCAACCGCCGCCAGCGCGATCAGGCCGATCAGCTGAAGATCGATAGCGCCCAGGTCGCCACGCTTGGCGCGGATCGCCGCAGCACGCGCTTGGCGCTTGCCCTTGCCGCGAAACTTCGCAGGCTTCGCCGCACGCCCGAGTTCGGCCCACAGCAGCGGCAGATACAGGCCGCGTTCGCGCGACGTTTCACGCGGCGTTTCACGAGTAAAATCCGGGGTGTCGTTCAGGGGAGCGCTCTCGCAAGGGGTCGCGCCCTTTTTCTTGTCGGTCATGACGCTCCCCTTATGCCGTTGCGCCAGATTCACGCAGGCGGGACGCCATCCACGCTTCAAGGTCGGCACGGCGGTAGCGCACCTTGCGGCCGATTTTGAGAAACGGCAGGTTGTAGCGACCGGTCGAGCGCCACACGCTCAAGGTGCCAGGGGACAGGTCGAGCATCGCCGCTGCGGCGTGATCATCGAGCAGATCGGCGCCAGCAGCGATCAGGTTTTGCAGGTTTTGGGTTGTCATGATTCGCATCGGATTGAACCCGCGTTGCATGAATGCGTTGCGGTATGGATGCGAAGCTTGGAGAAAGCTTGCGACTGACAGCCAGCGCAAAGTCCTGACAGAAAAACGGCTGTCATCTCCTGACAGGCGACTGACAGCCGCGCCGTTGCTGGGTTTTAAACTGTCAGAAGATTTTCAGGACTTGAGGCCGAAGTGCTCTGCAACGACGTGATGTGCGACATGCGCCACGCGAGACGCATTGCCTTTACCGTCCTGCTGTTTCTCTTGCCAGTCCAGCACTGTCTTCAGGTTTGGCTCCTGATTCTGGACCGCGCGCCATGCCGGGTAGTCCGCCACCGCCCCCAGGATGCGGTGCAAGGTTGGACTGTTGATCGTGGTCGCTTCTGATGCCTCTGTGGTCGCATCGATCTTTTTCAGCAGCGCACCACGCTCGTGCTCAAGCTCAGCAATCCGCGCTCGCGCTCGGTTGAGTTCAGCAGCAAACGCGGAGTCAACGTTCGTATCGGCCGCGCTATTGAAAAAAAAGTTCGGCCTGAGGTTAGATGCTCGCAGCCACGCCACCAAATCGGAGACTGCTACGGTCGTCTTTCCCCAATCTGGCGATTCGCGGTAGATGACGGCAGGCTCAAAGCCATTCCTGATGTCTCCATCGTCGTCATAGAGTGATCGAAGCGATTCACCATGATTTGGCCACTCATCCCAGCCCTGAATTCTTGCGTCGCGCCGAATGGTGGCCTTGAGCAAACCAGCGTTGATCGCATTCATCAGTCCCGCAAGAGCGGCCTTGACCGACGAAATACCGTCACTGTCACGCCACCCACTGTCACTCTCGAACCAGGGCTCCTGGTCCAAGTTGAATCTGACGCAGTTCGGATCATGTCCAGCGATCAGAGCGGCAGCCTGATGCACGGTCAACGGGTCGGCAAGCCGCCAAAGCGGGTTAATGGCCTTCCAGTTCTCAGCCTCAACCCTCTCCCCCTTGACTGCCTCCAATTCGGCAACTTTTTCTTCGCTCAGAGTTCGATTCACTTTGCGCCCCCTTGCGGCGTCACTCCTTGAAATCAGGTGCCGCACCAGCCGGACAAGGGAACCCGGTTTTCAGCCTCGGGGATCAACCTCGGCCTAGGTGCGGCAAGAACTCAGGTTTTCTCAGGTCACGCAGCCCGCTCGCCCTGCTGCGCCCGCATCAGCTCGAACAGAAACTCCGGTGCCAGATCGGCTCCATTGCCCCAGGCCACCGTCCGCATGAAGGGATGCTGGCTCGCGGTGGCGAACAGCGCCGGGTCGCGCAGAGGCTCGAACACTTCGCCTTCCAGCTCGGCAGATAGGTCGACTTCACCCGCCTCGCCGTTGTTGAAGCGCAGGAACAAACGATAGCCCGGCAGCGGAGTCACCTCCGTGGTGTGCAAGATCATGGTCACGCCGCCGCAGCGAAACGCCGAATATCGACCTCCACACCCGCCGCCGCCGCTTCTTCGGCCTGGCGCAGCAGTGCAGCGGTGACTGCTTCGTCGTGGAATGTTTCGCCGCAGTTGTCGCACACCTCGCCCGGCACGCCACGGAACACCACGGCCATGCCGCCGCGCTCAAGGGTGACGGTCGTCAGTCCGGGCTTGGTCTCACCGTGCTTGCAGATGGGGCATTTCATGATGGTTTCCTCGTTGCGAAGTCGTCCGCCCACAGCACCGGGTCGGGTCGATAGACGGTGATGACGATGCGCTCATCGTCGTCCTGGTTGTCTGCGAAAACGATGTGCAGCGGCTTGCCGTTCGAGTACCCCAGCCAGAGACAGCTTGGATAAGGGGTGTCGGTCGGGTAGTCCTCGATCACCCGCCCATCGGCCAGCGCCGCCGCTACGTCGTCGGTCGATATGCTGCGCTCGAACATGCGCCTTACCGCGTGCTGGCGATAGATCAGCCTCATGCCGCGCTCCGCTTGGTGGGCAGCGTCACGACGTCCGCCTTGTCCTTCAGCCCCGCCGCTTCCAGCATGGCGCTGGTGGCGGTGTTGACGGACTGGCGAACCGGATCAAGGTCGAGTCGTGCATAGATCGCCGTCGCCTGCGGCGACTTGTGATTCAGGCTCTTGCCGATAATCGCCAGGGATGCGCCGGTTCGCGCCTGCCAGCTTCCAAGCGTACGTCGCAGATCATGCAGCGTTACCCCGTTCGGCACGTCGCGCCCGTAGGGGATTTCTGCCCGCGCCATGACGCGAATCACCGCCTTCTGCGGCTCCACCATGTGCCCGGACGCGCTCTTGCTGGGGAACACGAACCCACCGCCCGTCGAACCCTTGCGCGCCTCAAGGATCGCCACCGCCTCCGGGCAAAGGGTCACGTTCTGCGGCTCATCATTCTTGGTGCGCGGGATACGCCACACGCCCGACGACAGATCAAGTTCGCGCCAGTGCATCGCGCACAGGTTCGCCCGCCTAGCGCCCGTCAGCAGCGCCAGCAGGATGAAGTCGCGCATGGCGGGTTCTTCTTCGGCCACCGCAGAGAAGAAACGCGGCAGTTCGTCGGCTTGGAGGAAGCGGTCGCGGGAAACCTTCTTGCCCGCCACCTTCACCCCTTGCGCCGGGTTGTAGTCGAGGAATCCCCACTCCACCGCCTTGCCGAACACGCCCGATGCGAGCGCCCGGATGTTGCGCACGGTCGCCACGGACTTGCCCGCTTTCTCAGCGCCACTCAGCACCTTGGCAATCATGGCACGGTCGATCTCCGACAGCTTGCAGTTGCCCATCGGCTTTTGCAGGTAGTCGCGGAACCGTTGCTGGTCAGCAGCCCATGCGCGCTTCTTTTCGCCGTGCCGGGTGGCGTACTCGGCGAAGAACTCGGTCAACGTCGGTTCAGCCTTGAACGCCCGCCGCGCCGCCGCAGGGTTTGCGCCACTGGCGAACTCGCCAAGCGCCTGCGCCGCCGCTTTGCGCGCTTGCTCCACGGTCATGTCAGGGAAGATGCCCAGCTTCACCCAGGCCACCGATGCGCCCGCCCGCTTCACGACATAGAAGGTCTTGGTGCCTGTCGCCGTCACTCTCAGCGCTAGCTTGGGTGTCTCGGTGTCGTAGATCGTCAGCCGCTTGCCCGACTCGGGAAGCTCCAACGACTGAAGCGACGTCTTGCCGAATTTGATCCTGGTTTCCGTTGCCACTTACTCACCTCGCATCGTCCGGGCTAACACCGGGCTAACATTCCACGTCAAAAACCGTATAAAACCATGTTAGCCCGTTAAGGTGAGTATCGTATAAGCGTCTTGTTTCGTAAAGAGTTATTAAGGTCTATTAACCCACAGGCCGAGCCCGAAACACGGATTCATAACCCATAGGTCGGCAGTTCGATTCTGCCCATCACCACCAAAAAATCCAGGGGCTTGCAGCGATGCAGGCCCCTTTTCTTTTTACCGCCTGAGCGCAGCATCCGCGCTCGAAGACAGCAGCACTTGCAGCCGGGCTGCACCGGGTCCTGGTGCTGATCGCACGGAACCAGACGTCGGCGCAGATCGCCGCCGAGCTCAATACCTCGCCGGTCACCGTCGTCAGCCACCGTCGCGACCTGAGGCGCAAGCTGGCGCTGCACAACACGGCCGAGGTGGCCCGCTTCGCGGTCCGACATGGGCTGGTCTGCGGCACTTGAGGCGGGCGCAACGCAAGACCTGCGCAAAGGTCGCCCGGTTGCAGGAGCGGAGCACGCGTACTCAGTCACTCCCGCCGGACACGGGTCGGAGCCGCCGCCCGACACCCGAGCGCATCTTCTTCCACGAACAAACGCCCGGCAACGAGGCATGATCCCACCATGACCGCCACCCGCGCCGCCTCCCTGCCCGAGCCGCCTCGCGCCCGCCCGCCCCACCGCGGCGGAGGGCGGCGCTTTCTGCGCCTGGCGAGAGACTACTGGAGCTGCACACGCAAGTGGCAGGTGCGCGCCACGGCGCTGATGCTGGTGCTGCTGACGATGGCGCAGGTCGGGCTGGCAATCTGGGTGAGCTACTGGCACCGCGACCTCTTCGATGCGCTCGAGGACCGTGCACTGTCCGAGCTGCTGCAGCTGGTGGCGATCTTCGTGCTGATCTTCGCGCTCACCATGGCGGTGACCGCGCTGCACATGCACGTCAAGCGCCGGCTGCAGCTCGACTGGCGGCGCTGGCTCACCGACCTGCTGCTCGAGCACTGGCTGGCGCACGGCCACCTGTACCGCCTGCAGTTCACCGCCGGCGAGCACGACAACCCCGACGGCCGCATCGCCGAGGATATCCGCATCGCCACCGAGGTGGCGGTCTCGCTCGCCCACTCGCTGCTGTTCGCCCTGCTGATCCTAGGCAGCTTCATCGACATCCTGCTCAGCGTGTCGGGCAGCGCACCGCTGCCGGGCACCTCGATCGCGATCCACGGCTACCTGGTGCTCGCCGCCTTCCTGTACGCGGGGGTGGGCACGGTGCTCGGACTCATGCTCGGGCGCCCGCTGATCCGCACCACCAACCGCCTGCAGACGGTGGAGGCCAACCTGCGCTTCGGGCTGGCGCGCGCACGCGAGCATGCCGAGCCGATCGCGATGATGCACGGCGAGCCGCACGAGCGCCGGGAGGCGGCACGCCTGTTCGACGACGTCGGCCGCGGCTGGAACCGCCAGACCCTGGCCTACCTGGGCATCGTATCTTTCTCCACCGGCTACGGCACCTTGCTGCCGGTGTTCCCGATCCTGATCGCGGCGCCGCAGTACATCGCCGGCGCGATGACGCTGGGCGTGCTGATGCAGGCGGCACAGGCCTTCCAGCGCCTGACCTCGGCGCTCTCATGGCCGATCGACAACCTCGGCGAGCTGGCACGCTGCCGCGCCTCGATCGACCGCGTCGCCAGCCTGTACGAGGACATGCTCGCGCTTGAGCGCGCGGAGGCGCGCGGCCACGGCCGCGAGCGCATCGCGGTGTGCCGCTCGCCCCACCCCGAGCTCGAGCTGCGCCGGCTGTGCCTGCAGACGCCTTCCGGCGAGATCCTGCTCGACGACTTCAACCTGCGCGTGCGCCGCGGCGAGCGCGTGCTGATCTGCGGCGATCCTGCGGTCAGCGTGAGCCTGTTCAAGGCGGTCGCCGGACTGTGGCCGTGGGGCAGCGGCGAGATCCGCCTGCCCGCAGGGCGCGAGCTGATGTTCGTGCCGCACCAGCCCTTCCTGCCCGCGGGCAGCCTGCGCATGGTACTGAGCTACCCCGACGACGCCGATCGCCACGCCGACAGCACGCTCGCGCGCGCGCTCGAATGTGCCGGCATCGCCTGGCTGGCGCCGCGCCTCGACACCAGCGAGGACTGGGCACGCGAACTGCCCTTGCGCGTGCAGCAGCGCCTGAGCGTTGCGCGCGTGTTCCTGCACCAGCCGGCGTGGATCTTCATCGAGGAGGCGACCGACGCGCTCGCAGCCAAGGAAGAATTCGACACCCTGGAACTGCTGCACCACGAGCTGCCGAGCGCCACCTTGCTGGTGATCAGCCGGCGCGTGCGGCAAAACCACTTCTTCGAGCGCTGCCTGCTGCTGCAGCGCCCGCGCCCCGGGCTGCGGCCACCGCCCGAAGCGCCGGCGCACAAGGACACGTCAGCGGAAGCGTGAGGGCAGCCAGCCGCGCTCCACGCATTCCCGGAAGCACCAGGCCGGGGTGGTCTCGGTCTTGTAGCTCCAGAAGAACCAGCCCGCGAGGCGCTCGAGCGTCATCAGCTGGCTGTCACCGTAGGCGCGGCTGGCGACGTCCTGCTGGAAAGCATCCATGTGCTCGAGGGCGTGGTTGAACGGACCCTCCGCCCACAGCGACACCACCTTCAGGTCCAGCCCCAGGCTCCACTCACCGCACACCGCCGGCAGGCCGAGCTCGGCGTTGATCGCGTCGGCCTCCTCGCGCCAGTCCACCGCGGCCTTGCGGATGTGGCCGTGGATGTCCATGTCGATGTCGCCGCGCTCGAAGCACTGGTAGCGGTGATAGTCGAACATGACGTTGCGGAAGGCCGGCGCCTGCATGAAGCCGAGGTATTCGCGGAAGCTGCGGAAGCCGTCGTGGAACATCACCGCCACCTTCTCCAGCGCGCAGTGCTTGCGGATGCGCGCGTAGGCGTCGAGGTAGTAGGCCTTCAGGTAGTCGGTGGGCACGTCCCAGCGCGGCTCATTGAGCAGCTCGATGCCGTGCAGCGCTGGGTGCGCGCGATAGCGCTCGGCCAGGCGCTCGAGCACGACGAGCGAATGCTCGCGGTACTCCGCCTTGGTGTGCCACTCGACCACGTCCTTGATGCCGCCGTTGTCGAAGCCGTTCTGGCAGCCGGGCGCGGCGTGCAGGTCGATGATCACCGCGAGGCCGAACTCCTGCGCCCAGTCGAGCGCACGATCGAGCACCTCGATGCCGCCGGTCACGAAGGGGTGGCGGTGGGGGCCGTACTTCGGGTGGTAGGGATAGTCGGGGCCGAAGATCCAGTGCCCCACCGGGATACGCACCGCATTGAGGCCGCGCGCGGCGATCCAGGCGAAGTCCGCGCGGGTCACGAAGCTCGCCCAGTGCCGGCGCAGGCGCTCGGCGGCGGCGGGGCCGAGCTCGGTGCACCAGGTGGTCTCGTCGGTCGCCTCCAGGCCCTCGAACAGACTGGGCACCATCCACTTTTCCAACAGCAGCCAGCTGCCCAGGTTCACCCCGCGCAGCTTGGTTCGCATCGTCTCCATAAGAACCCCTCCTCCCCGGGTCGGGCGTAATGGATCGAGCCTGACCTCGAACTTCATCAATCAGGAACCGGCACCGCGTCCTCAGCCGCGGCGAAACACGAGGCTGAAGTTGTTCGCCGGCATGTCGACGAGTTCCAGCAGCCTGAAGCCTCGCTGCTGCGCCTCGACCTCTAGCGCCTCCAGGTGGCGCACCGCGAAGCGCGGATCAATGCTGCGCAGCCAGACGTCGAAGTCGGCGTTGCTCGGTTGGGCTCCCAGGGCAAGTGTGCAACACGTGGTGCAGCCACAGATGCGGCTCGAAGCCGTTGGCCTTGGCGGTCTCGACCAGCGCGTCGCGCACTAAGCCCCCGGCGAGACGTTGGCTGCGCGCCGTACGGTCGCCAGCAGCAGCGCCGCGGCCACGAATAGTCCTCCGAAGCTGCGGTTGAGCAGGCGCTGCTGATGCGGCTCGCGCAGCAGGCGCAGGACGCGGGCGGCCAGGCCGGTGTAGCCGGCCATGACGACGAGGTCCACGGCGATCATGGTGGCCCCGAGAATCAGGTATTGCGCGAGCAGCGGGCGCACCGGGTCCAGGAACTGCGGCAGCACCGCGAGGATGAACACGATCGCCTTCGGGTTGCTGGCATTGACGACGAAGCCCTTCACCACCAGGGGCCACCGCCGGCCATGCGCGGCATCGCCCAACTCGACGGCCACCGCTGCGGGCGGCGCCACCCACTGCTTCCAGCCGAGGTAGACCAGGTAGGCGACGCCGAACCACTTGATGCTCGAGAAGGCCAACTCGGACGCGGCCAGCACCGCCCCCAGGCCGGTGGCGACGATACCGATCTGCAGCGCGAGCGCCAGTTGCAAGCCGAGCGCGTTCCAGTAGCCGCGACGAAAGCCGTAGTTCAGGCCCGAGGACATGGACGCGACCGCACCCGCCCCGGGGCTCAGGCTGATAACCCAGCAGGCGACAAAGAAGGAAATCCAGGTATCGAGCAGCATCGAGAGGGCACCCAGGCAGTTTCGGCAGCGCGGGCCGCCATGGTAATGCGCCGACCGCAGCAGCGCATCCTGTGCGGCCGTGACGACCGGACACACGACAATCCGGCGGCGATCATCGGGCGCACGGCCGCTCAGCGCCAGAGCCTGCGCGTCCCGATCGTGGCGCGCCCGTCCTGGCCTGCGCATGCGAGAATTCGCGCCCGTCTTGCCACGAACCCAGCCATGCGCACGATCGAGCACAGCGTCACCCACCTGATCATCCACCGCCTGATCAAGGAGCCCGGCTCGCCGGCTCGCCTGATCCTGCGCGAAGCACTGTGCCCGCTCGACGCCGCCGCACTGCGCCTGGCCGAGCGCCTGTGCAGCCAGTACGACAGCCGCTCGGCGAAGGGCTTCGGCCGCTTCGAGGAGGACGAGGAGACCTTCCCGCTCGCGCGCTGGCTGCGCGAACACCTGCTAGACGAGACGCTCGATTTCGTGGGCTTGTCGCGCACCTTCGCCGAACGCGTGCAGGCGATCCTCGACGAGGACGAGCTCGAGGAAGGCGGCCAGCTGGTCATGGCGCGGATCCGCGAGGGCGACACGGACTGCCTGTGGCTCGCCGTGCTCGGCGAGGCCGACGGTGTGCGCATTGGCGGCGCACTCGAAGCGCTCGACTGCCGCCACCTCGACTTCGCCGCCCTGCACGCGGCCGGGCGCATCGACCTGTCGGGCTGGCGGCGCGGCGACGAGCGCTACCTCGGCTTCCTGCGCGGACGCGGCAAGGGCGGCGCATGGTTCAAGCGCGCACTCGGCTGCAGCGACGTGATGGTGGCACTACAGGAAACCAAGAAGCTGGTCGCCACCCTCGACCGCTTCGTCGACACCGAAGGCCTCGCTCCCGCCACCCGTGACGCCGTGCTCGCGCGCGCCCACGACTATCTCGACACCCTCGGCGAGGCCGGTGCCCCAGTGGCGTTCGAGGAGCTCGCGCGCGAAGTCTTCCCCGAGCAGCCCGCAAGGCTCGACGCCCTGCTCAACGCCGAGGAAACCAGGATCGCCCCCGGCTTCGTCCCCAACCGCCGCGCCATCCGCCCGCTGGTGCGCTTCAGCGCCAGCGGCGAGAACTGGAAGCTGGAGTTCGAGCGCAGTGGCCTGCATTCCGGCGCGGTGCATTACGACCGTGCCACCGACACGCTGGTCCTGTCGGGCGTACCCGATTACCTCAAGCGCATGCTCGACGAGGCCGCAGAAGGCTGAGCCTCGCCACGGCCAGCTCCATGCGCCCCCTCAAGCGCGACGGAAGCGCTGACAGATGCGAGGTTTCAGGCGCCAAGGCTGAGATAATGACAGGCCCTGCCTACCCGCCTTCATGCCCATGAACACGCCCGCCAAACCCCTCGCCGGCCTCAAGGTCATCGAGCTCGGCACCCTGATCGCCGGCCCCTTCGCCGCACGCATCCTCGCCGAGTTCGGCGCCGAGGTGATCAAGATCGAATCCCCCGACGGCGGCGATCCGCTGCGCAAGTGGCGCAAGCTCTACGAGGGCACCTCGCTGTGGTGGTACCTGCAGGCACGCAACAAGAAATCGGTGACGGTCAACCTCAAGCACCCCGACGGCGTCGAGGTGGTGCGCCGGCTGGTGACCGAGGCCGACATCGTGGTGGAGAACTTCCGCCCCGGCGTGCTCGACAAGCTCGGCCTGGGCTGGGAGGTGCTGTCCGCGCTCAACCCCGGCCTGGTGATGGTGCGCCTGTCGGGCTTCGGCCAGAGCGGGCCGATGGCGCAGCAGCCCGGCTTCGGCGCGATCGGCGAGTCGATGGGCGGGCTGCGCTACGTGACCGGCTTTCCCGACCGCCCGCCGGTCAAGACCGGGATCTCGATCGGCGACTCGATCGCCGCGCTGTGGGGCGCGCTCGGCGCGCTGATGGCGCTGCGCCACAAGGAGGTCAATGGCGGTGCGGGCCAGGTGGTGGATGTCGCGCTCTACGAGGCGGTGTTCGCGATGATGGAGTCGCTGGTGCCCGAGTTCGACGTGTTCGGCTTCGTGCGCGAGCGCACCGGCAACATCATGCCCGGCATCACCCCGTCCAACACCCACACCACCCGCGACGGGCGCCACATCACCCTCGGCGCCAACGGCGACGCGATCTTCCGCCGGCTGATGTGCGCGATGGGGCGCGAGGACCTCGCCGACGATACGACGCTGGCCGACAATGCCGGCCGCGACGCCCGCCGCGACGAGCTCTACGCGCTGATCGACGCCTGGGTGGCGCAGCACGACGAGGCCGCGGTGCTGGCCACGCTGGCCGCCGCCGGGGTGCCGGCCTCGCGCATCTACTCAGTGGCCGACATGTTCGCCGACCCGCAATTCCTCGCCCGCGAGATGCTGCACAGCGTGAAGCTGCCCGACGGGCGCGACTGCCGCATGCCGGGCGTGGTACCCAGGCTGTCGGCCACCCCGGGCGGCAGCGAGTGGATCGGACCGGCGCTGGGCGAACATACGGACACGGTGCTGCAGGCGCTCGGCTACAGCCCAGCCGAGATCGAAGCCCTGCGCCAGGCCGGCGCGCTCTGACCCCCCCAGGCGGCGGAAGACATCCTCAAACAAGGCAATCGGTTGCAGATTTTCGCGGGCGCGCGTCCGTCTCCACCGGGCACCGTCCTGTGGATGCGCAGGCGGTCTCAGCCCTGCGCATCCTCGGCGGCCTCCTCACCCAGGAAGCCACCACTCTGGTGCGCCCACAGCCGCGCGTAGAGGCCGCCGCGCGCGAGCAGGCTGTGATGATCGCCTTCCTCGACGATGCGCCCGCGGTCCATCACCACCAGGCGGTCCATCGCAGCGATCGTCGACAAGCGGTGCGCGATCGCCACCACGGTCTTGCCCTCCATCAGGCGGTAGAGGCTGGCTTGGATCGCCGCCTCGACCTCGGAATCGAGCGCGCTGGTGGCCTCGTCGAGGAGCAGGATGGGTGCGTCCTTGAGCATCACGCGCGCGATCGCGATGCGCTGGCGCTGGCCACCGGAGAGCTTCACGCCGCGTTCGCCCACATGCGCGTCGTAGCCGCGCCGGCCCTTGGGGTCGGTGAGGCCGAGGATGAATTCGTGCGCTTCGGCCCTGTTCGCGGCAGCGATCATGTCTTCATCGGTGGCGTCGGGGCGGCCGTAAAGGATGTTGTCGCGCACCGAGCGGTGCAGCAGCGAGGTGTCCTGGGTGACCATGCCGATCTGCGCGCGCAGGCTGTTCTGGGTGACGGCGGCGATGTCCTGGCCGTCGATCAGGATGCGGCCCCGCTCGAGGTCGTAGAAGCGCAGCAGCAGATTAACCAGGGTCGACTTGCCCGCACCCGAGCGCCCCACCACACCGATCTTCTCACCCGGGCGGATGGTGAGCGTGAAGTCCTCGATCACCCGCTTCGCCTGCGGGCCGGTGGCGCCGTAGGCGAACACGAGCTGTTCGAAGCGGATCTCGCCGCGGCTCACCCGCAGCGGCTGCGCATCGGCGCGGTCGACCACCGCGTGTGGACGCGACAAGGTGTTGATGCCGTCCTGCACGGTGCCGACGTTCTCGAACAGCGAGGCCATCTCCCACATCACCCAGTGCGACATGCCATTGAGGCGCAGCGCCATCGCGGTCGCCGCCGCCACCGCACCGACGCCCACCTGGCCCTGACTCCACAGCCACAGCGCGACCCCGCTGGTGGCGAGGATCAGCCCCATCGACAGGCTGTGCACCACGATCTCTATGCCGCTCACCAGGCGCATCTGCGCATGTACGGTGTGCATGAACTCCTGCATCGCGCCGCGCGCGTAGCCTGCCTCGCGGCCCGCATGCGAGAACAGCTTGACGGTGGCGATGTTGGTGTAGGCATCGGTGATGCGTCCGGTCATCAGCGCACGCGCGTCGGCCTGCGCGCGCGACACCCTGGAGAGTCGCGGCACGAACCAGCGCAGCACCAGCACGTAGAGCGCCAGCCAGCCGAGGAAGGGCGCGAGGAACCAGGCATCGAAGCTCGCCACCACCAGGGTCAGGGTGACAAAGTAGATGGTCACGAAGACCAGGATGTCGGTCATGATCAGGCAGGTGTCGCGCACCGCGAGCGCGGTCTGCATGACCTTCGCCGACACCCGGCCGGCGAACTCGTCCTGGTAGAAGCTCATGCTCTGGCCGAGCATCAGGCGGTGGAAGTTCCAGCGCAGCCGCATCGGGAAATTGCCCGCCAGGCTCTGGTGCTTGAGCATCGTCTGCACCGCCACCAGCGCAATGCTGCCGACGATGATGGCCGCGAGCAGCAGCAGCGTGCCGCCCTCATCCGCCCACAGACGGGCGGGCTCGACCGCCGCCAGCCAGTCCACCACCTGGCCGAGCATCGCGAACAACAAGGCCTCAAAGGCGCCGATGCTCGCGGTCAGCAGCATCATGCCGAGGATGAAGGGCCGCATGCCCTCGGTACCCGCCCACAGAAAGGCGAAGAAACCGCGCGGCGCGGGGCCAGGGTTGGCTTCTGGGTAGGGATCGACTCGGCGTTCGAACCAGCTGAAAAGCACCTGGAATCTCCAGAAATGAACTCGGACCTACGACACCCGGAGTGTGCCGCGGTTGCCACCGGCAAAGCAAAAACCCCGCACGAGGGCGGGGCGATCTTCGCTATGAGCCACGCTTGCGCTGCGGCAGGCCTTGCGGCTGCAGTCGCTACGGGGGCAGCTTACATCGCGGGTGCGCTGCTGCGGATCAGGTGGTCGAAGGCCGACAGCGAAGCCTTGGAACCTTCTCCCATGGCGATGATGATCTGCTTGTAGGGCACCGTGGTGCAGTCGCCGGCGGCGAAGATGCCGGGCACCGAGGTCTGGCCCTTGGCATCGACGATGACCTCGCCGAAGCGGGTCAGCTCGACCGTACCCTTCAGGAAATCGGTGTTGGGCAGCAGACCGATCTGCACGAAGATGCCCTCGAGTTCGACGCGGTGCACCGTGCCCGAAACGCGGTCCTTGTACACCAGGCCGTTCACCTTGTCGGTGCCGGTGACCTCGGTGGTCTGAGCACTCTTGATCACGGTGACGTTGGGCAGGCTGTAGAGCTTCTTCTGCAGCACGGCGTCGGCGCGCAGGTCTTCGGCAAACTCGAGCAGGGTCACGTGCGCCACCACGCCGGCCAAGTCGATCGCGGCCTCGACACCCGAGTTGCCACCGCCGATCACCGCCACGCGCTTGCCCTTGAACAGTGGGCCGTCGCAGTGCGGGCAGTAGGCCACGCCCTTGCCGCGAAACTGTTGTTCGCCCGGCACGTTCATCTCGCGCCAGCGCGCACCGGTGGCGACGATCACGGTCTTGGCCTTGAGGCTGGCGCCGTTCTCCATCTTCACCTCGTGCAGGTTCTCGCCCGGAACCACGGCGGCGACGCGCTGCAGGTTCATGACGTCGACGTCGTATTCCTTGACGTGCTCTTCCAGGCTGGCAACCAGCTTCGGACCTTCGGTGTACTTGACCGAGATGAAGTTCTCGATCGCCATCGTGTCCATGACCTGGCCGCCGAAGCGCTCGGCCACCACACCCGTGCGGATGCCCTTGCGTGCGGCGTAGATCGCCGCCGCAGCACCGGCCGGGCCACCGCCCACCACCAGCACGTCGAACGCGGTCTTCTCGGACAGCTTCCTGGCGTCGCGCGCTGCGGCACCGGTGTCGACCTTGGCGAGAATCTGGCCGAGCTCGAGGCGGCCCTGGTCGAACTCTTCACCGTTCAGGTACACCGTCGGTACCGCCATGATCTGGCGCGCCTCGACTTCCTTCTGGAACAGCGCGCCGTCGATCATGGTGTGACGGATCTTCGGGTTCAGCACCGCCATCAGGTTCAAGGCCTGCACCACGTCCGGGCAGTTGTGGCAGGACAGCGAGATGTAGGTCTCGAAGTTGAGTTCGACGTCGAGGTTCCTGATCTGCTCGATCACGTCCGCCTCGACCTTGGGCGGATAGCCGCCGGCCTGGAGCAGGGCGAGGATCAGCGAGGTGAATTCGTGCCCCATCGGCAGGCCGGCAAAGCGCACGCGGGCTTCGCCGCCGCGCGGGCCGACCGAGAACGAGGGCTTGCGCTCATCGTCGTCGCGACGCTCGACGAGGGTGATGTGGGTGGACTGCTCCACGACGTCGTGCAGCATTTCCAGCATTTCGTGCGACTTGGCACTATCGTCGAGCGACGCCACGATCTCGATCGGATGCGTCATCCTTTCCAGGTAGGCTTTGAGTTGGTTCTTGATGTTGGCGTCGAGCATGACGGTGTTTCCTTGCAATGAGGGTGACCGCCGTTGTTTTCAGCGGTCCTGATACGACACAGCCGGCACGGGGCCGGCTGCGTTGCTTGCAGCCCGGGCCGGTAGGCCCGGGCAAATGCCGGGGCTGCTTAGATCTTGCCGACCAGATCGATCGACGGGGCCAGCGTGGCTTCACCTTCCTTCCACTTGGCCGGGCAGACTTCGTTCGGATGCGAGGCGACGTACTGGGCAGCCTTGAGCTTGCGCACGGTCTCGGTCACGTCACGGGCGATGGCATTGTCATGCACCTCCATCGTCTTGATGACGCCTTCCGGATCGATCACGAAGGTACCGCGCAGCGCCAAGCCAGCCTCTTCGATGTGCACGCCGAAGGCACGGGTCAGCTGGTGGGTCGGGTCGCCAACCAGGGGGAACCGAGCCTTGCCGACGGCCGGCGAGGTCTCGTGCCACACCTTGTGCGAGAAGTGGGTGTCGGTGGTGACGATGTACACCTCGGCACCCGCTTTCTGGAATTCAGCGTAGTGCTCGGCCGCGTCTTCGATCTCGGTCGGGCAGTTGAAGGTGAAGGCGGCGGGCATGAAGATCACGACGGACCACTTGCCCTTCATGCTGGCGTCGGAGACTTCGACGAACTTGCCGTTGTGGAAAGCTTGGGCCTTGAAGGGTTGAACTTGGGTGTTGATCAGCGACATCTGTAATCCTCCGGAAGGTTGGTGGGGCGGTGTGTTGAAACTCGATAAACCGTGATTTTAGGCCCGCCCCATGGATTGATCTAATTGATTATCGAGATGCTCTCGATTGCCTGTTCCTATAGCCCATCGACTCAGGAAAGACCTGTGCCACTCCCCGCACGACACGGTCGCGACCGCACCCGCGTGGACCCGACAACAAATCGTATGTGTGGGCGGGTGAGACAAAATCAAGTGTCGGCGAGATGCCTGTGCACCGAGATGACGGCCCCGAGCCAGCCCAGGAAGGCGGCGAACGCCACGATAGTGACCGACGCGCGCCAATCCGGGCCGCTGAGCAGGAAAACCGCGCCATAGGTTTCGGCCAGTCGCGCGACCGGCTGCGCCAGCGCCTGCACCCCCAGCCATACCGTGCCCAGCGCCACCAGTCCACCGAGCGCGCCCTGCAGGCTGCCGAACCAGTAGAAGGGACGGCGGATGAACGGGTCGGTGGCGCCGAGCAGCTGGCTCACCACGATCTCCTGGCGCTGAGTCAGGACCTGCAGGCGAAGGGTGTTGAAGGTGACGATCACGAGCGCGAAGCCGAGCAGCCCGGCCAACACCAGCACGGCCGAGCGCCCGAGACCGAGCAGCGCGTGCAGACGCTCGACCCAAGCAGAGTCAAGCTGCACGTGCGCGACCTTCGGCCAGGTCCGCATGCGCGCTGCCAGTTCTTCGAACACTGCCGGATCCTCGCCGCGGGGTGTGATGACGAAGGCATCCGGGAGCGGATTGGACTTCAGCCCATCCAGCACATCCCCCAGACCCGCGGCCTCGAGCTGGCGCAAGCCCTCGTCGCGCGGCACGAAGCGATAGCTCGCCAGTTCGGGCTCCGCTTTCAGGCGCTGCTCGATCGCGGCCACCTGCTGCGAGCCCGCCTTGAGCTCAAGAAAAACGCTGATCTCGGGCGAACCCGACACCCCCCGCACGAGCGACGAGACGTTCTCCAGCAACAGGAAGCCGCCCCCCGGCAGCGACAGCGCGATCCCGACCACCAGCGCGGACAACAGCGTGCCCAGCGGCTGCGCCGCCAGCCGGCCAAGGGCCTGGGCAATCGCACGCAGGTGCAGATAGATCCAGTTTCTCATGCGCCCTCCTCCATCGCCGGGCGCCCGTTCGGCCGCGAGTCCTCGACGAGTTGCCCCCTGGCCAGCACCAGGCGGCGCGGCCGGCTTGCCGCAAACAGCTCGGCGTCGTGGGTCGACACCAGCACGGTGACACCCGCTTCGTTGAACGAGCGGAACAGTGCCGCGATGTCGGCAGCATAGGCCGGGTCGAGGTGCGCGGTGGGCTCGTCGGCGATCAGGATCGAGGGGCGGTTGACGATGGCGCGCGCGATCGCCACGCGCTGCTGCTCGCCGCCCGAGAGCCCCGCCGGCATCTCTTTGCCGCGGCCCTCCAGCCCCACGCGCTCGAGCGCCGCCACCACGCGCCGCGCCGCATCACCCGGCGGATGCCCGGTGATCACCAGCGGCAGCATCACGTTGTCGTAGACGTTGCGATCGAACAGCAGCCGGCTCTCCTGCAGCACCAGGCCAAGGTTGCGGCGCAGATAGGGGATCGCCGTCTTGGGCAGATGCGAGACATCCTGCCCGTTGATCAGCACACGACCGGCAGTCGGCCGTTCGATCACCGGGATCAGCTTGAACAGCGTGCTCTTGCCCGCGCCCGAATGCCCCGACAGCACGACCAGTTCGCCATGGCGGATCTGAAAGCTGACGCCCGCGAGCGCCGTGTAGCCGCCCGCATAGCGCTTGGCCACGTCCTCGAACACGATCATGCGCGCTTGCCCGCACCCGCCTTCACCGCCGCGGCGCCCGGCTCGAACAGCGCGTCGACGAACTCGCGCGCCTTGAACGGCTGCAGGTCGTCGATACCCTCGCCCACACCGATGAAGCGTAGCGGCTTCGGACATTGGCGCGCGATGGCGGCCAGCACGCCGCCCTTGGCGGTGCCGTCGAGCTTGGTCACGACCAGGCCGGTGACGCCAATCGCCTTGTCGAAGGCCTTGACCTGCGCAAGCGCGTTTTGGCCGATGTTGGCGTCGAGCACCAGCAGCACCTCATGCGGGCCGGTGGGATCGGCCTTGGCGACCACGCGCCGCACCTTGGCGATCTCTTCCATCAGGTGGAGCTGGGTTGGCAGGCGGCCGGCGGTGTCGGCGAGCACGACATCGATCTTGCGCGCCCTCGCAGCATTGATCGCGTCGAAGATCACCGCCGCCGAATCGCCGCCGTCCTGCGCCACCACCGTGACCTTGTTGCGCTCGCCCCAAGTCATCAGCTGTTCACGTGCCGCGGCGCGGAAGGTGTCGCCCGCCGCGAGCAGAACGCTCTTGCCCTGAGCCTGGAAATACTTGGCGAGTTTGCCGATCGAGGTCGTCTTGCCCGAGCCATTGACACCCGCGATCATGATGATGAAGGGCTGGTGGCCCTCGATGCTCAGCGGCGCCTCGAGCGGGGCGATGATCTCGTGCAGACCGTCGGCGAGCGCCTGCTGCAACTGGTCGGCGGTCTCGAGGCGGTCGCGCTTCCAGCGCCGGCGCAGGTCGTCGATCAGGTGCTGGGTGGCGTCGACCCCGCAGTCGGCCATCAGCAGCGTGGATTCGAGCTCTTCGAGCAGATCCTCGTCGATCTTGCGCAAACCGAACAGGCTCGCGAGGCCACCGCCGAGTTGCTGACGGGTGCGGGCCAGACCCGCCTTCAGGCGCTCGGTCCACGATTTCTTCGGCGCAGCGGCCGGCGTCACGGCCTCGGCCACCGGCGCAGGCTCCGCTTCGGGCGCAGACTCCGGCTCCGGTTCGGGAGCGGGTTCGGACGCCGGCGCGAGCGCAGACGTGGCCTCCGGCGTCGCGATGGCCAGCGCGTGGTCCGCAGACGCCGCGGCAACGGGCGTGTCGACTGGACGCGGCTCGGGCTGGGCAGCGGCCGATGCGGCGTCTGCCGGCGGCAACGCAGTCACGCTGGCCGCTTCGGCACCGCCATCTGCCGCCGGCTGCTCGGGAAGGGGCTGCGCCTCGGCGGCCGGCTCGGCCACCTTGGCCGCCTCATCGGGCTTGCCAAACTTCTTCTTCAGGAAACCAAACATGAAACGCTCGAGTCAGAGGGGACGATTTGAATCAGGTCGTGATCGGGTCATCTTGCGGCGCCTGCTGCCCGGCCAACATGGGCGCGCTTCGCCGATCACGCTAAGATGCCGCTCCCCGGCTGGGCGTGCAGCGCGCAGCGGGTCTCGCGGAGCGCCGCGGATTCTAACAGATGCAGGACAATTCCATGTTTCATGCCCCCCTTGCCCGCGCCCTGACGCTGTCCGCCGCCGTGACCGTTTTCCTGGTGCCACCGGCACTGGCCAACCCCTTCGAGACCACCCTTGCCAACGGCATGAAGCTGATCGTCAAGGAGGACCGCCGCGCCCCGTCCGTGGTGCACATGGTGTGGTACCGAGCCGGCGGCATGGACGAGCCCGATGGTGTTTCGGGCGTGGCGCACGTGCTCGAGCACATGATGTTCAAGGGCACGCAGGACGTCGGCCCGGGCGAGTTCAACAAGCGCGTGGCGGCAGTCGGCGGGCGTGACAACGCCTTCACCGGCAAGGATTACACCGCCTATTTCCAGCAGGTGCCCCCCGCCCACCTGCCGGCGATGATGGCGCTCGAGGCCGACCGCATGCAGAACCTGATGCTCACCGACGACGAGTTCCGGCGCGAGCTCGAGGTGGTCAAGGAAGAACGCCGGCTGCGCACCGATGACCAGCCGCGCGCGCTGGTCTTCGAGCAGCTGATGGCCACCGCCTACCAGGCCCACCCCTACCGCCGCCCGGTGATCGGCTGGATGCCCGAGCTCGAGGCGATGCAACCCGAAGACGCGCGCGCCTGGTACCGGCGCTGGTACGCGCCCAACAACGCCTACCTCGTGGTCGTGGGCGATGTCGACCACCGCGAGGTGTTCCGCGCGGCAGCGCAGCACTACGGCAGCATCGGCATGCGCGAGCTCCCCCCACGCAGGCTGTCGCCTGAACCGGCCCAGCGCGGCCCGCGCAGTTCGGTGGTGAGGGCGCCCGCCGAGCTGCCCTACCTGGCCATGGCCTGGCAGGCGCCGGCCTTGCGCGACCCGGCCAACGACCGCGAAGCCTACGCGCTGCAGGTGCTGGCGGCCGTGCTCGACGGCTACGACGGCGCGCGCCTCACCCGCAGCCTCGTCCGCGAGCGCCAGCTCGCGGTCAGCGTGGGAGCCAGCTACGACACCGGCAACCGCGGCCCGTCGCTGTTCTATCTGTTTAGCGTACCGAGCACCGGCACCGCCCCCGAGGCGCTGCAGGCCGCGCTGCGAGCCGAGATCCAGCGCATTCGCGACGAAGGCATCAGCGCCGAGGAGCTGGCGCGAGTGAAGACCCAGGCCGTGGCCAGTCAGGTGTACAAGCGCGATTCGCTGATGGGCCAGGCCATGGAGATCGGTTACCTCGAATCCGCCGGCCTGTCGTGGCGTGACGAGGCCAAGCTGCTCGAGGGCCTGCGTGCCGTCACCGCGGAGGAGGTGCAGGCCGTCGCCCGGCGCTACTTCGACGACGACACCCTGAGCACGGCGCGCCTTGAGCCGCAGACCCTGGGCGAAAAACGCCCGCGCTCGCCTTTCGCCGCCGCGCGCCACTGAGTCTCGGCCCGCTGAACGCCGGCCCGCGGCACCGTCTGCGAGCCTCCTGCCTCCGAAGCGCACTGCACGGAATCCGCATCGTCATGATCACACGCATCGATTTCACCCCGCCCGCCCGCAACACGCTGACCCACATCGATCACCGCGCCCACCACACCCTTGGGCTCACCCTCGCTGCCCGTCTGGGCGCGCTCTGCCTTGCTCTGGTCGCACTCAGCACTCCGGCGCGCGCAGCACCCGAGATCCAGCACTGGACCGCCCCCACCGGTGCCCGGGTGCATTTCGTCGAGAGCCGCGCGCTGCCCCTGGTGGACATCCAGGTCGACTTCGCCGCCGGTACGGCGCTCGACCCGGCCGCCAAGGCCGGCCTCGCCAGCCTGACCCAGGCCCTGCTTGACGCCGGCGCCGGCGCGCTCGACGAGCAGACCATCGCTGACCGCAAGGCCGATCTCGGAATCGAGGTGCAGGGTGGCACCGACAACGATCGCGCCAGCCTGTCACTGCGCAGCCTGTCCTCGAGCGCCGAACTCGACGCCGCGGTCGAGCTGCTTGCCACCCTGCTCGCCCGTCCGAGCTTTCCCGAGGCCATCCTGATGCGCGAGCGCAGCCGGGCGATTGCCGGTCTGCGCGAGGCGCTGACCAAGCCGGCCACGCTCGCAGCGCGCCAGCTCGACGCAGCGCTGTATGCCGGGCACCCCTACGGCAACACCACCACGCCCGAGTCGCTCGCCACCATCAGCCGCGAGGATGTGGTGCGCTTCCACCGTCGCCACTACGGTGCAAACCGGGCCTCGCTGGCCATCGTCGGCGACCTTGACCGCGCCGCGGCGGAACGCATAGCCCTGCGCCTGACCGAGGCCCTGCCTGCCACCGCTGCGGCTGTGCCCCCACCGGCACCGACCGCGAGCGCGGCGCAGACCCTGCGCATTGCGCATCCCTCGGCGCAGGCCCATATCCTCGTCGGCCAACTGGGCATGGCGCGCGAGGATCCGGATTACTTCCCGCTGCTGGTGGGCAACCACGTGCTCGGCGGAGGCGGCTTCGTGTCACGGCTGACCCGGGAAGTGCGTGAAAAGCGGGGCTTTGCCTACAGCGTCTATAGCTTCCTGGCCCCGCAGCAGGTGGCCGGGCCATTCCAGATCGGCTTGCAGACACGGGGCGGGCAGACCGAGCAGGCACTCGCAGTGGTGCGCGACACGCTCGCCGGCTTCCTCGCCGAGGGGCCGAGCGCAGAAGAACTTCAGGCCGCCCGCGACAACATCGTCAACGGCTTCGGCCTGCGCCTGGACTCCAACGCGAAGCTGCTCGAGCACGTCGCAATGATCGGCTTCTACCGCCTGCCGCTCGACTGGCTCGACACCTATCCGCGCCAGGTCGAAGCGGTCACCGTCGACGCGGTGCGCGATGCTTGGCAACGCCGCATCCGGCCGGAGCAACTCGTCACCGTGATCGCGGGCGGCGATGGCGACCGCAGCGAGGCTGCGCCCGGGAACGCTGCGCAATGAGCCGGGTGCGCATCGTCGGTGGCCAGTGGCGCTCGCGCCTGCTCGAGGTGGCCAGCGTGACCGGCCTGCGCCCGACGCCGGACCGGGTGCGCGAGACCCTCTTCAACTGGCTGGGCCAGGACCTGGATGGGCAGCGCTGCCTCGACCTCTTTGCCGGCACCGGCATCCTGGGTTTCGAAGCGGCCTCGCGCGGGGCGGGCGCGGTGGTGCTGGTGGAGCGCGACGCGCGCGCACTCGATGCACTGCACAAGGCGGCAAAGACCCTACAGGCTTCGCAAGTAGAGATCGTCCGCGGCGATGCGGTAAGATTCGCGGAAACGACGCCGCGCAGGTTCGACGGTGTCTTTCTCGACCCACCCTACAGTCAGGGCTGGATCGGGCGGGTGCAGCCCTGGCTCGATCGGCTCCTCGAGCCGGCGGGCTGGCTTTATGTCGAATCGGAGGCTGCTGTGCAAACACTGGGCGCATGGCATGTCGTCAAACAGGGCCGCGCCGGGCAGGTCCATTTCCAGCTGATGCGCAGGAGTCAGGCATGAAGGAAACGATCGCGGTCTATCCGGGCACTTTCGACCCGTTTACCCGCGGACACGAAGACCTGGTGCGACGGGCAGCGATCCTGTTCGACCGTGTCGTGGTCGCCGTTGCACGCAGCAACAGCAAGAACCCGATTTTCCCACTCGAAGACCGGGTCGAGATCGCGCGCGACGCGCTGTCCGCATTCCCGAATGTGGTCGTGGTCGGCTTCGACTGCCTGCTGATGGATTTTCTGATGCAGCACGATGCGCGCGTGATCCTGCGCGGGCTGCGTGCGGTGTCGGACTTCGAATACGAATTCCAGATGGCGGGGATGAACCGCAAGCTCTATCCGGACGTCGAGACGGTGTTCCTGACACCGGGAGAAGAGTTCATGTTCATTTCCGCCACGATGGTGCGGGAGATCGCCCGCCTCGGCGGCGACGTGAGCAAGTTCGTGCAGCCCAGGGTGCTCGAACGGCTGCAGCAAAGACTCAAATCACAGTAAACGCAAGGAAGCGAAGACCATGGCTCTGATCATTACCGACGAATGCATCAACTGCGACGTCTGCGAACCGGAGTGCCCGAACGGCGCCATCTATCAGGGTGAGGAGATCTACGAGATCGACCCCAACAAGTGCACCGAGTGCGTCGGCCATTTCGACGAACCGCAGTGCCAGCAGGTCTGTCCGGTTGACTGCATCCCGCTCGACCCCAACCATCAGGAAACCCATGACCAGTTGATGGCCAAGTTCCTGAAACTCACCGGCAAGGCCTGAGCGCTGCAGCAGACGCTGCTACGAAGGCCTGGAGGGGGCAGACCGCCGCGGTCTGCCCTTTTTTGTTGCGCCGCCTGCCAGCCCGGCACGGGACACCCGGTGGCGGTGAATTCAGCTGCGGCGCTGGCAGCGCGGACAGAAAAACGTTGCGCGCTGCGCACTGATGACGCGTTGCACCGGCGTGGCACAGACATGGCACACCTGCCCGTCGCGGCCATAGACAGCGTATTGCTGCTGGAAGTAGCCGGGCCGGCCGTCGCCGCCGACGAAGTCACGCAGGGTGCTGCCGCCGGCCTCGATCGCCGCAGCCAGAGTCTCGCGCACCGCCGCCACCAGACGTGCGCAACGCCTCGGCCCGAGGCGCCCGGCTGGCTCCAGCGGATGAATGCGGGCACGAAAGAGGCTCTCCGATGCGTAAATATTGCCCACGCCGACGACGCGCCGGCTGTCCATCAGCACATGCTTGATCGGCGCGCGCAGGCCGCGCGTGATCGCATGCAGCCAGTCCGCATCGAAGGCGTCGCCGAGCGGCTCGGGCCCGAGGCGCGCCAGCAGCGGGTGCTGCGCCACCTCGCCTTCCTGCCACACCACCATGCCGAAACGGCGCGGATCGCGCAGACGCAGCGCCTGGCCGCCGAAGACGAAATCGACGTGGTCGTGCGTACCGGGCGGCTCATCGCTGCGCACCACGCGCAGACTGCCCGACATGCCCAGATGCACGATCACACTGCCCGGGTCAAAGCCCAGCAGCAGGTATTTGGCACGCCGCCGCACCGTGCGCAGGGTCAGTCCGGCCAGCCGCGGCGCAAGCTCGGCCGGCAAATGCACGCGCAGGCGCGGGTTGCGCACCGTCAGCGCGCTCAACACGCAGCCCTCGACATGGGGCCGGATGCCGCGGCAGGTGGTCTCGACTTCGGGCAGTTCGGGCATCGGAAAAGGCCTCACTGGGCGCAGCTGCGGGGGAACGGGTTGCGGCCATGGCGCCGATCTGCATACCATGGTGCGAACCGAATTCTAGTCCAGCCCTCCAACCCACTCCAATTACCGACTGCATGCGGCCGCCCAGCCGTGTCGTGCGCGGCCGGACCTCGATCGAAGTCCGTCGGACCCTTTCCATGAAGATCCAGCTTTCCCGCCTTGCCCGCTCTGTCTGCCTCGCCCTTGCAATCGGCGCGAGCGGTTCCGCGATGGCGGCCAACGGCGATGTGGGAGGCGGCCCGCTTCCGCTCCAGGAACTGACTCCGCGCACGCTCTACCATTTCCTGCTCGCCGAGATCGCAGGCGCGCGCGGGCAGATCGGTCTGTCGGCACAGCTCTATCTGGACCTCGCACGATCGACCCGCGACCCGCGCATCGCGCGCCGCGCAACCGAGATCGCGATGTATTCGCGCAACCTGCGCATGGCCGGCGAGGCAGCCCGCATCTGGACCGAAGTCGCGCCCGACTCGGAAGAGGCACGGCGCGTGCTGGCCAGCATGAGCAGCGCAGAACACGGTGGTGAGGCCAATCTCGACGCCATCCAGATCCAGCTTGCGCGCGTACTGGCCCAGTCGAACGGACGCCTCGCACAGAACCTGCTGGGTCTGAACCGCACCCTGGCGCGCGTACCCGACAAGCAAGCGGTGCGAGCCATCGTCAATCGACTCACCGAGCCCTATCTTGAGGTCCCGGAAGCGCATATCGCCCGCGCGCAAGCTGCCATCGCCGTCGAAGACACGATGGCCGGGCTGGCCGCCGTGGACCGCGCACTCGAGCTCAAGAACGGGTGGGAGCCCGCCGTGCTGATGAAGGCACAGATCCTGCAGCAGGCCGGTGCCGGCGACGAAGCCCTGCGCCAACTCGAGGCAGAGGTGGCAAACCGGCCCGACAGCACCACGCTGCGCCTGGCGTGGGCGCGCGCCCTGGTGGCCGCACGGCAGTTCGAGGCGGCCCGCACCGAATTCCGCCACCTGCTCCTGGCCGCGCCGAACGACGCCGAACTGCTCTACGCGGTCGGCCTGCTGTCGCTGCAACTGGACCAGCCGGCAGAGGCCGAGATCCACTTTGCCCGGGCGCTGGCCGCTGAGCACCCGCAGCCCGACCTGATCCGCCTCCACCTTGGACAGATCGCCGCCGACCGCGGCCAGGGGGAGGCCGCGCGCAAGTGGTTCGACGAGATCGCAGACCCGGAGCTTCGCCCCGAGGCCAACATCCGCAGCGCCCACAGCTTCGCGCGCGAGGGCCGCGTCGACGAGGCCCGTGCCCTGCTTCAGGCCGAAGCCGACGAACCCGAAACCCTGCGCCGCTACATCCTCGCCGAGGTCCAGATCCTGCGCGACGCTGGCCATCCGGCCGAGGCGCTGCGCGTGCTCGACGACGCCTTGCGCGAAACACCGGACGACACCGCCCTGCTCTACGAGGCGGCGATGCTCGCCGAACGCCTCGATCGCGTGGACCTGATGGAGTCGCGCCTGCGCCGTGTGATCGAGCTGCAGCCCGATCACGCCCATGCGCACAACGCGCTCGGCTACTCGCTCGCCGACCGCAAGCTGCGCCTGGAAGAAGCCGAGGCGCTGATCGTGCGTGCGCTTGAGCTCGCCCCTGACGACCCCTTCATCCTCGACAGCCTGGGCTGGGTGCGCTTTCGCCGCGGCGATGGCGCTGCCGCGCTCACACATCTCGAGCGCGCCTACGCCAAGCGCCAGGATGCCGAGATCGCCGCCCATCTTGGCGAGGTGCTGTGGAGCCTCGCCCGCCGCGACGAAGCCCGCCGCATCCTCGAGCAAGCGCTCGCCGCCGATCCGGCGCACACGCTCCTCAACGAAACCGCCCGCCGCTTGGGTATCCGATGAGCCGCGAGCCGGGTAGGGAGCGGGCCGTGCAGTGTGCACGCCGCAGACTGCTTGCAGGCGTCTGTGCCGCGCTGGCGCTCGCCGCCTGCGCGCCGATGGCACCGCGTGAGGACACAGGCAGGGCTGCCCGTGTGCCGATGCCGGCCTTCCTGCTCGAAGGCCGGCTGTCCGCCACCGACGGACAGCAGGCCGCAAGCGGACGCGTCGAGTGGGCGCACGCCCCGCAAACCGATCGCCTGACCCTGTTCAGTCCGCTCGGCCAGATCGTCGCCCGCCTCGACAGCGGCCCCGAGGGGGCCCGCCTGCTGAGCGCAGACGGCACCCGGCGCGACGCAGCCAGCGCCGACGCGCTGCTGCCCCAGGTGCTGGGCATCGAGCTGCCGGCGGCCCGCCTGCCCCGCTGGCTGCAGGGTACGCCGGACACCGGCGCGGAGATCCGCCAGCGCGACGACGCCGGACGCCCGCAGGTGGTCATCGACCAGGGCTGGCGGATTGACTACCTCGACTACGTCGACGCGCGCGCCGACGCCCTGCCTGCCCGCCTCGACATCTCGCGCGGCGAAGCCCGCATCCGCCTGATCATCGACACATGGACCGCCCTGCCCTGACCCGCCCCCTGCTACGCAGCGACGACGACCCGGTGCGGCTCAGCGCCTGCCCGGCGCCGGCCAAGCTCAACCTCTTCCTGCACGTCCTCGGCCGCCGTGCCGACGGCTACCACCGGCTGCAGACAGCCTTCCGCCTGCTCGACTGGGGCGATACGCTCGACTTCGCGTTGCGCAGCGATGGTCGCATCCGCCGCATCAACACCGTGCCAGGCGTGGCCGAGGACGATGACCTGGTCGTGCGCGCCGCGCGCCTGCTGCAGGCGCACACCGGCAGTACGCTGGGCGCGGACATCACGGTGCACAAGACGCTGCCGATGGGCGGCGGCATCGGCGGCGGCAGTTCGGACGCAGCCACCACGCTGATCGCACTCAACCGCCTGTGGAAGACCGGCCAGTCGCGCGCCGAGTTGCAGGCGCTCGGGCTCAGGCTGGGTGCCGACGTGCCCGTCTTCGTCTTCGGCCAGGACGCCTTCGCCGAGGGCGTGGGCGAGACCCTGCAGCCACTCGCATTGGCGCCCGCCTGGTATGTGGTGGTCTCGCCGGGAGTCTCGATCCCCACCGCTGAAATTTTTTCGGCGAAGGACTTGACGCGAAACACGCCCCCGATCAGAATAGTGGACTTCGCAGTAAGCACCACGCGAAACGATCTACAGGCAGTTGCTTGCAGACGTTACCCGGAAGTGCAAGACGCGATCGACTGGCTGAATGCTTACGCACCGGCCATGATGACAGGCTCGGGCGCCTGCGTGTTTGCGGAAGTCTCTTCGGAAGCCGAGGCCGGCCGCATCGCCAAAAGTTGTCCGCCACGCTGGAAAGCTTGGAAAGTGCGAAGTCTGACTCGCCATCCGCTTTACGAGTGGTTACAATAGCGCCCGCTGTGTCGATCGATATGCTTCGCAGGCGAAAAGGTTTTTTGGGGAGTCGCCAAGTCGGTTAAGGCACCGGATTTTGATTCCGGCATTCGAGGGTTCGAATCCTTCCTCCCCAGCCATACAACGACGGGCAGACCACGGGTCTGCCCGAGTCGTTTTTACGCGCCGAATATTCGCGCGTCGTTTCTTACGGCACTCGGAGTAGCACAAATGCCCCACGGCAGCCTGATGGTCTTCACCGGCAACGCCAACCCCAAACTTGGCGCCGACGTGACGCGACGTCTGGGTATCTCCCTCGGTTCGGCCACCGTCGGCCGGTTTTCGGATGGCGAAGTCAATGTCGAACTGCTCGAGAACGTGCGTGGCAAGGACGTCTTTGTCCTGCAGCCCACCTGCTCGCCGACCAACGACAACCTGATGGAACTGCTGGTGCTGGTCGACGCGCTCAAGCGTGCTTCGGCTGGCCGCATCACCGCCGCCATCCCCTACTTCGGCTACGCGCGCCAGGACCGTCGCCCGCGCTCGGCACGTGTGCCGATCACCGCGAAGGTGATTGCCAACATGTTGCAGGCGGTCGGCGTCCAGCGTCTGCTGACCATGGACCTGCACGCCGACCAGATCCAGGGTTTCTTCGACATCGCGGTCGACAACGTGTATGCCGCCCCGGTGCTGCTCAACGACCTCGACAAGCAGAAGTACGACGATCTGCTGGTGGTCTCGCCCGACGTCGGTGGCGTGGTGCGCGCGCGCGCCTTCGCCAAGCGCATGGAGTGCGACCTGGCGATCATCGACAAGCGCCGCCCCAAGGCCAATGTGTCGGAAGTCATGAACATCATCGGCGAGGTCGAGGGTCGTACCTGCGTGATCATGGACGACATCGTCGATACCGCCGGCACGCTGTGCAAGGCCGCCAGTGCGCTCAAGGCCAACGGCGCCAAGCGCGTGCTGTCGTACTGCACCCACGCTGTGCTGTCGGGCGCGGCGGTGTCGCGTATTGCCGAATCCGACCTCGATGAGCTCGTCGTCACCGACACCATCCCGCTGCGCGAGGATGCCAGGGCCTGCGGCCGGATCCGGCAGATTTCGGTGGCGTCGCTGCTGGCTGACACGATCCTGCGCATCAGCAACGAAGAGTCGGTGTCCTCGCTGTTCATGGAATGAATTTCCGCCTGCGCCCGTCATGGTGACGGGCACAGGTTCCCCCGTCTTCGCCTGGTCGCGGACGAAGACCCTCTTCACTCAGGAGCAACACCATGCAGATCGAATTCAAGGCCACCAAGCGTGACGCGCAGGGTACGGGTGCGAGCCGCCGCCTGCGTCGCGCCGGCCAGGTCCCGGGCATCATCTACGGCGGCGCGGGCGACGCGCTGGCCATCACCATGGACCACAACGAGCTCTACCACCTGCTGCGCAAGGAAGCCTTCCACGCCTCCGTGCTGAGCATCGACGTCGACGGCAGCAAGGAAAGCGTCGTGCTGCGCGACACCCAGTGGCATCCGTTCAAGCAGCAGGTACTGCATCTGGACTTCCAGCGCGTGGCCGCGGGCGAGAAGATGCACCTGAAGGTGCCGCTGCACTTCGTCGGCGGCGAGCTCAGCCCGGCCGTCAAGCTGGGCGGCTGCATGATCTCCCACACCATCAACGAGATCGACGTCCAGTGCCTGCCGAAGGATCTGCCCGAGTTCGTCGAGGTGGACCTGTCCGCGATGGAGGCCGGTTCGTCGGTTCACCTGTCGCAAGTCAAGCTGCCGGCCGGCGTCACGCTGGTGGCCCATGGCGAAGGCGACCCGGTCGTCGCGACCGCGCTGCTGGTGAAGGGCGCTGCTGCCGAAGGCGAGGGCGAAGGCGAAGCGGCCTAAGCCTCTTCCATCGCCTGCAGCCCGGATGCCAAAGACCGACTCCCGATGAGCAACGCGCCCGCGCGCCCACCTCGTCTGATCGTCGGTCTCGGCAATCCGGGTGCCGAATACGCTGAAACCCGGCACAACGCCGGGTTTTGGTTTTGTGAGCGCCTCGCCGACAAGCTCGGCGCCCGTTTCTCGCATGAGTCCCGCTTTCACGGCCTGGTCGCCAACGCACGCGAAGCCGGCATGTGGCTGCTGATGCCACAGACCTACATGAACCGCTCCGGCCAGGCCATCGGCGCGCTCGCGCGCTTCTACCGCATCGAGCCGTCCGAGATCCTCGTCGTGCACGACGAACTGGACATTCCACCCGGCCAGCTGCGGCTGAAATTCGGCGGCGGTCTCGGTGGCCACAACGGGCTCAAGGACACCTCGGCCCATCTCAACACCCATGATTACTGGCGGCTGCGCATCGGCATCGGCCACCCCGGCGACCGCCACGAAGTGGTGAACTTCGTGCTCAAGCCTGCCCGCCGCGAAGAGCAGCTGCTGATCGACGAGGCGCTCGACAAGGCGCTCGCCGTGTGGCCGCAGATCATGCGTGGCGAGCTCAACGCTGCGGCCACCCGGCTCAACGCCCGCTCCGCGCCGCCCAAACCTCCCAAGCCGCCCAAGGCCCCCAGGCCTGCGGCCACGCCCGACGCGGCTGCCACCGAAACTCCCAAGGACGAACCCACGCCATGAGCCTGAAATGCGGAATCGTCGGCCTGCCCAACGTCGGCAAGTCGACCCTCTTCAATGCGCTGACCAAGGCCGGCATCCAGGCCGAGAATTATCCCTTCAACCATGGACTACAACGCGCCTATCGTTTTTATATATAAAACAAGGGCTTATCGCTTAGCCTTAGGTTGTCTCAACGGGAAGAGTGACAAAACCGAGACAAAATCTGGGGAACCAGATAAGGCATTCATCATAACTTTACCATCTGGGTAACGCAATCTAACGCTACCCTACGAACTGGGAATCGCTGAATATTTCGGATCAGTTCCGCATACGCTGCCAGAGGCAAGACAGACGGCTTTCCTCGCGCGCAGGTTACACACCCCTGCTACCGTCCAGATCACCGCAACGGTGACCTCATGGCACTCTGCCAAACCTCCTTTCCCGACCTTCACTCCGCAAGATCAAGTCTGACCACTAAGGGATAACCTTCTTCCCTCTCAAGACTCAAGATCTTGTCTGCACCACAGCCAGTGACCTTGGGGGCTACTGTTTTCCAGTGACACTCAGATACGCAGGGATGTCTTGCGTGGTGTTGCTGTGCCCCACGCCGACACCGGCAAAGACTCGCCCCTCACAGACCACTCAAAACGCCCTACACGGGCATCAGAGAGTGCGATGAAGGCCAGATATAGCACAACGGGGCCAAACACCCGCCCAGCGAGCATCTGACCCCGTTTCCGAGCATCATTCCTGAATGCGGAACTCTTCCTGGTCACGACCCGCCTCAATGTGGGCTTGAAGCCACTTCGGACGAGCCCCACGGCCGACCCAAGTC
>QXGG01410407.1_pt1 | contig 31545 bp, 29 predicted proteins | sample 1982491 | NCBI WGS metagenome assembly QXGG01 (sample SAMN09924614, study PRJNA488089) | Wastewater metagenome, whole genome shotgun sequencing project. | isolation source: South African research farm wastewater | place: South Africa: Irene, Agricultural Research Council, Animal Production... | reverse complement strand
TCCCGACTCCTCCGCCGCCACCGAGACCTGTATGGGCGGTCTTGTCCTCGCCATCCGGGGCGAACGCTGTCGCATACGGTCCGATCAGATCGCGCGCGACTTCCATCACGTTCTGACCGTGTTCATCGGCAAGGATCTTGCGAATACTTGCCTCCGGTCCTGGCTGTTCACCGCGTAGTCGCGCCGACAACGTGCGCATACGAATCAGATCGAGCAGGACATGCTCGATGTACACCCCTGCCAGACGTTGACGCATGACAGGATCCGTCACCGGACCATGGTGCCGAACGGCGTCGAGCATCTCGAGCGCAGTCGGTCCACTCCCCCACAACACACCCCCCGTCGACAGTGACACACGTTCGTTGCCCAGCGTCACCTTCGCCAAGCGCCATCCTTCGTTCTCGTCCCCGACGAGGTTGGCTGCCGGCAATCGAACATCAGTGAAGAAGACTTCGTTGAACGTCGACCCCCCGGTCATTTCCTTGATCGGCCGGATCTCGATACCCGGCAGATCCATCGGGCAGATGAAGTACGAGACCCCTTTGTGCTTCGGAGCGTCGGGGTCCGTGCGCGCGATCAAGATGCCGTACTTCGCGTACTGCGCGCCGCTCGTCCAGATCTTCTGGCCGTTCACGATGAATTCGTCGCCATCGCGCACAGCACGAGTTCCCAGGTTCGCCAGATCGCTACCGCTTCCCGGTTCGCTGAAGAGCTGACACCAGAAGTCCTCGCCGGACAAGAGCCGCGTCAGATGGGCGGCCTTTTGCTCCTCGGTCCCGGCGTACAGAATCGTGGGGCCCGCCCATCCGATTCCGATCGGGTTGGCAGGGCGGCGAATCCCCGCTTTCGACAATTCGTCATCGATGATCAGCTGGTGGACCGGATCGGCATCGAGTCCGTACGGTCGAGGCCAATGCGGCGCCACGAGGCCCGCTTCTGCGAGATCCCGTCCGGTCGGCGAAGGATTGCGAGCGATCCATTCGCGAATCCAGATTCGCCTCGGATCGTCCTGCTCCGGCAATTCGAAGTCCATGGCCTGACCATAATTGATCTGCCTTTCGCGCCTCCCTTCGGGCAGATGCGCGATTCCGAGCCGCCGCATGGCCGCGCACAGCCGTGCGATCTTCGGCTGTGCGCAATCCTGACCTCGGACGTCGACCGCATACCATCGGTGCGTGACCACACCATCGAGCCGACAATGGAATTTCGCAGACGTCTGGGAAGAGGTCGCGCGTCGCCTCCCCGAATCTCCTGCACAGGAGCACGGCGTCGACTCGTGGACATGGAAAGAATTCGACAGCCGCGCGAACGGACTGGCCGCCTCGCTCCTCGAACGCGAGATCGATCACCAGGACAAGATCGCCCAGTATCTGTACAACTGTCCGCAGTATCTCGAGTCTCTCTTCGCCGCGTTCAAAGTCGGGATGGCGCCGGTCAATACCAACTATCGATACACCGACGACGAACTCGTCTATCTGTGGGACAACTCCGATGCTGTCGCAGTCGTCTTCCATGGAGTGTTCACCGACACGATCGAGCGAATTCGCGATCGGGTCCCCCGAGTCCACACATGGATCTGGGTCGACGACGCGAGCCGCCCATGCCCGACCTGGGCTTTGTCGTACGAAGATCTTGCGACCCGCGACACGAAAGAACCGGTGACGGCTTCCTGGGGGCGATCTGGCGACGACCTTCTACTCCTGTACACAGGCGGGACGACAGGAATGCCCAAGGGTGTCATGTGGAGACAAGAAGATCTCTTTCTCACGCTCGACAGCACCAACAAAAAGCGCCTTCCGCCCGAACCCGATTCCGGCGTTTTCGAGGATCGCTACACCAGGCCCGGGCCTCGCAATCTTCCTGCTGCCCCGCTGATGCACGGCACCGGTCTTTTCAATGCCATGAGCAATCTGATGGTCGGAGGCTGCATCGTCACTTTGACTGGCCGCAAGTTCGACCCCCAGGAACTTCTCGACACCATCGAATCTCACAAGGTCAACTCGATCTCGATCGTCGGAGATGCATTCGCCAAACCGATCCTGCGCACACTCGATGCCGAACCGAATCGATGGGACATCTCTTCGATGCGCGTCATCGTGTCGAGCGGGGTGATGTTCGCAGCCGAGACGAAGAAGGGTTTGCTGCGCCACAACGACCGACTGATCATGGTCGATGCTCTCGGGTCGTCCGAAGCGATCGGCATGGCTCAGAACACGACCACGATCGATGGCGACTCGCGCACGGCAACGTTCGTTCTCGGACCCAATACGCGTGTCCTGACAGAGGACGGGCGCGAAGTCCGACCTGGCAGCGACGAGATCGGCCGAGTCGCGCTGAAGGGCAATACGCCGATCGGGTACTACAAGGACCCCGAGAAATCAGCGGCCACCTTCCAGGTCTTCGACGGTGTGCGCTGGTCGATTCCCGGGGACTGGGCGCGCATCGACGCCGACGGAACGGTGCATCTGCTCGGACGCGGCAGCCAGTGCATCAACACCGGTGGAGAGAAGGTCTACCCCGAGGAAGTCGAGGAGTCCCTCAAGACCCACCCAGCGATCGCCGATGCAGCCGTCGTCGGCCTTCCCGATGAGAGATTCGGCCAAACCGTCACTGCTCTCGTGGAGCTCCATCCTGGTGGAGTGGTCGACGAAGCCGAAGTGATCGCCCATGTGCGCGTCCACCTGGCGGCCTACAAGTCACCTCGCCGCGTACTCGTGGTCCCGAGCGTGAATCGCGCCAACAATGGAAAGCTCGATTACAGAGGACTCACCGAACTGGCAGCACGACTGGTGGGTTCGGCCGGTGAGACCGGCTGATCGAGCTGATCCTGATCGGGAAGACTGGCAACCCGGATATCGTCTCGATGTTCGTTCGTTCGTTCGACCGGGGTACTTCCGAAGTGACCGCCCCGTTCGAACTGCATCTGTTCCCACTTCCCATCAGCCGTACGACCCACCGGCAGTGACACGCTGCCGTATCGAAGGAGTGCCATGTCCAACAGCGAATCCAAACTCGGATACGACGGAAAAGTTGCCATCATCACCGGCGCAGGTGGCGGCCTCGGACGCCAGCACGCTCTGCTCATGGCATCGCGCGGTGCCCTGATCGTCGTCAACGATCTCGGCGGTTCCGTGGATGGCACAGGTGCCAGCACCTCTGCAGCTCAAAAAGTTGTCGACGAGATCAAGGCCGCTGGAGGCGAGGCTGTCGCAGACACGAACTCGGTGGCGACGCCAGAGGGCGGCGAGGCCATCGTCCAAACGGCGATCGACGCATTCGGTCGCGTCGATATCGTGATCAACAATGCGGGCATCCTGCGAGACAAGGCGTTCCACAACATGGAACCCGATCTGTTGAATCCAGTTCTCGACGTCCATCTGAAGGGTGCGTTCTACGTGACGAAGCCGGCCTTCATTCGGATGCGCGAACAGGGATATGGACGAATCGTCTCGACGTCGTCAGCTGCTGGCATCTTCGGCAACTTCGGCCAGACGAACTACGGCGCAGCCAAGATGGGCCTCGTCGGCTTCACCCGAGTTCTCGCCGTCGAAGGCGCTCGTAACAACATCAAGGCCAACGCGATCGCCCCTCTTGCGCTCACACGCATGACTGAGAACATCATGGGCGGACTCGCCGACAAACTCGACCCAGGTCACGTCTCCCCGATCGTTGCCTATCTCGCCCATGAAAGCTGCCCGGTGTCCGGACAGGTCTTCTCGGTCGGAGGCGGTCGAGTGGCAGAAGTCTTCATCGGCGAGACGAAGGGCTACTACTCGCCATCTCTCACGCCGGAAGACGTCGAATCGAACTGGTCGACGATCACCGATCGCACCGGATACGCGGTCCCCGCAAACCTCGGTGAAGAGACCCAGTTGTTCCTGCCGTTCTTCGCCTGAGACCGCGACTTCTCACCCAACGATGATCAGCGTCGACGACTTCGCCAGCGAAGCCAAAGTGTGGCTCGCCGAGAATGCAGCGAGTGCCACGCGCGACTACGGAGCGATCTGTCCTCCAGATCTCGTCGAGCAGGGGCTCGAGTGGCAGCGCTTTCTCCATCGTTCGAACAAAGCGGGTATCCACTGGCCAGTCGAATTCGGCGGTCAGGGCCTGACCGCCGAACACCAGGCCCAATGGCTCTACGAGTGCGCACTCGTCGGCGTACCTGGAGTGTTCAACATGGTCGGACTCGTGCTCGCTGGAGGGGCGATCCAGAAATTCGGCACTCCGGAACAAAAGGCGCTCCACCTCGATGCGACCTTGCGCGCCGATCATGTGTGGTGCCAGTTGTTCAGCGAACCTGGAGCCGGCAGCGACTTGGGCTCGTTGGCAACGAAGGCCGAACGAGATGGCGATCGATTCGTGGTCAACGGGCAGAAGGTGTGGTGTTCGGGTGGACGGTACAGCAACTGGGGAATCCTCATGGCGCGCACCGATCCCGAAGCGGCCAAACACGAAGGGATCAGCTTCTTCCTTCTGGACATGAACCTTCCCGGCATCGAGGTCCGCCCACTCAAACAAATGACAGGTGAATCGGAATTCGACGAAGTGTTCTTCACTGATGTCGAAGTTCCCGCAGATGCGCTTCTCGGCCCACTGCACGGGGGCTGGGGTGTCGGGATGGCTGTTCTCACATCGGAACGCGGTCACATCGGAACCAGTGTCATCTCACTCGAGAGACGGCTCGAATCCATTTCTCGCCTCGCCCAAGGACGTGACTTGTCCGACCTCGAACGACAGCACCTCGTCGATCTGCTGTCGCGCGGCATGGCCTACAAGGCCATGGCTCAGCGCCAGGGACCAGTCGCCTCCACAGCGGCATCGCTGATGAAACTTGGCATCACCGAAATGATGTTCGAGACCTCGATGCTGCGGTCCGGAATCGCCGGAATCGAATCCGCTCTCGAGGGACCAGAGGCCTTCGGAGTTCTGGCAGCACCAGGAGGACGCATCGCCGGTGGAACGAGCCAGGTGCAAAAGAACATCATTGGAGAAAGGCTCCTCGGCCTTCCCCGTGAGCCCCGACCTGATTCACGAGATGCCCGTTAGAATTCGTTCTGCGTAGTGGAATCTGGCAGTCGCCCCGCGGCGGTTTCGTGACAACGAACCGTCATGGATCGTGCCGAACAGCCACCGAGCGGAGGAATTCATGGACGAGAACCTGAACACCGGAGCCAATCCGCCGAAGAAGGAAGTCCCGTGGCGTTTGATCGGCTTCGTGGTGGCGGCCATCCTCGCTCTCGTCTTCGTGTTGTCCAATCGCGAGGAAGTCACCGTCAAATTCCTCTTCCTCGAGGCCCAGACCCGACAGTGGGTCAGTCTGGCCGTCGTGTTCGCCCTTGGTGTGATCGCCGACAGGCTGTTCATCAGTGTGCGCCGTCGTCGGCGCAAAGACAGTTGAAGGTCATTCGCAGCCAATTCGACACAGCCAACCCCCGGAGAATCGTGGACAGTGAGATCAAAACTTTGAAAGTTGCCTCTTCCAACGGAGTCAAGGTCGCCGCATACGACCTCGGGGGTATCGGACCGAACCTTCTTCTGTCTCACGCCAACGGTTTCCATGGACTGTGCTGGAAGCCGGTCGCGGAAAACTTGATCAAGAGGTTTCACTGCTATTCGTTCGACCACCGCGGCCACGGAGACACTCCGACTCCGAAGGACTGGAAGGTCTCTTGGACCGGGTACGGAGCCGACGCCGCCGCAGTCGGCAAGTCCGTCTCCGAACCAGGTGGCATCATCGGAGTCGGTCATTCGATGGGCGGTGCAACACTTCTGCTCGCAGCCCTCAAGAACCCCGGCATGTTCCGCGGACTGTTGCTGTACGAACCGATCGTCAAACCCGAGGACCTGCGCATGCCGGCGAACCGTCCGAACGTGCTCGCCGAGGGAGCACAACGTCGCAAGGCATCGTTCAAATCGTTCGAAGAAGCGATGGAGAACTATGCGGCGAAGATGCCGATGTCTCACTTCACTCCAGAAGCTCTCGAGGCTTATGTGCACGGTGGATTCCGCAAAGGCGACGACGGTCGCGTCCACTTGAAGTGTGATCCCGCTCTCGAGGCCGAGAACTTCCGCAATCCGGACATTCCCCAATTGTGGAAGAAGATGACGGACATCGACATTCCGGTATGGGTGTTGAGCGGACATCCCGAACCGTTCCAACCCTCGGGTTTCGCCGAGGCAATCGCCGATCGTCTTCCGAAGGGCAATCACATCGAGTACAGCGACCTCGATCACTTCGGCCCGTTCGTCGATCCTGTCCGAGTCGCACGCATCATCGACACGTTCGCCGACACTCTGGAGCCGTGAGTTCTCGTTTCGAACTCACGCACACTCGATTTCGATCATTTCGCACACGGTCGTCCGATGAATTCGTTTCCCGACTCGATTGATGTCAGTGCCGAGATCGATTCGTTCGACACCTACGTCGACGAGCGTCTCGAGAAATGGAGAGACTTCCCTCTTGCAGCACGTGTCTTCACAGCCGCGAGCCATCTCGGGGATTTCAGCCTCATCTGGCACATCGCTGCCACAGCTCGGGGCGTCACGAGCGACAAGAAAGCTGCTCAAGCCATTGCACTGTCTGCCTTGCTCGGAGCCGAATCATTGATCGTCAATCAGGGCATCAAGAAGTTGTTCCGCCGCTCCCGGCCGACTGAGAGCGGCGACGATCGCTTCGACGTTCGAACTCCGTCGACCAGCTCGTTCCCGAGCGGCCACGCGAGCTCGGCATTCTTCGCCGCAACATTGTTGACAGCTCTCGACGGCAAGCGATCGGCTCCGGCCTGGTTCGGTTTGGCAGGAGTCGTAGCAGTGAGTCGCGCCTATGTGAGAATTCACCACGCTTCCGATGTCGTCGGCGGGGCCATGGTCGGCCTCGGTCTCGGCATGATTGCCCGTCCTTTGATTCGACGCGTTCACTCGACGTGAAAGGCTGAAACATGACCAGGTCCTTTGCCATCACTTGGGATTACCGGTGTCCCTATGGTCGTATCGCCCACGACCACATCGTCCATGGTCTGCGTGCCGGAGCCGATTGGAACGTCACCTTCGTTCCCTTCTGCCTCGGACAGTCGCATGTGGAAGAGGGAATGCCTGATGTCTGGGACGCCCCCGAACAGGATTCCGGACTGCTCGCGCTCCAGGTCGGAGTGGCCGTCCGAGACAACCAGCCGCACGCATTCGTCGAACTGCATCATGCCCTGTACGAATTCCGCCACACTCGTAACGGAGACCTTCGCAGCCGCGATGCCTTGAGCGATGTTGTGCGCGGATGCGGGATCGATGCGGGTTCCGTCTTCGCCGAAGTCGATTCCGGTCGACCGCTTGCAACGATTCGCGACGAGCACACGCGTTATGCGCAGTCACATCATGTGTGGGGTGTCCCGGTGTTCATCGTCGGACAGGCTGCAGTCTTCGTTCGACTCCTCGATCGACCCGAGGGAGACGAAGCGCTCGCCCAACACACCGTCGAACGAATCCTCGATCTCGTGGCTTGGGATTCCCTGAACGAGTTCAAGCACACCTCGGTTCCGCGCTGATCACATCGCCTCTGTACGAATCGAGGCGCCGATGTCGCCACCTCGACTCGTCAATGAATCGACGACGATCGCCAGGCCGTCGATCTCGACTCGGTCTCCCTGACGCAAGAGACCATCTGTCGAAGAGGTTCGATCCGAGGCAGATGCAATCAACCGATGGGAGCGATTCGCTCCACCGCAGAAATCCTCGCTGAGACTTTCCACGAATCGAGGAGCAGAACAGACGTCCGGGCCCCAGTCGATGGCGTGAACCGCGACTCCGGAGTTCTCGAGATGTGCATTGTCGGCTGCACCGGAGACGACCTCGACGGAGATTGCGCGAGTCGGCGAGACGAAAATGAGCGCCAAACCGTCACTGTCGAGCACGAACTCAGCACCGCGCAATGCAGCGAGCGCTCCAACGGCGATCGGATCCTGGGGCATCCAGCCTGCGAGATATCTGTTGATTGCCAGAGGGCCAGGCGCGTGAACCCGAGTGGAATCTGCACGTCTTGCCGCTGAACTGTCGCTCATGACATCGATCACGCTGTCGTAGTCGACGGCCAGTCGACTGTGCGGCCAATCGAGTCCGTGTCCCATCTCGTGTTCGACCAGATCCAACGGCGTCTTCGCATCGCTCACGAAGTCGGCTGCCCCTACATAGGCGATCCGTATCGTGTCCTTCGCCGGGGACGGGAACGAGCAATCCGAAGAGCAATGCCCCCCATCACGACCCCATCCTCCGCCGCGATTCTCACGATGCTGGGCATCTGCGACGACGAGGATTCCATCGACGTCATCGGAAACTCGAGCGAGCGCGGACTCGGCGCAGTCGAGTGATCCGCTGAACGTCGGAGCCACGTCCTTCGACGCAGCGCGAAACTCCACCTGGTAGCGGTCGTTCGACCAGCGTCGGAAGTAGTCCGACACGGGTGCAATCTGCTCGACCAGCCACTGCGACGACTCCTCGAATCGAAGTCCTGACATGTCGTAGAGCTCGACGTCGTAGTCGTCGGGAATCCTGCACACGAAGACCTCCCAGACCTCGACTCCGATCGCCAGCGAACCGGGAGCCGACGCTCGCAACGACTCCAGAGCCGATTCGGTCACGTCGGCAGTCGACGGTTCGGATGTTCGGGTTGCACCGCACGAGCCGATCGCCGTTGCTGCAGCCACGACAACGAGCAGAGTCGCCCATGTACCGACACCCGCGGGAGCCGTCGGCTCGCCGGGACTCGATCCCCTCACCAGCGCCTCCGTGCCCACGTCATCTGGCAGTCGAACGTAGTCTCTTGCGATGGCCACGGAAATTCGCTTCGATCAAAAAATGTCCGATGCAGAGGCACTCATGTGGCGTATCGACAAGGATCCATATCTGTCGTCGACGTTCGCCAACCTCTCGGTTCTCGATCGGGCTCCCGACTTCGATCGTCTTCGTCGACGAATGGAGCGGGCCACCTACGCAATCCCTCGCCTTCGACAGCGCGTCCAATCCGTCACTGCTCACCTCACCCCTCCCCTGTGGGTCGAGGATCCGGATTTCGACATCGACTACCACGTCCGGCGCGTAGCTCTCCCCCAACCAGGATCGATGCGCCAACTTCTCGATCTTGCGACCTTGATCGTGAACGACCCGTTCGATCGCACTCGTCCGCTGTGGCAGTTCGTGGTGATCGAGGGGCTCGCGGATGGTCGAGCCGTTCTCGTCGAGAAACTTCATCACACCATTGCCGACGGTGAGGGAAGCGTGCAGCTCTCCCTGCAATTCTTCGACTTCGATCGCGACGCCCCTGATCCCGAACCGATCGTCCGTTCCGAGGACGGAACTTCGGTCCACGACCATGGAACGACGGACATGTGGCGCGACGTCCTCGCAGGACCGCTGAAGATTCCTTTGGCTCTCGTCAAACAGATCCGTGAATTGATCGCTGACCCTTCCCAGGTTCCTGCTGCCGGAGCGGCAACGGTCGACACGCTGCGAGCTCTCATCGGCCAAATGGCTGACATCGAGCCTGCAAAGTCTCCCTTGTGGACTCAGCGATCCCTGAGACGCCGTGTCGACGTGCTCGCAGTTCCCTTCCTGGAAGCCCGCGAAGCTGCGCGCCGTCTCGGCGGCACTCTCAACACGCTGTTGTTGACAGCTGCCAGCGACGCGGCGGGTCGCTACCACTCATCTCTCGGCTCACCGGTTCCACAATTGAGGGCGTCGATGGCCATCAGCACGCGAACGAAGGGAGATGACGGAGCGAACGCATTCTCACTCGCTCGAATGCTCGTGCCGACCGGGGACATGTCCGCTGCCGAGCGATTCCGCACGATCCACGACATCACCATCGAAGCTGCTTCGGGCTCGGCTGCGAATGCTCTGAATGCCATTGCGGCAGTTGCAGGATCGCTTCCGACCGGAGTCACGACCCGCCTCGCTCGGCTGCAGTCTCAGACCGTGGATTTCGCCACGTCCAACGTCAAGGGAACCCCGCTGCCGGTCTTCGTGGCCGGAGCCCAAATTCTCAGCAACTATCCGATCGGACCCCTCGGAGGTGTGGCGTTCAATCTCACATTGCTGTCCCACGTCGGCAGTCTCGACATGGGATTGAACATGGACGCACGAGCGATCGCCGAGCCTGCTCTGCTGACAGAAAGTCTCGAGCGATCATTTCGCGATCTGCTCGAGATCGCGCGCTGATCAGCAGAGCGTCAGCTCGGGCTCTTGCTCGCGGCGCTGAGGAGATTGCGCACGTCGAGAAGCAGATCGCTGACCTCTGCGGACGAGACCAGTTCACGCCTGACCATCTGGGACAGAGCTTGGTCGATGACGGCAATCGCCTCGGCGACGACTTGCGCCTGATGGGAACCGGCGTCGGGAAGATCCAGTTCGGTGGTTCCGTCGATCATCGGCGCATTCGTCATCGGCTCTCCTTCACCTTTCCAGACGACTGGAACTTCGTCTGGCAGCGGTCGAGGTTTCGACCTGGGCAAAGCGTATCTCCCAGCCGGGGTTCAGTTCGGTCGCGTGAGGAATCGTCACATCCCGATCCGTGCGCCATCTGCCACACGAGTCACCGTACGATCGACCAATGGATTTCGAGAACAAGAACATCGTCGTGACCGGTGCAGCGGGAGGCATCGGTGCAGCCTTGGCCCGGGCCTTCCACTTGAGGGGCGCCAAGGTGGTCGTGTCGGACGTGGAGGGCGACAGGTTGGCAGAACTTGCCCGCGAACTCGAGTCCGCGCGAGCTGGTTCGGCCTGGGCCGTTTCCGCGGACGTGTCGACCGAGGAAGGCAACCGCGACCTGATCGCTTCTGCCCGTGCCATTTTCGAAAATCCCGTCAAGAACGAATCCGGCATCGACCTGTTCTTCGCCAATGCTGGAGTGGGCTCGGGGACGACGCTCGAGAACACCTCCGAGGACGATTGGAACAAGGCCTTCGATGTCAATGTCCACGCTCACCGCTGGGCGGCGAAATATCTGCTTCCGCACTGGCTCGAGCGAGGAAGCGGCCACTTCTGCTCGACGGCTTCGGCCGCCGGCCTGCTCAGCCAGATCGGCTCGATGCCCTATTCGGTGAGCAAGGCAGCTGCTGTGGCATTCGCCGAAACATTGCAGATCACCTACGGGGATCGAGGTGTCCGCGTGAGTTGTCTGTGTCCTCAAGGAGTCAACACCGACATGTTGCGCCAAGGCGACGTTCCCGGAGTCGGAACCGCGAGCAGCGTCGTGCGGGCCGCCGGCGACGTCCTCGAGCCCGAAGAGGTCGCCGAGTTCACCGCCCAGGCAATCGAGGACGGTGTCTTCTTGATCCTGCCCCACCCCCAAGTCGCCGACTTCGTCCAACGCAAAGCCGCCGATCGCGACCGGTGGCTCGCAGGCATGCGCAAACTCCAGGCCCGAGTCCTCGGAACCTGATTCGACCGGTGTCGGCGGATCATCTGACACCTGGGTGGACGTCCGGAGGCAAGAGTGCATGCACTCCAGGACTACGGTTGGGCGCATGGGAGTACGCCTCGAACCTTCAGACGAATACATGCACGAACTCGGCCCGGAGTCGAACTTCAACGAGAGCATGTACATCAATTGCTTCGATCCGGTGAACAAGGTCGGCGGATGGTTCCGCATGGGGAACCGCGCCAACGAGGGCTACGCGGAAATGACCGTGTGCATCTACCTGCCCGACGGTTCAGTGGCCTTCATGTTCAAGCGGCCGACGATCGAGAACAACGACAAACTCGACGCGGGCGGCCTGACCTGGACCATGGTCGAGCCGTTCCAGGAATTGAAAATCGATTTCTCCGGCAAGACGGTCGTGCTCGCCGAGCCCGAGCAGATGGTCGATCCCAAAGCTGCATTCACCAACAACCCGTATGCCGAATGCGAAGTGCACCTCACGTTCACCGGACAGGGTCGTTCGAGCATGTTCGGAGGTGAGCCCGACACTCCTCACGAAGCGCCGGGCGAAGAGTTCGCCAAGGGTCACTACGAACAGCTCGTCGAGGCACACGGCAGCATTCGCGTCGGAGAGCAGGAGTGGGAGATCCGCGGGTTCGGCCTGCGCGATCACTCATGGGGTCCTCGCTATTGGCAGGCACCGTGGTACTACAGATGGCTCACTGCCAACTTCGATGAAAATCTCGGTTTCATGCTGTCACGCGTCGCAAAGAAGGACGGACCCGGGACGCGTGGCGGATTCGTGTGGGAAGACGGCGAGATGCATCTGTGCGATCACGCCGAGGTGTCCACGGTGTTCACAGGCGAAGACACCTACCACGATCGGATCGAAGCCGTGCTGAAATCGAGCCGGAGCAATCGCGAGTGGCGCTTCACCGGTGAAGTCATGAGTCTCATCCCTTTGCGCAATCGCCGCCAGACTCCTGACGGCGACTGGTTGACGACACGTATCAGCGAGGGCATGACCCGCTGGGAGATGCAATCCGAGGAACACCGCGGCAAAGTCGGATACGGACTTTCGGAGTATCTCGACCAGATCGTCGACGGATCACCCGTCGGCACTGCTGAGTGAATCAGCCGAGAATCTCGACGACGCCATCCAAATAGCGGTGCGGGTCTTCCCCGACGGCCTCGGCGTACACCTTCACTTTGGGTTCGGTTCCACTCGGTCGGACTTGGACCCGGACAGGATTGGGACCAAGACCTTCGATGAGCAATCGCACCAGCGATGCCTCCGGATAGGAGATCACCTCGACGACTCGTCGTCCTTTCACCATCGTCGGCGGTGACTGGATCAGTTCGTTCACCATGGCAACGCCGACTTCCGGCGGAACACGAAGGCTCGCCTCGGCGGTGATGTGCCGGCCGTAGCGATGAGCGATGTCGTCGAGCCTGTCCTCGATCGTGACTCCTGCTTCAGACGCACACGCCGCGATCTCTGCCATCATCACTGCGGCAGTGATGCCGTCCTTGTCGAGCGGTTCGCCGGCTACCAGATACCCGAGAGCTTGTTCATAGGCGAAGACGAGACGGGGCTCCGGCAATCCCTCCGCACGGCCGTCCGCACGTCTTTCGACTGCTGAGGCGATCCACTTGAAGCCGGTGAAGGTCTCTTCGAACGCGACTCCGTGAGTCTTGGCCATTTTCGAGAGCAGCGACGACGACACCAGCGTCGTCACGACGAATCGATCATCGCCCGACGTGTTGTTCAAGATGTGGTCGGCCATGAGCCAGCCCACTTCGTCCCCGCCGAGGCGCCGCCAAGAACCTTTCGATGTCGGAATCGCCACTCCCAATCGGTCAGCATCAGGGTCGTTCGCAAGAGCGATGACGCAATTCGTCCGACGAGCCAATTCGATGACTCGATCCATCGCCCCCGGTTCTTCCGGATTCGGAAATGCCACTGTGGAAAAGCCCGGATCGGGTCGATGTTGTTCCTGCACCACGGTCGGAGTTGCGAAACCCGACCTCTCGAGAGCGCGCACTGCGATCTCTCCTCCGACGCCGTGCATCGCCGTGTAGGCAATGGCGACGTTCGATGCACCCGGCCGCAGGCGAATGGATGGCACCCACTCGAGATACTCCTCGACCGACCGGTTGTCGAGTTCGACGATCGACGTCGAGTCGGCGCCGGCAAGCTCGACACTCAGTGGATCAACGGAGCGAATCCGATCTTCGATGTCAGCGTCGATCGGTGACACGATCTGTGCTCCATTCGCGCGATACACCTTGTAGCCGTTGTCGGCTGCAGGGTTGTGGCTCGCCGTCACCATCACACCGCCAGCCACGCCGCGTCGCTTCACGTTCCAAGCCAGGACCGGTGTCGGAACGGTTTCCGAAAAGATGTATGCCTTCATCTGACGCGCAGCGGCAACTCGCGCTGTGTCCATCGCGAAGTCTCGGCTCTTTCGACGCGCGTCGTATCCGATCAGGATTCCTTTGTCTGCTGCACTCGGATCGCTTGCAAGAAGGTGATCGACGAAACCCGCTGCAGCTTGTCGAATGACGAGTCTGTTCATGTGCAGCGGTCCGGGGCCGATGGACGCCCGCAAACCGGCAGTTCCGAAGGTCAGATGACCGCGAAACAGGCTTTCGACCGCCTCCGGCGAATCATCGAGCGCTTCCTCGAGTTCACGCCTGATGTCCTCATCGGGCTCGGCTGCGAGCCATGCGCGCGCGACATCGAGCGCGCTTGCTCCGTCTGTTTCCGCCATGTCCTCAGTCTGACAGCGCCCCGAGCAGCGTGTGCAACTCGATCAGAGGCCTCGGCCCCACGTGCGAAATGACCTCCCCAGCAGCCAGCGAGCCCAATCGTCCACAGTCCCTCAGCGAATAGCCATTCGTGTACCCGAACAAAAACCCTGATGCGAACAGATCCCCCGCCCCCGTGGTGTCGACCACGTGAGGAACGTTCATGGCAGGTACGTCGACGATCTCGTCGCGGCTGATGATGGTCGCTCCGCGAGGTCCGCGCGTGATCACGGCAAGGGAACTGTCCCTTCGAATCGAGGCGATTGCTGCCTCGAAGTTGTCCAATTCGTAGAGAGAAAGGAGTTCGTGCTCGTTTCCGAAAAGAATGTCCACTTCGTCCTCCACCAGAGCCCGAAAGTCGTCCCGATGGCGATCCACGCAGAAGCTGTCCGAAAGACTCAACGACACTTCTCGTCCGGCCTCGTGAGCGATGCGCGCAGCATGCCGAAACGCCCGCTTTGCATCGTCTCGATCGAACAGGTACCCCTCCATGTAGAGAACGCGACCGGCAGCGACGAGATCGACATCGATATCGGGCGGCTCCATGAACGAGGACACACCGAGGTACGTGTTCATCGTGCGTTGCGCGTCCGGGGTGACCACGATGATGCAGCGTCCAGTTGGCACGCCATCCAACTTGTGACCCGGACTGAAATGAACACCCACGGCCAACATGTCGTGACCGAAGACGTCACCGAGGTCGTCGTGGCCCACCTTGCCGATGTAGGCAGCACGGCCGCCAAAGCTCGATACGCCACAGACGGTGTTCGCCGCCGAACCGCCGGACATTTCGATCGCACTTCCGAGTGCCTTGTACAGATGCAGAGCCCGATCGGTGTCGACCAAGGTCATTGAACCTTTGACGAGTTCCTGGTTGTGGATGAACGAATCGTCGGCGTGAGCGATGACATCGACGAGGGCATTGCCGATGCCGACCACGTCGTAGACCGCATCTCCCCCGGGCTCAGTACGCACGAAGACCCAAGTTACTCCATCGAGTGACCCGTCTCGTGCGGGCAGATCAGTTGCCCGAAATTCCCTCGGACTACGCTTCTGACGTGAGTGACCTGAAGACGAACGATGCTTTGATGACCCTCGACGATGTCGGTCGCCTCGACCCACATCGACTTCCGCGACACGTCGAACCAGAGCGCTATCGACTTGTCCTCGAACCTGACTTGCTGACAGCGACATTCGATGGACGCGTCGAGATCGAGGCGATCGTGACACGGCCGACACGATTCATCGTGATGAATACCGCGGACCTCGCAGTCGAAACGGTGCGTGTCGACGGTATCGAAGCTCGGCACAGTATCGATGCAGATCTCGAGCGGTTGATCATCCATCTCCCCCGACGGCTCGACCCCGGATCTGTTTCGATCGACATCACCTTCAGCGGAATTCTCAACGACAAACTGCGCGGGTTCTATCGCAGCACGTACACCGATTCGAACGGTGCCACTCGAGTCGTGGCGACGACACAGATGCAGTCGACGGATTGCCGAAGAGCCTTTCCCTGTTTCGACGAGCCTGATTTCAAGGCGGTCTTCGCGGTCACTCTGATCATCGAACAAGGAGATCTCGCCGTCAGCAATGGTCCCGAGATCGATCGAACGTGGATTGCTCGCAAGGGACGACACAAAGTCGCTGTCTCCTTCGCCGACACGATGCCGATGAGCTCCTATCTCGTGGCATTCGTCGTCGGACCTCTCGAGGCGACACCGTCCGTCGATGTCGACGGCGTGCCGATGCGAATCGTTCACGTCCCTGGCAAGTCACACCTCACCGACTTCGGTCTCGATGTGGCTGTCGAGACCTTGCGCTGGTTCGTCGAGTACTACGGCATCCCGTACCCCGATGCCAAGATCGATCTCATCGCATTGCCGGACTTCGCTGCTGGGGCAATGGAAAACGTCGGGTGCATCACGTTCCGAGAAAGCCTCCTTCTCGTCGACCCGGAGACGAGCACACAGATGGAGCAGCAGAACGTCGCCGACGTCGTCAGTCACGAACTTGCTCACATGTGGTTCGGAGATCTCGTCACGATGAGATGGTGGAACGGGATCTGGCTGAACGAGGCGTTCGCCACGTTCATGGAAGTCGCGGCTGTCGACGTCTATCGACCCGAATGGACACGTTGGACCAACTTTTCCCTCGAGAGATCAGCGGCTTTCGACACGGATTCGCTGTCGAGCACGAGACCTGTGGAGTTCGAGGTTCGCTCACCCCAGGATTGCGAAGGCATGTTCGACGTGCTCACGTACCAAAAGGGTGGAGCGCTTCTGCGCATGCTCGAGCAGTACCTCGGAACCGAGAGATTCCGCAGCGGTATCCGGCGGTATCTGCACACTCACTCCTACGGCAATACCGAGACGTCGGACCTGTGGGATTCGATCGAAGAAGCCGTCGCCGAGTCCGGCGGGGAGCCCGTGCGCGCCATGATGGACTCCTGGATCTGGCAACCCGGTTATCCCCTCATCCGAGCCGAGATCGACACCTCTCAGGCGCAATCTGCGCTCGTCTTGAGCCAGGAGCGCTTCGCGTTCGAATCATCTCGTGACGATCGCAGATCGACGTGGATCGTCCCGATTCACATTCGAATTGCAGACAGGGAAACGAAAATTCTCCTCGATAGCGGAACGGCCCGCGTCCCTCTCGATAGCGCCGATGAGGCGATCGTCGTCAACGCGGGCGGCCACGGCTTCTACCGAGTTGCGTACTCGAACGAGATGCTCACTCGCCTGAGCGGTTCATTCCTGCGAACCCTGGAGACGATCGAGCGCTACACACTGGTCGACGATGCCTGGAACGCCGTGGTCGCCGGTCGACTCACCGCTGCCAACTTCCTCGACTTCGTCAGCGGGTTCACCGGAGAACGCGACTACGCAGTGTGGCAGTGCATCGCACAGAGCCTCCGTTCACTGGGCCGTCTCGTCGACAATGAGGCTCATCTCGCATTGCGTGGACGCATTCGGGAATTGCTCGGACCCGCATTGTCCGACATCGGCTGGGATCCCTCCTCGGATGAATCAGACCTCGTCGGAAAACTGCGCGGCCTGCTCGTGACGGTTCTTGCTGTCAATGGCGACGATGACGACACCAAACAACGTTGCCGAGCGATCTTCGTCAACCACCTCGCGGGTGCATTGCACATCCACCCCGAACTGGTGGCTGCGGCGACGACTGTCGTTGCTGCAACAGGCGATCGGGCCGATTTCGATCTCATTCGAACCAGGTATTCCGAAGCCGACACACCTCAGGAGCAGCTGCGGTATCTGTATGCACTGTGCGAATTCGACCACCCCGAGCTGATTCGGGCCACATGCGACTTCGCCATGTCTCCTGCGGTGAAGAGCCAGAACGCGCCGTTCGTGCTCGGACGATGCATCGCTGCTCGACGCAACGGTCACATTGCTTGGAATTTCGTGAAGGAAAATTGGCAACGAGCCAATACCACGTTTCCGTCGAATTCGATCATCCGAATGGTCGATCCGGTGAAGTTCTTGAATACGCCTGACAAGGTACGCGACGCCGAAGAATTCTTCACAGCCCATCCGATACCCCAGGCTGCGAAGACCTTGCAGCAGATCCTCGAACGCCACGTCGTGAACGAGCGTCTCAGAACGAGAGAAGAGGCGCGCTTGAGCGAATTCCTCTTGTCGCGTCCGATCACGGCGAACAAGAGCGAGTCGTTCCTGCGCCGCATTCTTCCGAACAAGAACTGACCAGAGGAGCCGATATGACGTCTCACGATTCAGGTGTTCACGATTCAGGTGTTCACGATTCAGGTGTTCAGAACCATGTCATCGACCTCGAAGCGTTTCGGGTTTCGTTTCCGAATCTCACCTTCTTCGACGCCGGATCGGGGGTCCTCCACATCGTTCTCGATGGTCCGAATTTGAACGCCGTCGGACCCGATGCTCATCGTGAACTCGCCGATGTCTGGGTCGCTGTCGACAAAGATCCGCGTGTGCGCGTTGCTCTGCTCTCAGGTGCCGGCAAGGCATTCTCTGCAGGCGGAAGTTTCGACCTCATCGACGGCATCGTGGGCGACTATGCCTTTCGAACCCGCGTTCTGCGTGAAGCTCGCGACCTCGTGCGCAACATCATCGAGTGCTCGAAACCCATCGTGTCGGCCATCCACGGACCTGCAGTCGGAGCCGGCCTCGTCGCTGGAATCCTCGCGGATGTCTCCGTTGTGACGCGCAGTGCCCGCATCATCGACGGTCACACACGGCTCGGTGTGGCGGCCGGCGATCATGCAGCGGTGTGCTGGCCCCTTCTTGCCGGCATGGCGAAATCGAAGTACTACTTGTTGACATGCCGTCCGCTGTCCGGCGAGGAAGCCGAGCGGATCGGCCTGGTGTCGATGTGCGTCGACGACGATGCCGTTGCGTCGACGGCCTTGGAGATCGCCCTGGAACTTGCCGAGGGAGCCCAAGCAGCGATCCGCTTCACCAAGCACACTCTCAACCATTGGTATCGCTCGATGTTGCCTGCTTTCGATGCTTCCCTCGCCTACGAGTTCTACGGCTTCGGAGGTCCCGATGCTGCCGAAGGAGTGGCCTCTCATCGTGAGAAGCGTCCTCCGAATTTCGACCGAAACGACCCCTGATCACGCGTTCATATGACATCTGGCGATCGCCTCACATAGGGTCGGAAGTGTGAACGTACCTGCGCAATCACCGCACCCCTCGACCCTGTTCGACCTCACCGGCCGCACTGCGCTCATCACCGGAGGCAGCCGCGGCCTCGGACGCGAAATGGCTTTCGCATTCGCACGAGCCGGTGCCGAAGTGATGATTGCGAGCCGCTCGCTGGATTCGTGTACCGAGACCGCAAGAGAGATCGAAGAGGCGACAGGGCAACGCTGCCATGCCGTGTCGTGCCATGTCGGCCGCTGGGCCGAGGTCGATCACCTCGCCCGTCATGCCTGGGACCAACTCGGTGGCATCGACATTCTCGTCAACAATGCCGGCAAGTCACCGCTCTACGAATCGATCGAGGACGTCAGCGAACAACTCTGGGATTCGGTCCTCGGACTCAATCTCAAGGGGCCGTTTCGCCTGACCGCGCTCGTCGGATCCATGATGGTCTCCCGATGCGAGCAGTACGACCGGACGGCATCGGTCATCAACATTTCGAGCATCGCCGCCATTCATCCGACTCCGGATGTGATCCCGTACACCGCAGCCAAAGCGGGCTTGAACGCAATGACCATCGGCTTTGCCCAGACGTTCGGACCTCGAGTTCGTGTCAACTGCATCATGCCCGGTTCCTTCCGGACCGATATCAGCAAGGCCTGGAACTGGTCGCTCGTCGACCAAGCAATGAAGCGCATCGCCCTCGAGCGAGTCGGTGAACCCCACGAGATCGTCGGTGCTGCGTTGTTCCTTGCGAGTGACGCCAGTTCGTACACGACGGGAGCGGTCTTTCCTGTCGACGGCGGCGTTCCCACATGATGAGAAATGTGAACACCCAGTCGTGAAATCACAGTCGTGAACACCCAGTCGTGAAATCACAGTCGTGAACTTTCTGGCATGAGCGCGAACATTCTCGTCATCTGCACCGGCAACGCCGCACGATCGGTGATGGCTGGTGCCTTCATCGGCGCACGCCGTCCCGATCTCGAAGTCGTGACCGCCGGGACTCTGACACTCGACGGCCAGCCCATCAGTTGGCGAACCCGTGAAGCTCTGTCACGCGTCGGCCTCGCGGCTTCTCAGCATCGGAGCAAGCAGATCCAACGCCATCACGTCGATGCTGCAGATCTCGTCATCGCGCTCGCCCCCGAACATGTCGAGTGGATGCGCCGGGAGCATCCAGATGCGGCGTGGCGCACCGCAACGCTCAAAAGACTCGCCCGCCTCCTTCCCCATGAGGGATCCCTCGAGTCTCGTGTGCGCACTCTCGACCTGGAGTCGGTCTCCCTCGAATCCTGGGAAGAAGTCGTGGACCCGGGCGGAGGCGAAGTCGACGATTTCATCTCCTGTGCGATCGAGATCGTCGAGGTCCTCGAGAACCTGATCGACAGGTTTCCGAGCAGCTGATCATCGATTCACTCGGACGGTTCGGCAACGACCTTCGATGCGAACAGCGCCTGAATTTCGGCTTCGGTTCGACCGATTTCGCCGAGAACCGCCCTCGTGTGTTCGCCCAGTTTCGGAGCAATCGATCGTGCCTCTCCCGGGGACCCGTGAAAGTCCGCCGGAGAGTTGACCATCTTCGTCACTCCCTCGCCGTTCGGCACATCGATGAACCCTCCGGCGTGTTCGAGTTGCGGATCGCTCAGGATGTCATCTGGCGAATTCACCGGAGCCCAGAACATGTCGGGTTCGGTGTCGAAGATCTCGGCCCACTGCGCGAGAGTCCTCGAAGCAAAGATCTCGTCCAGGAGCGGGGTCAATTCCTTGTGATTGATGGCCCTGTCGCGTGCCGTTGCGAATCTCGGGTCGTCGAGCCATTCAAGATGTCCGGCGACACGTGCCAATGGCGGCCAGTGGCGGTCGCCCTCGATTCCCACCACCCAGAACCACTTTCCATCGGCGGTCCGATAGTTGTTCACCGTCGGACTCATCACCGACTCTCGGCGCGAGACGGGCTGGATCTGACCCCATGCCAGTGCCATGTTCAGATCGAATCCGATCGTGTACACACCCTGACGCAGCAGCGAAGTAGAGACGAGCTGTCCCTCTCCCGTTCGCTCGCGGTGCAAGAGCGCAGCACAAATGGCTCCGGCAAAAGTGACACCTGTGGAGTGATCGCCCATTCCTCCGCGCAAGAAGGGCAGTTCTGACCCATCGGGAGTCAGGAGGTGAGCCAATCCCGCACGCGCCCAAAAGGCTGCGATGTCGAAGCCTGGGCGATTCGCATCTGGCCCATCGAGGCCGTATCCGGAGATGTGTCCGTAGACGAGACCCGGAAAGCGGTTCCTGAGAGTCTCTTCGTCGAGTCCGGCTCGTCTCAGCCCGTCGACTCTCACATTCGTCACGAAGACGTCGGCCCGTGAAATGAGATCGAGTGCGATCTGACGACCCTCATCCGTCGAGATGTCGACAGCGATGCTGCGCTTGTTGCGGTTGTCCAATTCGAACACCGGATTGTCCGGCATGTTGCGTCCGAGAATGCGCTGAAACGTGCGAGCGGGATCCCCCGTCAATGGCTCGATCTTGACGACCTCGGCACCCCAGTCTCCGAGAACTCCCGCCGCTGCAGGACCGGCGACCCAGACTCCGAGTTCGACGACCGTGACACCTGCGAGCGGACCAGACATGACTGCGACGTTAGGTCACAAGAGCTCGGATCGAGGGATGAACACCCCTGAACGGAGCGACCTTGGTGGAGGTGAGGGGAATTGAACCCCTGGCCTCTACATTGCGAACGTAGCGCTCTGCCAACTGAGCTACACCCCCAAGGGCGAACTGACTCTAGCGGGAATCCCGCCAGTCATTCAGCAAGCGCAGATCAGGAAGCGCGGATCCAGTCGCGGCGGTAGCCCTGGGTCGATGACCCCGACTGGTACCGACGCATCTGCGACAGTTTGTAGCAGTATCCGGCAAGGCCCATGGCGGAGAAAACGAACAGGTAGACGAAGAAGTCACTCTTGGTCGTGAACGCGATGAACGCCGACCCGGCTGTCGACAGAACGAGAGCCATGAGCACGTTCTGACGCCGCTGACGTACACCGACCGGGCGACGGCTTCCCCTGGTGGGGTCGTGCCGGTGATGACCGCGCTGAGAAGGAGTGCGACGAGCCGAACCGGTCGGATCCATTCCAGGGCGCTGGTAGCCGCGGGTTGGAGACGGAGCGAGCGGACGAGCCATGGATCGCATCGGGGCTGTTCCCCGCATCGGGGCCGAGCGCTGGAGCGTGGACAGCTGGCGCCGGAAGTCGACCACGGACGAAGATGCACGATTGTCCTGCCGGCCGCGCAACAAAGGAGGAGCGAGAACCGCCACCCAGGCCGCAGCCACAATGATCAGAACGATCGATCCCATCTGCTTCGTCCTCCTCCCGTTTCGATTTCCGTGATGTTCATCGGCAACGTGGCCGCCGGTAACGATCAGATGTTGCAACGGGGAACCTTGCAGACTCGACTACAGGGGACTCCGCCGTCATCATTTCGTCATCTGATTTTGTTATCTGTCGTCACAACCTAACCAACCCAAGGACGCTTCTCCCGCCTCTCCGCGAGATTTCCGCGACCTTTGGACCGGCGATATGTCACACTATCGACATATTTGGTGGGACATCCATGTTTCGGCACCCGAAATGTCAGGACTTGCTGACGTCGGAGATGCTATGACCAACGTCACGATTTGGAGTGCCGGCGATAGTCCCCCGATCGCCCGCCCGACTTCTCCCAGAGGGCCAGATCTCCGATCACCATCTCCTTGTCGATGGCTTTGCACATGTCGTAGATCGTCAGAGCCGCCACGGAACAGGCATGGAGTGCCTCCATCTCGACCCCGGTGCGGTCGTCGACCTCGACTCGTGCCTCGACCACGACAGATGTCTCGCCGACCTCGAAGTCGACCTGGACCGACGTCAGCATCAGCGGGTGACACAGCGGGATCATGTCGGACGTCTTCTTGGCAGCTTGAATCCCCGCGATGCGAGCCACGGCCAGAACATCTCCCTTGGCGATCCCGTTCTCGATCACTGCCCGCACGGTCGATGGGGCCATCTCGACTCGACACCTCGCAACGGCTCGGCGGCGAGTCTTGTCCTTGTCGCCGACGTCGACCATATGAGCCCGACCCTGGGCATCGACATGCGACAGCTTCCCCTGCGACGCCTCATCTCGTGTTTCAGGAGTGTTCATCGGGTCTTCTTCCGTCTCGTATCGGCTCTGGCGGCAGTGCTCCGACCAGGTGTCACAGTAACGAACATGAGACCTGCGCAGCGCAGTCACGAGGCCGCAGTCACGTCGTCCGACACTGCGTCTCAGCTCGCGAGCCGCAACGATGGTCGGGTCGGCTGGAACGTCGTCTCGCATCGCACACTTCACCGGAAAGGCACTCGCAGATGAAAGTCATGACTCAAGGGTGGCGCAATCTGCTTTTTGCCCACTGGGCGTACGAACCCGACGTCGTTCGGGCTCTTCTTCCCCGCCATCTCGCCGATCTCGGCGTCGAGCTGGACTGCTTCGACGGCAAGGCCTACGTCGGACTGATTCCTTTCCAGATGCGCGACCTGCGCCTGCGCGGTCTGCCGCGCATCCCGACGACATCGGACTTCGCCGAAATCAACGTGCGCACCTACGTCACGTATCAGGGTCGGCCGGCGGTGTGGTTCTTCTCCCTCGACACGGCGCAACTTCTGCCGACCGCCGTCGCCCGTCTCGCGTTCCGCCTCCCCTACTGCTACGGACGAGCGTCCGTCACGGTCACCGGAGACGACGAGGGGTCGATCCACGCCACCCGAGTCGAGAGGCGCTGGCCGGACCGCGCCACGTCGTCGATCGCAGCCCGAATCGGGCCGGCGATCGAAACGACCCCTCTGGCTGCATTCCTCACCGCTCGATGGGGGCTTGTTTCGACCACGCACCGAAGTGGCACCAAACAGGCCCCCACCTACTTCGGCGCCGTCGATCACGAACCGTGGACACTGCACTCAGCCGAGCTCCTGGATCTCGACGACCGGCTCGTCGCGGCAGCAGGACTTCCCCGACCCGACAGTGACCCGCTGCTGTTCGCCAGCCCGGGAGTCTCGACCACCATCTACTCCCTCGAGCGAATCCAGTCGTGAGATCACGTTGTGAGATCAAGTCGTGAAATCACGTCGTGAGATCACGTCGTGAGATCACGATTTGGCTCACCCGCCGATTTGGCTCATCGACCTCTTCGGCTTGATGAAGTTCACCTGATTGATCTGGTGTCCCGCCCACTTGGTGCCCACTGCCCGCTCGATCTCAGCTGCCAGGTCGTCGTCACTGGCCCCCGAGCGCAAGAGTGACTTGAGATCGAACTCGTCGGTGGCGAACAGACACGTTCTGAACTGACCGTCAGCCGTGAGACGAACTCGGTCGCAATCGGCGCAGAACGGCTTCGTCACACTCGGGATCACTCCGACCATTCCCTTGCCGTCGAGATAGCTCCAGCGATCCGCGGGAGCGGCTCCGCGAGCGGGGACCTGCGCCAACGGATGGACGGATCCGATGCGCGCCACGATTTCGTCCTGGCTGACCACCTTTTCGTTCATCCAGTGGCTCTGTGCATCGAGGGGCATGAACTCGATGAAACGAACCTCGACGCCCTTGTTGCGTCCGAATTCGGCGAGATCGAGGATCTCGTCGTCGTTCACGCCACGTTCCACGACGGCATTGATCTTCACGCTCTCGAAGCCGGCCTCGATCGCCGCATCGATACCGCGCAGCACATTGTCCAATTCGTCTCGGCGGGTCATTCGTTCGAACTTCTCGCGCACGAGCGAGTCCAAGCTGATGTTGACCCGCCTGATACCGGCAGCGCGCAGCTCCCGCGCAAGACGGTCCAAAGTTGCGCCATTGGTGGTGATGGCGAGGTCGATCCCCTCACCTGCCAGCGGCGATGACGAATCCGACGGAACGCGCAGAGCCGCCAATTTTTCCACCAGCAAGGGAAGTCGAGCTCGCACCGTCGGCTCACCGCCCGTGAGGCGGATTCCATCCACCCCGTACCGCAGCACGAAGATCGCCGCCAGGCGCTCGATCTCTTCGAAAGAGAGCACCTCGGACTTGTCGAGCCACACCATGCCCTCTTCGGGCATGCAATACGTACAGCGGAAATTGCACCGATCGGTCACCGAGATTCGCAAATCTCGAATCGTCCGCCCGAACGGATCGATGAGATCCTGGGACTGTCCGATCTCGGCCGCCGTCATGCCATCAGGATAGGAGCAAGACGACGTCGACGTCCTGACCGGACTCCACTCCGTATCCGTCGACGAGGACGACGAGGGCGTTCGCAGATGCGCTGGCTGCGAGCTGATGACTCCCCTGCGCCCTCACAGGCACCACATGAGCCCGACCGTCCGCATCGAAGCGCGCCAATGCGCGTTGATAGTGAACCTTGCCGTCAGGGGATCGACGGAATGGCTCATCGGCAATGGATCGCACGAAGGGTCGATTCCAATGTTCGGATGGGAGGCCGGCCATCTTGCGAAGAGCCGGTCGGGCAAGAAGTTCGAAGCTCACCATGGAACTGACCGGATTCCCGGGCAAACCGAAGATGGGGACGGATCGGGTCCCCGTCTGCAGGCGGCCGAACGCAAAAGGTTTGGCCGGCTTGATCGCGATCTGCATCCAGTTCATGTCGGCGATCCGTCCGAGAACGGCCTTGACGACGTCATAGTCACCCATGCTGACGCCACCACTCGTCACGATGGCATCGCTCTCGAGAGCCGCTCGTCGCAGCACTTCCTCGAGCAGATCTTCGTCATCGCGCACGATTCCGTAGTCGATGGCGATCGCGCCAGCCTGTTCGATGAGACCGATGAGCATCGTCCGATTGCTCTCGCGAATTTGGCCCCGCGCCAAAGGAGATCCGTCGTCCACCAATTCGTCGCCGGTGGAGAGCACAGCGACTCGAGGACGCGCATGGACGAGAGGACGCCGACAATTGAGCGAAGCCAGGACGCCGGCAACCATCGGCGAGATCGGAGTTCCAGCCGGGAAGACCAGGTCTCCCGCTCGCACATCGTCCCCGGCCGAACGAATTGCCGACCCAGGAGAGATCTCTCCGAGGATTTCGACGCGGCCGAAACGCTCGCCTTCGTCGATTCGAGTCTGCTCGACCATGACGATTCCGTTCGCACCATCGGGAACCGGTGCGCCAGTCATGATGCGCACGGCCTGACCCGGCCCCACGAAGAACGTCGTCGAGGATCCAGCGGCGATCTCTCCGACGACGTCGAGGAACACAGGTGAAGCAGATGTGGCTGTGCGAAGGTCCTCGGAGCGCACGGCATATCCATCCACTGCCGAATTGGCGAAGGGCGGGAGATCCTCCACCGCGCGGACGTCCTCGGCGCACACGCAGCCGACAGCATCGGCGAGATCGATGTGCTGCGGCTCGGCAACGGTGCACGCATCGAGCACCAGTCGGCACGCATCTCGAATCGGCACCAAAGACTCGTGAAGCGTCATCGCCGACACGGTACCGTCGAGTCGATGACTTCGAACCGACAAGGAGGACCCCCCGAGTCGATCGACCGTCTTCCCCTCGAAGGGATGAGTGCATCGTGGTCGTCGATCGACGAGCACAACCGCGAAGACCTGACCATCGGCTTCGAGAACGAAGCGTGGACCGTCCAGGGGATCGTGTCCGGAGCGGACGTCCACTATGTCCTGAGATTGAGTGCCATGTGGAGAGTTCAACAGGCACTCCTGTTCAGGGATCTCGATCAACCAGATCTCTGGCTCGCAAACGATGGAACTGGCCGCTGGGGCGAGGTCAATGGATCGACCAGGCGCGAACTCGGGGGCTGTGAGGACATCGACATCGCGTGCAGCGCCTTCACGCGGACGCTTGCAATCCGCCGACTCACATTGGATGTGGACCAGGAATCCGAGGTGCACAGCGTCGTCGTCGATACAGAATCTCTTGCGATCACTCGAACGCGAATCTTCTACACCAGGATCGCCGCACGTCGGTGGTCGGTGAAACGAGACGATGGCTCAGCTGTGCTCGAATTCGACGTCGACGAATTCGGCCTGCCGCTCGACATCCCGGGTCATTTCACGCGCACCCGCTGAGCGATGAACATCGAATCAGCGCGATCGGCGTCGAATCAGTTCGTCGTGCAACCATGTTTCGATCTCCGGGCCGATCACGGAGTTGTCCAGAGCACGTTCGATGACTGCTTTCACCCAGCCAGCGGGGTGTCCGATGTCGCGACGATGAATGGACGACGTCAGAGCCGATGATGGCAGCCGTTGCGCCTGGACAGCGAGGGCGTCGGTCAACTGGTACTCCCCGTTTGCACCCGGCTCGAGTCGACCGAGATCATCGAAGATGTCGGATGTCAGCAGGTACCTGCCGATGATCGCTAGATCACTCGGTGCTCGCGACGGATCTGGCTTTTCCACGACGTCGTCGAAGAAGACGACTCGTCCGGCGAGATCGGCATCGATTCCGGGAATGACGTCTCCGATGATGGGCGATACCACTCCGTATCGGGAAATCTCCTCCATCGGCATCGGCTTGACTGCGACCACACTCGTGCCAGTGCGCAGATGGATGTCGGCCATCTCCGACAAAAGACGCGAGCTCTCCATCAACTCGTCGGGCAGGAGGACGAAGAAAGGCTGGTCTCCGACGGCATCGCGTGCGCACCAGACAGCATGTCCGAGTCCGCGTGCCTCGTCCTGCATCACGATCGAGATCGAGACCTCCCGCCCGATTCTTCTCAGCTCCTCAGCGAGATCCTCCCGACCCAAACGCTGAAGCACTGCTTCGATGGCTGGCGACGGCTCGAGATACTCGGCGATCGCCGGCTTGTCGGGCGAGGAGATCAACACCACGTGGTCGACGCCGGCTCCGATTGCCTCGTCCAACACGAATTGGAGGGCGGGTCGCTCCCCGAGCGGGAGAAGCTCCTTGGGGACCGCCTTCGTGGCGGGAAGCATCCTCGTGCCGTGACCCGCCGCCGGAATCACCGCAGTTCTGACCGACCCGGATCGTCGACGTTCGGCGGAATCCGAGCCGTGCGTGCTCATGAGACGACTCTAGACTTCGGTCTCCGGAGAACGGCCCCCATGCCTACTTACGTCTACAAATTCATCGACACCGGAGAGACCATCGAAGTCCAGCAGGCCTTCACCGATGACGCTCTCACGGAGTATCCGCATCCATCGGATGGGGCGCCCCGACCCGTGAAGAAGGTCTTCCAGCCCGTCGGCGTGACCTTCAAGGGCGGAGGCTTCTACAAGACCGACAGCCGCGGCGGATCCTCGTCGAGTTCGACATCGTCGACATCTTCCGCATCGCCGGCATCGACATCCGGCGAATCGTCGTCGACTACGTCCTCGGCGACGACGACAGCACCGACAGCTGCGCCCTCGTCTTCGGGCGATACGTCCTCGACCTGAAGATCGTCATCGCCACGATGTCGATGCGATGACCAGAATCGACGTTCCAAGAATCACGCGGTAGAAGACGAATCCGTGGAACGTCCTCGACTTGACCAGACGCAACAGACCCGCGACTGCGATCCAACCTGAGATTGCCGATGCGGCGATTCCGACGAGCATGGGGCCGAGAAAGTCGGGCGGCATGCCATCGGAGACGAGACCGGTGATCTCGAACAGGACAGCTCCTGCCGTGATCGGCACGCTCATGAGAAACGAAAAGCGCGCGGCCGACCAGCGATCGAGGCCGATGAAACGTCCCGCTGAAATCGTGATTCCGGAACGCGACGTTCCCGGATTCAGAGCCAGAACTTGAGCAAGGCCGATCACGGTTGCGTGCTTCCATGACATCTGTTCGAGAGTCCGATGTCCATCTTTCCGGTCCGCCACCGACAAGACGACAGCGAAGACGATGAGTGTCACTGCAATGACGACGGGTGTTCCGAGAGCATCGTCGATGAACGATTCGAGGGTCGCACCTGCGATCGCTGCAGGAATGCTCGACCCGATCAGAAACCAAGCGATTTTCGCTTCAGGAGTCGATCGCTGCGAACGGTCGACGAGAGATCCGAGACCGGCCCGGACATACGTGACGATGTCTCGTCGGAAGTAGCCGAGGACCGCCGTGAGGGTTCCTGCGTGGAGAGCCACGTCGAAAGCTCTCTTGATCGCAGGATCGTCGAAATCCTGCCAGTCGAACAGCCAGGGAACGATGAGCAGATGGCCGCTCGACGAAATCGGAAGGAACTCGGTCAGTCCCTGAACGATTCCGAGGATCCACGCATGCAGAAGGTCCATGTGATTTCTGGTCTGTCAGATCGAATCATCGAACATGGGCCAACGTCACGTTCCGCTCACGGTGACATCGTGAATGACGAGTGAAACACCCGTTGCCCGCATCGGGAGCCACTCGAGGTCTCCCCCAACTTCGGCGATGTCGAGCAGCATCCTCTGCAACGTCGATGCGATCGTGAATTCGCGCACCGGCTCTGCGACTTGACCGTTGCGAATCACGAGACCGGCTGCCCCGGTGCTGAAGTCTCCCGAAACAGGATTGACTCCCGAATGCAGACCTTGGACCTGCTGAATCAGAATTCCGTCTTCGATGCCAGAGATGATCTCGTTCTGGGTGCGTTCCCCAGGAAGAATCTGTAGAGCGAGACACCCGGCACTCGGAACGCTGCCGAATCCGCCGCGAATACCGTTGCCCGTCGTCGGCACACCCATGCGCCGAGCCGAATACGAAGACTGGACGAACGTCTTGAGAACGCCGTTCTCGATGAGAACGTTTCTCCGCGCAGCCAGACCCTCACCGTCGATGTCTGTCGCGGTGTAGGCGAGAGGGTTCGTCGGATCGTCGACCAGAGTGAGCAATGGCGTCGCGACGCTTTCACCCATGCGTTGCGCGAACAGGCTGCGACCCTTGACGACACTGTCGCCGTTCAGGGTTCCGCCGATGATGCCGAGGAACTGTGCGGTCACGTACGGGTCGAGAACGACGCTCACGCGACGACTCGCAGGCTTGATCGCTCCGAGCAGGCGAGTCGCCCGCTCGACGGCTTCTCGAGCCGCCTTGTCCAAATCGAGTTCATCGGCCTCGCGCCCCACCGAGAATCCGAATCCGGTTTGCGTTTCGTCCCCGTCGTCGGCCATCGTTCCGACGCTCACATAGCAGCCGTTCTCGCGTCCAGCGACGCGGATGCCAGTCGTCGACGCGACCGCCGCCTCGGAGAACGAATCGGAATAGTTGGAATCGTCGACACGAATACGCGCATCACGCGCGAGGGTCAACCGCTCGAGGTCCTTCGCCAATTCGATCTTGCGAGCAGTATCGAGGGAGGCAAGGTGCTCGTTCCACAGATCTTGTGGAACGACGACCGCACCGTCGGGCATCGCAAGACCGGCCCACTCGTCAGGCTCGCCGTATTCGAGGTTGTCTCGGGCTTCTTCCAGGACATCCGCGATCTCACGGGGATCGAGCGATCCACACGATGACGTTCCGGTCCGGCCGTCACGAATGACGCGAATTCCGATGCCCTCGCTCTGAGCAGAAACGAAATGCTCCACCTCGCCGCCGTAGATGCGCACCTCGGTCGACAGCTCGCGTCCGACGTAGGCTTCGACTTGTTCGCCCGGTCGAGCCATGGCCACAACTCGATCCGCAATGTCGAGAAGTTCCCGACTTCGATCGACTCCCGTCATGAAGCGGTGCCGCCGATGGTCAGCGCTTTGACGCGCAAAGTCGGCTGGCCATCGCCGACCGGGACACCTTGGCCGTCCTTGCCGCACGTTCCCGGATTGCCCATCGCGAAGTCGTTGCCCAGGCGATCGATGTCGCGCAACACCTGAGGACCGTTGCCGATCAAGTTGCCCTCACGCAGCGGTTCGGTGATCTCGCCGTTCTCGATCAGATACGCCTCGGTCATGCCGAAGACGAAATCGCCTGTCGCCGTGTTCACGCTTCCTCCACCGAGGTGTGCCACGTACACACCCGACTGGGTGTCACGAATGATGTCGTCTGGATCTTCGCTTCCGTTCAGCACATACGTGTTGGTCATGCGCACCATCGGTAGATGCTGATACGACTGGCGTCGGCCGTTGCCGCTCGGGCGACGGCCCTCTTTGCGAGAACGGAGGTAGTCCCACATGTAGTCGGTCAGCACCCCGTCCTGGATCAGGACGTTGTACTGAGAGGGGTGGCCTTCGTCGTCGATGGCAATGGCTCCCCATTCATGAGTCATGGTTCCGTCGTCCACGAGAGTGACGAGGGGCGATGCGACCTGCTCGCCGACCTTGCCCTGGTACACGCTCGCACCCTTGGCCACGAGGTCTGCTTCGAGACCGTGTCCACATGCCTCGTGGAAAAGCACTCCGCCGCTTCCCGCCTTGATGACGACGGGCATCGTTCCAGAGGGCGCCGGCCGCGCCTTCAGCTTGGTCAAGGCGCGCTGAGCCGCAGTATGTGCGACGTCCTCGACACTCACCTTGTCGAACAATTCGAATCCCATGGTGTGTCCGAGAGAGTCGAAGCCGGTCTGCATGCCGGTGTCACCGTGCGCAACAGCGCTGACCCGCAACAACGAACGAACGCGCTCGTCCTGGGCGAGAAGTCCGTCGCTGTTGGCCACGAGAATCGCCGTTCGACCGTCCGAATATCCGGCCGACACCTGCGTGATCGCGCCACCTGCAGATCGGGCGGCATCGTCGACCCTCCTCAGC
>QXGG01017494.1_pt1 | contig 31549 bp, 31 predicted proteins | sample 1982491 | NCBI WGS metagenome assembly QXGG01 (sample SAMN09924614, study PRJNA488089) | Wastewater metagenome, whole genome shotgun sequencing project. | isolation source: South African research farm wastewater | place: South Africa: Irene, Agricultural Research Council, Animal Production... | reverse complement strand
TTACCCCGCGGCTGCCTTGATGCTGCTCTCGATCTACTGCGCGACAATGGCATTACCTGTGACCTGCGAGACGAGCGCTGCAGCGGGGAGCTAATCGATGTCTCTTTCATCGGCACTTTGCGTCTGGAGCAGGAGACCGCCATTGCTGAAATGCTGAGTCACGACAATGGGGTGCTGTGCGCACCGACGGCGTTTGGCAAAACAGTAACTGCCGCAGCAATGATCGCCCGTCGCGGTGTCAACACCTTGGTCCTGGTGCATCGAACGGAGCTGCTCAAGCAATGGCAGGAACGTCTGCAGACTTTCCTGGGTATTGACCAAGGCGTAATCGGCACGATTGGGGGCGGCAAAGCCAAACCCACCGGCAAGATTGACATCGCATTAATGCAATCGATCTCCCGCCAGGGCGAGGTCAATCCTCTAGTCGAAAATTATGGGCAGGTGATCGTGGACGAGTGCCACCATGTTGGCGCTGTGTCATTCGACGCAATCCTGAAGCAGACTAAAGCCAAGTATGTCCTCGGCCTAACGGCGACACCGATCCGCCGCGACGGGCAACAATCGATCATCTTCATGCAGTGCGGACCGATCCGTTACACAGCATCGAGGCCAGCGGGTAATCCGCACGACCTCGAAGTGCTGTCACGCTCTTGCTTTACACGAATGGATCTGCCAACCGATGCAGGCATTCAGAACGTTTTCCGACATCTCGTCAATGACCAAACCAGAACCAAAGCCATTGCCGACGAAGTACGCGAAGCTATCAAGCAAGGACGTAAAGTGCTGGTGCTGACCGAGCGCACGGAACACCTTGATGCGATCAAAACAGCCCTTGATGGATTAGAGCCTACGCCCTTCGTTTTGCATGGTCGAATGTCTAAAAAGCAGCGAGCGGCTTTGGTCACTGACTTAGGAGCGCTATCGCCCAACTCACCACGTGTGCTGCTGTCGACCGGCAAGCTCGTTGGGGAGGGGTTCGATCACCCGCCGCTCGACACACTGGTGCTGGCCATGCCTGTGTCTTGGAGGGGTACGCTACAGCAATACGCGGGGCGCCTGCACCGAGAGCACACTGGCAAAACCAATGTGCGAATCATCGATTTCGTTGACACTGGTCACCCCGCGCTTTTGCGGATGTGGGACAAGCGGCAGCGTGGCTATCGTGCGATGGGATACAGGGTGAGTTGTGATGAGACCGAAAAAAGACTATATTAAGTCTTACCTAAGCCCGGAGCACAGCCATGCGCTACTCATCACAAGTCAAACCGATCAGCTACCTGAAAGCCAATGCCGCGGAGGTTCTAACGCACCTCGCAGAGCAGCGTGAGCCACTTGTTATTACGCAAAACGGTGAAGCAAAAGCTGTTCTGCAGGATGTCGCCTCGTTTGAAGAGACACAAGAAACATTAGCCATGTTAAAAATTCTTGCGCTTGGCAATAAGGATGTGGCGGCCGGAAAGGTCAGGCCAGCGGTCGACGTTGTTGCACGTCTTCGCGCAAAGCGGGCCTGAGACTGATGGCAGGCAAGTCGGCCAAGTTTGAAGTTCTACTCACCCAGGGTGCCGAGCAAGACCTAGAGGCCATCTACGATTACATCCGCGAGTTCGACGGCGCTGCCAGCGCCAACTATGTTCTCGATGCGTTGATGGATGTTGTGGAGAACCTGTCGAGACTCCCAGAGCGCGGTAGTTATCCGAAAGAACTGGTCGGCCTTGGTATCAAAGAATACCGGCAGACCTTCTTCAAGCCTTACCGAGTAATCTACCGTGTTGCTGACAACAAAGTCATTATTTATTTGATTGTGGACGGCCGGCGCGACATGCAAACCGTGCTTGCTCGCCGCCTGCTGGGCAGTTGAATCCGCAAGTCCAGGCTCGTCCAACTTTGCGCAGCAAAGTTATGTCGAAGCCACTCCCGCCCTGGCTAGTGACTCCCGCATCCGCTGCGATTCCTCCTGCGCCTCAGCCAATAACTGATCCCAGTCATCAGGCGGATGGCCAGCCTCCAACATCTTTCGGAAAACTCGGTAAGCGTCATCGCTACTCTCAAAAGCGCGCTTAGTGTCTTCGTCATTGACCCACGCATAAACGATCACTTTGCTTGGGGCGTGGTAACGAAAGAAGAGTCGGTACTGCTGAAAAAACTTGGCCCGGAACCAGTGCTTGTGATTTTCACCGAGCGTTCCGCCCTGGCGATAGTCCGGTCGTGTCGGATCCTGCGGAATAACGTCAAACGCCAGCTTGCTAATCGCGGCCAGTCGTTTGCTGGCATTCTTTTTTTTATATCCGGCCGGGTCCCTCTGCTTGAGAGTCTCGACCTGCTGCGCTAAGGCTTCAATCTGCGCAAGAAACAGTGGATGGGCGAAGACCGTCCAGCCATGAATCACCAATGGCGCGGACAGGCCTTCGCTCATTCGTCATCTTTCGATAGCGCCGCATTGAGATCGACATCAACATCGCCCACCAACGATTGCAGGCGCTGGATAAGACCTGCATCCACCGCTTGCAGCCGCTCAGGGTGGCGTGCGATATCGGCAGCCAGAAAGCCGAGAAACTGACCAAGCACCGGGTCATCACCGTTAGCTGCTTCGACGCGCGAAAGCACCACCTCTCCGCTGGGGCGAATGGTGTAATGGATCTTGTCGCGCTTGCCCAACTTCAAGGCTCGACGCACGGTTTCCGGCACCGTGGTCTGGTAGCGATCGGTGAGTGTGGATTCGACTTCAAGAGTCGCGGTCATGGCAGCTTCCTATGGATTTGAGTTGAAGCGTCAAAAGTAATGCAAATGCATTGTCATGTCAATGCGGTTCCATTACCCTACCCCCCCGACCGACGCAGGTTTCTGTAATTTATTAAAGAACCCTTTCAAATAATTGAATTATATTAAAGAAGTCTTTAATATTGAGAAGTCTAATTAAAGCGACCTTAAATCATGAAACGGGCAACTGGGACCTATGTGAAATCCACCACCCTTGGAGAGGTGGTGCAGGCGTTCGTGCCTAATTCATTGCCGCCCAAAAATCCCGCCCTTGCATTGGAGGTCTATCAGGACTTGAACCGCAAGGCGGAGATGACACTTGCGCGCCTCTCGGGTGTGTCGGGCTTAGTCCCTTCGGTGGACTGGCTGCTTTACAGCGCGATCCGCAAGGAAGCATTGCTCACATCGCAGATCGAGGGCACACAGGCCACTCTGACCGACCTGTTTGACGAAGAAGCTGGATTTAAGGTGAGCAACACTGACGATGTTGAAGAGGTCACGAATTACCTTCGCGCCTTCCGACTGGTTCAAGAGCAGCTGCGTGACCCCAAGGGGCTGCCCATTAGCGTGCGGTTGCTCTGCGATGCCCATCGCCTGTTACTTAATGGCGTTCGAGGCGCAGGCAAGCAGCCGGGGGAACTGCGTCGCTCACAAAACTGGATCGGCGGCACAAGGCCGGGAAATGCGGTGTTTGTACCGCCGCCACAAGAAAATGTGCCCCAGTTGCTGACCAATATGGAGCGATTCATTCATGAGGGTGTGACCGATTTACCACCCATGGTGAAGGTGGCGCTGATCCATGCACAGTTCGAAACCATCCACCCTTTTCTGGATGGCAATGGCCGTATTGGGCGGCTCTTGATTGCAGCGCTTTTTGAGCACTGGGGATTGCTTGCTGAGCCGCTGATGTATCTCAGTGGCTACCTGAAGCAACACCAGGCCGAGTACTACCGACGCCTGTCAAACATCCGCACCGAAGGTGATTGGGAGGCCTGGGTGACTTTCTTTTTGGAAGGTGTGTGCGTGGCTGCGGCAGATGCAGAGCACAGCATTATCGAGGTGGCTAGTCTCATAGCAGCAGACCGCAAACGCCTGCTGCAGTCCCCAAAGGCGGGGCCGGCCAGTTACCGATTGTTTGAGATGCTGCCGATGATGCCGCGCTTCACCATTGAGCGCGTTCGCCAGAAACTCAACACTAGCTTTCCTACCGCTACAGCGGCCGTCAAGGTACTGGAAGATCTCGGTATCGTTACTGAGATGACGGGCCAGAAAAAGAACAGGAGTTACAGCTATCAAGCTTATGTTGAGCTGCTGTCTCAGTGACCCACTCATGCCAACCTCAAGCTGTGAAATCGCCCATCGCCCCTGGCTGGAACAAAATCTTCTCAATCAGTAACGCCGAAGGCCTGCCAGAGGGCGGCACCCAATGCACCGTGCGACCCAAGCGCCTGCCCAAGAGCGCAAGGCCCAAGGGAGACAGTACAGAAATAAACCCCTCGGTCGGTGCAGAGTCGCCCGGGTAGCACAAAGTAACCGTGCGCGATACACCGTTTCCTTCGTCGCGAATCACGACTTTGGAATTCAGCGTCACGACATCGGCATCAATCTCGCGCGAGGGAAAAACTTCTGCCGCATCTAAAAGCTCAAGCAACACTTCAGGCAAATCGCCAAGTTGTGGCGAGCGCACCTAGGGCTAACCCTTGTTTCGTCGCTTCCCACCGAAACATCGCGGCCATAATTTGACGGCTGTCAGATCTTGACCTATAAAAACGCTGTTGTTTTTCTCATTTTCTCAAGGGGATTGTTCATGAAAAAGCAGATTGCCGCCTTGGTCGTCGGATTGACTGCGGCCGGCTTTGCCGCCGTTGCGCAGGCCGATACTTTGGCAAAAATCAAATCCAGTGGCGCTGTCACCATGGGGGTACGTGAATCCTCCGGCGCGCTGTCCTACACCGTTGGCGATGGCAAATTCGCTGGCTTTCACGTAGAAATCTGCGAGCGCGTACTGGCCGACATTGAAAAGCAAGTGGGCAAGAAGCTCTCTGTGAAGTATCAGCCCGTCACCTCCCAAAACCGCATTCCACTCATGCAAAACGGCACCATCGACATTGAGTGCGGCTCCACCACCAACAACGCAACGCGCCAGAAAGATGTCTCGTTTGCCGTAACCACTTATGTGGAAGAAGTGCGTATCGCCACCAAAGCCAACTCTGGCATTACCTCGATCAGCCAGCTCAATGGCAAGAAAGTGGCCACCACGACCGGCACCACCTCGGTGCAGCACCTTCGCAAGCATGAGCGTGGCACCGGCGTGAACTTTGAAGAGGTGTTCGGCAAAGATCACGCTGACAGCTTCCTGCTGTTGGAATCTGGCCGCGCCGATGCCTTCGTCATGGACGGCTCGATCTTGGCAGGCAATATCGCTAACGCGAAAAACCCCGGCGACTTCAGAATCGTGGGCGAAGTGCTCTCGGTTGAGCCGATTGCCATCATGCTGCGCAAAGACGACCCTGCTTTTAAAAAGGCGGTCGATGACAGCATCATTAAAATGATGAAAGACGGCACGCTGAACAAGCTCTGGACCAAGTGGTTTGAGTCGCCAATTCCCCCACGGAATGTGAAGGTTGGCCTTGCACTGTCTGAGAGCACCAAAAACGCATGGGCGAACCCGAACGACAAGCCCATGGAAGACTACGCGAAGAAGTAATTACGAACGCTGAACGAGAAACCCCCTCCTTGGCGATACCCATGGAGGGGGTTTTGTTTAGAAAGCGAACACTATGAGTTGGGATTGGCAGGTTTTTCTTCAAGACACCGGGGCGGGCGAGACTTATCTCGACTGGATGTTTTCCGCCTGGGGCTGGACCCTCTCCGTCGCATTTCTTGCATTGCTGATTGCGCTGATCGCCGGCCTGATCGTGGGCACGCTGCGCACTCTGCCCAATGACCGGCCACTCGGAAAACTCGCGATTGGGTTCGGTTATGTCTGGGTCGAACTGTTTCGCAACATTCCGTTGCTGGTCCAGATTTTTATTTGGTACCACGTAATTCCGGCACTCATTCCGCCTATGAAATCGCTGCCTGGGTTTGTGCTGGTGGTATTCGCACTCGGGTTTTTCACCTCGGCCCGGATCGCCGAGCAGGTTCGTGCCGGCATTCAATCGCTGCCGCGCGGCCAGCGCGCAGCTGCCATGGCCATTGGCATGAGCACCTTTCAAACCTATCGATTGGTAATTCTGCCCTTGGCACTGCGAATCATTATTCCGCCGCTCACCTCAGAATCTATGAACATTGTGAAGAATTCCTCGGTCGCCTTTGCCGTGTCGGTCGCCGAGCTCACCTTGTTCGCCCTGCAGGCACAGGAAGAAACATCGCGCGGCATCGAGGTGTATCTGGCAGTGACTACGCTCTACATGATCACAGCGTTTGCGATTAACCGTGTCATGGCCAGTATCGAGCGCCGCGTGCGCGTACCCGGCTTGATTGCCGCAGGGCAAGCGGGGGGGCACTAGCCATGATGAATCTCGACCTGAGCTTTTATAGCTGGGAAGTCATTAGCCGCTATGTGATCCAAGGCTTTGGCTTTAGCATTCAGCTCACCGTAATCGCCACCATTGGGGGCTTGTTTTTCGGCACCCTCTTGGCCCTGATGCGACTGTCTTCAAAGCGCTGGCTGCAAATGCCCGCTGCGGTCTATGTCAATGTCATGCGGTCTATTCCGCTGGTGATGGTGATTCTGTGGTTCTTTTTGTTGATCCCATTTCTCATTGGCCGATCCATTGGCGCAGAAATTTCTGCCACGATTACGTTCATTGCCTTTGAAGCCGCCTATTTTTCGGAAATCATGCGTGCCGGAATTCAGTCCATTCCGCGCGGACAAGTGTTTGCAGGCCAAGCCCTGGGCATGACCTATGGCCAAAACATGCGGCTCATTGTGCTGCCCCAGGCTTTTCGCAATATGCTGCCAGTGGTGCTGACCCAAACCATTATTTTGTTTCAAGACACATCGCTGGTGTATGCAATTGGTGCGTATGACCTGCTCAAAGGCTTTGAGCTTGCCGGCAAAAACTATGGGCGGCCCATTGAGGCCTATCTTTTGGCTGCCGTGGTTTATTTTGTGATTTGTTTTTCACTGTCTTATTTGGTCCGACGATTGCAGGCCAAGATTGCCATCGTGCGATGAAAGGATGTTGTTATGGCCATGATTGAGTTTCACGACATTAGCAAGTGGTATGGCAGCTTTCAGGTGCTCACGAATTGCACCACTGAGCTTCAGAAAGGCGAAGTGGTGGTGGTGTGCGGCCCCTCGGGCTCGGGCAAGTCCACCTTGATCAAATGCGCCAATGGCCTTGAGCCCTTCCAAAAAGGCAAGCTGCTGGTCAACGGCGTTTCGGTGGGAGACCCTAAAACCAACCTGCCCAAACTGCGCTCGCACATCGGCATGGTATTTCAGCACTTTGAGCTGTTTCCCCACTTATCGGTCATGGAAAATCTGACCATTGGCCAAGTCAAAGTGCTGGGCCGATCACAAGACGAAGCAAATCAAAAAGCCAAAGCCCTGTTAGAGCGTGTCGGCCTGACAATTCAGGCAGAAAAGTTTCCCGGCCAGCTTTCGGGCGGCCAGCAACAGCGTGTGGCCATTGCGCGCGCGCTGGCCATGGACCCAATTGCCATGTTGTTTGACGAGCCCACCTCGGCGCTTGACCCGGAAATGGTCAACGAGGTGCTCGATGTCATGGTGGCGCTTGCCAAAGAAGGCATGACCATGATGGTCGTGACTCATGAAATGGGCTTTGCCCGCAAGGTGTCTGACCGTGTGATTTTTATGGATGCTGGCAAGATTGTGGAAGATTGCAGCAAAGATGACTTTTTCGGTGCGCCCGAAAAACGCCAACCCCGCACGCGCGACTTTTTAAATAAAATTCTCTCGCATTAATTCTGATTCAAAAAACAAGAACATCTCCATCCCTAAGGAATTGATTCATGAGCCACTCTGAACACTGGAAATTTGAGACCAAGGCCGTGCATGTGGGCTACACGCCCGACCCCACCACCAAGGCGGTCGCTACACCGATCTACCAAACCGTGGCCTATGCGTTTGATAACACCCAACATGGCGCAGATCTGTTTGACCTGAAAGTAGCCGGCAATATTTACACGCGCATCATGAACCCCACGCAAGACATGCTTGAAAAGCGCGTGGCCAGCCTTGAAGGCGGCATTGCAGCCCTGGCCTTGGCCTCGGGCCAATCGGCAATTACCTATGCCATTCAAACCATTGCCGAGGCGGGCGATAACATTGTTTCCGCTTCAACGCTATATGGCGGCACCTACAACCTATTTGCCCACACTTTTCCGCAATTTGGCATTCAGGTGCGTTTTGCCGATTACCGCAAGCCCGACGATTTTGAAAAACTAATCGATGACAAAACCAAGGCCCTGTACTGCGAAACCATCGGTAACCCCTTGGGCAATATCACCGATATCGGCAAGCTTGCCGAGATCGCCCATCGACATGGCATTCCCTTGATTGTCGATAACACGGTGCCCAGTCCCTACCTGTGCCGGCCCATTGAGCATGGTGCCGACATTGTGATTCACAGCCTCACCAAATACATGGGTGGCCATGGCACCTCGGTAGCAGGCGCAATTGTCGACAGCGGAAAATTCCCTTGGGCCCAGCACAAGGCCCGCTTTAAACGGCTCAACGAGCCCGATGTGAGCTACCACGGCGTGGTCTACACCGAAGCTTTTGGGCCGGCAGCCTTTATTGGCCGCGCCCGTGTAGTGCCCTTGCGCAATATGGGTGCGGCGATCAGCCCATTTAATGCATTCCAAATCATGCAAGGTATTGAAACCTTGGCGTTGCGCATGGATCGCATCTGCGAGAACGCGCTGAAAATTGCTCAATACCTTAAGAGCCACCCCAAAGTGAATTGGGTCAATTACGCCGGCCTGTCCGATCACAAAGACCATAGCTTGGTCAAAAAATACATGGGTGGGCGAGCCAGCGGCATTCTGAACTTTGGCGTTAAAGGCGGCCGAGATGCTGGCGCTCAATTCCAAGATGCCTTGCAGCTGTTTACAAGGCTAGTCAACATTGGCGATTGCAAATCCTTGGCTTGCCACCCGGCAAGCACCACGCACCGCCAGCTCAACCCCCAAGAGCTTGAATCTGCTGGCGTAACCGAGGACATGGTGCGCCTGTCGATTGGTATTGAGCATGTCGACGACTTGATCGCTGATCTGGAACAGGCGCTCGGCAGATAAAGTGCGCAACCTTGTGATCGTGTTGGGCGACCAGCTCGATCTCGAGGCGGCCGCCTTTGATGGTTTTGACCCCAGGCGAGATAGGGTCTGGATGGCAGAGGTAGCACAGGAATCAAACCATGTGCCCTCTTCCAAGCAACGCATCACCGTGTTTTTGTCCGCCATGCGCCACTTCGGCCTGGCGCTTGCGCAAAGAAAAATTCCGCTTGATTACATCAAGCTAAACGACCCTGAAAACTCCGGCACGCTGGGCCAAGAGTTATCCCGCGCCATTGCGCAGCACAAGCCGCAAGGCCTGGTCATGACCGCACCGGGGGATTGGCGGGTGCTCGCCGATTTACGCGCGGTGGCCAACGCACACACGGTACCCCTGGACATTCGAGAAGACCGGCATTTTTTCTCGACTGTTCGGGAGTTCGCAGCACACGCCAAAGGCCGCAAACAATTACGCCTGGAATATTGGTACCGCGAGCTTCGCCAAAGCCGCAATGTCTTAATGCGTGACGGCAAGCCAGAAGGCGGCGCCTGGAATTTTGATGAAGAAAACCGCGAGCCATTTGGCAAGGAAGGCCCGCCACCACTTCCGAAGCCAACCCGATTTGCGCCCGACAAAATCACCCAGGAAGTGATTGATCTGGTCAATACACAATTTGCCGATCACCCAGGCACGGTGTCAGGCACCGCACCTGCGGTGCCTGACACCGTGCCTGACACCATGTTTGGGTGGCCGGTAACACGCGAGCAAGCACTGCAATGCCTGCACGAATTTATTGATCAAAGGCTCGCGCACTTTGGCCGCTATCAGGATGCCATGTGGCATGGCGAGGTGTGGCTGTTTCATTCCCATTTATCGGCAGCCCTGAACCTTAAATTGTTAAATGCGCACGAAGTGGTGCAGGCCGCGCAAAAAGCCTATGAACAAGGCAAGGCGCCGTTGGCAGCTGCAGAGGGGTTTATTCGCCAGATACTGGGCTGGCGCGAATATGTGCGCGGCATTTATTGGTGCACTATGCCCGACTATCTCGAGCGCAATGCACTCAATGCCCAAGAGCCCTTGCCACTGTTTTTCTGGACCGGCAACACCGACATGCGCTGCTTGCACGATGCAATTTCGCAAACCCTGCAGCACGGCTACGCCCATCATATTCAGCGGCTCATGGTGACCGGGCTTTATGCTCTGCTCTATGGCGTGCAGCCCAAGCAAGTGCACGAGTGGTATTTAAGTGTTTATGTCGATGCGGTGGAGTGGGTTGAACTTCCCAACACCTTGGGCATGAGCCAGTTTGCCGATGGGGGCTTAATGGCCAGCAAGCCCTATGCCGCAAGCGGCAAATACATTGACCGCATGAGCAATTACTGCAAAGGCTGTCGCTTCGACCCTGCAAAATCGGTGGATGACGGCAAAGGTAAGCCCGCCTGCCCGTTGACCACCTTGTATTGGGATTTTCTGCTGCGCCACGAGGCCTTGCTTTCCAAAAACCCGCGCATGGTCATGCAAGTGCGCAATCTGTGCCGGCTTTCTGAGGAAAGCAGGCAAAATATTCGTCAACAAGCACAGGCCCACCGAAGGTCTGTGGCCAAAGACTCATAAGGAGACCAACATGCCCAAATTCAACGCCATTGTGGTGAACAAGACGGACACCCACACCACGGCAGAACTTCAAACAGTGGATGACTCGGCGTTAACGAGCACGGGCGAACAAGATGTGCTGGTCAAGGTGGATTACTCCACGATTAACTTCAAAGATGGCTTGGCGCTCACCGGCCGCTCGCCGATCATTCGTAGGTTCCCTTTGATCCCGGGCATTGATTTTGCGGGAACGGTTGAACACAGTGAACACCCCGATTACCAAGCGGGCGATGCCGTGATTCTGAACGGCTGGGGCGTGGGCGAAGGCCACCCCGGCGGGCTTGCCCAGTACGCCAAAGTCAAAGGCGATTGGCTCGTAAAAAAACCGGCAGCATTTACCACCCGCCAGGCCATGGCCATTGGCACAGCAGGCTATACCGCCATGCTTTGCGTGCTCGCCCTTGAACGGCATGGCGTAAAACCAGCCGATGGCGAGGTGCTGGTCACTGGTGCAGCCGGTGGCGTGGGCAGCATTGCCATTGCCGTGCTCTCGAAACTTGGCTACGCCGTAGTTGCATCGACAGGCCGCATGAACGAAACCGGTTATTTAAAAAGCCTGGGAGCTAGCAGCGTCATTGATCGGGCCGATCTCTCGGCACCCGGCAAGCCCTTGGCCAAAGAGCGCTGGGCTGCAGTGGTTGACAGCGTGGGCAGCCACACCCTGGCCAATGCCTGCGCGGCAACCAAGGCCGAAGGTGCCGTGGCCGCCTGTGGCTTGGCTCAGGGCATGGACTTTCCGGCCACGGTAGCGCCGTTTATCTTGCGCGGCGTAGCGCTTTTGGGCGTTAACAGCGTGACCGCTCCACTGGCCCGCCGCAACCTGGCGTGGCAGCGTCTGGCCAGCGATCTTGACGCCCATAAGCTTGACGCCATGACCCAAGAAATCACGCTGGGCCAGGTGATTGCCGCCGCACCGGAAATTCTTGCGGGCAAAATTCGAGGCCGCACGGTCGTGAATGTGAACAAAAACTAGGGCGCTTGTCGCACAATTCGGGGATGAATGAAATTCTTAACATCTCCTCTTATAAATTCGTTTCGATTGTTGATTTGCCCGAGTTTCGCGAGCGCCTGTTAAGCCGCGCTCGCGATCTTGAGCTCAAGGGCACCATTCTGATTGCCGAAGAAGGCATTAACCTGTTTTTGGCAGGCGCCGCCCACGCCGTGCGCGAGTTCGTGCAACTTCTAAAACAAGACGCACGTTTTGCCGATCTTGAGCCCAAAGAGAGCTGGTCCGACACGGTGCCCTTTAAAAAAATGCTGGTGAAGATCAAAAAAGAAATCATCCGCATGAATCACCCGGCCATTCGGCCCCATGCGGGCCGCGCGCCAGCAGTCAGCGCTGAAACACTGAATCGTTGGCTCGACCAAGGCCATGACGATGAAGGCCGTGAGGTGGTTACCCTCGATACGCGTAACGCGTTTGAAGTGGATTACGGCACATTTCGCAACGCCCTGGACTATCGCATTACCAAGTTCACGGAATTTCCACAGGCGATTGCCAAGCACAAGGAACAGCTTAAGAACAAAACGGTGGTGAGCTTTTGCACCGGTGGCATTCGTTGCGAAAAAGCAGCCATTTACATGCGCGAAATTGGGCTTGAACATACCTATCAGCTCGAAGGCGGAATTTTGAAATATTTTGAAGAGACCGACGCCCATCATTACCAGGGCAGCTGCTTTGTGTTCGATGAGCGCGAGGCGCTCGAACCCACGCTCACCCCGCTTGAGACCTGTCATGCCACCCCTAGCTGAAAAAAACCTACGCGACGACATTCGCTTTTTAGGTGCGATCCTAGGCGACACCATTCGCGAACAAGAAGGTGCCCAGACCTACGCTCTGATCGAAAACATTCGCAAGCTCAGTGTTGCCTTTCACCGCAATGCCGATGCCGAAGCCGGCAAGGCGCTAAATAAAACCCTGAAAAACCTCAGCAGTGGCAAGGCCGTAAGCGTGATTCGCGCGTTTAGTTATTTTTCTCACTTGGCCAATATTGCAGAAGACCAATTCACGCTGCGCCAGTTCAGCCAAGAAGATCCCGGCCAAGTGGAAGGCAGCCTCAAACGCAGCTTTGCACGGCTTAAGGCCGCCAAGGTGCCATCTACAAAAATCAACAAGACCTTGCAAAACGCCTGGATCTCTCCCGTGCTGACTGCCCACCCCACCGAGGTGCAGCGCAAGAGCATTTTGGATGCCGAGCGGGCCGTGGGCGACTTGCTGGGCAAGCGTCACAGCTTAACGAATACAGAAGAGCTTGCAGAAAACGAAATGATGATTCGGGCCCGCGTGACCCAGCTTTGGCAAACCCGGCTGATTCGTTTTTCAAAACTGAGCGTAGACGATGAAATTGAAAATGCCTTGTCTTACTACCAAAGCACTTTTTTAAAAGAGGTGCCACGGCTGTATGAACGCATTGAGCGGCAAGCCCAAGTGAAATCCCTTCCGCCCATGTTTCGCATGGGCAACTGGATCGGCGGGGACCGCGATGGCAACCCCAATGTCACCGCGCCCACCCTGCTGCGCTCGGTGGGCCGACACAGCGAGATCGTGCTGCGTCATTACCTGACTCAGGTGCATGAGTTGGGCAGCGAACTCTCCGTATGCGAAGCCTTGGCAGGCTCTTCCAAAGAACTTCAGGCCTTGGCCGAACGATCGGGCGATCACAACTCGCATCGCAAAGACGAGCCGTATCGCCGGGCCTTGATCGGCGTTTATGCGCGGCTTGCCTCAACGCTGAGCGCCCTGACCGGCACCGAGGCCCTGCGACATGCCATTGAGCCTGCACAAGCCTACGGCTGTGCAAAAGAGTTTGTGGCCGACCTAAAAATTGTGCGCGATTCATTGGCCTCGCACCATGGCGAGGCACTTGCGCATGCCCGGCTATTGCCCTTGATTCGGGCGGCCGAAGTGTTTGGTTTTCATTTGGCTACCACCGATTTGCGCCAAAACTCGAATATTCACGAACATGTCGTGGCCGAGCTGCTACGCGGGGCGCGGTTGGAATCGGGCTACGAAAAACTTGAAGAAGCGAAAAAGATCGAGCTCTTGCTGGCCTTGCTGTGTGATGCACGCAGCCTGCGCAACCAACATGCTCAATATTCCGATCTTGCCGAAAGTGAGCTGGCTATTTTTGAATCGGCACGCCTGATCCGAGAGCGCTTTGGCCAAGAAACCATCCGACACGCAATTATCAGCCACACTGAAAGCGTGAGTGATCTGCTTGAAGTGTTGGTGATTCAGAAAGAAACCGGGCTGCTTTACGGCACCCTGACCCAGGATGGCAAGGCAGGCCTGATTGTGGTGCCGCTTTTTGAAACGATTGAAGACCTGCGTTGCGCTGCCCCGATCATGCAGGCGTTTTACAAGCTGCCCGGCATTGCCAAACTGGTGCGTGACTCGGGTGGTGAGCAAGACATTATGTTGGGCTATTCCGACAGCAACAAAGACGGCGGATTTTTCACCAGCAACTGGGAGCTTCACCAGGCCTCGACCGATCTGGTGGAACTGTTCAAAGACATCAAGGGCATTACCTTGCGGCTTTTCCATGGCCGTGGCGGCACGGTGGGCCGAGGCGGCGGGCCAAGCTATCAGGCCATTTTGGCCCAACCGGCAGGCACCGTGAATGGGCAGCTTCGGCTCACGGAGCAAGGCGAAATTATTGCCAGCAAATATGCCAACCCTAAAATTGGCAGCCGCAATTTAGAGACCTTGGTGTCCGCGGTGCTAGAGGCCACACTGATTTCATCGCGCAGCAAGCCACCGGCTGAATTTTTAAAAACAGCGGCTCAGCTTTCAGAATTCAGCATGGCCTCCTATCGATCGCTGGTCTACGACACCCCAGGCTTTGAGGATTACTTTTTTGAAGCCACCCCGATTAGTGAAATCGCCGAGCTCAATATTGGCTCGCGGCCTGCAAGCCGCAAAGCCTCGCGCAAGATCGAAGACTTGCGGGCTATTCCTTGGGGGTTTTCTTGGGGCCAAAGCCGTGTGAATCTTCCGGGTTGGTATGGCTTTGGCTCGGCCATTGAGCAGTTTATTGCGCTTTCCCCAAAGAAAAATCTGGCGTTGTTAAAACGCATGTACAGCGATTGGCCCTTTTTCTCGACCTTGATTTCCAATATCGACATGGTGCTGGCCAAGGCAAACCTGGCCATGGCCAAACGCTATGCTGATCTGGTGCAAGATCGCCGGCTTGCCAAAAAAATTCTTGCCGCGATTGAAGCCGAGTGGGCTCGCACCGTCGTCGCTTTAGAAAAAATCACTGGTGAAAAAACCCGCTTGGCGGGCAACCCCATGCTGGCGCGCTCGATTGCCCATCGGTTTCCGTACTTAGATCCGTTAAATCACTTGCAGATCGAGTTGATTCGACGATGGCGCTCAGGCAAGCAAGATGAACGCACCCAGCGGGGGATTCATTTGACCATTAATGGGATTGCGGCGGGGTTGAGAAATACTGGGTAGTGGATCGCCACGGCGCCTTCGGCGCCTCGCGATGACGGGTTATATGGTGCGCAGCCTCGTGTGACGGGTTATATGGTGCGCAGCCTCGCGATGAACGATATAACCGTCATTGCGAGCCCGCGAAGCGGGCGCGGCAATCTACTCCCCCAAATACGCGGCCCTCACCGCGGGGTCAGTGAGCAAGTCCTTCGCGGGGGCACTCATCGTAATCATTCCCGACTCCATGACATAGCCGCGATCAGCGGCCTGCAGGGCCAGCCGCGCATTTTGCTCGACCAGCAAAATCGTAACCCCACGCGCCGACACACTGCGGATCACTTCAAAAATCTTTTCCACCATGACAGGCGACAATCCCATCGATGGCTCATCGAGCAAGAGCACCGAGGGCTTTGCCATCATGGCCCGGGCCATGGCCAGCATTTGCTGCTCACCGCCCGACATGGTGCCCGCCAATTGGGTTAGCCGCTCTTTCAAGCGCGGAAACAAACCCAGCTGCTCTTCAATGGCTGATTCAATGTCGGCGCTGCTCGCAGCACCCGCATGATGGCCATTGCTTAAGCAATAAGCGCCCATGTACAGGTTTTCTAAAATGGTCATGCGTGTAAACACGCCGCGGCCTTCGGGCACCATCACCAAGCCTTTGGCTGCCAAGGCATGCGGCGGGGTTTTGGTGATGTCTTGGCCATGAAACAGCACGGCACCTTCAGCAGCTGGCACCAAGCCCGTGATCGCTTTCAAGGTCGTGGTTTTGCCCGCGCCGTTCGCACCGATCAGCGTAACCAGCTCGCCGGGCTTCACCGACAGGCTAATGCCCTTCACGGCCTGAATGCCGCCATAGCGAACTTTCAGCGAGCGCAGCTCCAAGGCATCGTGGGCGTGGCGTTTCTCGACATGATTAACCATGTGTTGCCCCCGAGCCTAAATAGGCTTCGATCACTTTCGGGTCGCGCTGCACTTGCGCCGGTGTGCCTTGCGCAATGACCTTGCCGTAATCCAGCACCGTGACACGGTTGCACAAGCCCATGACCAGTTTCACATCGTGCTCAATGATCAGAATGGTTTTGCCGTCGTTGCGAATTTTCTCCAGCGTTTGTTTCAGTGCGTTTTTCTCGGTGGCATTCATGCCGGCGGCTGGCTCATCAAGCGCTAACAATTTTGGCTCGGTTGCCAACGCCCTTGCAATTTCCAATCGGCGTTGGTCGCCATAAGAGAGTGTTTTGGCCACCGAATCGGCAAAGCGCTCAATGCCCAAATAAGCCAAAAGCTCACGGGCTTCTTGCCGCAGCATTGCCTCGCTGTGCTTAAACTGTGAAGTGCGCAGAATTGCACCGATCACGCCCCGATGAAAACCATGGGTGCGCAAATGCCTTCCCACCATGACATTTTCCAACGCCGTCATGTCGGGAAAGAGGCGAATGTTTTGAAAAGTACGCGCAATTCCGGCCTGGGCCACCTGATACACCGCCGTGGGTTTGTACGTCGCGCCATCTAATTCAAAACTTCCGCCATCGGGCGTATACAGCCCCGTGATCACATTAAAAAATGTGGTTTTGCCTGCGCCATTGGGGCCAATGAGCCCGTAGATCTGGCCTTGCTGAATTTCAAGGCTTACATCATCAAGGGCCACCAGGCCGCCAAACACCTTGCGTGCATGGCTGATTTTTAAAAGCGGGGTGCTCATTTTTGCGCAAGCTCCCTAAGCCATGACCCGTTTGGGTGCGAGCAAGCCGCGTGGCCGATACAACATGATCAAGACCAAGGCCAAGCCAAAGAGCAGCATGCGCAAGGCTTCGGGTGCGATCAGCTCGGTGCCAAACAAGGCTTCTTGCAAGGGCTTGGCCACATGGCGTAAGACCTCGGGAATGGCGTAGAGCACCACCGCGCCCAGAATCACGCCAGGCACATAGCCCATACCGCCTAACACCACCATGGCAACAATGACGATACTTTCCATGAGCACAAAGCTTTCGGGCGAGACGAACCCTTGAAATGCCGAAAACATGGCGCCCGACACACCACCAAACGAAGCGCCCATGGCAAAGGCCAAGAGCTTCACATTGCGGGTGTTAATGCCCATGGCCTTGGCCGCAATTTCATCTTCACGAATCGCAATCCACGCACGCCCCACGCGCGAATCTTGTAGGCGCACCGTGATCACAATCACGACCAAAGTCAATACTAAAAACAAGTAGTAATACAGCTGTACCGAAGGAATGGTGATGCCAAAAAGATCCAAGGGCTTGGAAAGATTAATGGCGCCAATCGAGATCGGATCAATTCGGCTAATGCCCTGAGGGCCATTGGTGAGGTTGATCGGCGAGTTCAGGTTATTCATGAAGATTCGAATAATCTCGCCAAAACCCAAGGTCACAATCGCCAGATAATCGCCCCGTAGGCGCAGCACCGGAAACCCCAATAGCACGCCAAAAAAAGCCGCCAGTGCCGCCGAAAGCGGCACCACCATCCAGATCGAGTTATGCAAGCCATTGGGAAAGGTCTGACGAATCCACTCAAACTGGTCGTAAAGATGGGGCGAGGCCAAAAGTGCATATAAATAGGCCCCCACCGCATAAAACGCGACATAGCCCAGATCGAGCAAACCCGCATAGCCCACCACAATGTTCAGGCCCAAGGCCAACATGATGTAGAGCAAGGCAAACGCCAGAATGCGAATCCAGGCATTGCCGGCAAGGCCTGCCACGAAAGGCAGGGCAATTAACGCAAGGCCAATGGCCAGGGCCGCTAACAGCGCATTGCGGCGAGACAGGGAAATGGAAAGATTGCCGATGCGCATGACTGTTTATGCCCGATCGGCCACCCGTTCGCCCAAAAGGCCCGAGGGCCTGAACAGCAGCACTAGGATCAATACAGTAAAGGCAAAAATATCCTGGTAGTGGCTGCCTAAAAACCCGCCTGTGAGATCGCCCACATAGCCTGCGCCCAGCGCTTCAATAACGCCCAAGAGCAGGCCGCCCAAGACTGCGCCACCCACATTGCCAATGCCACCGAGCACTGCGGCGGTAAAGGCTTTAAGGCCCAACAAAAAACCCATGGTGAAGTGGGCAATGTTGTAATTCATGCCCACCAGCACGCCAGCAATCGCAGCCAGTGCGGCGCCCAACATAAACGTGGCGGCAATAATGCGATCGGGGTTCACGCCCATGAGGCTTGCAATCTTCGGATTTTCGGAGACCGCCCGCATGGCGCGGCCCAGTTTGGTTTTGTGAATCAACAGCAAAAGCCCGGTCATGGCCACCGAGGCCACAACAAGAATCAGAATTTGTTTTGGCGCCAACAGGGCACCGCCGATTTCAAACGGCGTGGTGGGCAACATGTCGGGAAACACGCGCGGATTAGGAGACCAAATCACCATGGCCAAGGTCTGCAGCACAATCGACACGCCAATTGCAGAAATCAAGGGCGCAAGGCGCGGTGAATTGCGCAACGGCCGATAGGCCACCCGCTCAATGGTGGCCGAGAGCAACATACACACAGGAATGGCCGCCAGGGTGGCGATCAGGAGCTGCAGCGCTAGCGGCAGCTCCGGAAACACCAGACCTAACAAATGTAACACCGTAAGCGCCACCATGGCGCCCATCATCAACACTTCGCCATGGGCAAAGTTAATGAGCTGCAAAATTCCGTAGACCATCGTGTAGCCCAGTGCCACCAGCGCATACACGCTGCCCAGCACCAGGCCATTGATGATCTGTTGGAGAAATGTATCCAATACCTTGACCGCTATTACTGGATCACGCGCATTTGCTCGCGCTTGCCATTGCGATAGGTAAACAGGGTAAGCGTGCCGTTGTTGATATCGCCGTTTTTATCAAACGAGATCGGGCCGGTTACACCGTCGTATTGGATCTTGGCAAGCTCAGGCAGATACTTCTTGGGGTCGGTTGAGCCTGCTTTTTTCATGGCTTCTACCAGCACCATGGTCGCATCGTAAACATACGGTGCATACAGCTTGACCTCATCGCCCATTTCTTTTTGGAAACGTGCGCGGAAATCGGCCAGCTTTTGCTCGTAGGGGCCCACCACACCACCGGCTTCTGCACAAAAGACTTTATCGTTGCCCAAGGCATTGCCGGCAAGCTTGGGCAGCTCACTGGTGCAAATGCCATCGCCGCCCATTAACTTGGCATTGATCTTGAGCTGATCCATTTGGCGCAGCATGGGGCCTGCCACCGCATCCATTCCACCGTAAAACACCACATCGGGTTTTTTGGCACGAATTGCAGTAAGAATCGACATGAAGTCGGTCGATTTATCGGTGGTGAACTGGCGATCCACCACCTTGCCGCCGGCGGCTTCAACACCTTTGACAAACTCGTCGGCCACGCCTTGGCCATAGGCCGTGCGATCATCAATCACCGCAATGCTCTTGCCCTTGAGCTCTTGCACCGCGTATTTGCCTAAAGTGCCGCCCAGCTGTGCATCGTTAGCCACCACACGAAAGGCCGTGTTAAAGCCTTGCAGGGTGTACTTGGGGTTGGTCGATGCCGGAGAAATCTGAGGAATGCCCGCATCGAAATAAATCTTGGAAGCAGGAATGGTGGTGCCAGAATTGAGGTGGCCAATCACGCCTGCCACTTTGGCGTCGACCAGTTTCTGAGCGGCTGCCGTGCCTTGTTTCGGGTCGGCGCCATCGTCTTCTGAGACCAGGCTAAAGGTGATTTTCTTGCCGCCAATCGTGACCCCTGCCTTGTTCAGGTCAGAGATCGCAAGCTTTGCACCGTTTTCATTGTCTTTACCCAGGTGAGCAATCGCGCCGGTCATGGGCGAGACCTGGCCAATCTTGACGGTGTCATCTTTTGAGCCGCCGCCACAGCCTGCCACAAAAACAGCGGCAGCCGACGCAGTCAGTAATGCAGATTTTTTATAAGCAAACGACTTCTTCACAGTTAAGTGCATGCAAATCTCCATTCGGGGAAAGTCAGGGGAAAATGAACCGTCACATAGTGTACGGATTTTCAAACCCTGATTCGACTGGGGTTTGTATTGTGTTTAAAAGGCTTCTTTTTCGGCTTCCAGGAAGGCCAGACTGGTGTATTTGCCGATATTGTCGTCAAAGCCCTGAGTGCGCTTTGCCCGCGAAGCAACACGCGGATCCTTGAGCACCAAGGCCTTGGCCTCGGACAGTTGCTTGCCCTGCTCAACGGCCTTTAAGCAAGTCTCCCAAATACCCGCCATGAGCTCGCCATAGTCTTTCAACAAACCCTTGCTGGGATTGCCATGGCCGGGCAGCCAGAGCTGATCGCCAGCTGCGTTTTCCAGCGCTGCGTAGTACTTGAATGTGCCAGGGTAAGACCCATCATCAATGTTGGCAATGCGGTTTTCCATGGCGATATCGCCAACATGGGTCACGCGGTCTTCCACCACTTCCACGGTTAAATCGCAGGGCGTGTGGGCGGTTCCATAAAAGTGCATTTTCAGGCGTGTGTCACCAAAATCGAGCACCTGGCCGTGAGTCACTACCGTATTGGGCGGCACTACTTTGGTGCCCGCGGTGGCTTGATTAGTCCAGCGCTCCAAGAGCCCGCGCCATAGATTGCCCTCCACACCTTTAATGCGCGTGATGTTTTCTTGTAATGAATAAATGGGAAGGCCGGGATACGCAGCAGCGTAGGCATGGTTGGCCAGCCAATGATCGCCGTGATAGTGCGAGTTAAACACCGCAACAAGGGGTTTATCCGTCACGGTTTTAATCATGCGCAACACCATTTCACCGATTTGCACACTGGCGCCCGAATCAAGAATGACCACGCCTTTTTGGGTCACCACAAACGTGACATTACACATCATTCCCTTGTTTTCTGGCGTGGGAAAACTGTCTTTTGAATAAATGAGCCAAACCCGTTTCGAGATTTGTTTGGGCTTGATATCCGGCATGGGGGGGCCACGCAAAAAATCGTCTACTTGTTGCGCAAACAATCGCACCTCAGGCACCAGGCTTAAGCCCGCAATGCCTGCTCCAAGGCCCACTCCCGTTTTCCACGATTGACGAATAAAGCCTCGGCGATTCATGACGGTCTCCTCGTTGTTATGCGCTTATGCATATGAAGCGCAATGCTACACTTGCGTGATCGTGCGCAATTTGATGAAGATCAGTTTTCGCTTCAGGCCCAGGCTGCTGGATGATCTGGCCCACTACGAACGCCGCACACTCACCGCCGATATTTCTGCCGGCATTACGGTGGGAATTGTTGCACTGCCACTTGCCATGGCTTTTGCCATTGCCTCGGGTCTGCCGCCGCAGGCAGGCTTGTTCACCGCCATTGTTGCAGGCTTTTTAGCCTCGGCCTTTAGCGGCTCTTCGGTGCAAGTCGCCGGCCCGGCCGGCGCGTTCATTGTGGTGGTGTTTGCCATTGTGGAGCGCTATGGCGTCGCCAACCTCATGATCGCCACCATGTGCGCAGGCGTGCTCATGATTGCCATGGGCCTGTTGCGTTGGGGCAACCTAGTGCGCTTAATTCCCGTGTCGATTGTGATTGGCTTTACCAATGGCATTGCCGTGTTGATTGCGCTTTCCCAAGTGAAAGACTTTCTGGGCTTGGATGTGCCCTCACTGCCGGCAGATTTCTTTCAAAAAATGGCGGTGATCGTCTCTTCCATTCACACCATTAACCCCGTGGCCGTGCTGATTGCGCTGATGTCGCTGGCCATTGTGGTGTTTTGGCCCAAGAGCTATGCCCAGCAAATGTCATTGGCGGGCAGACTGATTGCACGGCTTCCGGGCACTTTGGTCGCGCTGGCGGTGGGCACCATCGTCGTGTCGGTCTTTGATTTGGAAGTGGCCACGATTGGCAGCGCCTTTGGCCAGATTCCCCAAGACCTTCCGCGTTTCGAACTGCCGCGTTTTGAGTGGGACACGGTGCGTTATTTGTTTGGCCCCATTTTGACCATTGCATTTTTAGGGGCTGTGGAATCGCTGCTGTGCGCACGCGTGGCCGACACCATGACGCGCGATAAAAAACACGACCCGAACCAAGAGCTCATGGCCCAAGGCATTGCCAATATTGCGGCACCCCTATTTGGCGGCTATTGCGCAACGGGCACGGTCGCCCGAACAGTCACCAATATTCGTGCCGGTGGCAAAACTCAAATTGCAGGCATGGTTCACGCCTTAACGCTCTTGGGTATTGTGTTGGGTGCTGCGCCACTGGCCAGCAATGTGCCTTTGGCCACACTCTCGGGCATTTTGATGTTCGTGGCCTGGAACATGGGCGAGTGGCGAGAGTTTGCGCGACTTAAAAACTTCTCGTACTCGTATCGCACGATTTTGCTTTCGACTTTCTTGCTAACGGTGGTGATCGACATTACCGTTGCGGTCGAAGTGGGGCTGTTGCTGTCGTGCCTGTTTTACATGACGCGCATGTCGGCGCTCACGCGGGTGGAGCCACTCACCCCCAAGGAGCGCATGGCGCTTAACCTTAACGATGACAGCACCGAGGTCGTCCGTATTGTTGGCACCCTGTTTTTTGGCGCCATCAGCAAGCTCGAGGAATTTGCCGAAAACCGCAAGGCCATGCCCAAGCGGCTGGTGCTGGATTTGTCGGGCTTGATTCAGCTTGACACGACGGGGCTTGAGGCGATTGCCGATTTGTTTGAAGCGGTGACCGCCAAAGGCGGGACCATGGCTTTTGCAGGGGCGACTGGCCAGCCTTACGATTTAATGCACCGGGCAGGGTTTGTGGCGGAGGTTGGACGCGAGAATTTCTACGCGACACTTGAAGAATGTTTTGCCGATGGATTGGCGCGTTAGTGGATTGCCACGGCGCTTCGCGCCTCGCAATGACGGACTACACAATGTCATCGCGAGGAGCCCGAAGGGCGACGTGGCGATCCACTTCAAATCAGCTTTGAGAACCTTCCCGGATTGACCTGCGACTGAAAATACCGGTCAAACACCATGGCAATCCCGCGCAAGAAAAACCGGCCCTTGGGCGTAATCAGAATTCGATCCTCAGACACTTCCACCATATCTTCAGGCTCGAACTGCTGTTTTAGCTGAGCCAACTCTGGCGCAAAGTATTCTTGAAACACCACCCCATGCGTGTCGCTGATCTGGCGAGTGTTCACATCGCCTTGGCACATGAGATCCATGATCACATCGCGGCGAATCAAGTCATCGCTTGACAACTCAAACCCGCGGGTGATCGGCAGCACATCGCGATCAAGTGCTTCGTAATATTCATCCAGGGTTTTCATGTTCTGGCCAAACGACGCGCCAATCTTGCTGATCGACGACACCCCCAGGGCCAACAAATCGCAATCGGCCTGTGTGGTGTAGCCCTGGAAATTACGGTGCAAGGTGCCGTTGCGCTGGGCCACGGCCAGCTCATCATCCACCCGGGCAAAGTGATCCATGCCAATGAACTGATAGCCCGAATCGAGCATCATGTTAATGGCCAACAACATAATGTCGAGCTTGGTTTGTGCGGTAGGCATATCGGCCGGGTCAATGCGACGCTGTGGCTTAAAGCGTGCAGGCAGGTGGGCATAGCTATACAAGGCCACGCGATCCGGTGCCGCTTTTAACACGCGCTCGAGCGTGCGGCCAAAGGTATCGGGCGTTTGCTTAGGCAGGCCATAGATCAAATCCATATTGATCGACTGAAAGCCGCACTCGCGGGCAGTTTCCAATGTCGACATGGTCATGTCTTCGGGCTGAATGCGGTGCACGGCCTTTTGAACATGCTCATCAAAATCTTGCACGCCAATGCTCATGCGGTTAAAGCCCAGATCGGCCAGTAGGTGAATCATTTTGGTGTCGGCACTGCGCGGGTCGATCTCAATGGCGTATTCACCATTTGGCGCGAAATCAAAATGATCGCGCAACATGCGCATTAAGCGTGCGAGCTCACCCGCATTTAAAAATGTGGGCGTGCCGCCGCCAAAATGCATTTGCGTGACATAACGGCTATTGGGCAAATACGACGTCGCGATCTTGATTTCTTTTTCCAGATAATCGAGATACTTGGCCGACTTGCTGTGATCTTTGGTGATCACTTTGTTGCAGGCACAGTAGTAACAAATCGAGGCGCAAAACGGCAAGTGCAAATACAGCGAAAGCGGCTTGTCGCGCTCAATGCGATCGCGGTGATCAAGCCACTTGGCTTGCGTTTTCGCATCAAACCCTTCGTGAAAACGATCGGCCGTAGGGTAAGAGGTATAGCGTGGCCCGGGCATGTCGAAGCGTTTGATCAGTGCTTCGTCAACGCCAAAGCTTTCAATTGTGGTGGCCATTTTGCTGTCCCTGACATGAGTTCTCTGTTGGGAAGAAGTATTGACAAAAAGGGGCTGGAAGTGATTGATGGAAGTCAAGGGGAGTGGATCGCCACGGTGGATCGCCACGGGCCCTGCGGGCCCTCGCGATGACGATTTGCCAAAAAAACGCCCGAAGGGGGGAGCCTTCGGGCGCCACCTCTACCACCCCGATGGGGGACATCCATCGGAGCATGTGAGGCAGAGGACGGTTACTGCGCGGTCGCTGCGGTTTTCAGCTTTTGCGCAGGGCCACGCAACTCGGGGTGTGCTGCAGCCAGAGTTGCATCGCCATACAAGGGTTTGAATGCGCCCTGGTGACAGGTTGCGCAATTGGCTTTCGCCACATCGCCTTTGGGACCCAAGCGGTTTGCAGGAAAGACCTTGGTCAGCGGCACCATGAACTCGTTATTCAACTCGCGGACCATGCGAATGCCGTGCCATGCAGTAAGACGCTGCGGCGGGCTTTGCTGCCAATCCGCGAAGTTGCGCGAATTGTGGCAGTAGCTGCAGTTCACGCCCAGGCTGCCCGACAAATGGAACATGAGCGAGTAGGTGGCTTCGGTGGCCTGCATGGAAGAGCCGTAGCCGTTAATGCCTTGAGGAAGCGGTGTCTGCGAGATCTGACGAATCCGCGTGTTCTCAAGGAAGTACGGCGTGAACGGATCGATATTCAGCGAGCTATAGCCGTTGGTTGCCATGGGCGTGTTCTGGCCATTGGTCTGGCCAAAGAACTTGGTCTTCATGAGCTGCTTTTCATCGGGCGCAAACCAAATATTGTTAGGAATTGGCTTACCACGGTGACAGGTATAGCATGTGACCCCCGTTTGCTTGACGTGATCAGTCCATGCCGCATTGATGTGTTGCGTCATCTGCGACATTTTGCGGGCCACGACCTTGGTGTAGACCGAGTCTTCTGCCAGATTGTTCAGGTTGTGACAGTAGGCACAGCCCTGCTCGGGTGCAACCCACTGCGTCATGGACAACATGAGGCGGTTGAACTCGTTGACCGATAGATCACCAAAGACCTGCACATTCTTGTACACCTGCTTGGCGCGAGGGCCTTCCTTGCCAAGATCAGGGTACGGTGCAGGCGCCTTGTGAATCGGTGCGTCTTCGGCCAGCGTGCGCGGGTTATACACCAGCTCCATGCCCGTGCCTCGAAAGCCTTTTTGTACCGCATCGACCGGTGGGCGCTCGCAGCCTGCCAACACGGCAGAGGCTGCCACCACCAAGGCGACCCAAGAGGTTCGATTAAGTCTCATTACTGTGCTCCTTGCATTGTTGCGGCTGCCGCTGCGGGATCGGCCAATGGCGTGCCCCACATATCGGGATAAGGCGGCGCAATGCCATGCTTCACACCCCAGAGGTACCAGTTATCGACCACGGTGCCCGTGAGCAGAATTCCAATACCGCCCGTTAGCGGGGTGAGCACTGCAAACCACCAAGCCCAACGGTGAATCGATTCCATCGTGGCGTTAAAGCCCATGGTCCAGCGCCAAAACAATGCAGCGCGCTCGGAAGCGGTTCCGCGATCCACGATCTGCTCGACTTCGCGATCACCACCGTACTGGCTGGTGGCCAGAATCGTGGCGCCGTGCATGGCAAACAGCAGTGCCGAGCCGTACAGGAAGGCAATCGAGAGCATGTGAAATGGGTTGTAAAACAGGTTGCCATAGCGAATTGAAAACGCGGCGGTCCAATCCAGGTGAGAGAAGATGCCAAACGGCACGGCCTCTGACCAGCTGCCCATTAACACCGGGCGAATAAAGCCCAACACCAGATACAGCCAGATCGCTGCTGCAAAGGCCCAGGCCACATGCGTGCCCATGCCCAATGCGCGAGCACGGCGGTACACACGAACCCACCACAACAGAATTGAAATGGTGAAAAACAGGCCCGCAATATTCCACCAGCCCCCTTCCGACAGCGGCGCTAAGCGCAAACCGTATTCAGGCGATGGGGGATCGAGCGAGAGCCAAAACAGCTGGCGAATGAACTGGATCGGGTCATAGCTGACCTGGGCCAGCATGTTAAAGCCCACGATCACAAAGCCCAGAACAAAGAACACCGCCGAAAACAAACCGACCGTGCCCAGGTAAATGGGGCCGATTTGCGCATTGCCTAAACGGCCGGCCAGGTGCAACAGAAAGGGCTTGACGAAACGCTCGCGATTATCGGATTCGCGATCCAGGGGCACGCCTGCATGGGGCGGGCTGACCGGCTGAACCTGGGTAAAGAGGTTTTGAAATTCAATCATGGTCTTCCTCCTTATGCCCAAATCGGCAGGTTAAGCCACCAGTTCCACCACTCGGGCCAGCCGCGTGTCCAGAAGGGGCCGCTAATCACAATACACACGGCGCTAAAGAACACCGCGCCAAGCGCCAAGTACAGGCCGAGGCGGTGAATGCCCAAGGTACCGACCGAATAACCAATCAGGTCTTGGAAGAATGTGTCTTCATGCTGCGCACTGCGCACGGTTTGGCCCTTGGCGGGGTTGGCTGCCGACAAGATCAGGCCACCGTGCATGGCCAGGGCCAGGCAGCAAGTGAAGAACAAGGTAATGGCCAGCATGTGTGCTGGGTTGTAATGAAAGTGCAAGTACTGATAGCCGACATTGGATACCCAATCGAGGTGGCTCAGAATTCCATAAGGAAAACCGTGGCCCCAGGCACCCATAAGCACCGGCCGAATCACCACCAGGGTGAAGTAGGCAAAGATCGCCATGGAAAACGCGATCGGCACGTGATAGCCCATGCCCAGCTTTCGGCAAATCTCGACTTCGCGTAGTGCCCAAGAGCCAAATGCCCCGAGTGCACACACGGTGATCAATTGCCACAGGCCGCCTTTCATAAGCGGCGCAATGCCCAAGCCGTAGCTCAGGTCAGGTGGGGCAATATTGATTTGCCATAAATTCCAAGTTGGGCCTTGTGAAGCGCCCCAAATAATTAACAGTGTGCCCAGCACAGCAAAAAACACTGTGGTAATTCCGAAGAAGCCGACATAAAACGGCCCTACCCAGAAATCAAACAGATCCCCGCCAACCAGGGTTCCACCTCGGACACGATACTTTCTTTCAAAACTGAGCATCGCCATTTGAAAATCTCCGTATCAAGAAGCAGAGGCACGCACGCGTTACGTGAGCACCCCTGCTGTGCTCTTACAACTTACTTCGGTGAAGCCACTGCAGCGGGTTTTGCTGCATTGATTTCGGCCGTGGTTTTGCCATCGAGCCAGTTGAAGCGCTCGGTTGACAACAGGATGAAGTGAATCATCACTGCAACACCAAACAAAAATACCGCTTGCGCTGCTAAAGCACGCAGCGGATCGAACAGGCGCCATATTCTCCACATGGTTCCATCTCCTATTACTGGTTAAGTGAGTTGCGACATAAAGGTATAAACCGCTGCCTTTACATCACCGATCAATGTCTTGCCGCCTTCTGCCCCCGGAAACCAGGAACGCCACCGCAGAAACAACATCTGCGCAATGAGGGCGATTGCAAGAAACAAAACGAAGCTCACTACGAAAATGCTGTAGTAAGTCACCGAGTTGGTTTTGGCCGACTCATGAAGCGATTCGCTTGTTACCTGTGACATGGTGTTCCCCTTTGCTTAAAAGGCTTTAAAAGTCATTGAATCCACGGACGCCATGCCCAGACCAGCGCATGTGCAACAACGGCGGTAGCCGTAAAAGCGAGAAAACCCGAAATGTAAAACTTGTGAAACTCTTGGGCTTCCTCATCGGTGAGTCCGCTAAGACTCTTTTGGTCGTTACTCATAGGATTTCTCCTCTAAGTTGGCCTTTCGGCCAGTTACCACGACAACCCCCCGTGGCCGGAGATGTCACAACAAACTGCTGCGGCATTTGGTGAGTCCAGGCAAAGCCGTTCATGCGGGCTCTCCTTGCTTGAGCGCATCGTGGGCACGCGTGACATGTGCCACAGTGACGCGCTGTGCGCCTTCCCGTTTTGCATCCCGCTCTGCACGATCGCGTAATCGCTTGGCAACAGAGATCTGGATGAGCACGGGCTCGGTCTGGACAAATTCGTTTAACAACACTTGGGCCTCGACATCCCATTGCAAAGAAGCCTGGGCTTCGCCAATGCGGGCGGGCGTGGGATCGACACGATCCATGTCAGTGCCAAGCGGCAAAATATGAAACAGCGCATCAAAGAGCGCATTACAAAACTCTTGCAAAATATAAGTCGCACCGGCATAGCCCATAAAGGGCGTGCCTGTGTGGCGGCGAATAATCGCGCCAGGAAATGAGGCTGCAATGTAAGTGGCACGCGCGCCGGCTTCGGCTAGATACATGCGCTCGTTGTAGCTGCCAAACATGACCAAGGGCGGCTTGTCTTTGCACAGCTGTCGAATGGTTTCGCTGTCGGTCTTTTGGCCGGGAATGCGTGAGACTGCAAAGTTGCAGGGCAGCCCCAACTCATCTTCCAAAAAGTGGCGAATGCCGCGCGTATAGGTATCGTTAGCCACCACCGCAAAACTGGCCGTGCCAAAAAAGTCTTGGGTCACCGAGCGCCACAAATCCCAAATGGGCTTGATCGTGGTGTGCTTTTGGTGATTGATAAACGGCTCGGGGTCAAGGCCTAGCAATTCACCAAGCTTGCGCAAAAACTTGGTGGTGCTGTGCATGCCAATGGGCGCTTGCAAATAGGGGCGCTCGAGCTGCTCGCACAGGGCGCGGCCAAACTCGCGGTACATGCAAATGTTCACATCGGCTTCAACAAGGCGCGAGATATCGGACAAATGCGCGCCCAAGGGAAAGACCATATTCACTTCGGCGCCAATGCCTTGCACCAAGCGACGAATCTCGGCCAGATCACTGGGCATGTTGAAGGTGCCATAGGCCGGGCCAATAATGTTCACGCGGGGCTTTTCGCCTTCTTTGCGCTTGCGTGGGGCCGGCACTTTTTTCATGCCGTATTCCTTCCACAGCCAGAGCATGGCGCGATTGGCACACTGCCACTGGTCTTCATCAATGGTGCGCGGAAGGAAACGCTTAATGTTGGTGCCTTCGGGTGTGACACCACCGCCAATCATTTCGGCAATAGAGCCTGTTACCACCACGGCAGGCAGATCTGGGTTTAGTGTTTTGTGCGCCCGTTTCATGGCGCCTTCGGTGCCCTCGCGGCCAAGCTGCTCTTCGGCCAGGCCAGTCACCACAATCGGCAATTCGTGCGGGGGCAATGCGTCGGTGTAATGCAGCACCGATGTCACGGGAAGGTTTTCACACCCCACAGGGCCGTCGATGATGACTTGCATGCCCTTCACCGCCGTGAACACATACACAGCACCCCAGTAGCCTCCAGCGCGGTCATGGTCGATGACAAACATCAGGCCACCCCCTTCGCTTTCACGGGCTTGGGCAGGTCTTCCCACACACCGGCGGTATCGCCCTCGCCAACATCTTTAAAAAAGTCCTCCATTTGATCAAAGCGCGATTTGTTGCCAATTGCGGCATTGATCACTTGGGCCAAAGAGCCTGCTCCAGCCGGACCCATTAACGGCCGTGCTGAAATCAGGTTGGTGAAATACAGCGCCGGAATGCTAGCTTGCTTCGCGGCCTGCACAACGGGTGTGGTGCCGATAGCGAGATCGGGCTTGAACTCGTTCATGGCATCAAGGTCTTGCTCAAGCGAGGCACGAAACTGCACATGCACGCCTTTTGCTTCGAGCCATTCGCGATCCGCATCGCTCCACTGTGTGCGCGGCACTGCGGTGCCCACATAACGAACATCGGCACCGGATTCAACAAGCAAGCGTGCAACCAACAGTTCAGAGCCTTCGTAGCCGCTCATGCTGATACGGCCTTTGATGGGCATTTTTGACAATGCGCCTTTGATCGCAGGCAGCATTGCATTTTTTGCGGCATCGATTTTTTCTTGTGCCACGCCGGCAGCAACACCAATGGTTTGCAGCCAGTTCTCGGTGCCTTCAACGCCCACGGGCGCCGAGCCCACCACTTTGCGGCCTGCGGCGTCGAACTCACGAATGCTGGCGGTGTAAAAGGGGTGAATCGCGGCAACGGCTGCGCAATCAAGTGCAGTGTAGAGCTCACGCCATTCGCGAGTAGGCACGACAGGGCCTGCGGCCAATCCCATAGGCGCCAACATCATGCCAATGCCCACGGGGTCGGCCGGGAACATTTCGCCCAACAAGGTAATGGTGGGTTTGTCGGCCACACGATTTTTAGGCGCTTGCACGGGGCCGGCCATAATTTCTTCGCGCGCGAATTTCAGCATGGCACCGGCCAACACATCTTTCGCTTCGGCATGTGTGGGCACGCCAAATCCCGGCACATCAATGCCAATAATGCGCACGCCGTTGATTTCCTTGGGCAACAAGCGCAGGGGCACGCCACTGGCGGTGGGCACACACAGATTGATCACCACAATAGCGTCGAACTTTGCAGGGTCGGCCTGTTCATAGACCGACTCGCGAATGTCTTCAAACAGTTTGCCGGTGACCAGTGTTTCGGAATTAAACGGCACATAGCCCACGCTGCGGCGCGCGCCGTAAAAGTGCGAAGTAAAGGTTAAGCCGTACACGCAGCAAGCCGAGCCCGACAAAATAGTGGAAGTGCGGCGCATGCGCAGGCCCACGCGCAGCGAGCCAAAGGCGGGGCACATGCTTTGCGGCTGGTCGTGCGGGCCCTTGGGGTAATCGGTGGAATGACAAGACGAGAGCGTGGATTGCGTCGTCGCTGGCGCTCCTCGCAATGACGGGGAGATAGACGCTCCTTGCGATGACGAACCCGAACCGTCATCGCGAGGGCCCGGAACTGTAGAACCGTCATCGCGAGGGCCCGCAGGGCCCGTGGCGATCAGCTTAATCGGAATGTCGATGGGCTTGTTCATCACGGCCGCCTCAGACTTCCTCGTACACCACTTCGAGCGACTGCTTGATGGGCACATCGGCGCCCATCATGTCGGCAAGGCTCGCTGGGGCCAACACCACATTGCGGCCCACTGTATCGGATGAGAACAAGCCAAGAAGATCGTCTTGACTCAAAGGCTTGGGCCGAACGGGCGGCGCTTCAGCAACATTTTTGCCAAGCTCTGCAAACAAGGGGCCCCATTGGCTGTCGGGCTTGCCCACGATTTCGTAGCTTGCGCTCTTGCGACGAATATCTTCGTGTGCGGGAAT